>Ga0265293_10002199_pt1 | contig 40177 bp, 34 predicted proteins | sample Munlanlewell138R_FD_192505 | JGI IMG/M metagenome (GOLD analysis project Ga0265293, IMG submission 192505) | Leachate microbial communities from a municipal landfill in Southern Ontario, Canada - Leachate well 138R | ecosystem: Engineered > Solid waste > Landfill > Unclassified | place: Canada... | reverse complement strand
CACGATTTTGACATCGAAAAAGAATGGGTGGTCCCCACCACCGGGGTCGTACAGGCGGTCTACGCCGCCGTCCGCGCCTTTTCAGAAGAAGGCGATAACATCCTCGTCCAGACGCCCGTTTATTATCCCTTCTACCGGGCGATTGAGATGAACCGGCGTAAACTTTTGAAAAATGAACTCCTGATCGAAGATGGCCGCTATGTCATTGATTTTGAGGACTTAGAACAAAAGATGAAACAGGCGAAGATTTTCATCCTTTGCAGCCCGCACAATCCCATAAGTCGCGTCTGGGACCGCAACGAACTCGACAAGATGGCGGAATTGGCCGCCCAACACGATGTCTTTGTCATCTCGGACGAAATTCACTGCGACTTTAGCTTTACCAAAAAACACACGGTCTTTAGCAAAGTCGCGCGAGACCACGGCGTCAAACATCTTTTAGCTTTTTCGGCGAGCAAAACCTTTTCTTTAGCAGGATTGAATGTCGCAAGCATTGTCATTGAGGACCCTGTGCTGCGCGACCGCTACGCGGAGCGCGTGCGGACAGACGGTGTCAACACCCACAGCACCTTCGGCTTTGCGGCCGCGGAGGCGGGCTACACCGAATGTGACGACTGGTATGAAAAAATGCTCGACACCGTGTACCAAAACTACCGCTTGTTAAAAGACTATGTCGTAGAGAATATGCCCCTTGTCCATGTCTTTGACCTGGAAGGCACCTATCTTGCCTGGCTCGACTTCAGAGCGCTGGGCGTTGACCATGAAACCTTGGAGAAACACATGGTCGACCATTGTCTCTACTTAGACGAAGGCTATATTTTCGGAGAGGGCGGACGCGGATTTGAACGCATCAATCTCGCCTGTCCGCGCCGGGTTATCGAGGCGGCCCTTCGGCGCTTGAAGGCTTGTTACGATGACTTATTAGGGGAGTAAACCATGAGCTATACGATCATTTTGAACGCGTCAGAACTTGCGACCAATACGGGCACAAAGGCCGTAGAAGGCGCTGCCATGGGAAGACTTCTCACTCTCGAGGACGCGGCCCTCATCTTTCGGGACGATACCATTTTGTTTGTCGGCACGACCCAAGACGCGAAGATTTGGCTGGATGAACATCTGACCGCTGAGAACAACCTTGTGACTCTAGACGCTACGGGCAAAACGGTGATCCCAGGCTTCATTGATCCGCATACGCATTTTGTGTTCGGCGGTTTTCGTGACGATGAATTTAACCGGAGGCTTTCCGGCGCCAGCTACATGGAAATCATGGACATGGGAGGCGGCATCCAGGCGACCAATCGGGCGACTAAACACGCAACAGAAGATGAACTCTTTGATGCCGGGATTAAAAGGCTCGAGCGCATGCTCGACCTTGGCATCACAACCGTCGAAGGCAAGACCGGCTACGGTGAGGACACAAAAACAGAGGACAAGATGCTCCGTGTCATGGAGCGCTTAGATAAAGCGCATCCTGTGGACATCGTCAGGACCTATATGGGCGCGCATGCTGTGCCGCCCCGCTTTAAAGGGCGAACCGGCGACTATGTCGACTACCTGATCGAAGAGGGCTTGCCCATGGCCCAAGGCCGCGCGGAATTTTGCGATATCTTTACAGAGAAAAATGTCTTTGAACTCGAAGATTCTGAAAGACTGCTTGTAGCAGCCAAGGATATGGGATTCAAATTGAAGCTCCACGCCGATGAAATTGTCCCCTTAGGGGGCGCGGGATTGGCTGCAAAACTCAAGGCCATAAGCGCCGAGCATCTTTTAAAAGCCTCCGACGAAGACCTTATCGCCATGCGTGACGCGGGTGTCATCGCGACACTCTTGCCCTGCACCGCCTTCAGTTTGAAAGAGCCCTACGCCAGAGGGCGTGACATGATTGATATGGGATTGGCCGTGGCGCTTGGCACGGACCTCAATCCGGGCAGCTGCTACACCCAGTCAATTCCCCTCATGATCGCGCTTGCGACCATTTACATGCAGATGACCGTTGAAGAAACATTGACGGCCGTCACGCTGAACGCGGCGGCCGCCTTAGATCGAAGTGACACCTTAGGGTCATTGGAGGCGGGCAAAAAAGCGGATATCCTCATCCTCGACTGCCCGAACCACGGCCATCTGTCGTATCACTCCGCGATGAATCTTGTTGAAACCGTCATTAAAAACGGTAAGACCTTGCGCTAGCGATTCTTTTTAATATGCTCCCTGATTGCATCCACCGCGACGCGGATGCCTCGCATCGTGTCGTGGCTTTCTGTATCGTCCATCCCCTTAGCGCGCCGTTCCTGATTCCAGATGGTGTTCAGGATGCAGGCGGCTTTTGCGCCCAAGGACTGGCAGACAATGTAGAGCGCCGCGCTTTCCATCTCCGAGGCAAGTGTACCGCCCTTGAGCCAAGCCTGCCATTTGTCTTGAAGCTCGTAGGCCACCGGCATACGCTCCGGTGAGTGTTGCCCGTAAAAGGAATCCTTGCACTGGACGACCCCGGTATGGTGACGATAGCCGCCAGCCTTAGCCGCGTCCACCAAGCAGCCGGTGAGTTCAAAGTCAGCGACCGCCGGAAACTCGATCGGCAAGTATTCACGCGTCGTTCCCTCCATGCGGATGGCGCCTGTCGCGATGACAAGGTCACCGCCCATGACATCGAGATGCATGCCGCCGCAGGTGCCCACGCGTACGAAGTTTTGAACCCCGGTCATGTAAAGCTCCTCCACGCCGATGGCCGTGGAAGGACCGCCCATGCCGGTCGACATGACAAGTACCGGCTCGCCTTCCAAGGTACCGAGCCATGTCGTATATTCGCGGTTCTGGCCAATAAAGCGGGGATTATCTAAAAGGGCCGCTATTTTTTCCACCCGGCCGGGATCCCCCGGCAAGATCGCGTACTTTGCCCCGTGTGAATCGTCTAATTGAATGTGATACAGTTTTTCCATTTTGAACTCCTCTAAAATGACCGGCGTTCCCATTTTTTGCCGGCATAAGCGATGGCAATATCGGCCGCGACACGCGCGTTGTTCATGACAAGCGCGATGTTCGATTTTAAGCTACTCCCCTGTGTGCGCGTGGCAAGAAAATCCAAGAGGTACGGGGTGACATCTTTGCCGGTGATACCGTCTTTTTTTGCCTTGGCTAAAGCTTCTTCGATGGCCTCATGGATCACATGTGCATCCATCGCATCTTCTTTCGGGATCGGATTCGCGATGACCATGCCGCCCGGATAATCGAGTGCCCGGGCAATTTGGAAAGCCCTTGCAATCTCTTCTGGACTGTCGGCCCGCTGCACCAGCTTGAAGCCGCTTTCTCTCGTATAGAAGGCTGGCATTTCATCGGTTTGGTAACCGATGACAGGCACTCCGCCTGTTTCCAAATATTCCAAGGTCCGCCCGATGTCCAAAATCGATTTGGCGCCTGAACAGATGACGGCGACAGGTGTTTTTTGCAACTCCACTAAATCCGCGGACACATCCATGGTCTCCTCGCCGCCGCGGTGAACGCCGCCAATGCCGCCCGTGGCAAAAAAGTGAATCCCCGCCAAATGGGCGGCGATCATGGTGCCGGCGACCGTGGTCGCGCCCATGACCTTATGGGCTAAGACAAAGGGCAGATCGCGCCGGGATGTCTTGGTCACCGAAAGCCCCGCCTCCCCGAGCACATCGATCTCACCGGGGGTCAGCCCGACCTTGATCTTGCCGTCCATGACCGCGATGGTCGCAGGCAAGGCACCTCTTTCATAGATTTCATTTTCAACCGCATAGGCTGTCTCAACGTTTTGCGGGTACGGCATGCCGTGGGAGATAATGGTCGACTCGAGCGCGACGACGGGGCTACCCTTTTTCAGCGCTTTTTTTACATCGTCCGAGAGTGAAAGATAGGATTCCAGCTGGTTCATTCGATTACCTCTACTTGAATTAATTGGGCTCTTGCCTCCAGTAAATCCATGGTCAACTGGGGGTTCACTGCCTCCTCTGATTCTACCGCAATGGAGGAGGCGGCCACAGCATAGCGCGCGACTTCTTCTAATGGAAATCCTTGAACGCTCGCCCAGGAGAAAGCGGAAGCCATAGCGTCCCCGGCACCGGTCGCGTTGGCATCATGGACTATGCGTGACGGCTTCGCGAGGACTGTCATCGTTTCATCCATGAAAAGCGCGCCTTCTTCCGACAGGGACAGGCAGACGGTTTTTACCCCTTTTCCCATAATGCCTCTAGCGGCTGTTCGGGCCTCTTGGATGGAATTGACGGGCAGTCCGCTCAATGCCTCTGCCTCAATGCGGTTAACCTTCAAGCCTTGAAGGTAAGGCAGGGAGGCTGTCAGCCGCTTGCATTTTGCCTGTGAGACGGCATCGGCAAAAAGCGGCACATTCCAGCGGGAGGCCAAGGCATAAAGGACTTCCGCGGGCATATTCGGTTCAATGATCGCCCCGATACAATCCGAGTGATCTTTATCCCCTAAGGGAATCCACGATTCGATTTCATCGGGTCTCATGGTGTCAAAGACAGCCATGTCGTTGATCGCTACGGCCATGTCACCTTCTTCATTGTGGATCGCCAAATAATGTGAGCTGGAATAGCCCTCACGCAGGAGCGCGTGCGACAGATCGATGCCGGGCTCATCGGCTGTTTGCCACAAGTCGTCGCCTGAGCGGTCGTCGCCGCGGGCGGTGAGAAAGGTGACCTTCAGGCCGATACGCGCGAGATTGCGCGCGATGTTAAATCCGACACCTCCCGGTCGCCAAATGATGTGGCCGGGATTGGAATCCCCCAGACGAAAACGGCCCGAGGGCTTCGCGAGGATATCGAGATTCAATCCTCCCAAGACAATGAAATAGCCTTCGGGCGTTCGCTTCACATTCATCGGGCGTCTCCTCTAAGCTTGCCCCTTAAAGTAAGGCTGCCCGAGCGCTCTGGGCGGTGTTGACCGCTCCACAAAGATCACGAGGATAAGAAGCGTCAGGGCATAGGGCAACATGGCAAGGATTTGGGTCGGTAGCCAGGGGATGCCGGCCATCACGACGGTCAGGGCTTGCGCAAAGCCAAATAGCAAGCAGGCCAAGGTCGCTCCGATGGGTTTCCAGTTGCCGAAGATGACGGCTGCCAGGGCAATAAAGCCTTGTCCCGCAATCACGGTTGGGGTGTAGCGGTAACTGATGGCCAAAGCCGTCACAGCGCCGCCCAAACCCGCCAAGACGCCCGACAAAATCGTGCAGACGTAGCGAATTAAGGAGACGTTCACCCCCAAAGTATCGGCCGCACCCGGGTGTTCCCCGCAGGCGCGTACGCGCAGACCTGTTTTCGTTTTATACAGGACAAACCAAATGATGAAGGCAAAGAATATGGCAAAGAGGATCGTGATATCGATTTCGGCGGATTGCAACAGCCGTGACTTTGATTTATCAATGCCTAAAAGTTCGAACAGTTTGGGGATCCCGAAATCGATGGTGGAGTTGGACTGGGCCGCGCCCTTGAAAAGGTAGCGCGTGAGAAAGGTCGCGACACCGGCGCCGATGAAGTTGATGCCGATGCCTGAAATAATCTGATTTCCCTTCGCGGTCACGGCAACAAAGGCATGCAATACCGCCAGTATCGCGCCAAAGCAGGCGCCCGCAATAAGGCCGATCCAGGGACTACCTGTGAAGTAACACACGATGGACGCGCCGCAGGCGCCAAAGGCCATCATGCCCTCAAGGCCAATGTTGTCCACACCGGAACGCTGTGTCACAACGCCGCCTAGTGCGGTGAACACAAGCGGTGCCGAATACATCAGGGTAATCGATATGGTAAGAAGAACGGTATTCAAAAGTTCCATCGCTACTTCCTCCCTTCAAGGCGGTTTGCAAGGCGAGGTAACGCGGGGGCAAAGGCGATACACAGGACGAGTGCGCCGATCATGATGTTAATGATCTCTGTGGGAGCGCCCATCCTTGACTGAATTTCAGCGCCTCCCAGTTTCAGGCCTGAAAATAAGAGCCCCGCGAAAATACAGCCGATCGGATTGTTCCCGGCGATCAGGGCCACTGAAATGCCATCCCAACCGTAGCCTTCCGACGCGCCTAACATGCTGATGAAGTGTGCGGTGGACATGACGAGCATCGCGCCTCCCAGTGCGGCCGTCCCGCCTGAGATAAACATGGACAAAAGCGCGTTCCGCTTCACCGGCATGGCTGAGAATTCAGCGGCATAGTAGTTGTAACCCACCGCCCGAAGCTCAAAGCCGATACGCGTGTACTTCAAAAGAAGCCATAATAAGAGGGCCATGGCCACCATGACAATGATGGCGTAGCCCGCATCGGTTCGCACAAAACTTTCCAACCAGGGACGGCGTTCCAACAAAGCCTCGCCCTCCGGTGTGATCCGAAATTCCCGGCTGTAAAAGGTAATTTTTGCCGTATCATGAATTTCGGGAGAATGCTGGGTGCCGGGGACTTTGACACTTTTCATATTGACAATGAAATTCATAAAGTAGTAGGCGATCCAGTTCAACATGATCGTCGAGATGACTTCATGAATTCCGAAACGGTTTTTCAAGTAGGCGGCAAAAGTTGCGTACATGCCACCAATTGCAAAGGCCGAAAGTAAAATGAAGATCGGGTGCAGGAGGGGAGGAAGCGGTACATAGTAACCTAACACCGCGCCTGAGACCTGACCCAGGATGAATTGTCCGTCCGCCCCGATATTGAACAGGCCTGTTTTGCCCGCAAAGGATACGGCAAGCCCCGTCATGATGATAGGGACGGCGTTGACCAGCACTTGCATCATGCGCCGCGTGCTGGAGAAGATCCCTGTAAACAGGAGCCCGTAGCCGCGCCCGGGATCGTAGCCGCCTGCCGCCAATGTGATGGCCCCGACGGCAAAGCCGATGGCCAGCGCGATCAGGACGGCGGTGAAGGGTTTTTTCAGCGCGTTGATAACTGTTTTTCTCATGCGGTGCCTCCCGCCATTAATAGCCCTATGGCCTGCTCATCGGTCTGTTCGGGATCAAGGTCCGCCACAATCTGTCCGTTGTAGATCACATTAATGCGGTCCGCCAGATCGAGTACCTCGTCCAGCTCATAGGAGATGAGAAGCACGGCCCGCCCCTCGTCACGCTGTTCGACCAGGGCATTTCTGACAAATTCAATGGCTCCGACATCAAGTCCGCGTGTCGGTTGGCAGGCGATCAAGAGATCCGGCTCCTGCTCGACGGCCCGCGCGATGATGACCTTTTGCTGATTGCCGCCTGAGAGTTCTTTCGCGCGCTGCGTCACGCATTCCCCCGGGCGGATGTCAAAGCGGTCAATCTGACCTTTGCCGTAGCGGTTGATTTTTTTCCATGAGAGAAGTTTCGACTTGCCTGAAAATTGCTTGCGCTTATAGGCTTCGAGAATCAAATTTTCGCCGACTTGGAAATCGAGTACGAGACCGCGTTTATGGCGATCTTCGTGGATGGTTCGTATTCCGGCCTTGTGTGTGTCTGAAGGCAGACCGTTTTCTACATGCCGGCCGTTCACAATGATCTCACCTGACTCCGATTTGCGAAGCCCCGTGATGGCCTCTATCAATTCAGTCTGCCCGTTGCCGTCAACCCCCGCGATCGCGAGGATTTCACCGCGTTTGATATAGAGCGACAGATCACGCACTTTTTCAATGCCGCGACCGTCTTTGACCGTGAGATGGTTAATCTCCATGACCGTCTCAGCCGGCGCGGCCTTTTCTTTATCGGTCGTCAACATGACCTCCCGCCCCACCATCATGGAGGCGAGCTCTTTTTCGGTCACATTTTCAACCCGAACCGTGTCGACCACTTTGCCCCGGCGAATAATTGTGCAGTATTCGGAGGAGGCCATGATTTCTTTTAATTTATGTGTGATGATGATGACCGTTTTACCGCCTGCGACAAGCCGCTTCATGGTCACAATCAAGTTGTCAATTTCTTGTGGGGTTAGAACCGCGGTGGGTTCATCCAAAATAAGGATGTCAGCCCCTCGGTACAGTGCTTTTAAAATCTCAACCCGCTGTTGGGTGGCAACTGAGACATCCATGATGACCTCTTCAGGGTCAACTTCGAGGCCGTATTGTTCGCCGAATTCGCGGATGGTGTGAATCATCTTCTCGCGGTCGAGCCGGCCGAGTGATTTGGTGACTTCGCTTCCCAACACGATGTTTTCGGCGATCGTCATATTCTCGACCAGCATAAAGTGTTGGTGGACCATGCCGATGCCCTGGGCGATGGCCTGTTTGGGATTCTTGATCTCGCAGGGCTCACCCATAATTTCGATTTCACCCTCATCCTTCGTATACAAGCCGTAAAGGATTTTCATGAGGGTCGATTTTCCTGCTCCGTTCTCTCCTAAGAGTGCGTGTATGGTCCCCTTTCGCACGGTCAGGTCGACATGATCGAGCGCTTTCAATGTCCCGAAGGACTTGGAGATACCGACCATCCGGACGGCTATCTCCGACGAGGTCTCCTGTGACACCCGCTTGTCTTCATTCATACCTTTCGTCTCCATAATAATCACCCGGGCATCCCGAAATGAGATGCCCGGGCGTTGATTCGCTCACGCGTTAAATGTTCTACTGATCTCTATCCGAGATTCGCTTTAAATGCCTCAAATTCTGCGTCCGTGATCGGCACATCAATTTTGCCGTCGATGATCTCTTTCTCGATTTCTGCGGTCTTGTCGAGAATATCCTGCGGTACGTGCTTGCTTGAGCTGGGCGCGATTCCGACGCCGCCTTCTTTCAAACCGAAGAAGAAGGTTTTGCCGCCGACATCTTCACCGTCGATGACTTTCTTCGACAGCTGGTACACGGCCTGGTCCACATTTTTCAATGCGGAGGTCAGCACGTTGTCAGGGGCCAGTTCGTTCTGGTCGAGGTCAACCCCGATCGCCCATTTGCCCATTTCTTTCGCCGCTGTAATCGCACCGGAGCCTGCTTGGCCCGCGGCGTGGTACACGATGTCTGCGCCGTCACTGTACATCTTGGTGGCGGTTGCTTTACCCTTCGCCGTATCGCCGAAGGTGTCGATCGTCACCGCGTCAACACGGATCTCTTTACCCAGCTCTTTTGCGGCATAGGCCACGCCGGCAAGGTAGCCGTACTGGAAGCGGAACATGACATCCCCTTCCATGCCGAGGATAAATCCGACATGGTCTGTTTCTGTCATCAGGCCGGCGATATAGCCGACGAGGAATGAGGACTCTTCTGAGTGGAACATCGCGCCGACGAGGTTCGGGTACGCGCCTTCGTCAAATCCTACGTCAACCACGGCAAACATCTGATCTTTATGCTCTTTTGAGGCGGCGATCATCGCTTCTTCCATGAGGAAGCCGATGCCCCAGATCAGGTCGTTGCCTTCTTCTGTCTTGTTGGCAAGGTTTATGGCGTAGTCTGCCTCTTTGTGTGACTCCACAAAAGAGATGTTAATGCCTTCCTCTTTCAGCTGTTCCATGCCATTCCAGGCGGATTGGTTGAACGATTCATCGTTAATGCCGCCAATATCGGTAATTAGCGCAACTGATTTTCCTTCTGCCGGGCCTTCTTTGGGGCCGCATCCGACGCCGAGCGTCAGAATGAGTACCAGCACCAAGAAGAGGCTAATCCATCTTTTTTTCATATATTCCCTCCTGAATTATCATGACTCTTGCGAGTCAGTCTTCCCTTGTTATGATTCGGACGATCGGTGTAAATAATCAAGATCCGAAGGTCCGAATGAATGCGGCAAAAGCGCGTTTAAAGTAGTCTCGAGAAATTGTTCCGGTGTTTTGGCCACAAGGACAACGATGTCGCCTGACGGTGGTAAGAATTCACGCAAAAACTGACGGCATATCCCACAAGGATAGGCATATGCCATCTCGTCTGTCGTTGAGCCTTCTTGGGAACCGACGACCGCGATGGCGATAAATTCCCGCTGACCGGAAGAAGCGGCTTTCACAGCCGCTGTCCGTTCCGCGCAGATCGTAGCGCCGTACGAAGCATTTTCAATATTTGAGCCTAAGAATATTTCACCGTCGGATGTTAAAAGGGCCGCACCCACCTGAAATCTGGAATAAGGAGAATAACTCCCATTTCGTGCTTCGAAGGCTTTTTTGACCAAGTCCGCTTTTATTTCATTCGTCAGCATGGCTCCTCCTCGGTGCAAAACCGAAAGTAAAATTCTTTGTCCATTTATCATGAATAACGGGTGTTAATCGGCCTTATTCTAGCACAAAACGTCATAATTACCAAAAAACAGGGCCCGTAAAAGCGCTCGCCTTTAACGCTCACCGGACAGACGGCCGCTCATTCGCGTAAGTTCACGCAAGGAGCCGACAAGATCGAGCGTCAGCTCGCCGGGGAGCATGCGCCATTGCCAATTGCCCTCGCTTGTGCCTGGCCGATTCATCCGACTGTCGTTGTCGAGCCCCAATAAATCCTGCATCTGGTAGATGACCGTTTGACAAACGCTGGTGGCAGCCCCGCGCATCATGCCGTGCACAAGGCCCTCTTGTTCACTCAGGCCTAGGTAACGTCTCGCAAAGGCGATCTCCTCCGAATCCGCTTCTTGGAACCAGCCCTTGATCGTGTCGTTGTCATGGGTGCCGACGTAAAGGATGGTATTTTCAGTTAGGTTATGCGGCAGATAGTCACTTGAGGCGTCCGGGTTAAAGGCAAATTGCAACACGCTCATCCCCGGATAACCCGTGTACTCCCTAAAAGCGTAAACTTCTTCAGTCATATAGCCGAGGTCCTCCGCGATAACGGATAAGGGCCCCAGCGCTTTATGAATCGCGTCAATCAGCGCTTCGGCAGGCCCCGGTACCCAGTGACCTCTTCGCGCCGTCTTGTCACCGTAGGGAACCGCCCAGTACGATTCCAAACCCCGGAAATGATCGATCCGAATCGTATCAAAAAGGCGTGTCTGAAATTGCATGCGGTCGATCCACCAGGTGAAGTTTTCTTTTTTGTGTACATCCCAGTCGTAAAGAGGATTGCCCCAAAGCTGTCCGTCATCGGAGAAATAGTCGGGCGGGCAACCCGCGACAAAGGTCGGTGTCAGCTGTTCGTTTAACTGAAAAAGTTCCGGCCGCATCCATACTTCCACAGAATCCTCCGCCACATAGATCGGAAGGTCGCCGATGATCTCTATTTTTGACGCGGCGGCGTAAGCGCGCAGTTGATCCCATTGCCTGAAGAACAAGAACTGTATGAATTGTTCAAACAGCATGGCATCGCCGTGCTGTTGTTCGAATTGGGCGAGCGCGACCGGATCGCGCTGCCGGAACGCTTCGGGCCACAACTGCCAGGGGCGCCCTTGTTCTTTTGCCTTGATGGTCATGAAAAGCGAAAAGTCGTGTAACCAAGGGTCATTTTCCTGTGCCTGAAACAAACGAAACGCCCCTTTGAGATCTGAAAACTCACCCTCGTTAAAGGCCTCCCACGCACGCTTTAACACAGGGCGACGGTGCTCCCATAAAAGGCCAAAATCGACGCTCGAAAGATCCGTTCCAAAAGAAAACTCATTCACAGTCTCATGCGAAAGCAGTCCATCCTGCACGAGGTAATCAAGGTCAATGAAATAGGGATTTCCCGCTTTCGTAGAGACACTTTGGTAGGGTGAATCGCCAAAGCCCGTGATGCCAATGGGAAGAATCTGCCAGCACGACTGGCCCCCCATGACAAGAAAATCGACAAAGTCGTAGGCCGCATCTCCGAAAGTGCCGATGCCATAGGGTGAGGCAAGGCTTGAGATATGACATACTACGCCGCTCTTTCGCCCATGGCGGACATGCTTGTAATTATAACGTTCGTCCAGTCCTGTACCTTCAATCGATTCCATATTTGACCTCATTGGCGGGGTAGTTCGGGTGCTTTAATTTTAGCATAGCCCCATCTTCGACACAGTTTTTTTACGCTTTCGTGTAGAATGAAACAAAGCTTTTTGGGGGTGATTTTTTGCTCGAACATCTTAATATTGAAGATAACCCGAAGATACGCCAAGAATGGGTGGAACTGCTTGAACTTACAGGGTTAACGACGGATCCGCCTTACACTTCTGTATTCGGCATTTACGAGAATGAGGTGCTTGTGGCGACCGGTGCCCGTGATGACAACCGCCTCAAATGCGTCGCGATTCACCCCGAATACCAAAAGGGGACATTGTTTAATGAACTTCTGTCCGGCCTGATCACGGAGGCCCACGAACAGGGGATTGAACGGCTTTTCTTATACACGAAACCGGGATCTGTGGATGCCTTTACGCATCTCGGATTCCGCGTGCTTGCTACCACCCCCGACGGTGTCGCTTTCATGGAACGGGGGACTCCCAACCTTTTTGATTACCTCGATCAACTCCGAGAAAGTAATAGGGCCTACGAAGCGAAACATGGAAAAGTCGATGGCCCTGTGGAGTCCATCGTCATGAACGCCAATCCCTTTACCTTGGGGCATCGGGCGCTTATCGAGGATGCCTTGTCGCGTGCGAAGCGACTTCATCTTTTCATCCTGACTGAGGACGCCTCTCTCATCCCTACCGAAGTGCGTGAGCGCCTTGTACGGGAAGGCACGGCCGATCTTTTAGGTATTATTTACCACCCGACGGACAGCTACATTATTTCGAGGGCTTCTTTTCCTTCGTATTTCTTGAAAAAGGAAAAAGAAGGGACAAAGACACAGGCCACTTTGGATGCCATTCTGTACCGGGATACGATCGCGCCCGCACTCGGGATTACGAACAGAACGGTCGGTGACGAACCCTTTGATCTTGTGACCTCGATTTACAATGAAAGCTTGAAAGAAGAGTTTAGAGGATCCATTACGCTGAGCCTGATGCCGCGGGTTTCAACTCCTGAAGGCACAGTCATTTCCGCGTCCCGCGTCCGGGCCGCCCTGATGGCAGGCGATATGAAGACTTTTAGATCGCTTGTCCCCGATTCAACCTATCGCTTTTTCAGCTCTTCGGAAGGGAAAAAGCTCATCCGTTCCTGGCGTGCCTGAATGCCGTCCTAGTTAATCCGCTCACTTGTTTCTTCTGAAAAGAAGTGCAGCCCCGCGGTATCTAAATGGAAGTTGTGCGCTTCGTCGACTTTGTACTCAAAATATCCGGGTTCTGAGATCACGCACTCCTTCCCGTTCGGGAACTCACAGTAGAGGAGCTGTTCCTTGCCCAACATCTCAATCACGTCGATCTTGACTGTGATCTGGTTTTTGGGGGCTTCGCCCGCCAAAAAGCGTTCGGATCGGATGCCGAGCGCCACGCGTTTCCCGTCGTAGGCTTGAAGTTTCTTTTTATCCTGCTCATTTGGCTCAACGGTGAAAAGATCGTCGTCTGCTTTAAAGAGGCCGTTTTTCATCAGGCCGTGAAAAATATTCATGGTGGGTGAACCGATAAAGCCCGCGACGAAAAGGTTTTGCGGCCGGTCGTAAAACTCGGAAGGTGCGCCCACCTGCTGCACTTTTCCGTCCTCTAAAAGGACAATCTTGGTCGCCATGGTCATGGCTTCTGTCTGGTCATGCGTCACGTAAATGGTGGTCGTGTCAAGCGATTTGTGGAGGCGGACAAGTTCCACCCGCATATGCTCTCTTAACTTGGCGTCAAGGTTTGATAAGGGTTCATCTAGGAGGAAGACGCCGGCTTTGCGTACCATGGCGCGCCCTAAAGCGACACGCTGACGCTGGCCGCCTGAGATCTCAGAGGGCTTTGAATACAAGTATTCTGTGATCTGCAAAAGCTCCGCCGCCTCTTTCACGCGGTCGTGGATAACGGTCTTTTTTTCTTTTCTCATCTTCAGGGAGAAAGCCATATTGTCATAGACCGTCATATGCGGATAAAGCGCGTAAGACTGGAAGACCATCGCGATGTCACGGTCTTTGGGTTCCACCTTATTCATGCGCTTGCCGTCGAAGAGCAAATCACCTTCTGTGATGGAATTCAATCCCGCGATCATGCGCAAAAGCGTACTCTTGCCGCAGCCCGAAGGGCCCAGGATGACACAGAAATCTTTATCCTCAATCGCGAGATCGATATGGCGGATGGTGAAATTTTCTCTGCCTTCGTATTTTTTCCCGATATTGACTAGTTCAACTCTCATGGCGTCCACCTAACCTTTAACCGCGCCGCTTGCAAGCCCCGAGACGAGCTGCTTTTGCAACGCAATGAATAAAATGATGATCGGCACCGCGGTCAGAAGACCGCCGGCAGCGAACACGGGCTGATGCATATTGTATTGATCGGTGATCAGGGTGTTCAAGCCTGTCGCCAATGTATAGGTTTTTGGATCATTTAATAAAATGCTCGGCAGCATGAAGTCGAGGAAGGGCCCGATGAACGACCAGAGCGCGATCACCGCCAGCATGGGCCGCACAATGGGCATGATGATGAGGCGGTACACCTGCAAATTGCCGCAGCCGTCAATCCTCGCCGCGTCATCGAGCTCGGTTGAGATGGAGTCGATGTAACCCTTCAGGATGAACGTGTTGCCCGCAATACCGCCTCCGGCGTAAATCAGGATCAAAAACAATTGGCGGCTGAACCAGGGCGCGATGGAGATGACGATGGAATGCAGTGTATAGAAGGCGGCAATCCCCGCAAAGGTCGGGATGGTCTGGATCAACATGATCGCCATCAGGGAGGCCTTACGCCCTTTGAAACGGTAACGCGAATAGGCGTAGCCCGTAAAGGAGACGAAGATCAAGGTGAGAATCGCCGTGGCTAACGCGATGACAATCGTGTTCAGCACCCAGTTTAAAAAGTAGGTTTCCTGAAACAGGTAGTCAAAATGTTTCGTGGAAAATTCGTAAGTTCCCCCGATTTGGATATACGAACCCTGATTGCCGTTGAAGCTCGTAAACAGGATCTGGGATAAGGGCCAGAGGACAATGAAGACGTAGAAAAATAGCAAGATGTAACTGATCCCTAAAAGGATGACTTTCAAGGTCGTCAGAGGCGGCCGGTCGGAGAGATAAAGCCCCTTGTCTTTTTTAGCGCTCATAGTTTCTCCTCCCGAAATGCCTTCGACCGGCTAAAGCCGATCCAGGTGAAAAAGATCAAGGCAAGCGACACGATGAGTGTAATCGCCGAACCGATTCCCTGATACTGTTTTTGAATGGTCAGCTTGTAGATATATGAAATAAGCAGGTCAGATGAGCCCGCGATGTTACCGTACTTGGAAGGTTCAAAAGGCCCGCCTCCGTTGAACAGCCAGATGATGGAGAAGTTGTTGAAGTTAAAGGTGTACTGGCCGATGAGCAGGGGCGCTGTCTGGAACAGCAGAATCGGGATCGTGATATGGCGCGTCGCTTGAAATCCTGTTGCCCCATCAATACGGGCGGCTTCATAAAGGTCATTGGGTATTCCTTGCAAAATACCCGTACACAAAAGGAAGATGTAAGAACTCCCAAGCCACCCCTGAAGGAAGATCAGGACCGCCCTCGTGCCCCAGGTCAGGTACTTGATGTTCACCGTCTTACCTAAAACTGAGGACAATGCCAGGGTTAACGGCCCAGACGGTGAGAACATGATCGAAAAGAACATGATCGTGATAAAAGCAGGTACGGCCCAGGGGAGCAGGTAGACGGTACGGAACAGTCTTTTGCCGTAGATGCGGTCCTGGTTCACCAACAGCGCCAGCACAAACCCGATCAGGATGGCAAGGGAGGTGGCAAAGATTGTCCAAAGGATGGTCCAGCCCGTGATATACCAAAAGGGGCCTCCGGCAATCCCCTGCCCCAAGACAATTTGTTTGTAGTTTAAAAGCCCTGTCCAGCTGAATTTTGACTGGTGGGAGGGGTCGTAGTTGGTAAAGGAGATCAGGATGGTCACCGCGATCGGCAGGAGCACGATGAAGATCGTGACAAGGGCCGCGGGCGCTGAGGCAAAGAAGGGGAAACCTTCCCTTCCGATGGTAGTCCTTGTTTCGAACCAGTTGTTCTTTCGAACCCCTTGGATCATTCTTGTTTCAACGCGCCTGACATCGCGATAGGATTGGTAGAGGATCAAAAGTCCCATCAATAGCAAGATAATCGCGATGACGCCTTCCACCATGAAAATGACGGAGCGGTCGAGTCGTGAGCCGCCTTCGGCCAATGAAATAAGGCCGAACAGACCTTTTCCGCGATAGTTATGACGACCCAGGGCGTAGGGAATGGCGACAAGATAGGTGAAAAGCGACCCTATAAAGAAAAGCGCGGCCTTCACATATTGTCCCAAAAGCAATTGCCCCAGTCCCGGTAGGGGCCATGTCAAGTATGAAATGAGGGGTTTTTGCTTTTTGATTTCAACAGGAATATTTCTTGCGTGGTCGGCGATGTCTGAGTGAAGGACGCGAAGCCGGCCTTTGATGTCATGGCGCAGCCGGTGGCGGACATGACGGAGTCGTTCTTGTTCTCTTCTTACCGGCAATTGACGTTTCAGGACGGCAATTTCGTCTCTTGTCTCTAGCTTTTTCTCTCTTTTCTCGTTGGCAAAGGCTTTAGGGGAGATTATAGCTTCGTGCCGGGCTTTTTTAAGCAGAGCGATCTCGTCTTTTAGTTTTTGGCGATGCTTTTTCTGCGCCTCCGAAAAGGCTTGAATGGCCTCCTCGTGCTTTTCGGACTTGGCCTTTTTTAACGCTTGTTCTGCTTCTTGCCGTTCTAACAGCAACTCCCGACGCAGGGCGGCAATTTGGGGGAGCTGTTGGGCTTTTTCTTTTGCGATGACGTATTGGAGCTCAAAATCGTAATCCAGGTCGATTAGCTCTTGGTAAAACGCGGCGCGCGCTTCGTTTTCTTGTGCTTCCAAAAGGTAGCGGCGGACAGAGGGATCTGTATCTAGAATGAGTGCTTCAAAAGCTGCTTTTCGCTCGGGTTTTTTTTGCAAGAATACCTTTTCTTCATCCCGGGCTTGTCGGCGTAAAAGGGTGTACGCTTTCTTATCTTCATCGGAGATGTCGGGCGAATGACAAAGTTCAAGATTTTTGCGCCTGCATTCAACGCCGATCTCGTTTCGGATGGTATCTTTCGGGTTCATACGCTCTCTCTTTCTTCATTCGTCCGCTCGAGACGGTGGAGATTGATCACGGTGAAAAATAATCCCACCATGAGGGCGATCGTCGTATACCAAAAGGGTGATGATGTGTCAAAACGCAAGATTTTCCACATCACGGCGATTAGAATAACAGCGCCCCATATCAGGCGGTAGACAGGGGGTGTTCCGATTTTCTCAATGGTAAAGTAAGTGTACAGGGAAAGTGAGACGGGAACCATCAGGTCGAAGAGAAATCGCGTGAGCACAAAAGCGGAGTAGTCGCCGGGGGTCGCTTGGGGGAACAGCTCCTTCCAAACTTGGAAACCTTCCGGTCCGATGAGAAGAGTAGCCTCGATGGCGGCGATGACAACAAGTGCTGCGCACCATGCGATTAAGACGGTCAACTGCCGTTTGTGCCGTTGCTTCAATTCCCGGCGATGCCCCATTTGCTCTTCCATACGCTGCCTCTACATATCCTTGCCAAGAAGTATGTCTATCATAGCAGGAAAGGCGGGTTATCGTTTGGATATCCCGCCTTTCCATTTAATTTCTCTTATGACAGCTTGTGATTATTTCAAATCGGCCATCATGGCGTCAAAGGACGCTTTCAGTTCACCGTAGGCCGCTTCCACATCGGCGGGAACGACACTGTTCCATGACAGGATGGCATTTTCCCAGGTATCCCACACAGGTCCGAACTGCTGGAACAGCGGTCTTCCGGGAGACACGTGGAAGGAGTCGATCACAGCCGCGATGACTTTTTTGTCGATCTCATCAAGGTCGGAGGCCTCATAGTCGTCCGCGGTCACGTTTTCCAAAATCTTGCCGGTCGCCTTAAACAGATCGACTGCGTAGGCGGGATTCACGATCTCGCCGATCATGGCTTCCGCCAGCGCGACCTGAGCGGGATTCTCTTCGATTCGGGGGTTAATCGCCAATCCCCAGCCGCCCTGCCAGTGGCGGAGCGGTTGACCTGCGACCGTGATCTGCCCGATCGGGTAGATGCCAAGATCGGCCCCGTCGTCTGTTTTCTCTCTCATCTCACCGGTCTCCCATGGGCCACCGATGCGAAGGACACCGGTATTTCCGCTGGTGAATTTGTCTGAGATATAGCCCCAACCGGCATCGGGATCAAAGAGAGTTGTGTTCTTGTCGTAGTTCAGTTTCCAATAGTCATAAAGGACGGTGAGCGCAGCCTTTTTGGCAGAATCAAGCGAGGCCCAATCGGTCGTCAGATCGGATTCAAATCCACCCCCCACATCTTTTAGAAGCGCGATGTCAGCTGAGTTTGTCAGCGCGACACCAAACCAGGCGTCAAAGACAGGCAAGAGAATATGTGAGGGATCCGTAATGGTATCGAGCTCAACAGGGGCGTTCAGGTCAATGCCTTCTGCTTCAGCGTTCTTGATGTTGGCGAACACGACAAGCGTTTCAATGTTGTAAGGGAAGGCGAGGTATTCGCCGTCCAGTTTAAACAGACCTCCAAGGCCTGCCTCGTAGTCGACCCAGCCGCCCAGGCGTGCCGCGATGGCCGGGGCGTCAATGGCGCCCAGTAAATCTTTGGCTGCAAGGCCTGTCAAGCGATCTGCGGGAAGCGCGAAAACATCCGCGACGTCCGGGTTGCTGGCATCTGTTTCATCCAGGATTCCGAGGTGATCAAAAGAACCGATCTCCTGGAGCTTGATGGTGACACCGGAATTGGCGTCGGTGATCCGCTTGGCGGCCGCCTCGTAGTACGCCATCCATTCCTTTTCGACTTGTACCGTAATCTCAGCGGCTTCAAGGCCCGTCGGGGGCTCTTCTGTCTGTGATTCGGTAGGTTTGGGCTCGGGCACCGTATCGCTCGGCTGGGGCTCCTTGGGAGCACATCCGACCACCAGTGCGATGACAAGTGCGAGCGCCATGATAATCATCCAATACTTTTTCATTTTTTCCCTCCATGTAAACTGGTCTGACTTGCAGACTCAAAAACCGCTTTGGCATTAATATGACACTTGCATTATAGTTCCAAGCGTTCCAAGTGACAATAAAAAATATATTCTGTAACAAATAGCGTAAACATATTGAGTTAAAACAAAAGGCCCCGACAGGTCGGAGCCTTTTCTTGGAGCCTTTTGCCGGAATTGAACCGGCGACCTCATCCTTACCATGGATGCGCTCTACCTACTGAGCTAAAAAGGCTTATTCATTTGCCTGCCTATCATACAAAGGTCCGTCGCTTTTGTCAAAGGCTGTTTCTTCTTAAGGATTTTCGTCTAATACCCCTCGAATGATGAGCCTGTGCGAAGTCGATCGCGGGGGTGTACAGGTTACAAGCGTGATGACCGATTCCTTTGTTTCTCCGATGACCCAGGTTTCATCGGGCAGTACCACCCATGTCTCTGTGACGCGGTAAACATAGTGATTCCCGTTGTATTCCATTTCGATTCTATCGCCGGGTTCCAGCTCGTCGAGGCGTTTAAAGAACTGCCCCGACACGAAGGTGCGGTGCCCCGCGATGGCGACGTTGCCCTTTTCTCCCGGCAGGGCTGTGCCTGTGAAATGTCCGACGGCATAAAGTAAATCGGACGATTTTGTCCCTTCCACAACCACCACTTCTAGCTTGACTTTCGGGATACTCAACAAGGCAATCGGTTTTAGTTTGGAGAAGTCGAACTGCATCTCGGGGTCTTCTTCGTCCCCCGGCAGGATCGGTTCTTCCGGCAGAGGGAGAGGAGGCTTCGGGCGTCCGGGATAAACTCCATCATCTTTCTCATTTGTAGGTCCCGGAGGGGGTTCCTCATCGCCGTAGGAAAGCTGTGCGTAGTAGAGATTTTTCAAATCTTTTTGCACCCTGTTCTCTTTCCATTTCAGACGAAAGCCATAGAAGATTAAGAAGGCGCCCGCCAAGATTAGAAGGACGGCCACCAATGACATGAGGACACGACGTTGCTTTTTTTTACCTTCTCGTTTCATGAGACCATCATATATGAGATTGGGCTGAATTCATGTATCTTTAGTGAAATTTTTATCTAGCTATTGAATATGAGAGCAGATAAAAGAACATTGGTATCAATCATTATTCGCATACTTTTTCTCCCATATTTCTCTCCTGACCTCTTTGACGAAGTTGACAACATCTTCCTCTGTTTTTAGTCCAAATTCTTCAGCGAATCCCTCAAAAGCCATTTGTGCTTCTTTTATCGCCAATTTTGTAGAATTCTCCAGAAATATTCGATTACCTTCAGTGACAAAAGCGACCTTGTCACCTTCTTTTAAATCCAATGTTTTTCTTATTTGGATCGGTATCGTGATCTGTCCTTTGGATGTAATCTTGGCCAACTCCATATCCATAACCTCCTTACTTTCCTTGTTTTATAAGGGAGATTTTCACCCGTTAAACCTTCCCATGCAGGGCGTACTGAGAAAAGTATTTCGCCACTAAGATGCTTTTCTCACAGAAGTCTCTACTCCTCAGAGATCATATATTTTTTCTTAAGATCGTTATGCCAGCTATAGTTGATATAACCTTCCTTTTGCAAGCGCTCTACGACTATGCCGGCATCTATGTCAATGCTTCTCGCGAACTGTATGATTGAATCTCGCCCGAAATCGTTTCTTTCAACAAAATTGTCAAATTGTTCCGTGGAGATCAGAGTCTGTTTGGCGAACTCATCCGCTTCATTTTCGTCCTCGTCTGTAGTACCGTTGGCTTTGCCAATGTGACCCAACAGTATGTGAGCAAGCTCATGGAATAGACTGAACCAAAACCTGTCAGCATCTTTTCCCCGGACAGTCAGTCCTACAACGATTTTACGCCCATCAATAAAAGTAGCACCGTGAAGGAAGGATCCTCCAATATGCGGAAGATATACAACGGCTATACCGCAGTCGGCAAGCAAGCTTGATAGTTTTGGGCAAAAATCACTGGGATCCATTCTCGTCATTGCCCTGATACAGGGTATTGACGAGGCCAAACTCTTTAGATCAATTGGTTTTGTCTCAATTGATCTTGCATCAAGTCGAGCCTTCTGTACCCATGCAACAAGTGCATAATCACCTTTCTCCGTCAACAAAAGTCGTCTACAGGCAACGTTAGGGAGTAAAGATTCTCGTTGCAGAAGACCAAGCTGTACTACTTCAAAAAACTTCCGAAGATTGACTACTCTTTCGTTGGATTTTCTTGTTGCCGGCACCCAGTTGTTTTTAGCCATTTCGTTATAAGGATATTTTTTTGCCAATTCAGCGTCTGCGTCCATTACATTTTCGGCATCAGCCTTAACAATCTTCTCGCGGTATATTGCCTCTAGATTGCTCCAAAAATGGGCCGGCACGCCTAATACCATTTCCAACCGCATGGCAACCTCTGGTGTTAACTGCACCTCGCCATTAATAAGCCTGCTGATATGCTTTTCGGACATATCCATTCTGGAAGCCAACTCTTTTTGACTCATACCTCTATCGTCAAGTTGCTCTCTTACCGTAGCACCCGGCGGTGTTGCAACAATACTGCGGCTCCTTATCATATTTATTCCTCCCTTTGCGGTTTCCGGTCAGCAGATGGCATCTGCCAATCCTAATCAATTTGATCAATGCTTAGCCGGAGCTTCTCAGCCATTGCCTTTTGCGTATTTTTTCTCTGCCCTGTAGGCATCGGTTAATTTCCACATACGGAAAAGCCACCTGTTACCACTTCAACAGTTATTCTCGAATGGCAGGGTTTGCAAAATGAACTAATAAAACAGCCGCCGCAGTCAACAAGCAGCAGAAAATAAAAATGCCATCAAGAAGCCCTGGAATCAAGACATTTTGACGGTTTGTGTATCAAAAGAAGCGTTTAGTCGTGGAGCGGGTGAGGGGAATCGAACCCCCGTATTTAGCTTGGGAAGCTAATGTTCTGCCATTGAACTACACCCGCAACAATTTTTCTTTACGCATTATAACACGTCAGCAATCGCCTTGCTTGTTCAACATGATGCTCAAAAGCAAGTCGTCCATATGACTCATACCTTCTTTTGAGATGCGCTCCATATTGCGGATCGTCTCCTCCACATCCGCCTCAATGACCCCGTCGGTAGACCTAATCGCCTTGCCGCGCATCGCGACGCTTGCGGCCTGCACCGCGGCATAAATAGACACAGAAACTTTCAAGGCACAGCCCAGTTTTGCCCCGTCACAGATCATGCCGGTCAAGGTGCCGAACATATTTTGCACAGTCGCGGTGACCTGGACAAAACCACCGCCCAAGAGCATGACCACGCCGGCGGACGCGCCGACCGCGGCAGCCGTCGCGCCACATAAAGGCGATAAACGGCCGTAGCTTTTCTTCACGTGGATCGCCACCAGATGGCTTAGAGTCTCCGCACGGATAAGGGCCTCCTCAGAGCTATTCAAATAATGTGCGGCAGCGGACACCGGGACCGTCGCCGTAATGCCCTGGTTACCGCTTCCTGAGTTGCTCATCACGGGGATAGACGCGCCGGCCATGCGCGCGTCGGCGGCCGCCGCCGTGCGCGCCGCACAATAATCCGACAGCGAACAATTTTCCCGGTCAATGTCCTTCCCCACCAAATGATGCGATTCAGCAATCGAGCGACCGACCTCCAAACCATAGGAATGTGTCAGACCCTCCTGGGCAATTCGCTCATTCAAAAGAACCGCCTGACGGACAATGTCAAGGCGATCGAGATCCACCGTCTTCGCAAACTCCCAGATGTCACGCAAATCATCCACCGTAATGGCATCACCCATCTCAGTCAGATGGGAAAGATCGTTACTGAAAACAGATTCTCCGTCCCGCTCCAACTCCATGATCAGGTCATGTTTCCAAGCCACCACGGCACGACCTTCATGGTTTTTCGTTTTCACTAAGACATCGATATATAAAGAAGGAGTATTTTCAGGCGCGGGAGATGTTTTAATCGAAGCTTGGGCGTTCAATACCCTTGCCTCTTCAATATGCGATTCTGTCAAATCCTGGAGAACTTGGAGACCGAGTTTGGGATTGCCGCCCACGGCGCCGAGCGCCGCCGCCATGGACGCACCCATCTCATGCGTGCCGGGAATGTAGACGCCCATCGCGTTTTTATAGATGTTGACACTTGCCTTCAGGTCAATCGACAAGACTTGGCCGATGCCTGCCTGCTGTTTCGCCAGCGCCGCCGCATACGCGACCGCGACCGGCTCCGTACAGCCCAAAGCGACCACGAGCTCCTCTTCTAACTGCTTCAAAAAATAATCTTGTTTCATCTACTCAATAATCTCCGTCTCCGGCACGCCACTCCATTGTTTTTCCGACACAAGGTTCAAAGGTTTGCGGCAGTCGGGGCAATCAAGCGAAGCAATATGCCCTCTTTTCACCTGCGACATGCGCTCACCGCATACAGGGCAATTGTAGGCGGCTGAAAAAGTTTTATCCGGTGTCACAAGGCGCAGACGTTTCATCACGGCAAGCGTACTGCAGTTGCGGCAACGGTAAAGCTCTCTTGAAAAATCAAGCTCAGTATCATCTCGCTGCACAAGGTCAATCAGGATCGCGGGATCCACCTTGCCCTGCCGTATTTCGCCCAAGATTTCCTTGAACATATAGCTGTCCTCACCATGGCGGCCCAGGTAGAAAGTCTCCTTAAAATCACAATCCGGGCAATCCATCTCATAGGCCAGGCGCCAGGGCAGCCTAAAGGGCTTAGAGGCCTCCACCGTAATATCGGTTCCCTCAACAGGCAGCAAATGATTAATGAAAGGAACGACGTATTCGACCTCGTCAAGGGTCACCGTTTCTAAAGAAATAGAAACGTCGTCACCTTTTCTTTTCACGCGCGTACCGGGCAAGCTTTCAAGTAATACCGCCCGCCAGCTACCATTATTAGCCGGAGACAGATCCTTGATCTTGATGAAATTAATATCTTCATCGGGGACAGCCGGCGCGTCAGGTAAAACAGGCGGCTCTTCATTTTCCATTTCAAGCAGGGGCTTGACACGCTCCACAAAGGCGGCAAGCTCCGCGTCATAGGCCTTTTCTTTTCTCACTTCATCGCGGATGAAACAGGCGGTCAAAATAGCAGGGAAGAGCGGATCCCGATAAAGGTCCAGCGAGCGGAGCGACAAGGTACTTCTTACAAGCGCGTTCGACTCATGAAACGCGAGGACACCCTCGACAAAGGGATGCTCGATCAAATCGGCGGTGGGTTTTACAACTCGCACCAGAATATTTTCAATCGATTGGGCCGGCACGACAAGGAGCTCATCACCGTCAAAATACCGGTAGGTATTCTTGTTTTCATCAGCCTCTCCCAAAAACACAACCCTCATGTATTCATCGAGGAAGGCATAGGCGATATAGCCGATATCGCTTGGAGGGAGTTGCTCCAATCCCGCCACTGCCTCAAATTTTTGACCTCCCGGAATGATAAGAAACTTCTCATCAATCTGCCAAAATTCATATGTTTTCAGCATATGGCGCTTTATCTTTTTCGCGTTCAGTTGTTTCATACGCGGTCCCTCCCTTTCATGCCACTTCTCGGATACCCTATCATTCTATCAATCTTTTAAGGCTACTTGCCTTGAAAAGGCGGAGCTTCCTCTTTATCGAGGAAATGTCGCATGGCAATTTTTTGGTCTTCCGTGTCAAACAAGCGGCCAAAGGCAACTTCTTCTAACACATCGCCTTCCTCCGGCGTCAACTTCAAGCCGTCACGTATCGCGCGTTTCGCCTCACGGACCGCCAAAGGCGCCTTTTTCGCAATCAACTCCGCGATTTCCCATGCCCTTGAAAGCAGGGCTTCTTTTTCTACGACTTCACTGACAATACCGAGCGCTTTCGCCTCATCGGCCTTCACACGGCGCCCCGTCATAATGAGATCGAAAGCTACCATCGGATTCAAAAGGCGCGACAGGCGCTGCGTACCGCCAAAACCCGGGATGATCCCGAGCCCTGTCTCTGGGAAGGCAAAACTCGCGCGTGCCGAGGCGATGCGAATATCACAAGCAAGTGCCAACTCAAAACCTCCGCCCAAGGCAAAGCCATTGACCGCCGCAATCACGGGGACAGGAAAGGTCTCTAACTGGCGCATGACGCGGTGTCCGAAGCGAGAATACATCTCGGCTTCGGGTCTTGTCATCTCGGCCATCTCCCCGATGTCCGCTCCGGCCACAAAGGAGCGGTCACCTGAACCCGTCACAATGAGGCAGCGTACACGCTCGTCCTGCTGGAGTGTGTGTAACAATTCTGACAATTCTTTTAATAACGGTCGGTTGAGCGCGTTCAATTCTTGAGGGCGGTGAATCGTGATCTCAACGATGCCCCCCTCTTGTTTTGTTAACAGCAATTCCATGACATCCTCCTAACGCTCCACCAAGGCCGCGATCCCCATGCCTCCCCCGATACACAGGGAAGCCAGACCCCGTTTCAAATCTCTTTTTTCCATCTCATGTAACAGGGTCACAAGAATCCTGGCCCCCGAAGCGCCGACCGGGTGGCCGAGGGCGATGGCGCCGCCGTTCACATTCACGCGGCTATCGCCAAGCTCGAGCTCTTTTAACACCGCAAGGGCCTGCGCGGCAAAGGCCTCATTGTATTCAAACAGATCGATGTCCTCCAATGACAGCCCTGTCTTCTTTAAGAGTTTCTTTGTGGCATATAAGGGGCCCATCCCCATATACGCGGGATCAAGGCCGACCGAGACGCCTGACACAAGCGTCGCCATGGGAACGAGCCCTAAGGCATCCGCTTTTTCCTTGCTCATGACCACAACCGCCGCCGCCCCGTCATTGATGCCCGAAGCGTTGCCGGCGGTGACTGTCCCCTCGCTTTGAAAAGCGGGACGCAGCTTTGAAAGCGCCTCCAAACTTGCCTCATGGCGAGGGTACTCATCCTTGTCAAAATCAAAGGAACGCTTTCGCTCTTCGATCGGAACGCTGACAATCTCCTCTTGAAAGCGATTGTTTTCTTGCGCCTTTTTGGCCCGCATCTGGCTTTCCAACGCAAAGACGTCCTGCGCTTCGCGAGAGATACCATAACGCTCAGCCACATTTTCAGCCGTCACACCCATATGGTAGTTGCCGAATATATCCCAGAGCCCGTCTTGGATCATGGAATCAACGAGCGTGCCGTTTCCCATGCGATAGCCATAGCGTGCCTTATCTAAAAGATAGGGCGCGGCGGACATATTCTCCGTGCCGCCCGCGATGACGACATCGGCATCGCCATTTCGAATCAGGGCCGCGGCCATCGTCACCGCCTTTAACCCGGAGCCGCATACATTGTTGATCGTTGTCGCGGGCACCGTCTCAGGGATCCCGGCGCCCATGGCTGCCTGCCGGGCGACGTTCTGACCCAGACCGGCTGACAAGATACAACCCATGAGCACTTCATCGACCTCATGGGGCTTAATCCCCGCACGGCGCATCGCCTCTTCAATGACAATCTCACCCAGCCGAGTCGCCGGGACGTTCGCCAAGGTCCCCCCAAATTTTCCCACCGCGGTGCGGCAAGCGCCTAGTAGAACAATTTCTTTCATAGCTTCTCCTCTTTAATAACGGTAGAACCCTTCACCCGTTTTGCGTCCGAGTTTGCCGGCACGCACCATGCGTTTCAACAACAGACTCGGTCGGTATTTCGGGTCATTGGTTTCCAACAGTAAGGTCTCCATAATATTCAAAACAATGTCAATCCCGATGAAATCAGCCAATTGCAGGGGCCCCATCGGGTGGTTGGCGCCCAGGCGCATCGCCTGATCGATATCTTCTTTCGAGGCAATCTTGTGATCCAACAAGTCAACCGCCTCATTGATCATGGGGATCAGGACGCGATTCACAATGAATCCCGGGCTTTCCGCTGAGAGCACCGGCTCTTTGCCGATGGCGCGCACAAAGAGAACCGCGCGTTCCATGGTCTCATCCGAGGTGTTCTCCGCGCGGATAATCTCCACTAATTTCATCACAGGCGCCGGGTTAAAAAAATGAATGCCCAAAAATTGTGCTTCATGCACTAGGCCTGTGGCCATTTCCGTGACGGATAATGAGGAGGTGTTGGTCGCAAACAGGCAGTTTGGAGGACAGATATTATCGAGTTTTTGAAACAATTCGCGTTTAACCGCCCTATCCTCGAAAATCGCCTCAATGACAAGCTCAGCTCCCGCCGCATCTTCCAAGTCAACCGACTGTTGAAGTCGCGAGAGAATAGCGTCCACCTCCAAAGGTTCTAAACGTCCTTTTTCTTCTTGTCTTCGCAGTTGTTTTTCGATCATGTGAAAACCTTTGGCGGTCAATTCTTTTGTCCGATCGAACATCAGGACATCGTGCCCCGCCTGGGCGAACACCTGAGCGATACCGGCGCCCATGGTGCCGGAGCCCGCGACTAATATTTTCATAAAACCTTTCCTCCCTTAACTACACTCTAGAATACAAGACCTGAGGCGGCCATCGCCTCAACAGATGATTCAAGCAATTCTCGGATGCCAATAAAAAAGTCCAACACTTCAGGATTTTGCATGGCATCGCGGTTCGTCACCTCGCGGTGGTGCAGGATATTGGACACCGCCCCCTCTATGAGTTTACCGTTCAAGGTCCTTGGGACATCCGGTGTCTCAAGGATCAGGGCCGGCACATGGCGCGGTGACGCATTGACCTTTAAAATTTGGCGGATCTTTTTGGCGATGTCACGATCCAACGGGACCCCCGCCTTCATTTGGACAAACAAGATCACGCGCTCATCGCCCGCATGCTGCTGACCGATGGCCAGTGAATCCTGGACTTCGTCAATCTTTTGCACCTGCGCGTAGATTTCGGAGGTTCCGATTCTCACCCCGGAAGGTTTCAACACGGAATCGGAGCGCCCGTAAAAGGTCACACCGCCCGTGTCCGAATGGATCTCAATATAGTCGCCGTGGCGCCAGACACCGGGAAAGACATCGAAATAGGCCTCATGGTAGCGCTTGCCCGAAGGATCGTTCCAAAAATACAAGGGCATAGGCGGGATTGGATATTCACAAACGAGTTCACCCTGTTCGTCGAAGACGGGTTCCCCTTTATCGTTAAACGCCGCCACCGGTTCACCGAGTCCCGGTCCCTGCAATTCGTTGCTGTAAACGGGTTCCAGGGGGTTCCCAAGGCAAAAACAACCATTAATGTCCGTGCCGCCCGCAATCGATGAAAAATGCACATCCTTTTTGATCGCCTCATAGATGTAATGGAAGCCCGCGTCAGACAGGGCGGAGCCCGTCTGAGAGATACTTTTTAACGACGACAAATCGGCGTGCTCTTTGGGGATAAAGCCCTCCGCCATGAGGGCGTGAACATAGCTTGCCGAGAGGCCAAAGCAGGTAACCTTTTCTTCTTCCAAAACACGCCAGATATGCGCGGTGTCAGGATAAGCGGGATTCCCATCAAACAGCACGATGGAACAGCCCGTCCCTAAAGCGGACAGCATCCAATTCCACATCATCCAAGAACAGGTCGTGATGTAAAGCATGCGGTCCCCCGTGCCAAGGTCGTGGTGGAGGGATACTTCTTTTAGCTGGTTGATCAAAAGTCCCGCCTGTGACTGCGCCATGCATTTAGGTTTGCCGGTCGTGCCGGATGAGAACATGATGACAAGGGGGTGTGAGCCCGGTAAGGGCTCATAGATAAAACATTCCTCCGTTTCCTTCGCCAGGTAGTCCTCCCAGTGAACGCAATACGGGATCCCATCACTTTTATTCTTGTCTCCCGCGTAGTGACAAAGCACAACGCGAGAGATAGAAGGGATGCCCTTCACAATCTCAGCCACCTTTTCAGTCACATCGAAGGGCTTCCCCTTATAGGTATAGCCGTCCGCGGTAAAAAGCAGTTTCGGTTCAATCTGGCCCAGCCGGTCGATGGCGGCCGTGACTCCGACGTCCGTCGCGCAGGAACTCCAAATGGCGCCGACAGCCGAGGAGGCGAGCATCGCGATGACGGTCTCAGGTACATTCGGCATATAGGCCGCGACGCGGTCTCCGGGCACAATCCCCTCTTCTCGCATGCGTGTCGCTAAACGTTCTACCTGGTTTCTCAGAGCCGCCCAGGTAAAGCTTCTCCGCATATGGTTTTCGCCGCGAAAGATCAGGGCTATTTCTTTGTCCTTGTGGTCCTTTAGGATGTTTTCAGCGTAGTTTAATACGGCCTCCGGGAACCATTTTGCACCCGGGAATTTTGTCAGATCGTCCACGACAGCAGTGTAATTTTCGGTGGTTCGAATCCCTAAAAATTGCCATAGTTCATCCCAAAAAACCTCAGGGTTTTCAACACTCCATTGATGAAGCGCCCGATAACCGGAAAAAGAGAGGCCGTGCCGCTTTTCTAACCGGCGCATGAAAGCCTTCATGCGGGATTGCTCCACGCGTTCTTTTGAAGGACGCCATAACATCGTACGTGGACTCATTATCCCCTCCTCAATTCCATGCGTTTAAACAGCTCACTCACCATGAAACTTGCGACATCGTCCGCAAATTTCCCCGGGCCGAAGCCCGCGTCACAGCCCAGCTCTTTGGCCAGTTCATGTGAAACGCGCGGCCCCCCGATCAAGAGCAAGAAGCGGTCCCTAAGTGACTCGGCCTCCAACAATTCCACAAGCTCCGTGATGTTATGGATGTGGACATCCTTTTGTGTCACGGTCTGGGAGACCAGCATGACGTCCGCGTTAAAATGGATCGCCTCGCGGATGAAGTCTTCGTTCTCCACTTGACTCCCTAAGTTTCGCGTTTCGATCATGTCGTAGCGCTCTAAGCCAAAGCGGCCCGCGTAGCCCTTCATGTTCATGATCGCGTCGATGCCGACGGTGTGCGCGTCCGTGCCTGTGCTCGCGCCGATGACCCGGATCGGGCGGCCGAAATGCTCACGGATGAACTGATCGGTTTCAGGAAGGGTCATGCGCGTGACGTCGGCTTCATGTACCACAAGCGCCGTATAATCAACGCTTTTATCGAGGCTGCCATAGCAGATGAAGTGCGTAAATCCATGGTCAATCGCCTCATACCAGGCGATGAGCGGTTCTTTTAATCCCAAAAGATGCAGGACTTCTTTTGCAGCCTCCACCGCGCGGTCATCGGAGGGAACGGGCAAGGTGAAACTCAGTTGTATCCGGCCGTCGTCAAGTGTATCGCCATAGGGCCTGATACGAGTGAGATCCGGTACGGGGGTTTGATCCTTTTTCATCCGCGCATACCTCCCTTTATTTTTGCTTGTTCCTCCATGAACAACTTCGTGAAGGGATTGTCGTAGCGTTCATCTTTTCGGATGACGCCAGCTAAGCCCTTCCCACCTTCGGGTCGGCGCTTGATATCCGCAAAAAGACCCTTTTCAAGCGATTGGAATAATCCGTCCCGGCGGATTGTTTCAAGGAGCGTGAGGGCGTCGGTTAACACGCGGTCGGCACGCTGTTCCATGAGACCGCCTTCTCGAAATTCGATCTCCCCACCTAAATCGCGCATCGCGCGCCGGACATAAAGCGCGTTGTCGATCGCCTGGTAGCGGTCGGCCATATGCGGCGTATGAATGGCTTCGGTCATCATGCCAAGGAGCAAGAAGCGCTGGTCACTTAACACGGTGGCCACGTTAAACAAAGTATCTTGTACCTGCGCCTTGAAAATATTGCCCGTGATGTGTTTGGTCGGAGGCATGTATTTTAAGGGTGCGTTCGGGAAGATCTGCCGCGCCATCTGGGCTTGCGCCAACTCATAGACAAAGGAGTTTTCCATGGCAGGATCCATCTCAAAGGCGTGGCCAAGTCCCATCTGCTCTTCTCGCATCCCCGCAAATCGGGCAAATTGCTCATTGATCATCTGGGAGGCCAAGACGGTATGGGCCTCACAAAAAGCGTCTGAGGTCGTGAGATAATTATCCTCTCCTGTGTTGATGATAATGCCCGAGGCCCCGTTGATCATGCGCGAAAAGCGCTGGTCAACGAGCGTACGCCGCATGTTGATGTCGCGAAATAAAATGCCGTAAAGCGCGTCATTCAGCATGACGTCGAGACGTTCCATGGCGCCCATGACCGCGATTTCAGGCATAGAAAGCCCGGAACAGTAGTTGCAAAGACGGATGTAGCGGCCGACTTCTTGGCCCGTTTCATCTAGGGCTTCCCGCATCAGGCGGAAGTTCTCCTGAGTTGCGGTCGTCCCGCCGAATCCTTCGGTGGTCGCGCCGTAGGGCACATAGTCTAATAGGCTCTGCCCTGTGGTGCGGATGACGGCTATGACATCGGCGCCCTGCCGGGCGGCGGCTTTTGCCTGGACGATGTCCTCGAAGATATTGCCTGTTGCCACAATGGCGTAGAGCAGGGGGCTTGGGCGTTCGCCGTAGCGCTCGATCAATATTTCACGCTCGTTTCGCCTCTCCCGAAGCTTTAATAGCGCTTCCTTGCCGTGTTCCTTACTCCACAGCTGACAGGCAAAAGGATCGTTTGTTTCAAGGGAAAGAAGATCAATATCGCCTTGGGCGACAGCCTCTGCGAGTTTATTGGGCGACAGTCCGGTCGAAAGCGCTCCCTGCGCGAGCCAGTAGGAGGCGCCCCGGGAGAGTACGCCTGAAGTGTGTAAATGTTCCACCACCACATTGGGCAACGGCACACCGTGCTCATCCACGCCGTCAATGCCAAAAAGCCGACACACTGCCCGCTCGACCGTGACCGTAGTGTCATTTTCGAGATGCTCGGTCACCTGTTCGGCGATTTCGAAGGCCAGTGTTTTCGCCTTTTTTATCTTCTTTTCGTCCAGTCGTAAAAATGCCATACGCGCTCCTGTTATTCCACTAATGCAAGAAAGTCACGGTCCATCCCCAGCCACTCGCTGAGCTTCAGCGCGCCTTTGGGGATAGGCGCTGCCTCCTCGACCGTCTCAATGCTGTAATCCATGAGGGATTCGATGCGGCGGATAGCCTCTTCATCCGTCAGTTGTCCGCGCGTGCCCCCTGTCACTGAAAGGAGGACTTCCTCCGCGATGCCTCGGATCCTAAGATGTGCGATCGCCGAACCTTCTGGCGTCGGGTAATGCGTGGCGATGACAAGACAGCCCGTGCCTTTGGCAAAGAAACGGCAAAGGGCTCCGACCAGTGCTTTGGCCTCCTCCGGATTGGTCCCCCGGCAGGGTTCGTCAATGACGCAAAAACCGTACTGCTCCTTTTGGCGCGCCACTTCATCGCGCAGCCAGACGATCTCGGAGGCAAAAGAGGACAAGCCTTTTTTCGTGGTGTCAAAATGATCCGAGCTGTAGCTGACGGAATCAAAAAGCGGCGTTGCCGCGTAGTCGCATGGCGGAAAGTACCCCATATGGATGAGCGCCATGGAAAGGGTTAAGGCTTTTAAAGTAACGCTTTTGCCGCCCATGTTCGGACCTGACAAAACGGTTGCCCCTTTTGCAATGGCGACGGTCTGGCGTTCATAGGAGCTGCCGCGCATGATGAGCTGCTCTTCGATCAGGGGGTGGAAGAATTGCTCTAAGATAATTGTTTCGCCTTTTTTCAAGATATCCGGCTTGGGCGCCCCCCAATGGATGGCTAAGCGTGCCTTGGCCAATGAAAAGTCAAGTTGTCCCACGGTTTCGAGATTTTCTGACAAGGAGGACGTAAAAGGTGTGAGCGCGTCACAGAGCATCCTTCGCACACGCGTTTCTTCCCTTTCTTCTGACTTAATAATCTCAGCCCGCAACGCGAGGATTTTTTCCGCCTCCTCGGGTCTTTTTTCCATCTGCTGTTCTAGTACCGCGCGTTCTTGGCGTAGCGTTGCTAATTTTTCGGAGTATTCGTCGTACAGATAAAAGCCGCTGGTGCCCTGTCCTTTGGGATCAAGGAGTGATTCAATTTCTTTTAAAGGCTTTATTGTAAGCCCCGTCTTTTCTAAAAGATAAGGGATCTCGGATAGTTTTTTTAAAAGCCGTGCGGCCTGCTTGATCTCGAACAATTCAGTGACATCGAGTAGCCGCCGCTTTTCAAGTCCCGCGATCGTTCCCCGAAGATCGCGAAAATGCATGAACAGGCTTAAGGCGTCTTGGAGCTCTTTGGGATGGCGGTGGCAAAAGTCGACGAGTTTTTCGATCGTCAAAAATTCTTTTTCAAGTGCTTCCTGCTCGCCGGGACCGTAGTAGCGGTGGGCGGCTTTCAGGCGCCTTCCCTGGGGCGAACGGCAATCACAGGCTAAGAGCACTTCTGTGAGATTCAAACGTTCGCGATCTTGTCGGCTCATAATCAGCATGGTGACACCCTCCCCTTTCTACCAGCCTGAGGCACCCAGATGGGCAACAGGCACTGCAATTTCAGATGAGACAGCGTGAATAAGTGAATCAACATCGACCGCATGGCCGTCCTCTGCTTTCGGATTCACGATGACAAGGGGTAGCAAAAGCGGATGGAGTACCCACAGGGTCACGTCTCTTTCTGCGAGTCTTTTCATCGTTTTATCGTCGATAAAGTAGCGGGTGCCATCTTCTGCCGCAAGCTTTATCTTTTCAAAGTGTTCACTGTCTAAAAGCTCCGAGACGACGCGTGAGGTCATAGCGCCCCGAAGCACCAGGACTGTGTCGTCCGGAAGAAGTGCCTTTTTAATCTCCTCGCCGTGGCCGATTAAAGCGGGCATTTCGAGGATACGGCGGATTCCTCCGGGTCCGTTGAAGATGAGCGCCCTGGCTTTCGGATGATCACAGAAGGCATCCGACGCGAGAGTTCGTAGATCCTGATCGAGTGCGGAGCGCGTGAGGTTTATGACTTGTTTTTTTATTTTGTGCGCCAGTTCTTCGATGCTTGAGGCGTTGGCCATGCCTCCGACCAATACGACCGCTTCTGTGAGTCCGCCTCCGGCCGGTGATGTTCGAGACAGTGCGCCGTCGACGAGCATCAGGCAGTCAGGGGAAATTTTTCGAAGCTGTGCCTCTAACGCTCTGATATCACTCGCAATAGAAGGGCCCGCAAGTTCGACAAATCCATTGGAGCGCGCCCGCAAGATCGCCACCTCACCTTCCGCTGTACGGATACCGGACAGACTTAAAACTTCCAGCGATGCGTCCCCCCTCATGATCGAGCGGCGCGCGGTGGCAACAAGCTGTCCTTTTTTGACATACACGCGGGGTTTGACGTTACCTGTAACCACATCTTCCTGTTCACCGTCACGTCCGATGGAGGTGATGGCTAAAGAACGTTTCGGCATTTCTTGTTCTGCGGCTCGCATAATGTGGTTTAAGACAGTGGTCTTCCCGGCGTCTTTTCCAAGGCCCACAATGGCGATGGATGAAAGCGCCTTTAAGTTCAGCTGTTCGGCCAATCGGATGGGCTCACTCACACTCATCTTTTGTCTTACCTGTACTCGAGTTCCTTGTCGAGTGTTTGCTTGCGCAAGAGATCGCAGGGTTCTAAGGATTCTTCTTGTCCCGCTAAGAGTCCCGCCACACCGATCAACTTGATCTCACGCTCTTTTTTACATACGGCGCAGTGGCATTCGCTGGTGTAGCCCAGGGGCTGGGTGTAGGTGCTGATGACCCCTTCGTAGTTTCGAAGGACAACGCGTTCGGGGCTTTGTGAAATGAGGTAGTCGGGCATGACGGGGATCTTGCCTCCGCCGCCTAAGGCGTCTACGACAAAGGTGGGGACACAAAATCCTGAGGTATGGCCTCGGAGTGCCTCGACGATCTCGATGCCCTTTGATACGCAGGTGCGAAAATGTGAGATGCCGCGTGTCAAATCGCACTGGTAGATGTAATAGGGCCGCACCCTAATCCAGGCCAAGCCGTTCACCAGGTGGCGCATGACGTGGACACAGTCGTTGATGCCCCGCAAAAGTACCGACTGATTCCCTAAGGGGACGCCGGCGTCGGCCAGCATGGCACAGGCTTTTTGACTTTCGGGCGTGATTTCATTTGGGTGGTTGAATTGCATGTTGACCCAGACGGGTTCGTATTTTTTCAAAAGGGCGCAAAGCTCAGGCGTGATGCGCTGGGGCATGACCACCGGTGTCCGTGTGCCGATGCGGATGATCTCGACATGCTCGATGGCGCGCAGTTCACTCAAGATGTATTCTAAGCGGTCGTCGCTCATGAGGAGCGCGTCGCCCCCTGAGAGCAGCACGTCACGGATCAGGCGGTGCTCCCGGATGTAATCGATGCAGGCATCGATTTCGGCCTTGGTTCTGGCCCCGTCTTTTTGCCCGGCAAGCCGCCTCCTTGTGCAGTGGCGGCAATACATGGAGCACATGTCCGTGATGAGCATGAGTACGCGGTCGGGATAGCGGTGGGTCAAGCCGAAGACAGGGGAGTCGCCCTCTTCGTGGAGGGGGTCGTCTTGGTCCTCCGGCGCGGATTGCCGCTCCATGGCAGTGGGGATGGCTTGTTTGCGGGCGGGGTCATGGGGATCGTCGGGGTCGATTAAAGTCAGGTAATAGGGGGTGATCGCCATGCGAAATTTTTGCAGGGCTTCTTCCACCCCGCCGATTTCTTCCTCGGTTAATGCCATGAGTGAAGTTAAACCTTCCAGGCTGGTCACCCGATTTTTGACCTGCCATTGCCAGCTGTTCCAGTCTTCGTCTTTGACATCCGGAAACAACGCCTCCCGGCGGGCGCCGGCTGTCTTGTTAATGTATTTGTCTTCTGCTTTCATGGCGTCCCTCCCTTAAAGGTATGTTGTTTCAAATATGTTCCTCAGGGCTTCGCTTTCCCGGATTACCTCAATCGAGAAGTCGGCGTGATTTTTGGTGTAACCGTTGCCGATGATCATGGTGACGTCCTTGCCGACGCCTTCAGCGCCTAGTGCTGCGCGCGTGAAGCTTGTCGCCATACTGAAGAAGTACACGATGCCGCCTTCTTTGGCCGGCAGGATGGATGACATCTCGGTGCCGTCGATGTTGACGACGTTGATGACGACGTCGTATTCTTCACCGTTATTTAGGGCGAGCGCTTTGTCCAATACTTCGGTTGGGTTTTGCGCGTCGGCGACAAAAAATGAATGTAACAGTTTGTTTTGAAGAAGCTTGTCTTTGGGCCGGTCATTGCGGCTCATTCCGACGACATTGCCCGAGGGGCCGACGCGACGCATGGCTTCATAGGCGCAGAGCATACCGCTTTTTCCTCCGGCGCCGAGGATGAGTACGCTGTCTTTGGGTTTCACGATGCGTGCGGTCTGCGCGGGGGCGCCCGCGACGTCGAGGACCGCTAAGGCCAAATTTTCGCTCATGTCGCTTGGCAGTTTGGCGTAGATGCCGCTTTCAAACAGGATGGCTTGTCCTTTGATTTCGACGCGCTCGATGGCGGGGTGAACGGCCGTGATCGCTTCAATCGAAAGAGGTGTCAAAGAAAGTGAGACGAGGGTGGCGATGCGGTCACCGACAGCTAAATCGCGTCCCTTTAGGGCCTCCCCGATTTGGGCGACTGTCCCCATTAGCATGCCGCCTGAACCGGTGACGGGGTTTTGCATTTTGCCGCGTTCGTTGACAATCGCCTTGATCTTGTCTTTGAGGCGACCCTCGTCGCCTTCTGCTTCCTCCCAAAGCTGTCGGAAGCTTGCCGCGTCAATGTTGAGCGCGGACACGTCAATCAGGATTTCGTTGTCGTAAAGCGTCATCGTGTTGTCGATTTTTTGTGCCGCCTGCGGCAACAGGCCTTTTGGTTCCAGCACGCGATGCGCGCCGTATTTGCTTCCTCTGGTCATCTTGTACTCCTTTTTAACGTGCCGGAAGTTGCAGCATTTCGCGCGCTTCGTCAGGGCTTGCAATGGCAAGATTCATTTCTTTTGCGATGCGGACGAGCCGTGCGACAAGTTCACCGTTGCTTGTGGCGTTGACGCGCCGACTGTACTGCAAGTTGTCTTCAAAACCTGTTCTGGGATGTCCGCCCATCGCCATGGCCATGACGTTTAGGGGTAGTTGCTGTCGACCCATGGCGGTGACCGTGAAGCTTGCGTCAGGGGGTAATGAGTGCCGCATGAAAAGGAGGTCGCGGGGGGTGGCGGCGGCGCCGCCGTTCACGCCCAAGACGAGGTTGAAATGGAGCGGGCGGTCGATATGGCCCAGGTTCACAAGGCGCATGGCCATGTCGATATGGCTTTTGTCGAAGCATTCAAGTTCGGGCTTGATGTTTCTTTCCCGCATGCGGGCGGCAAATTCGATGATCATGTTTTCCGTGTTGACAAAGATCTCATCGCCGCCAAAGTTCATCGTGCCGCAGTCAAGGCTTGCCATTTCAGGGTTGAGTTCAGTGGGTTGCAGGCGTTCGGTGGCGGTCATGCCCGTCGCGCCTCCTGTCGATGGCTGGATGATGACCTTGGGACAGGCCTCCCGGATGGCGTCGATCAGCTGCCGGAAGCGCTCTTTATCCTGCGTCGGCGTGCCGTCGTCGTGGCGGGCGTGCAGGTGAATGATCGCCGCGCCCGCATCGGCGGCTGATTTTGCCTCCCGGACAAACTCGTCCACCGTGTAAGGCACAGCCGGGTTCATCTCCTGTGTGACCTCGGCGCCGCTAATGGCGGCTGTGATGATGATTTTTGACATGGATACCCCCTCTTTATGGATTGCGTTGTTTGTTTTTCGGTGTAATACAGGTGCCGGTCGCGCGGCAGACAAGGACAGGCTCTGTCAGCACTTCGGCGGCGGAATCTGAAATATCGGGACAAGGCGCGATGACGCGCCAGGCCTCAAAACTCATTTTGCGCGATGTATTGCCCTCTTCTGTGATTTTTCCTTTGACTTCAATGAAATCGCCGGCGCAGACAGGGGCGAGAAAATCGACGCTGTCGTAGGCGCGAAACAATCCCTCATCGCCGTCCCGGCGGATGAGAAGTTCGGTCGCGACATCGCCGAAAAGCTTCAGCATATGCGCGCCGTCCACAAGCCCCCCTCCGTAGTGGGCGTCTTCGCTGCCGATGCGAACGCGTAGTGTCGTCTCAATCATGTTGTCCTCCTTTTTGCTTTTTAGTTAAAAAAAGAAGCGCCGCCTATTTTCTTCAAAATACGCATAGCGCTTCATGCTTGGCATGACAGTAGGTCGTCCTTAGTACGCCTGCCAGGAATCGATGGGCGGGATCACCCGATCGTCCCTTCGGCGACGGACACTTCAACCGGACCCCGATCCCGGGTGTGATATCAGGCCTACCAATCCGCCGCTCCTCTATTGTCGTTCAATTGTCAATATTCTGCCCGATAATTATACCCGATATGGGGCAAAAATGACAATATGCATAAAGAAATCCGGGGTAAATAAAGAGCTGTTACTCGAGTTCAAAGGCGCCCGTATAGAGCTGGTAGTATTGGCCGCCTTCTTCGATCAATTGTTCATGGGTACCGCGCTCAATGATACGGCCCTGCTCCATGACCATGATGACGTCGGCGTCTTGGACGGTAGACAGGCGGTGCGCGATGACAAAGATGGTCCTCCCCTGCATCAGGGCGTCCATGCCCTCTTGCACGATGGCTTCCGTGCGCGTGTCAATGGAGGAGGTCGCTTCATCAAGCACCATGACGGGTGGATCTAATAGCGCCGCCCGTGCGATGGAGATCAGCTGACGCTGGCCTTGTGACAGGCCGCTTCCGTCGCCTTCCAGCATCGTGTGGTAGCCCTTGGGGAGCATGCGGATGAAGCCGTCCGCGTTGACGCGTTTGGCGGCCGCGATGCATTCCTCATCCGTGGCGTCAAGCCGCCCGTAGCGGATATTGTCCATGACAGTGCCTGTGAATAGGTTGACATCTTGCAGGACGACGCCGAGTGAGCGGCGAAGGTCGGGTTTTTTGATTTTTTCGATGTTGATGCCGTCGTAGCGGATTTCGCCGTCAGTAAGGTCGTAGAAACGATTTAACAGGTTGGTGATTGTCGTTTTTCCGGCGCCTGTCGCGCCCACCAACGCGACCTTTTGTCCCGGCTTGGCGTAGAGGTTGATGTCACGCAATACGGGTTGTCCGACGATGTATTCGAAGTTGACGTCGTAGAAGCGGATGTCGCCGCATAGTTCGGTGTAGGTAAAGCTGCCGTCGTCTTGCGGTTCTTTCCAGGCCCACAGATGCGTGCGGTCAGCACACTCGGCCAGATGGCCGTTTTCCATGCAGGCGTTCACGAGGGTGACACTGCCGTGGTCTTCTTCCGGCTTTTCGTCAAACACTTCAAAGATACGGGAGGCGCCGGCCAATGCTTGGACGATCATGTTGAACTGCAAGGAGATCTGGCCGATCGGGTTGACAAAGCCGCGTGACAGCGTGATGAAGGAGATCACCGTTCCCATGGTCATGGCTTCGCTGCCCGTGAAGCGCCAGTTGGAGATGCCCATGATGCCAAAACTGCCGCCGACAACGCCCAAGAGGACGTAGAGCAAAAATCCCATACTGCTGACGACCGGCATGGTAATGGTGCCGTACTTGATGGCCTGGCTTGCGTTGTCGACGAGTTCTCTTGTTCGTTCAAAGAAGCCCTGTTCGACCTTGTCTTCGTGATTGAAGACCTTGATAACCTTTTGTCCGTTGATCATCTCTTCAACATAAGCATTGACCTCACCTAAGGCGATCTGCTGTCGCACAAAATATTTGGAGCTTCGTTTTACAATGCCTCGGACGAGCATGAGAAGCGCGATGGAGTAGAGACCGACGAAGAGGCTCAGGTTAATGCTCAAAAACAACATGGCGGCTAATGCCGACAGCGTGGTAAAAGATGACTGGATGATCTGCGGGAAGCTTTGAGAGATGGCCATGCGCAAAGTATCGGTGTCGTTTGTGAAGCGGCTCATAATGTCGCCGTGGGCGTGAACGTCAAAGTAGCGGACGGGTAATGTCTGCACGTGCGCGAAGAGTTCGTCTCGGATTTTCTTTAAGGTGCCCTGTTCCACCACGACCATGAGGCGATTGTAAAGCCAGACGGAAAGAATACCGATGCCGTAGACCGTGATCATCAGTAAAACCACTTGGAACAAAGCGGAAAAGTCGCGGCTGTCTCTTGCCACCATTGGCAGGATGTGATCGTCGATGATCGTTCTTAAGAACAGCGATGAGGAGGCGCCTGCGGCCGCTGAGAGGAAGATACAGATCAGGACAAATACCAAGCGAATCCGGTAGGGACGCATGTAAGACAGGAGGCGACGCGTGGTGCCGGGCGCGGCCTTTTGATGTTTTTTACGTGGTTCTTGGGGGCGTTGTTCAGCCATCGAGTGATCCCCCGCTCTTTTGTGAGTCATAGACTTCTTTGTAGATGGACGAGCTTGTAAGCAGTTCTTCGTGGGTGCCCACAGCGCTGATTTTGCCGTCGTCCATGACTATGATTTTGTCGGC
>Ga0265293_10002198_pt1 | contig 40177 bp, 28 predicted proteins | sample Munlanlewell138R_FD_192505 | JGI IMG/M metagenome (GOLD analysis project Ga0265293, IMG submission 192505) | Leachate microbial communities from a municipal landfill in Southern Ontario, Canada - Leachate well 138R | ecosystem: Engineered > Solid waste > Landfill > Unclassified | place: Canada... | reverse complement strand
CCCTTAAACACGTCCCGAGTCTTTACAGGCTCGGGATTTTGTGTTTAAGGGCGGCATAGCCGCATACCACTACGAACACCCACCCAAACCCTCCCTAACCGTAGGGAGGGCTTAGCTGGCGCAAAACAACACACTTTACCTTCAATGTAGCGCGCCAAAACTGCGCCAAACTGCGCTATTTGACAAGGATGTCGGATATAGGGTGGGGCTTAGCTGGTGAAAGGGAACCTTTTTTAAAGGTAATGAGTAGGGAGAAATGTCTGGGCTTTGTAAGTTGCTGGTTGTTGGTTAATTACAAGAAAAACGCTTTTTTCGTCACTTACTACCCTTCGTGGGAACCGCGGAAAAACGGCCTTTTGTTCTAAGGGTAGTAAGTGCCACAAGTTGGCGTAATGCTGCAAATTGTTGTATATCTGTAGGTTAATGTCTGTTCTGGAAAATCGTTACTTACTACCCTTCGTGGGAACCGCGGAAAAACGGCCTTTTGTTCTAAGGGTAGTAAGTGCCACAAGTTGGCGTAATGCTGCAAATTTTTGTATATCTGTAGGTTAATGTCTGTGCTGGGAAATCGTTACTTACTACCCTTCGTAGAAACCGCGGAAAAACGGCCTTTTGTTCTAAGGGTAGTAAGTGCCACATGTTGGCGTAATGCTGCAAATTGTTGTATATCTGTAGATTAATGTCTGTGCTGGGAAATCGTTACTTACTACCCTTCGTAGAAAACACGGAAAAACGGCCTTTTGTTCTAAGGGTAGTAAGTGCCATAAGTTGGCGTAATGCTGCAAATTGTTGTATATCTGTAGATTAATGTCTGTGCTGGGAAATCGTTACTTACTACCCTTCGTAGAAAACACGGAAAAACGGCCTTTTGTTCTAAGGGTAGTAAGTGCCACAAGTTGGCGTAATGCTGCAAATTGTTGTATATCTGTAGGTTAATGTCTGTGCTGGAAAATCGTTACTTACTACCCTTCGTGGAAACCGCGGAAAAACGGCCTTTTGTTCTAAGGGTAGTAAGTGCCACAAGTTGGCGTAATGCTGCAAATTTTTGTATATCTGTAGGTTAATGTCTGTGCTGGGAAATCGTTACTTACTACCCTTCGTAAAAACACGGAAAAACGGCCTTTTGTTCTAAGGGTAGTAAGTGCCACAAGTTGGCGTAATGCTACAACAGACAGGAAATTAGCATGTTAACGCCTCTGACTAGGATTGGCTACTCACCACCCTTCCTGGGAAGCATGGAAAGGGCGGGAGCGCACTCTACATTGAAGGTAGATCGTCAAAATTGCGCCAAAAAATCGAACAAAGGACGACTACTTCCAGACAAGGACGACTACTTCCAGACAAGGATGACTACTTCCAACAAAGGATGACTACCTTCAACAAAGGATGTCTACCTCCAGGAAAGGATGTCGGATTCCGGTCTGTAGGGAATTTGATGGATAGTAAAGGAAGTCAGCTTGATATTATTGATAGTAACGTGAACATGAATACTCCCAACTTTTAAGATAGAAGACGGGACATTGGGAAATACCAGATTAAGTGTAGTTGTTTCTCCTGTTGCCATATTGCATATTTGGGAAAAAGGCGTTGCATAGTATTTCACTTGTGGATATTCCATATGTTTTGTCAGGTAAGTTTCTTCAATACCTCCTTCTACATATTTGAAATCCAGCTGGGAATTGGTATTAGCTGTAACCTTAACAGAAGCATATATCGTTCCTTGCGACGGGTTGTCCAAATCTTTTACACCGTAACAACTTAACAGATCTGCTGTATAATAATTTATGTTGTTGTAAGGGTTGTTAAATTCATAGATAACTTCTTTGTAGAAATATGATTTGACTTGATCATTTCCATTGGGCCAGCAGGATGACAGAAGCATGGAAAAAACAGAAATGCTAATGATAGTAAGTGCTCTTTTCATAAAATGATTGTTAAAGAATAGTAAGCTCAAATGTAATACAAAAAATAAATATGTCTATAAGACGTAAATATATTCCTACATGTTGCAATAGTATGTTACAATAAACGTGCTACACTTTGAATCTTGCGCGTTAGCAGGCTGTATTGGTAAAAAAAGGGAAGCCGTCTGTTACAGACGGCTTCAATAGGTTTTTGAACTAAAAACGACAAGTGGCACCTATTCAGCCACGAAAATAACAAAACTAAGATAGATTGTTTTTTGTAAAAAACAAAATAATTGTACCTTGCTGAAAGAAAATTCAATCCATAATTATATGAAAAAAATAGTATTCTTTTTTCTTTTACCATTTTTTGTAGCCTTTTTAACAGGTTGTACTAATGAAACCCCCAAAGAAGAGTGGGCTATTGTTCTGCACGGTGGAGCAGGTTCTGCCAAGGAAATGCAACCGGAGGTCAGGCAACATTATCTGGATTTGTTGGATCAGGCTTTGGAAACCGGTACAGTGTTACTGGAAGAAGGGGCCGATGCTCTGGACGTTGTCACACAAGTTGTGCTGTGGTTGGAAGATTGTCCGTTTTTTAATGCCGGAAAGGGTGCCGTAACTACCCTGGACGGGGTGCATGAATTGGATGCTGCTGTGATGGATGGCAGTAATTTGCAGGCCGGAGCGGTTGCAGGTTTGCGCGATATCAAAAACCCCATTCTGGCAGCCCGCCATGTGATGGAAGACTCGCCCCACGTGTTGCTCATTGGCGAAGGCGCCTCGGCTTTTGCTGCGCAAATGGGACTGACGGTAGTTGAAAACTCGTACTTTTCCACTCCGGAGCGTTTGGAACAGCTAATAAGGATACAGGAGAAGCAGGAAGAACCGGATCCTAAAGGAACGGTAGGATGCGTGGCCCTGGACAAGAAGGGAAATCTGGCAGCAGCCACTTCTACCGGAGGCATGAGCGGAAAACGTTGGGGCAGGGTAGGTGATGTGCCGATAATTGGTGCAGGTACGTATGCCAACAACAATACGGTGGCAATTTCAGGTACAGGTCATGGCGAGTTGTGGATAAGGCGATGCGTGGCTTTTGACATCAGCGCCCTGATGGACTACAAAGGTATGAGCGTAGAGGAAGCAGCCCGCGAGGTGATTTTTCAGAAGATTGACAAAATGGAAGGTTCCGGCGGCGGTGTTATCTGTGTGGACAAGAACGGAAATATTGCCATGGAATTCAATACCGGTATGATGTACCGGGCATGGGCTACGGCAGGGGGACAGCGGGGAACTGCGATTGAGTAAACGCAGAAGGGGTAATAACCGCAGAAGGAAGTAATAGCCACAGCATGGGGTAATAACTGTGCTGAATTGCTACAGTGGGTAAACGCAGAAGGGGTAATAACCGCAGAAGGAAGTAATAGCCACAGAAGGGGTAATAACCGCAGAAGGGGTAATAAACGCAGAAGCGGGTTAGCGACCGGATGTGTGTATCATTTCCTGCAGTCGTTTATTGAAATCTTTCTGTTCAAGCAGTTCTTCCAGCGTCATATGCATGCGGTACCGCCAGTAATGCGGTACGATGGCCGGGATGTTGATACGCTCCTCATTTGGGTTTTCCCGGCGTAATTCCCCCGAAAGAGCCATCCAATCCTGCCAGGGAAGGATGCAGAGCATGGCCGGGCTGTCCAGGTGGCTTTTGATTACCTGCCGGCAGACAGCAGGTTCACAGTAATAAGGGGTTTCGCCCTGCATGCCCATAAAGGCATGGTAAAAGCGGTTTGTAATATCACGGTCCTCTTCCCACCAGCCGCGCAGCGTACTCATGTCGTGCGTACCGGTAGTGCAAACACATAAATAGGGATAGTGTGCCGGATCGCCAAAGTCCAGGTGCTTGTCTTTGGGCATACGCTGCACTTCCAGGCTGAGCATAGACAGTTCTTTCATAACAGGATGCACGCAGTCGGGGATCATTCCCAAATCTTCTGCACAGCACAACATGGGAGTTGCCGAGATTAAAGGCGGCAGTTTTTTCATGGCTTGTTGGTACCAGAACTCGTTATGTCTGTGGTAGAAAAAATGGTCGTATAAGCGGTTGAAAGCAAACTTGGTTTCCTGGTTAAGTGCTTTGTAAGATTCACTGTACTGAGCCGAGATGCGCGGGTGGTATGCGTTCTCTTTACCCGGTTGTAAAATGAAAAGCACGTTGGCGCACAAATTCAGAAGCCCGTCACGCAGGGCATTATTTTCGTTGGTCTCCGGAAGAGAAGCAAAATAAGCAAGGATCTTCTTTTGGGTACCAAACGTTTCTTTAAGGTTGTACCTTCCGGCTATAGAGCTGTTTGTAAGGAAGTTCTCTTTTACTTCTTTTGCTCTTGTGCCAAAATATTGTTCCAGAATTTCATGGGTAATGTAGGGGTTGACCATCCGTTCGTGATCTAAAGCAACGCCTCTTTCCTGTAGTTCCCGGTGGGTAAAAGGCATAGCCGGGTCAAAGTATCCCAGTAAGCCCGACGATTGCTCTGCAGGTATGGTCCAGATTCTGAAAAATCCCAGGATGTGGTCAATGCGGTAGGCGTGGAAATAGCGAGCCATATAGGAAAACCTGTTTTTCCACCAGGCGTATCCGTCTTTTTCCATCACTTCCCAGTTGTACGTGGGGAATCCCCAATTTTGGCCGTGTACGGAAAACTCATCGGGTGGAGCACCGGCCTGGGATTCCATATGAAACAGATGCGGAAGCGACCACGCCTCAACACTCTGCGGGGTAATCCCAATGGGAATGTCTCCTTTTAAGATGATGCCTTTTTCTGTTAAGGCATCTTTAGCTTCTGTTAATTGTTTGTCCAGGTGATATTGTATGAAAACATACAAATTCAATTTTTCGTTTTCAAAGTCCGAGATAAAAGCGGGGTTATAATGTGCGTACTTTCCCCATTGAGAAAAATCGGCCGTTTCAAATTTGTCCCTGAGCACACAAAATAACGCATAGGGTTGCAGCCAGTGGTTGTTTTCCTGAACGAAAGATGTGAAGGCTTCCGACTTCATGACCTCTTCTCCCGTTTCTTTGTACAGGTATTTTAAGGCCTGCCATTTAAGGGCATCTACTCTGTTGTAATCTAGATGGGGCAGTGCATTCAGACGGAGCCTTTCTTTTTCAAATCGCTTAAGTCCGGAAGCTTTGTTAGCCGGGCACATGGCCTGTATATTGGCATACAGCGGATGAAGGGCCATCACGGAAATACCTCCGTAAGGGTAGGAATCTATCCAATTGTGGTACATGGTAGTATCGTTTACCGGTAAGATTTGCAATACCCGCTGACCTGTCTTTTCCGCCCAGGTTGCCATCAGTTTCAAGTCTTCAAAATCGCCAATGCCCCAGCTGTTTTCACTACGCAAAGAGAAAACGGGAATCGCTGTCCCTGCGTGCTTCAAACCCTCCCTGAGGCTTCTATACGGAGCCTCGGCAATAATCCGGTATGCTTTACCCGAGGCCGGGAGGTGGTGAAGTTCATCTGTGCCGGGGAGGTGTGACGGTTTACCTGTACCGGGGAGGTGTGACGGTTTACCTGTACCGGGGAGGTGTGAAAGCGTGCGGTTGGGACCTTCTTCCCATTCCAGCAGTTCGTTTGTTTTGTCCCGGCGGATGATGTATTTATACTCCAGCGTGTGTAATGCCGCAGGCATTTCTGTTGTGGATCCAGGCAGAGCAGCTTCCCAAAAGCCGCTTCCCGCATATTGCAATGCTACAGCATGCAGTGGATTCCACATCCCTGTTTCTTTTGTGTTTCCGCAAAGGGCCACATGGTATCCGTGTGGTACGGTACCTGTTTGGATAATAAGAGACAAACCTGATTTTTTCCGAGGTTGTATTTTGTGTGTGGGAAACACGTAAGAATAGGAGGGTTGTATCCACCTGTCCGTTATATAAATTTGTGCAGCACGGGGGAGCTGTTTGTGCCGGTGGCCTGTGAACTCATTTCTTTTTGTTCCGTCCGGGAATGTAATGGAATATACATAGGTCAGATCGGCGGCTATTGGAGATTCCGGAAATAACCGCACTTCCCACCAGCCTCCTTCCAGCCTGTTCATGGCATAAGTTGCCTTGCCGTTCTTCCATGATGTACTATCCATACAGAGCTGCATGGTACTTCCTTTTGGGGCGTTGTAATGTATTTGAAAAATTAGTTCCATGATTGTAACTATAAGAATTACTAACAAATATACTTAAAAAACTTGCAAAAGATTTTGTAACTTTACCCATTATGAAAAAAGCAGGGACCATACATCTGGTCATTCACGGCTTTGCACTGGCACATGCTCTTGTATGCTATCTTTTGCACGATACGGCTTTGGGGGATACTTTTATTCTTACATGCCTTACCATTGCTATGGTTGTAATTTTGATCCGTCTTTTTAACGGACCTGTAGATGTAATTGTAGGGTTGTTGCTGTTGGCGTCGTTTGCCGGCTTTTTTCTGGGGATCAACGGGGCGCGCTGGATACAGATGCTGTTTCCCAAAATGGTAATTATTTTCAGTTACGTTCTCACTACAACATTGGTAACTGAATTCATAGGTTGGTCTGTTTTCTTTGTTGTCCGCCGTGGAAAAAAATAAGACAACACTCATTGAAGTGCTATTGCTGGCCGTCTTCGTACTTGCCGTCCGGATTGCTTTTGAAGGGGCTATTCCTTTTTTTCAGAACCAGTTTAACTTAAATTTTAATGAAACGCTTCGCCATTTGCTGCAGAATTATCCGCTGGCTTTGCTTATGGTAGTAATGGATTTCTTATTGGTCTGGATGTTGGTCAGGCACATGGATTATGGAAAGCAACCTATTTTAAGGACATTGTTGGAAACAGGCGGATTGGTAGTGATAGCATTGGGTTCTGCCGTTCTTTTGCGGGTTATGCAAGGTCAGGAAGGGAGGGGTGAAGGTTCGTTCTTCAATTATATGTATTGGTATACGGCCATTGCTGCCTTTTTCTTCAATCTGATTATTATTGCCGGAATGGATATCTATGCGTATTACGCAAGGGTACAGAAAAAGGCATTGGACAGGGAAATCAGCAAAAAGAATAAAGCTACGTTCCAGTACCACCAGCTGAAGCACCAAATGAACCCCCATTTTCTTTTTAACAGTTTGAATTCATTGGATTACCTGATCCATACAGACCAGCAGAAAGCAAGTGACTACGTAAAGAAGCTGGCGTCGTTGTACCGTCATTTCATGAACGTTTCCGAAGAAGAAACCATTTTGCTGCAGGAAGAGTTGGACTTTGTCCGGTTGTATACAGACCTGTTGTCGCAGCGCTTTGATCATTCGTTACGTGTAGTTATTGAGGTGGATAAAAGATATATGAACTGCCGGGTAATTCCGTGCAGCCTGCAGGTATTGATGGAAAATGCCACAAAACACAATGTGGTAAGCAAGGACAAACCATTGGAAATACGTATTACTACGGAAAATGATTACCTGGTAGTTCGTAACAACTTGCAGCCCAAGACATACCAGGTAGCATCTACGGGGGTGGGGCTGAAAAACATCAGCGGGCAATACCGTTCTGTTTTTCAACAAGATATCATCGTTAACAAGAGCAGCCGTATTTTTGAAGTATGTCTGCCATTAAAAGAGTGTAAAGCATGAGAGTATTGATTTTGGAAGACGAGATTCCTGCGCAGATGCAACTTAAGCGGTTGTTACAGGCCCATTACCCCCATGCTGTTATAGAAGCAGTTATAGATTCTGTTGATAAAGCAGCCGACTGGTTATCCCGTGAAAGCGTGGATTTAATCTTTATGGATGTAGAACTTTCTGATGGAGTTTGTTTTGAACTGTTTAACCGTATTGAGCAGATGCCTCCGGTTATTATTGTTACTGCTTATGAGCATTATGCCCTGGCAGCTCTTAAAAAAAGTGCCGTAGACTACCTGCTTAAGCCGGTAGGAGAAGCCGAGTTTGTTGCAGCAGTTGAAAAATGTCGGAAAATGCCTTCCCTTCAACGGGAGCTGCACAACCTGGGAAAACTCCTTGCCACAGCCCCGGAGTACAAACAACGTTTTGTGGTTAAAGTAGGAGACCAGATCATTGTTGTTCCTACAGCGGACGTAGCTTATTTTTTCTCGGAAGATAAAGCTACGTACATTATGACAAAAGAAGGGAAAACGTACTTATCAGATGCAAGCCTGGATTCCATTGAAGACCAGCTGAATCCGGATGTTTTTTTTAAACTGTCCAGAAACTGTATTGCAGCAATTGATTCTATAGCTTCTATTTCCAGGTATTTTAACAGCCGTTTGCAGATTGAATTGCAACCGCGCTTTAGTCGCCCCATTCTGGTGAGCAGGCAGCGCGTACCTGATTTCATGAAATGGATTGAAGGTGATCCGCGTTCCCGGTAGAAAAAGGCCGGTAATTCAGAAGTAAAATAAAGCATTTCGTCAGCCTTGTACTGCACTTCATCCGGGTTTCTTTATTTATATAAGGTAAATGCCTTATATTTAGAATTGTATAACCTGAAATTTAAGTATGATCAAGCAAAAAAAGATGGCATTCTGGGATATCTGGAACATGACGTTCGGTTTCCTGGGTATTCAATTTGGACTGGCCTTGCAGAATGCAAATGTCAGCCGTATTTTGCAATCATTTGGAGCAGATGTTAACCACCTCTCCCTGTTTTGGATTGCTGCCCCTCTTACGGGAATGATCGTACAGCCCATCATTGGCCATTACAGCGACCAGACATGGACCCGACTGGGTAGAAGGCGTCCGTTTTTTCTTGCCGGAGCCCTTATGGCCTCTTTGTCGTTGTTCCTCATGCCCAATGCCCCTGCGCTGGCACCGTATATTTCTCCTATGTTCATTGGGGCAGGTATCCTGATGATTATGGATGCTTCTATAAACGTTGCCATGGAACCGTTTAGGGCACTTGTAGCAGATTTACTGCCTTCAGAACAACGTACCCTGGGATTTTCTATACAGACCTCGCTCATTGGAGTCGGGGCCGTTCTGGGTGCCATTCTGCCTTACGTGCTTACCAATTGGCTGGGCATGTCCAATGTTCCCGAACCGGATAAAGGCCTTCTGGTGGCTGACAATGTCAAATATGCTTTTTACATAGGAGCGGTTGTTTTGTTGGGAAGCGTTCTTTGGACCATTATCAAAACAAAGGAGTATCCTCCTGCAGACGGACAAAAACCGGAGAAACAACCGTTTTGGCAAATAGGTAAAGACTTCCTGCACATTCCCAAAACCATGAAACAGTTGGGCGTGGTGCAGTTCTTTTCCTGGTTTGCTTTGTTTTCTATGTGGGTATATATGGTTCCTGCCGTGGCAGACCATATGTACGGTACTACGGACAACGCGTCAAAAGCCTATGCCAATGCCGGGGATTGGGTAGGTATTCTTCAGGGTGTCTATAATGGAGTGGCAGCCATTTTTGCTTTCCTTCTGCCCTGGATAGCCGGTAAGATCAGCCGTAAGGGAACACATGCCTTGACGTTGCTGTTGGGTGCTGCCGGATTCCTGTCCTTTTATTTTATACAAGATCCCCACATGCTTGTCTTTCCTATGGTAGGTATAGGCATAGCATGGGCCGGGATCCTGGCTATGCCTTATGCTATTCTGGCGGGCGCACTGCCTGCACACAAGATGGGCGTATATATGGGAATTTTTAACTTTTTCATTACCATCCCTCAGATTTTTAACGGTCTGATAGGAGGGGTAATGGTAAAATACCTATACCAGGGTAAAACAATTTTTGCCATGGTTTTTTCCGGTATCTGTTTGTTGATAGCTGCTGTAAGCGTTTTGTTTGTCCAGGATAAGGACGACCCGGTACAGCTGCTGCGGTACAACAGACGCCATACCTAATCTACTACTATGATAATTACTAACTAAAAAAATGTTTATGAAAAGACTGATGACTTTATTGCTTGCGGTCGCTTTGTTTTCCCTGACTTCTGCTTACGCTCAGTATGAAGTTAGGGGAACGGTCGTAGATACAGACGGCCTGACCGTAATCGGAGCTACAGTCCTGCAACAGGGGACCAGCAACGGTACCACTACAGACCTGGATGGACGGTTTACCTTACGGGTACCTTCCGGGGAAACGCTGCTGGAAGTCTCGTATATGGGATACAAGACCCTGGTTATTGAAGCAAGGAATGCAGCTCGGGTAGTATTGTATGAAGACACGGAACTTCTGGAAGAAGTCGTAATCATTGGCTACGGGACTGTTAAAAAGAGCGACATGACAGGGTCTGTAGTAGCCATCAAGGCAGAAGATTTGAACAGGGGGGCCATATCCTCGCCGGATCAAATGCTGCTTGGAAAAGTTTCCGGGCTTCACATTACACCGGCAACCGGGCAGCCCGGAGCTTCTGCAAAAATCAGAATCCGTGGGGCTGCTTCGCTCAATGCTTCCAATGATCCTTTGATTGTCATTGATGGTGTTCCCATTACAGGAGACGGAGGTGCCGGAATGGGTAATCCGCTTTCTTCTGTAAACCCCAACGACATTGAAAGCTATACGGTATTGAAAGACGCCTCGGCAACGGCTATTTACGGATCCAGAGCCTCTAATGGTGTCATTATCATCACTACCAAAAAAGGAGCAGGAAAGAAACTGAATGTGGGCTACAATGCCAGCTATTCACTAAAGCAGAATGCTTCTACTATTGAGATGATGTCGGCAGATGAGTACCGGGATTTTATGAACACTACGTACCTTGGCAACCAGGTGATACACAATTTACTGGGAACAGAAAATACAGACTGGCAACAAGAGATTTACCGGCTGTCTTTTAACACAGACCAGAACGTGAGTGTATACGGTGCCCTGCCTTTTATGCCTTACCGGGTAAGTTTGGGTTACAACTTAGATCAGGCTACATTAAAAACAGGGGACAACCAACGCGGGAACATAGACATAAGTCTGTCACCCAAGTTGTTTGATGACCATTTAACGATTCATGTAAATGCGAAGGGCATATACCAGAAAACCAACTGGGCTTCTACGGGAGCTGTTGGAAATGCCCTGGCTTTTGATCCTACAAAGCCTGTCTATTTTACGAAAGAAAACGGCAGTATAGATACTTCAAAAGCCAACGGTTACTGGAACTGGTTGAATCCGGATGGGAGTGCCAATACCATGGCCAGCACCAACCCGCTGTCTTCCATTTACGATTATACCAACTTCAATAACACGCTGCGCTCTATAGGGAACGTGCAGCTTGTGTATAAAGTACACGGCCTGGAAGACCTTACGCTGAATGTGAATGCCGGTTACGACGTAGCACGCACCCGGGGAGAAAAATACAACGCCCTGGGGTCCATCTCTGCTATGCGTTCCAGCAATGACTTGTATGTTATGTACGAAAATTACAACAAGAATACGTTGCTGGAAACGTACCTGAATTACAACCACGCTTTCAGAAGAAGCCACCTGGATATAATGGCCGGTTATTCCTGGCAGCACAACTACGTGCAGTACGACGAAGAACAATACCGCAATACCCAACCGGACGGCCCCGGAGCACATTACTTCACGGCACCTACCAACGCCAAGGAGTACTACTTGATTTCTTTCTTTGGAAGGATCAACTACTCCATCGCATCGCGTTATTTGTTTACCGTAACGTTGCGGGATGACGCCTCGTCCCGTTTTAGTAAAGCCAACCGTTGGGGCCTTTTCCCCTCGGCTGCCTTTGCCTGGAACGTTGCGGAAGAAAATTTCCTGAAAGGAAGCCGCGACGTATCTACACTTAAACTTCGGCTTGGTTGGGGACGTACGGGACAACAGGATATAGGGTCTGATTATTACCCCTACCTGGCACGGTACCTGTCTTCCTCTTCTCCGGAAATGCTGTACCTTATGGGCAGTGGCTACTTAACTACACTGGCTCCCCTGGCATACAATGCCAACCTGAAATGGGAGACTACAGAGACCTACAACGTGGGACTTGATTTTGGATTTGCCAACGACCGTATTACAGGTAGTGTAGAAACTTATTACCGTTACACGTACGATTTGCTGAACGTCATTTCCACACCGCTGGGATCCAACTTTGGGAACAGCATTATTTCCAATATCGGAAACATGGAAAACAAAGGGGTGGAACTTTCCCTCAATTTTATTCCTGTTCAGACATCCGATATGCATTGGTCTATCGGAGGAAACCTGACCCTTCAGAATACAAAGATTACCAAGTTGACGAGCCTTAAAACAGAAGGATACCTTGGAGTTACCACAGGAGAGGGAATGGGAGGAACGGGAGGATATACCTCGTTGCACAGAGAAGGCTTTACTCCTTATACGTTCTATATGTTCCAGCAATTGTACGATCAGGAGGGCAATCCCGTTCAAAACGGACTGATAGACCGTGACGGGGATGGTGAGATTACAGATGCAGACCGGTACGTGACCGGTTACAGTCCGGCTCCCGATGCCTTCTTTGGTTTCAATACACAGTTCCGCTATAAGAACTGGGACCTGGGTATTAACGGACACGGATCTCTGGGCAATTACCTGATCAACGGAGTAGCTATGGGCTATTCCACTTCGTACAGCGACGACTGGAACAAAGGATACTTGAACAACCTGAGTAAACAATACCTGGTCAAAGGATGGACCGCTCCGTCTGAAAACAACCAGAAATACTCAGACATGTTCATAGAAAATGCTTCGTTCTTCCGCATAGATGACATCAACCTGGGCTATACAATCAATAAATTGAAATGTATAAAGAGCCTGCGGATTGCAGCCTCTGTGCAAAATGTGTATGTATTTACCAAATACAGGGGGCTTGATCCCGAGATTGGCTCTTCAGACGGCGTTGACTTTAACATCATACCCCGTCCCAGGCTCTTCACCCTCCGTCTTAATTTGACTTTCTAAAACAGGCAGCTATGAAAAAAATTACAAAAATATCTTTTCTTGCAGTACTGGCCTTTCTGTTAGTTCCGGTTTCATGTATCAATGATTTGGATACACTGCCCCTGAACGAGACAGACGCCACTTCGGAAACTGCATACGCAGAACCTGCCAGTTATTTGAACGGACTGGCCTACATTTATGGATACTGGGCTCTGGTAAGCCAGGGCGACGCAGGTTCCTCAGACATCAGTGTGTCCGATGCCGGACAGAGTGAATTGGCCCGTATGTACATGGTGTTGAACGAACTGTCAACAGACTCGTTTAAAATCATCTGGGGTGATAATTACGTGGCCCCCATACAGTACCAACGCTGGACATCTGCAGATAACGAAGCCATTATTGCCGTTTATACGCGTTGTATGAAAGGCATTACGCTGGTCAACGAGTACCTTATCCAGACCGATGATGAAAAACTGGATGAAAGAGGACATTCCGGCGAAAAGGAAACAATACACGGATACCGTGTAGAAGCACGCTTTAACAGGGCATTGTTCTATTACCTGCTATTAGACCTTTTTGGAAACCCGCCTTTTGCTATGGAAGAAAATATTGGCGGAGATCTTCCCAAACAAATCCAGCGTAAAGACTTGTACGACTGGCTGGAAGCAGAATTACTGGAATTGGCCAACAGCCCTGATATGCCTTCCAAAGGACAGGTACCTTATCCGCGCGCAACAAAAGGTTCTGTATGGGCCGTACTGGCACGTATGTACCTGAATGCAGAAGTATATACAGGCACGGCACAATGGCAAAAAGCCAAAGATGCTGCCACAAGCGTTATCAATATGGGTTACAGCCTGCATCCCAATTATCAGGAATTGTTCATGCAGGACAATACCACCAACGGAGCCACACAGGAATTCATTTATGCTGTTTCCTATGATAAGGACCATACGCAAAGTTGGGGAGGAACTACACACCTGGTATCTGCCACGCTCAGCTCCGACGCCAACAAAGCCATTGCGCAAAACCTGGGTCTGAGCGGGTTGCTGAATCCGGAAACATGGAACGGCTACCACGTTGCAGACGATTACGTACAACGTTTTGAACTTTCCGGTGTACAATGGGGAGCAAAAGAAGGGTTTGGTTACGACCGTGAAAAAAGCGACAAACGTGCTTTCTTCTATAACATTGGTTCAACCAAAGAATTTGACAACACCACTACCGATACAGGCTGGAGGTGCTGGAAATTTACCGGGCTTTATTCAGACGGACATACCGTTTCAGATGCCGAATCCAATTACACATTCTCCTCTATCGATTTCCCCATATTCCGCCTGGCAGAAATGTACCTGATACATGCCGAGGCCGATGCGCGCATGAGCGGAGGCGAGGTAAGCGATCCAATCTCTAAAGGGTATATTGACCAGTTGAGGGAACGGGCCGGAGTCGCCTCCAAAACACCGTCCACCCTTACTCTGGACTGGCTGTTGAACGAACGCGCCCGTGAACTGATGTGGGAAGGACACCGCAGAACGGACTTGATCCGCTACGGGTATTTTACTTCCATGCAGTTTCCCTGGACGCTGAAGGGAGGGGTAATGAACGGAAAGGTATCTTTACCGGAACACCGTAAGATTTATCCTATCATACTGGATGATTTGAATGCCAATCCAAACCTGGTGCAAAACCCGGGGTATTAATGAATGATGATTCACTCCTTAATGAATAGAATTATGAAATATATAAAACACATAACGGTGTTAGTCGCATTGGTGGTGGCATTTGTTGCCTGCGATATGCAGATTGAAAAAGCGACCCTTAATCCGTCCGGCGGATTCACGGCTCCCGTATTGCTTTCTCAGGGACCTGTAATCATCAATGCAGATAACAGCAAAGTAGAAGAAATAACCTTTAACTGGAGTGCTGCTTCTTTTGGACCGGCTGTCCAGATAGAATACAGCCTGTACGCCACGGCCAACTCAGAAACAGCTTTGGTAGGTACCTCTTTCACCCGGTCGCTTTCCATCAGCAAATCAGATTTGAATGGCCTGGTAGCAAACGACCTGGGTATAGGAGTAAACGAAACGGCTAACATAAACGCTTACCTTACAGCCAAGGTATACGGTACCAAAGTAGAAAGCGTTACTTCCAACACCATTTCTTTTGACGTTACCACGTTTGCAGCCGAATTGCGCAGCTTGTACATGCCGGGCAACTACCAGTCCTGGGATATAGGAAATGCACCACAATTCTGGGAAACAGACGGAGGTACAAACGTGTACAAAATACTGGTTGATATGGAAGACGGTTCTGATCAATATTCCTACTTTAAGGTTACCGTGGCCAGAAACTGGTCCGACGAAAACTGGGGATACAATTTCCTGACACCTTCCTGGTATTGTCCGGAACAGAACGATTCCAACCTCTCTGTGGACCTTACTGAAGGCAGTTTTTATGTCTTAACGGTAAACCGTAGTAAGATGACCATTGACAAGAAGGGAGTACAAAAAGTAGGGATCATTGGTGCATTTGACGAAAGCGGCTGGGGTACCGACCTGGATCTAATCTACGACGCTACCGAGAACGTGTGGGCTTCGCCCGTCATTACCTTTAGTGGCGACTTGAACTTCCTGATCCGGTTTAACGAAAACTGGGATACGAAGTACGGTACAGACAACGAGGCCAGCCAGGAAGTGGCAGGCGGCGTTAAACTGATTGAAGGCGGAGGCAACGATTTGCTGGTACCTTCTGCAGGTTCCTATATCATGAAACTTCATGGCAACAGGACACCTTACGTTCTGGTTATGGAAAAACAGTAACTGATAAATGAGATGCTATTATGAAAATATTTAGATATGTATTAGCTGCTGCAATCATTGGTTTGGCAGCCGTCTCGTGTGAAGTCATTGGTGAAGATGCCTTTTCAAAGGCTCCTGTAGCTCCGCAGTTGTATGCCCATGCAGACATACTGATGACATCCAACACCATGGAGGAATTGGTAAATTTCTCCTGGAAGCCGGCTCGTTTTTTGGGAGAAGGACTCACGTATGACCTGTACGGAACTTACGAGGGTACAAGTACCAAACTGAGCTCAACGACCGATCTTTTTTACAAGGTCCAAAAAACAGATTTTAAATCTGCTCTATACGCGGCTTTTCCCAATTTACCGGAAAACAATACGTTTACCCTCTCGTTCTATGTATCTGTAACAAACGGGTCAGAAACGTATGCTTCAGACCCGGTTACGCTGGATATTTATGCCTACGGAGATGCCGTTTCGGCAGACATTACGCCGGTTACCGAATCAGTTGTTTTGGACGTAAACAACCCTTCCGGTGTACTGGAGTTGCTCTCCTGGGAACCGGCCCGTCTGGGATACAACGAAGATATTACCTACAACGTGTATCTGAAGTACTTAGAGGGAAACCCGGTACAATTGGCCGTCGGCCTTACGGAAACTTCTTTCTCTACCACGGTGGATGAACTGAACGAGGCAGCTGTGGCTGCCGGAGCCCCGGAAGCCGAGTTTTCCTATTTGGATTTCTTTGTAAAAGCCTTTTCGGCTTCTGTAGAAACAGGTGTTATATCCAATTACGTATCCATTGGGGTAGAAACGTACATTGCTACGTATCCCGAATATATGTACCTGCCCGGCGGATACCAGGGATGGGATCCCGCCTCGGCCCCAAAAATACCTCATTCTTCTGTACGCAAAGGATATTACGAAGGCGTAATTGACCTGAGTGTGGAAGGCGGTGGAACATCTGAATTTAAATTCTCGCCCGTACCGGCCTGGGAAGGTGACTTTTCCATTGACAACATAGAGTTGACTACGTTTGGAAACGGATATACATCTGTGAGCGGTTCCGGTATTACAGGAGCCAACATTGCCGTTCCTTCGGGGGTGTACAATGTGGTGTTGAACAAGAAGGTGAACACGTTGTATATGATTCAGATAGAGACCCTTAGTTTAATAGGAGAAGCCCCGGTGGACAGCCACGGTTGGGCAGACGACGTAGATTTTGTTTACGATCCGGGAACCAACACGTACCGGACGTCTACCACCATGCAGCCGGGTGAGTTCAAGATACGTGTAAACCACGACTGGACGCATTCAGCCGGCGGGGAGTCCTTACAGAACATAAGCTTTACACTTGGACAGAACCTGCTGTTTGACCGTCAGGAAGGAGAGTACGACGTCATGCTGGATATAAACAACAACCCGTATGTACTCTATTTTGTCAATACCAGTTTCCCGGAACAACTGTACATACCCGGAAGCCATCAGGGATGGAACCCGGCTACGGCTCCTGTTCTGAAGGGAAACAGTGAAGGACTTTACGAAGGGTTTGTCATGCTTACCGACTTCTTTAAGTTCACCAGTCATCCCGATTGGAACCACACCAATTACGGAGGTTCTATGGGCTCTTTGGATACAGATCCGGCAGCAGGTAACCTGGAAGTACCTCAGGAAGGCTATTATTACCTGCAGGTAGACTTATCGATCATGAGCGTTACAGCTACCCTTATTCATCGGGTGGCTGTTATAGGCAGCTTTACCGGTTGGGGAGACGATGTAGCTATGGAATACAACGCCGACCTGGACGAATGGAAGGCCACCAATTTGGAATTTTCTCCGGGAACGGAATATAAATTCCGTATGAACGGAGGTTGGGATATCAACTTTGGAGGTGATCCGGCAAACTTGACGCAGGACGGAGCCAACCTGAAAGCAGACGCCGGTACGTACAATATCACGCTCAGCCTGGCTACCACGCCGTACTATATGGTCATTGAAAAGACCGGTGAAGTAGTAACGGAATACGACACCCACGTTGTGCTCCCCGGGGATTACTCCGGTCATAACTGGGATCAGGTAAACGATCCGTGGTTATTTGGCTCCGGTGACGGCACGTACAAAGGAGCGCTGACCATGTACAATATGGAACACGGATTTAAGTTTGTAGAGAGCGGAACGTGGATAGGCGGTGACCTGGTGGCCGGTACAGAGTACGAATTTGACCTGTATAGCGGTGACAATATGATGCTGCCTAACGGAACGTTTTACTGGGAGATAGATCTGCCCAATGAAAAGGCCTTTGCCACACCTGTAAAAGATGTGGGTATTATTGGAAGCTTTGAAGGCAGCAACTGGGGAACAGAGGTTCCCATGGTATTTGACCCGGAAACGCTAACGTATTCAGTAACCGTTGATTTAAAGGAAGGAAATGAGTTCAAAATTCGTTTTAATAACGACTGGAACACGGTTCTAGGAGGGGATATAACGCAGCTTACCTACAACGGAGATAATATCAGTGTCCAAAAATCAGCTACTTATACGGTTGTGCTGGATATGGCCAACACCGCTTCGCTCACATTGAATGAATAATTTGAGATAATGCATAAGATGAGAAAGAGCGCCCTGATCCTGGGCGCCCTTTTCCTGATCTTTACCGGATGTCACAAGGTACCCACTCCGGGGGGAGACCCCGATGACGAAAGCACATTCGTACGTGTAAAAGAAACGCCACGGACGTGGGATGGAAACAAGCGAGCCGGTATTACGTACCAGCTCCTTGTTTATTCCTTTGCAGACAGGGACGGTGACGGATGGGGCGACCTGGGTGGAATTACAGACAAACTGGACTATATTGACAGTCTGGGAGCTTCTGCCATCTGGTTGTCGCCTGTCCATCCTGCCATGTCTTACCACGGTTACGACGTACTGGATTACGCCCAACTGAATCCGGTTTACGGAACCATGGATGATTTTACAGAGTTGGTGCGTGTTGCTAAAACCAAAGGCATAAAAATTTACCTGGATTATGTAATCAACCACACGGGCAGAGAACACTGGTGGTTCCAAAAAGCTCTGGAAGGACCCGGTAGTCCGTACCGTGATTACTATATCTTTTCTGACGATCCGCAAAAAGATATTGCAGCAGGAAAGATTCCTATGATTGCTACAGAAGGAGCCGCCGGCTACGACAGCGGCCAATGGTTCCCTATTTCCACAGCCGGCAATCAAAAGCTCAAGTTTACCCTGGATTGGAAAAATCCCGCAGCCCCAACCGTTACCGTCACTCCGGCGGAAACCACGCCGGGAGATGCTTTTGCTGCCTCGGATGCAGACGGCCCCAAATACTTGTATTTTGGGGATGGCACATTGAAACAGTTTGCAGATATAGGCGGAGGGCAGTACGAACTTACGACCGACTTTGCCTCGGCCTGGGGCTTTTTAATCCGCACCAGCAGCACACAGTGGAACAACAAAACCAAGTACGGGGCACAAAGCAAGGGGGCTTCCACGCTGGCCTTTGGGCAGCCTTTCACGTTATACACGCACGAAAACCCCGATAATGTACATGATTTGCAACTGCCGGGAGCTACCATGTTCCATTCCCATTTCTGGACAAACTGGTTTGCAGACCTGAACTTTGGAGCGGTTCAGACGGCAGAACAAAGTCCTGCATTTAAGGCCATTACAGACGATGCCAAAATATGGATAGATGCAGGGGTAGAAGGGTTCCGTCTGGATGCCGTAAAACACATTTACCACAACGAAAGCTCAGACGAGAATCCGCAATTTCTTGCCAAGTTTTACGGGACCATGAACGATTATTTCAGAAAAACACGCTCCTATGACATCTATATGGTAGGCGAAGTGTTTTCTGACTATACGCAAGTTGCTCCTTATTACAAAGGATTGCCTGCCTTGTTTGAATTTTCCTTTTGGTACAGGCTGCAATGGGCACTGGAAGCATATACAGGTTGCTATTTTGCAAAAGACGTGCTGGAGTTTGAAAAGACATACGTGGCTACGACTTACAAAGAAAATATACGGGCTACCAAACTCTCCAACCACGACGAAGTGCGTGCACGTACGCAGTTGAACGGCTCGCTGGCCAAAACAAAACTGGCAGCAGCCGTATTGTTTACCTCGGGTGGGTCTCCTTACGTTTATTACGGGGAAGAACTGGGGTATATTGGTGCGAAAACTCAAGGTGATGTGTATGTCAGAAGCCCCATGTTGTGGGGAGATGCCTACACAACAACGTATACAGACCAGATAGATGGGGCACTTTCCCGTACGGTAGGAACCGTCCCCGGGCAAGAGGCAGATACGTCTTCTTTGCTTAGACTGTACCGGAAATTTGCCAAGTTACGGAATACGTACCCGGCATTGGCCACAGGAACTACCACGGAGCATCCTGTTTACAACCACAATGCCTTTAGCATGTGGCCACAGATAGCTGCCTGGTACCGTACGGAAGGCAATGAAAAACTGTTGGTTCTGCATAACTTTGGGAAAGATCAGGTCGTTTTTGCTTTGGAGGACCGCATAGACCATGCAGTCATTACCCAGGGGAACGTGTATTTAAAAGAAGAAAAGGAGGGGTATACCCTTAAAATGGATGCCTGGTCTTCTGTTGTTTTTAACATTAAATAAGTAAGAAATGAAAAGAATTTCCTGTTTGTTCCTGATGGGGGTTTGGTTTGTTGTGCAAGCCTGTTCGCCGTCTGTTTCCAGGAAGCCTTTTTTTGATGTGCAGCCACCTGCTTTTGTGCTGACCCTTGAACAGGATTCAACGGTTGTGTTGGTAAGGGATTTTTTCCCTACCATTGAAAAGGCAGACAAAATCGACTCGCCGCACATGCAAGTAATTCCATACCCCAATCAAGACACAGTATTAATTGTATTGCAGGCAGATACACCACCTATGACTGTGCTGAACGTGCATTTAAAACGCCAGACAGGCAACATACCTGTACGGGTGAAACGGGCACACACCGACAGCTCACAGGAGGATGCCGAGCCTGCTATTCCGGCCGGTTTGGCCGACCGGGCACCTCGGCTTGCTGTATTTCCATCGTTGCCCGATACGGATGCACTTTGCTGTGTTCACGTGGAAAAAGGACCGGCTGTGCTGTATATTTTCTGGCAAAACAGCCTGGTTAAGACGGTGAGTGTATCCGATTTTTACAATGTGGTGTTACCGGGATTTGCTGCGCTGCCGGAGCGTTCCTGGTTGCGGGTTTTTGGTGTCAATCAGGACGGGCACTCCAACGACCTGCTGGTTCCGCTTGAGAAGGGCAGGGTGGTTACAGATCCGGCAAGACTACAGCGTACAGATAAACATACACAAATCATATATCAGGTTTTTGTGGACCGTTTTTACAACGGGAACACAGACAACGATTACCGCATCAATTCCCCGGAAGTGCATCCTAAAGTTGACTACTACGGAGGCGATCTGGAAGGTGTTTTATTGAAATTGCACGAAGGTTTTTTTAGCGAATTGGGAGTCAATACTATTTGGTTATCGCCCCTTACGCAAAATCCCTACGATGCGTGGGGACAAATTTATGACCCTCCTACAAAATTCAGCGGGTACCACGGCTACTGGCCTTTGTACATAACGCAGGTAGATAAACGCTTTGGTAACGAACATGTCCTTAGGGATTTACTGGACCAGGCACACCGGAACCAAATGAACGTAATCCTGGACCATGTGGCCAACCACATGCATAAGAACAGCCCTACGTTGTTGGAACATCCGGATTGGGTTACAGATTCCATAACACCGGACGGACGTCCGAATTTTGAATTGTGGGATGAATTCCGGCTTACTACCTGGTTTGACAAGCACATTCCCAAATTTGATTTCTCCCGTACCGATGTGTGCCAGGCGTTGTCGGACTCGGCCATGTTCTGGCTTCAAAACTTTAACATTGACGGATTCCGCCACGATGCAACAAAGCACATAGACGCCCTGTTTTGGAGGACATTGACCGGTAAAATAGCAAAAGAATTCCCGAGTAGGACGGTTTTGCAATTGGGAGAAACATACGGCTCCCCTTCGCTCATAGAAAGTTATGTCAAAAACGGAATGCTTGACGGACAATTTGACTTTAATCTGTACCATTCTTTTGTAGACAATACAATTAAAGAAGGTGGTTCTTTTGTAGATTTGTGGTCAACATTGGAAACGTCGCTGGCGTATTACGGATACCACAATTTGATGTGCAATATTACCGGAAATCATGATAAACCCAGGTATATTTCATTGGCCGGAGGTGCCTTGGACCCCGACGAAGACCACAAACTGGCCGGCTGGAAACGCAACATAGGTACAGGCCGCCCGGTATCGTACGATTACCTGGCTATGCTTCATGCCTTTACTGCTACGCTACCGGGTATTCCCTGTATCTATTACGGAGACGAAATAGGTATGCCGGGAGCCAACGACCCCGACAACCGCCGGATGATGGTCTTTGATGGGTATACCGCCCGCCAGCAACGGCTGAGGGAGCGGGTTAAGCGTTTGACTTCTCTGAGAAACAACAATATGGCCTTGTTGTACGGAGATTTGTTCCCGCTGCTTGTAACCCGGGATGTTCTGGCGTATGTACGTATGTATATGGATAAAGCAGTCCTTGTATGCTTGAACAAAGGGGACAACTTGTTTGATCTCCGCTCCCTGGAGCTTCCTTTTGGGATGGATATGGAAAGTTTCACCCCGTATATGGGAGAAGTTTTGGTGGATCCCGTTGGTTTTTCCGTAATGGTAAAAGAATAACAGTACGTAAAGAATGAAAAAACTATTATTAATTAGTTGCTGTATGATGGTATTTGCAGGCAGTTGTTCATCTGTAAAAGAAAAAGAAACCCACCCGCAGTGGGCTCGTAATGCAGTGGTGTATGAAGTGAATGTAAGGCAGATTACGCCTGAAGGGACGTTTGAAGCTTTCCGGAAAATGCTGCCCGGCTTGCGGGACCTGGGAGTTGACGTGCTATGGTTCATGCCCATCCATCCCATTGGGGAGGAAGGCCGCAAAGGGACCCTGGGTTCTTATTATGCTATCCGAGATTACGGAGCCGTTAATCCGGAATTTGGGACTCTGGAAGATTTCCGCCTTGTGGTGGACAAAGCCCATGAACTGGGAATGAAGGTCATGCTGGATTGGGTTGCGGCACATACCTCGCGCGATGCCGTCTGGCTGGAGCACGAAGACTGGTACGTCAGGCGTCCGGACGGAGAACCCGAGTTTCTATACGACTGGTCGGACGTAGCCCGGTTGAACTATGACAGCCGTCCCATGCGGGAGGCCATGCTGGACAAGATGCGTTTTTGGGTAGAAGAAGTAGACGTGGACGGTTTCCGCTGCGACATGGCCGATCTTACCCCAATTGATTTTTGGGAGCATGCTGTGCCGGACCTGCGCCGGGTGAAGGAAGATTTGTTTATGCTTGCCGAGTCCGAGGACCCCGTAAATACAAAGGAGGCCTTCAATGCCTACTACGGCTGGAGGTTGCATCATACCTTAAACGATGTAGCCCGCGGGGAGAAAAACGCAGACAGCATCCGGCATTGCCTGGGTCAGATGCTTGCGGAATTTGGTCCCAATGCCATTCCGTTACTTTTTACGTCCAACCACGATGAAAATTCCTGGAATGGAACCGAGTTTGAACGGATGGGAGCTGCTGCCAAACAAATGGCAGCCCTTACGTTTGTGCTTCCCGGGATGCCTCTCATTTATACGGGGCAGGAATTGGGCAATGTAAAACGTCTGGAATTTTTTGAAAAGGATCGGGTTAAACCCGGTGACAGCCTGTTGTTTACGAGTTTTTATACGCAACTGACCCACTTTAAGCACAGTTCGCCGGCCCTGCAGGCACCGCCTTACGGAGGACCTTTGAATGAAATTCTCCATGACGGTCCCGCTCATGTATTTGCTTTTACACGGGAAGCAGCAGGGAACCGGGTACTGGCGTTGTTTAATTTTGCAGACAGTTCCGTCTCGTTCCGTTTTACCGGCAACGAAGTGAAAGGAAAGTACACTGATTGGAAAAACAAAGATACTTTGTGGGTAAATCAGGATACTGTATGGGAATTGAAACCTTATGGGTACCGTTTGTACACAATCGAATAACGCTATTATAATCGAATAACGCTATGAAACGAACTTATGTTTTGCTGGCTGCCATGCTGTGGCTGCTGCCTTTGACTCAAAGTGCTGCAACTTCTGCGAATGCAATTGCTGCAACTTCTGCGAATGCTGTTGCGGCGGATTGCCAAAAACCGTTGCTTGTGCCGGAACACATCGAGCCGCCTTTCTGGTGGGTAGGGATGGAAACACCTTTGCAACTGATGCTGCACGGAACGGGTCTGGGAATGGGAACGGTAGAAAGTACAACGCCCGGTTTGGAAGTAACTGCCGTACACAAAGCCGACAGCCCCAATTATTTATTTTTGGACATACGCATTTCTTCGGAAGCCCGTCCCGGCACTTATACGTTGCGCTGGACAGAAGAGGGCGTGTCAACAGGGAGCGAGAAACAGACCCTGTCCCGGACCCGGACTCAGCTCCGGACCCTGGACATTCCGTACGTTCTGTACGAAAGGGAGCCGGGGTCTGCACAACGGCAGGGATTAACACCTTCTGACGTGTTGTACCTGCTTATGCCGGACCGCTATGTAAACGGCGACCCTGCTAACGATAACACCCCCGATACAGCAGAAAAATCAGACACAAGTAAGGATTACGGAAGGCACGGCGGTGACCTGGAGGGTATACGCATGAGCCTGGATTACCTGGCAGAGCTGGGTGTTACATCTGTCTGGCCTACTCCCGTTACGTTGGATAACGAACCTATTGTATCGTACCACGGGTATGCCTGTGCCGATTATTACACCATTGATCCGCGTTTTGGAACGAATGAACAGTACCGCAACCTGGTGCAGGAAGCTGCGGGCAAAGGCATTACGTTCCTGCAAGATATGGTACCCAACCATTGCGGGACGGCGCATTGGTGGATGCAAGACCTTCCGTTTAAAGACTGGATACATGTGTTTGATACATTCACGCGTTCCAATTACGCCATGAGCACGCATATGGATCCTTATGCAGCGGTAGCAGACAGGAATTTATGTGTTGATGGCTGGTTTGATACGTCCATGCCGGACATGAACCTGGAAAATCCTTTTGTCCTGCAATACTTTACACAGGCGACCGTTTGGTGGATTGAATATGCAGGTTTGGCCGGAGTGCGCGTAGATACGTATCCGTATTCAGATAAGGATGCCATGGGGGCTTACTCCTCGGCTTTGCGGAAAGAATATCCCCACGCCACCGTTGTGGCCGAATGCTGGTACAATTACCCGCAACAAATTGCCTATTGGGAGCGCGGACCGCTGCCGGGCGGTCCTACGGTTATGGATTTCCCCTTGGCAGGGGAGATTTTTCGGGCTTTGATTCAAGATACCAACCTCCAATGGGGAGATGGCATGGTGCGGTTGTACAACCTGCTGTCGCATGATTTTGTCTATGACAATCCGTATGAATTGCTAATTTTTGGAGAAAACCACGATACCAACCGCCTGTATGAACAACTGGGACGTAATCCGGAAAAATTAAAAATGGCCTACGCTTTTCTGGCAACAACGCGGGGCATTCCCCAAATTTATTACGGGACCGAGGTGCTTCTTTGCGCCCGTGACAGCCGGCGCCTGGGACACGGAGAAGAAAGGGTGCTCATGACAGACCGGGTATTGACACAGGAAGGCAGGAGCGGGGAGGAACAGGATATGTACGATTACGTATCGCGTCTGTTGTCCTGGAGAAAAACCTCAGAAGCGGTGCAACAAGGCCAATTGCTTCATTTTTTGCCCACTATGGAAGAAAACACGTACGTTTACTTTCGCATAGCCGGTGATGAACGTGTGATGGTGGTCATCAACAACGGAACACAGCCGGTAGCACTCGATTGGCAAAGGTATGCAGAAGGTTTGGGCAGGGCACAAAAGGGCAGGAATGTGCTGAGCAATGACAAAGTAGAGGTTGGAAAATCCCACACCGTACCGGCGCAAACAGCACAAATACTCAGCTTCGACTGCAAGTAGGCGTTTTACATTTGTTTGGATTTCTTTACCTTTGCATGAATATGTAAAAAGGTTTACCCAGCAAATGAAATCCAGATTGTCTACTGTTTTTACCACTTTACGGCTTTGCCTGGTTGCTCTTTTTTTTAGCGTTCTTGCTTCCTGCCAGGGAACTACAAAAAGAATCCCGGGAGACCGCTTTCAAGAAGTGCTACGGGATTTGTTTATTACAGACCTCATTCTGGAACGGGACGGCACCTTAACCGATATGGCAGATTCGTTGCTTGTGTATCCGCCTATTTTTGAAAAACACGGATATACTTCAGAGCAATTTCTGGCAACCATGGATTATTATTCGCGGCGTCCTGCACGTTTTAAATCTCTTTTATCGCGGTTGCGTAAATCCCTTATAGAAGAAAGAACAGCCTACAATAAGCAACTTGAATACATTAACCGACAGAAAGTGTATGCAGAACGCTTTAACCGTTGGCTACAGGATTCCCTGACAGACCGCCGTGCAGAGGTACAGAAGCGCGCCTTGCTGCGGCTGCTGGCCACAACAGACACTACCGGCGCTACCGGCATTGCAGGCACTATTGGCACTGCCGGCACTACCGGCACTGCCGGCACTATTGGCACTGCCGGCACTGCTGACACTACCGGCGCTACAGTCACTATTGGCGCTACCGGCACTGCCGGCACTGCAGACACCTCGGCTTTCAGCCACTTTGGGCCGTGGCAATTGGAACCGGATGATTTGCTCACTACCGGTCCTATGGGAGATAAAGCGGCTTACCGGCGGGTTCTGCCTGTGCTTCCGGAACTTCCGGACCCGGAAGGAATTCCTATGTACCTGGAAATGCAGGTATACGACAAAAAAAGAATTCATGGTACAACAATACCTGTTCTTCCCAGGCGGCAACATCAGGATGACAAATCAACGCGTATATTTTTTGATGAACCTCAGGAGCTGGAAGAGAAGCCGGTACCACAAAAAGAAAGAAGGCACGAAAGAATAGTTTTGAATTGATATGGAAGGAAATATCTTGAGAAATAGTGTATATGGACCCGTTACCAGCAGACGCTTGGGCTGTAGTTTGGGAATCAATATATTACCACTAAGAGCAAAGGTTTGCAATTTTGATTGTCTTTATTGTGAATGTGGTTGGAATGCCGCCCCGTATGTACCTGAACAGCATACAGGATGGAAAAGCAATGCAAATGAAATGCTTCATGTACTGGAAAAAAGAATTGAAGAACTGGTGGCGGCAGGGACTATTCCACAAATCATTACTTTTTCGGGCAACGGGGAACCCTCGCTGCATCCTGATTTTCTGCAACTAGTCAAAGGAACGACAGCAATACGCGACAGGCTACTCCCCGGAGTGAAAGTCGGTATTTTTTCCAACTCGGGTATGCTTGATAAGCCGGGTGTTTTCGAAGCACTTCAACTGGCAGATGAGCGTTTTATGAAATTGGACAGTGCCCGTGAAGAAACGGTCAGGCTCATTAACCGGCCGCAGGCAGGATATACTGTGGCAAAAACCATAGAGCGGTTGAAAAAATTCGGGGGTGATTTCACCCTGCAGACATTGTTCTTCCGGGGCACATTTGAAGGACAGCTTATTGACAACACTACCCCGGATGAATTGGAAGATTGGTTTAACGTGGTGGATGAGCTAAAACCACAAAAGGTGATGGTCTATACACTGGACAGAAAAACACCGGCTAAGGATTTGCAAAAATGCCCTTCCGAAACATTACACCAGATAGCGGAAGCGCTGGAAAAAAGGGGTATACAGGTACTCCTGGGGGAATAAAAACACCGGATTAACATGAGAGTAGTCATTCAACGGGTAAAAAAAGCCTCGGTCCGTATTGAGGGGGCAGTGAAGGCAGAAATAGCACAGGGGCTGCTGGTGCTGGTAGGTTTTGAAGAGCAGGACAGTGCCGAGGATCTGGAATGGATGGTGCGTAAAATCATAAACCTCCGCGTATTTGACGACCTGCAAGGGGTTATGAACCTGTCGATTATGCAGGCTGGCGGCGAATTGCTGGTTGTGAGCCAGTTTACGCTCTATGCCTCCACCCGTAAAGGGAACAGACCTTCTTACATTAAGGCGGCTCATCCGGATATTTCCATTCCGCTGTACGAATCTTTTTGCCGTTTGTTGGAAGAACACTCCCGGATACAAGTTCAGACAGGTGTTTTTGGGGCAGAAATGGATGTGGATCTGGTAAATGACGGACCTGTAACTATACTAATTGACAGCAAAATACGTGAATAAACATGGAAAAAAATACACATACGGATAAGCTCATACAATGTTTCTCTTGCATAGATTTGACCACCTTGAATGCCACAGATACAGAAGCCCGCGGACGGTTGTTTGCAGAAAACGTAAACCGTTTTGTCGCTGAGTATCCCCACATGCCTTCAGTAGCGGCTATTTGTGTATATCCGGCACTCGTGGCATCTGTCAGAGAAGTGCTTCAGGTGAGCGGTGTAAAAATAGCTGCGGTGGGAGGGGGATTCCCTGCCTCGCAGACGTTTGTGCAAGTGGCAGAACAGGAATGTGCACTTTGTGTAGAGCAGGGTGCGGACGAGGTGGACATTGTATTGTCTCTGCACCATTTTCTTGCCGGACAGTACGAGCAGGCAGCCTCTGCTATCCGGGCAGTACGGCGGGCCATTGGTGCCGGAACGCACCTGAAGGTAATTCTGGAAACCGGGGCGCTGCGTACAGAAGAGAACATACGCAAGGCGGCGTTTCTGGCCATGGAAAACGGAGCCGACTTTATTAAGACCTCCACCGGAAAAATGGAGCCGGCCGCTACACCGTTTGCTGCCCGCATCATGTGTCAATGCATTGCCGAATACTACGAACAAACGGGCAAAAAGATTGGATTCAAACCGGCCGGCGGCATAGTTACTTCTGCAGAAGCGCTTGAATATTATACTATTGTAGAAGAAATCCTGGGACCTGACTGGCTGCAGCCATCGCTATTCCGCATTGGAGCCAGCCGTTTGGCCAATAATTTATTGAAAGATATATTCTCACAAGACCTTGCGTGTTTTTAGTTTTTGTATATCTTTGCAATCCCTTTGCAATGCCTTTATGCCCGGGTGGCGGAATTGGTAGACGCACTAGTTTCAGGGACTAGCGAGGGCAACCTTGTGCAAGTTCGATCCTTGTCCCGGGCACCATAAGCGGAGAAGAAATTCTCCGCTTTTTTTATTGCATTTTGGTGCGTGTCTTGGTGCGCGTCTTGGTGCGCGTCTTGGTACGCGTCGCACTTTGCAGGTCGCTGCACCAAAAGAACGGGGAACGCCTCCCAGTTGCTCCACTATCGCTGCGCTATCGCTTCGCTATCGCTGCGCTATCGCTTCGCAACCGGGCCCCTCCCTCCTCGGGTGCGAGGTTCCCCTTTTCCTTTTGGTGACAGCTCCCTTCTTCCGTGCAAATGTGTGCCATTTGGCGCATTTTGGCGCACTCTAGATTCAATCAAGCGCGCCAAGTTTTTTAGCCTTTCTTGTATCTATCTTTTAATCTGGTAGTTGCAATTTCTTCAAAAAATGTTGGCGCACTTGATTGAATCCAGCATGCGCCACTGATTGCGAATGCCACATGGTGGTGCATGGTGGTGCATGGTGGTGCATGGTGGTGCATGGTGGCGTATGGTGGTGCATGCAGCATGCAGCATGGCGGCAAATGGCGAATGGGCTAGTTTGCTTTGATCAGGGTTTTGATATTGTCCGGAGTGATTTTGCCGGAAAGGTAGATGATGGCGAAATCGTCGTAGTCGTCTGCGCAGATGTAAAGGTCTGTGATAAGGGTACCTTGCTTTTGCATGTACATGATTACTTTATCGTCTCCGTCTTCAATTTCCATGAGAACCTCGAACTCACCGGATTTGATCTGCTTTTCAAAATCTTTTCTCATCTCGGCAATCACCTTTTGGTTAGAGGTGGAGAGGATATACAGGCCGTCCAGGTTTTGAATGATGCCGGCTACATTTATTTGTGATGATATCTCCAATTCTGAATTATCGCCCATCAGGGAAAACAAGGAGGAGGATATATATACCTTTGAAACCTCTTTGTATCCAGCATATTTTTTGTAAAAGCTACTCTGGCCCCAGGCAGTAACGGCTAGCAAGCAAGTGATGGTAAGTAATATGATCTTTTTCATTGTTCTTTGATTTCAATAAATTTATGGATGGTTTGCAGGGCAGAAAAACTGTTTTGGGTTTCGGATATTTTGCTAAGCCCTTTGTTCATCAGGCATGAAACGTAGTTAAGTACTTCTTCTGTTTCCCGGTATGCTTCATTTACTGTTGCACAGGTATCTTCAGGTATAGCATGCTTGTTATTCTTAGGCAGGAAGATGGCAACTGTAATAGCTAGAATGGCAATTGCTGCTACGGCAGCAATCCTGCGTGCCGTTGGGGTGAGCCTCCGTGAAACAGTAAATTGATGCTTGCGCTTTGCAGTACCTGAACAGGTATTTGTGCTTGCCTTCGCAGTTTCAGTCAGTTGTTCTTGTGCGGTCAGCCGGTCAATGGTGGCAGAGAGTCTGGCTTCCAGGTGTTCGGGAGTTTCTATGCCGTTATAATGCCGGTCAAGGATTTCTTTGATTTTATTTCTTTTCATAGCCCTGCTGTTTTTCAAATTGTTCCTTTATGTTTTTTAAGGCCCGCGATAATTGAACGCGGATGTTTACCGGATTTAGTCCCGTGAGTTGTCTGATTTCTTCCAGTGAAAGTTCATTAAAATACCGCATTTTAAATAGTTCTTTTTGTCTTTCAGGTAAAGTCTCAACCAGTTTCACAATTAGGTGTAAGGAATCTTTATGATCTATACGCTCAGTAGAAATTTCAGAAATAGATGTTTCAGAAGCAGAAATTCCGGTACGTGAAGCTTTGTAGGCAGCTGAGCGTAACAGGTCAAGGCAAAGGTTCCGTGTAATAGTGGTGGCATAAGCTTTCATGTTGTTGACACCTCCAAGTTTTTCTCGCATATTCCACAATTTCACATAAACATCCTGAACCACGTCTTCTGCATTGGGGCCGTTGTTAAGTAACCGATATGCAGTACGGTACAGGTGACCGTGGTAGGGCAGAAAAGTGTCTTTGAAGTGCTGTGGGTCTAACATGCTGTGGTGCAAATATTAAGTGCTGTGGTGCAAATATTAAGTGCCGGGGCTTATTTCAGGTTTTTTGTATTGTCCGATACCAGTTTATCCATATAGGCCAAATCGATAAATCCTTTGATTTGTATTAAACAAGGGTCTTCTCCCACACTAACCAATATAAAGTTCCTGATTTTGTTATTGTGTATATCTGCAAATATACGCACGTGGTCCTGATTATCTGTAACCTCGGCAAGAAGCTCCAGACCATTTTCAGAGAGCGTAAGGGCTTCTTTTCTGAAAGCTTCTTTCACTTCATGGTCACATTCATCCAGGGAGAGTACGTTTACAGATTGGATTCCTTTCATAAACTCGGCTTCTTCCCGTGGAACAAATACACGGGCAAGTTTTAGTGCAAAACTGCTTACCTGCACATGTTCTGCCTGAGGTTTAGAGGCAAACTGTTTGACTATGTCGTCGTAGCCTTTCTGTGCAAAAGATATCGTTACCGTTCCGAACAGCAATACAAGTGTTGTACAAATTGTTTTCATAGCGATTTTTTATTCATTTCAACTATAAGACGGAACCAGCCGTGAATTGTTACGTAGCATTTGGCGCGCCAGGTTGAACCCGGCATAGATGAAAAAAAATTGTGGTTTAAAAAAAAATGTCTACATTACCAACGTTTTTGTGCCGGAAGCCTACTAGTAATATTATATATCCTATTTCTTAATTATGCATTTCGACCCTTCGTCTTTTATGATTGAAAAGTCGTTTACACCGGCAGTTAAACTATCTGCTTACTACAAAATCCCCTTTTTTTAAAGAGGGTTTTTTTTGTCCTTACGTTCTTACGTTTTTTTATTTAACCATTTCTCAACCTAATTAAACTATTATGGAGATGTTTAAACGAACTATTTTGCTCCTGTGCGTTATGTCTGTATCTGTGATGCAGTTATTCGCACAAGTAAGAGTTACCGGAAAGGTAACTGACGCTGCTGAGGGTTCTGCAATTCCATTCGTTTCTGTGGTGATCAAAGGAACCACAACAGGTGTATCGGCAGATGTCAACGGTCTGTACACGATCACCAATGTTCCCGCAGATGCAACACTCATTTTCTCCAGCATTGGTTATGAGACCTTTGAGGTCGCCATAAACAACCGTGCAGAGATTAACGTTTCCCTCATTCAACAGGCTGTGGGCCTGGATCAGGTACTTGTAGTAGCCTATGGTACAACTACAAAAGGGTCGTATTCCGGTTCTGCTACCCAGCTCCGACAAGAAACCTTCAAGGATGCTCCTGTAATCAGCTTTGAGCAAGCAATTGGAGGTACTATTCCGGGTGTGCAGATTGCCCAAAAATCGGGACAACCCGGGTCACTTCCTGAAATACGCATCCGCGGTTTCGGCTCTTTTAATGCCGGGAATGACCCCTTGTATGTAATAGACGGTGTACCTGCTACAAGCGGTGACTGGAGCTCGGAAAATATCTACACCAGCTCTATGAACTTCCTGAATCCGAGTGATATTGAGTCTATTACCATTCTTAAAGACGCGGCTGCATCTTCCCTTTACGGTTCACGTGCATCGAATGGAGTGATTCTTATTACAACCAAAAAAGGAAGGCCGGGAAAAGTTTTAACAACCTTTAAATCGCATGTTGGCTTTTCTTATTTTGCAATGAATAATTATCCCCTGGTAACAGAAGAAGAAGGCGAGATGCTTACCAGAGAGGCCTGGTACAATTACGGAACAGACAACCCCACGCAATGGCAGAGCTACGGCTCTCTGGATAGTTATGTAGACGCCATGGCAGAAAAATATTATCCTTCACGTAAGAGCAACCTGATTTATACTAAGTGGGAAGATGAACTTTTCCGTACGTCCGTTTCACAGAACTACGAACTTTCTGTATCGGGCGGAAACGAAAAATCAAAAGTTTTTGCATCCCTTGCTTACAACTATGATAAGGGAATTAACGTTATTCAATATTTAAGAAGGTACACAGCCAATATTAACGCAGAACATCAGATGAACAAATACCTGAAAGTAGGAGGCTCTTTCCAATTTTCAGATCAGATGCAAAGCGGACACCAGGATGGTCAGGCTAAGGATAACGTTTTCTACCTCTGGAAAGTGCACCTTACCCCCCGCTGGCCTTTTAAATACGACGACGGTTCGTACTGGCAGGAATTCTACGGAAGCGGAACTCGGGTCAACCCCGTGCCCCAATTCCATTTGCAGATTAATGATGCTACCCAAATGCGTATCATGTTAAAAGGATGGGTAGAGCTTAATATAACGAAAGACTTGAAAATCAAGAGCATTGTAAGTAAAGACTATTTGAAAATGCACGACCGCTTTCATTGGCTCTACGGACACATTAACTTTACTGCTTATGGAGAGGGATATGCATCTGACAGACACCGGTTTGTTGACAAAATGGTCAGTTCCACGGTAGCCACGTATTACAAATCTTTTGGAGAACATAATATTTCGTTAATGGCCGGTTGGGAGGCTGAAAGGGATGAGTGGTTGTACACACGACTCGCCAAGATTGACTTCTCCAACTACGGAGCCACAGAATCGGCACTAGCCTCTAACTTTGAGTCGGGGTACACGTACAGAAGCCTGGCCAACCTGCTTTCTTTTGTTAGCAGCTTCAGCTACGATTACAACAACAGGTATTATGTTTCGGCCTCTTACCGCAGGGACGGATCTTCCAGATTGGGTCCCGATACGCGGTGGGGTGATTTCTGGTCTGTCTCGGGTTCCTGGAGAGTAAGTAACGAGGCATTCCTTAGGAATGTATACTGGGTGAATGACCTGAGAATCCGCGGTTCATACGGGACAAGCGGGAACCTTCCATCCGACAGGTTTGGTTACATGGCTACTTTTGCTTACGGACTCTACGGAGACCAGGCTGCAGGATATCCCGAGAACCTGGCCAACAAAGACTTAACCTGGGAAAAGAACCATAACTGGAACATTGGACTGGATGCCCGTCTTTTTGACAGGTTTGATTTTGTTGCCGAGTATTACAACAAGACTACGTTAGATTTGTTACTCAATGCAACGGTTCCCTCCACTACCGGGTTCAGCAGTGCCTTGCGCAATATTGGTTCTATGCGTAACACAGGCGTTGAATTAGCGCTTAATGTTGACATTATCAAGCGCAAAGATATGTTGTTCCAAGTCGGAGCCAACTGGGCAACCCTCCACAACGAGGTGCTGTCACTTTCCGAAGAAGGGGAACAAATCGTAAGCAGGCCCCATATCCGGAAAGCCGGTTATTCCATGTACCAGTACTATACACGTGAATATTACGGTGTAGATCCGCAAACAGGTATGCCGCGTTATTATTCCAATGCAATACTTCCGGACGGCACACGTGACAAAACTTTGGTTAACAGGGCTCAGGCCTCTTCTACCATCCTGGAAGGCATGACAGCCATCCCCAAAGGATTTGGAGGAGTCAACTTTGTCTTCTCGTACAAATCTCTTTCAGCCTCTATGGGCTGGACGTACAAGTACGGACATTATATTTGGGATGACGGTACAGACAGTTTGAACGATGACGGATACAACTCCTATACCAACAACTCTAAAGACCAGCTCAACAGATGGCAAAAACCCGGTGATATTACCGACGTACCACGCAGGGTTGCAGGGAATACGCATGGCGGTTACTACGACTCGAGCCGTGCTCTTAAGAAGGGAGACTATTTAAGATTGAAAAACCTTACCGTCTCGTGGAGCCTGCCGCAGAATCTGCTAAGCAAAGCACGGATATCCAATGCAAGGGTCTATGTATCCGGACTCAATCTTTTGACATTTACCGGACTGAATTTTGATCCCGAAGTTCAAGCCAACGGTTATTATAATTTCACATTCCCGGCTGTCCGTACCGTTACATTAGGTTTGGAAATAGCATTATAACATATAAAAAATAGAGTTATGAAAAGATATGTTTTAAATATACTGTGGTTGCCGGTTTTGTTCTTCATGCTTTCCTCTTGTGAAGGATTTCTTGATACACGGCCTACCAACAAGGTGGTTGCAGAAACTGCAATGCAAACCCTTTACGATGCCAACGTAGCAGTCAATGGTCTGTACAAAGACATGAAATATCAGGACTATTACGGCGGCATGATGCAGCTGTTGGGTGACCAACGCGGAGATAACATCCAGCCAAGGATGATGAGTACAGGCTGGGTGCAGGTTTACACACTTGGATACGATTCAGAAGCTACCACGTATTTCTCACTTTGGAGCAGGTGTTACCAGACCATTATGCGTTGCAACACCTTAATTGAAAACCTGGGGAAATTAGAAGTTTCTTCTGCCTCGGACATTGCTAAAAAGAACGATTACCTGGGCCAGGCCCATACCGTAAGAGCTCTTGTTTATTTTGATTTGGCACGTTGTTACGGGTATCCCTATATGAAAGACAACGGAGCCTCGTTGGGAGCCGTACTTATTGAAGAACTCACCGGCCCCAACGACTCCAAACAACCCAGAAGTACTGTAGCTGCAACGTATGCTTTGGTTTTGCAGGACATTTCTACGGCATTGCCACTACTTTCCAAATTAACCAATACGGGTCACTTCAACTATTGGGCAGCTAAATTGCTGCAAGCCAGGGTGTACCTGTATAAAGGCGAATGGAACAACGCCTATGCAGCTGCCAAAGAAGTTATTGACGGCTCTCCTTACACCTTGGTGTCCAGAGATGATTACATCCAATACTGGGAAAAAGAGGGGGCTTCGGAAACCATCCTGGAATTGTTTGTATCGCCGCAATCGGGTATTGACTCGGACGGAGGTTACGTGTCGTACTGGCACAACCTGTGGCACGGAGCTCCGTCAGCCGGAGCCACGTTGATTCCCACATTAAGCTGGATTGACCTGATTCAGAGCGAGCCGGGTGACATACGTGCCGAGTTTGTAAGGTACGACTCGCAATACGACAGCAGCAAACCCTGGTTCAGTAAATTCCCGGGCAACGGAGGTACGAACTTCCGGTACAACAACCCAAAACTTTTCAGGCTTGCCGAGGCTTACCTGATCGCAGCCGAAGGTGCTTTAAAGGGTAGTGGCGGAGCTGCGGTGGCCAGCGGGTACTTAAATACCATACGCAAAAGGGCCAATCCCTCTGTGGCCGATGTGGTAGCTACGGATGACCTGATCCAGATAGAACGCCGCAAAGAGCTGGTTGGCGAAGGCCACCGTTTCTTTGACCAAATGCGTTTGGGCAAACCTATGGTCCGCCTGGATGGCGATGGCTATAACTTTGCGGAATCTGTAGGATGCCCCGGAAGTGTAACCTGGGATTATTTTAAGGTAGTTCTTCCTATTTCACATACAGAAAGAAAATTCTACCCCGAGCTCCAACAAAATCCCGGATATACAGAATAAACGCAATACGGTAAGTACGTAGCGCAGTAGCGCGTAGCATGTGGCGCGACACATCTGATGTATCGCGCCACTTTTGTCTGTTCTCATTTATTTTTATATTTGTTGGTTGTCCGGAGGAAGTATGAAAAAATTCTATCTGTTCGTCTTACTATGTCTTGCTGCTGTTTTATCAACAGCCTGTCATAAGTCTTCCACACTCAGCCGTATTACACTTCCTGCCATAGACAGCCTGTTGCAAGACAACCCGGACAGTGCTTATAATGCTTTGGCCGATATACCTGTGAAGAGCATTTATAGCCGTCGTGACAGGGCGTATTATGCCCTTTTGCTCACACAGGCACGTCATAAAAATTACCTGCCCTTAAACGACGATTCCCTCATCAATGTGGCCGTTACTTATTATCAAGGGAAGAAAGATTATGAAAAGTATGCCAAAGCCCTGCTGTACAAAGGCATTTGTATAGAAGAAAGCAATGATCCGCAAAAAGCCATAGAAATTTACGCCCAGGCAGAACAAGTTGCCTTGCAGACAGATGATTACCTTACCTTGGGCCTCATTAATTCGCAAATGGCCTGGCTCTATCAAAAAATATATATTGAAAACCAGGTAGACATTGAAAGGTATAAGAAAGCTATTTTATACTTCCAAAAGGCAGGTCACAAAAGAAACGAGTACTCGGCTGTAAGTTTGTTGGGACAGAAATACCGTGCTACTTCTCAATTAGATAGTGCTTATCATTACCTGGAATTGGCGATTGAACTGGCACGGGAAATGAAAGACAGCATTGCGTTGTTTCATAATTATACGATGTTGGCCAATACGTATTTCATTGATGAACAATATGAAAAAGCCCGGGATATGTCGCTTTACGTTGTGAATAATCATGGAGAAATACCTATTGCAGATGAAACGTACCATTGTCTGAGCAGGGCTTATGCACGAATGGGAAAAGCAGATTCTGCACGTCTCTATTTCGACCGGGTTAGCCATGAAGCCATCCGTTCCAAAAACCACAGGATTATGTTAACGCTGGCCGAGGTTTTGAAAGCCGAGGGAGACTTTGAGCAGGCGTTGTTCTATACGGAACAATCTCACGCTTTGGCAGATTCTATCATTGATGCCTCGCGGCGTACGGATCTGTATGAAATTGAAAACAGGTACAACAACCAGCGTCTGGAAAACATCAACCAGCGTCTGACCTACCGGACACGCATAAACAGCTTTCTGATTGCAGTCATCAGCCTGGTTGCGGTAATAATTATTATCATTTTTTTGGTGATTATAGACAGGAAACACAACGACATCAACGAAAAAATAGCTTTTATTGAACAGCTGAAGACAGAAACATCTTTGTACAACAACACGTTGTTGGAAAAACTGGACAAACAGAACATGGTGGAAACACAATTGAAAGAGGTTCTGGAAAAGAGGATCCAAACCATTCGGGAATTGATTGACCTGTCTTACAGGTATGGCGGATTGCCGGATACGTTTATAAAACAATTCAATAAAACAATGAACATCAACCGGTTGAGTGAAGGTGCCCTGGATGACTTAAGCGAGGTAGTCAATGCCAAATACAACGGGGTGGTAGATTACCTGGTAAAAAAACATCCCGACATGAGCGAAGACGATGTGGATCTGGTCTGTTTGCTTTGTTGCGGGTTTTCAGCAACAGAAATGAGTGTTTTTTATAACCACAGCAACGGGAAATCTATTTATTCCCGCAAAAGAAGGCTGGCCATCAAGCTGGGATTGGACATGTCTCTGGATGAATATGTAACTGAAAGTTTACACCATTGCCAAATACAAAGCACGTATTAATTACGTATTAAAACCATCTATTGCACAGATAAACAGCATATTACGCGACTATTAAATGGCGTAAAACACTAAGTGTCAGATAGTCAAAGAGTTACAGGGTAAGTTTTTTGTGCTGACTTTAAATATTTTTAGCCACCTGATAATCAATTAAATACAGGTGCGGTGCTGACTATATTTTAATGTGTTTTCTTATGAAGAACGGCTGAAAGCCGTTATCTTTGTTCAGATGCAAACGAACTAAGAACAACTATTATGAAAACACATCACATCTTACTTTTGTCATTGGCTTTTATTTTTGGACTTTCGGGAAGTGCTTACGCACAAAACCACAGCATTATTGTTGACATGAGTGAAACTGGTGCAACTACTCCCAAGCCCAGGAGTGCTATTCCGTTTTCGCCGAATTCCGGTATTAGGCCGGGATCGCGTCACGTCTCGATGCCCTCTGTGCGGATTGATCTGGATAAAAAAGAAGTATGCATAAGGATCAACGGTCAGGAGGAAAAATGTGAATTGGAAATTGTGAACACCGACGACACGTTCCGTTACACAGATCGTATTGTTACCGGTAGAACTGCCAATGTCTATTACCTGAATGAAATGAGCAAACCCGGTATCTATTTTATAATTATCCGGCTTTCGGATACGAGTTATTTTGGATACTTCACGTACGATTTGTAATAATTTCTGAATTAATACGTTTATTTTCAGCTATATGTCAGGAGTCTTTGATTTCCAGCTAAGTCCTTATGTATATCCCTTTGTTAAGAACAACAACGTACTGCTGTTGAATACAAAGGATATGAATGCTATGATCTTTAACGAAGAGGAACATGTAGCTGCATTCATGAGAGAATTGCTGTCGCCTTCTTCTTTTGGAGTACTCCGGGTTGATACATCAACAGAACAGTACAAACACTGTAAACACTTCATAGACAAAGTATGCAAGTTAGGAAACGGACTTTTTACAGAAGTCCGGGCAGGGTCAGGTATTGTTCCTGTGTTGAATCCTTATTTGTTAAAAATCCGGACACCTGCACCGGGAGCTGAAAGGGGAACTAACATAACGCTGGTTCTCAATCATGAGTGTTTTCATAACTGTTCCCATTGTACCGATTATGCCCGGCAATTTACAAGTTGTACCAAACGCAACAGCCATGCTGTTATGAATCCGGAGCTGGTCAGGAGTTTACTTAACTACTATAACAGTTCCGACCATTTTTCCATAGATATTTGCGGAGGCGATTTGGCGTTGCATCCTCGTTTAGATGAAATTGTTGATATCCTTTCCCCGGTTGAAGGTATATGCAGGTACCACATACATTACCGCCAGTTCAAAAACAATATAAACCGGCTTCCTGAACAAGCCGGGAAAATAATCATTGTGGATTTTCCCGTAGCAGATTCCTCCTGCTTTGAGAACCCCCAAAAGTACACGTACAACTTTGTAGTCAGTAAGAAAGAAGATCTGACTTTATGCCGTGATTATGTGATGACCCACAGCATTCCAAATTTCTATATTTCTATCATGGATGCAGGCCGCTCAAACGGTTTTATGAAAGAAAGCATCTTCCTGCTTCAGGATGGATTGGAATGCAGTTTGGGGTCTTTTTCCTTTAAAGATAAGGTGCGGATTATCAATAGCCATTATTTTCACAAGACTTTTATTATGCCTAACGGAGACGTATATAGTTCTGCAAAAGGAGGGCCCGTTGCCAACTTATACCATGATGCGTATTTGCATGTGAAGGAATTTGTGCAGAACATGCATACCCAATCCTGGGAAGCTGCACGTAACCGCGAAGGCAATAGCAACGTTTGCACAGATTGTTTGTTCTACGAGATGTGCCCGGGTTGGTGGTAAACAGATTTCCTGTTATGCAATCCCTTAAGCCCAGGTGACGGAATTGGCAGACGCACTAGTTTCAGGGACTAGCGAGGGCAACCTTGTGCAGGTTCGCCCCCTGTCCCGGGCACCATAAGCGGAGAAGTCATTCTCCGCGCGCAACCGGGCCCCTCCCTCCTCGGGTGCGAGGTTCCCCTTTTGCTTTTGGTGTCAGCTCCCTTTTTAGCTCCCTTTTTTCTGCGTGGTTCCCATTTTTCCGTGCGGTTCCGTACAAATGTGTGC
>Ga0265293_10002197_pt1 | contig 40202 bp, 31 predicted proteins | sample Munlanlewell138R_FD_192505 | JGI IMG/M metagenome (GOLD analysis project Ga0265293, IMG submission 192505) | Leachate microbial communities from a municipal landfill in Southern Ontario, Canada - Leachate well 138R | ecosystem: Engineered > Solid waste > Landfill > Unclassified | place: Canada... | reverse complement strand
CCGGCGCCACCACCCAGAACAGCTTGCTGCCGGCGCGCGCCATCGCCACCATCACGAACAGCGTGGATACCAGAATCGTGCTCCACACCCAGCCCATGTGCTCGTCCGGCACCGCCAGCAGGATGCCGGCCTTGCCGATGAAGCCTGACAGCGGCGGCAGCCCGATCGCGGCGATTGCGGTGATCGCGTAAAGCGTGCCGGGCAGGGCGCGGCCGGGCATCGGCAGCACCACGTTCATGCGATCAGTGACCCGGTGCTGGCGCACCAGCTCCACGATCAGGAACAACGCCGCGACCGCGAACGTGCTGTGCGCCAGATAGTAGAGCGCTGCGCCAAAGGCCTCGGCCCGGTTCATCGCGAACGCGACGAACAACGTGCCGGCCGATACCAGCACCAGATAGCCGGACAGGATGCGCAGCCGTACTGCCGCCAGAGTACCGAGCGCCGCCAGCATCAACGTGGCGATACCGGCCGGCAGCAGCCAGTCCCAGGCGAAACCGGCCAGTTCTCCCGCCGCCGCGCCGAACATCAGGCTGAACACGCGCAGCACCGAATACAGCCCGACCTTGGTCATGATCACGAACAGCGCCGCCACCGCCGGCTGCGCCCGGCCATAGGTCGCCGGCAGCCACAGGTACAGCGGCAGGATCGCGCCCTTGGCGCAGAACACCACCAGCAGCAGCCCCGCCACCGCCTGCAGCAGCGGCTGGTGCTGCGGCTCGATTTCGGCCACGCGCACCGCCAGTTCGGCCATGTTGAGCGTGCCAAGCAGGCCGTAAAGTAGGCCCAGCGCGATCAGGAACAGGGTGGAAGCGGCCACGTTGAAGGCCACGTAATGGAAGCCGACCCGCATCCGGCCGCCACGCCCGCCGCTGAGCAGCAGGCCGTACGAGGCCGCCAGCATGACCTCGAAGAACACGAACAGATTGAACAGGTCGCCGGTCAGGAAGGCGCCATTGAGGCCCATCAGCTGGAACTGGAACAGTGCATGGAAATGCGGCGCGCGCCGGTCCCAGCCCGAACAGGCGTGCAGCAGGCAGGCCACGGCCAGCAGGGTGCAGGTCAGCACCATCCAGGCCGAAAGCCGGTCCACCACCAGCGCAATACCCAGCCGTGCCGGCCAGTCGCCGACCAGATAGGCGGTGATGGCGCCATCGCCGGCCTGGCGCAGCAACGTCACCACCAGACACAACAGCAACGCGATGCCGATCCAGGACACGGTGCGCTGCACCGCGATGCCGCGTCGCTCCAGCAACAGCAGCAACGCCCCGACCACCAGCGGCAGGACGATCACCAGAATGGGAAGATGCTGGCTCAACGGTCGCGCTCCCTGGATTCATTGCCGTCCACATGGTCCACGCGGTTGTCGTGGCGGCCACGCATCGCCAGCACCAGCAGCACTGCGGTCATCGCGAACGAGATCACGATCGCGGTCAGCACCAGCGCCTGCGGCAGCGGATCGGCGTAGTTGGCCAGCGTCGGCGCCAGACCCTCGCGCAGAACCGGCGGCTTGCCCGGTACCAGCCGCGCGGACGAAAAGATCAGCAGGTTGGTCGCATACGACAGCAGCGTCAGCCCCAGGACCACATCGAAACTGCGCGCCCGCAGCATCAGATAAACGCCGGCGGCGGTCAGCACGCCGATGGCACTGGCAAGGGCGATTTCCATCAGTTGCGCCTCCCTCGGAACTGGGCCGGATCAGGGCGCCGGATCGGCGCCTGGTAGGCCTCGCGGGTCAGCGAAGGCCGGATGCCGCCGAGTGTGGAAAGAATCAGCATCGCGCCGCCGAACACCGCCAGATACACGCCGATGTCGAAGCCCAGCGCGCTGGCCAGCGGTACTGCGCCGATCAGCGGCAGCTCCGGTTCGACATGGCCACTGGTCAGGAACGGATAGCCCCACAGCATCGGCGCAAGGCCGGTCGCGGCCGCCGCCAGCAGGCCGGCGCCGATGCATTTGACGTAGTCCAGCCCGAACTGCCGCTCGAACGCATCCAGGCCCTGGATGATGTATTGCAGCAGCACCGGAATCACCAGCACCAGCCCGGCGATGAAGCCGCCGCCGGGCGCATTGTGGCCGCGCAGGAACAGGTAGATCGACACCGTCAACGCCAGCGGGAACAGCAGCTGGCTCAGGTCGGCGGCCATCGGCAGCGGCAACGGCGGGCCTTCGACCTTTTCTTCCGGTGCCATCCGGCTGCGGCGCAGCAGCGCATGCACGATCAGCCCGGCCAGGCCGAACACGGTGATTTCCCCGAAGGTGTCGAAACCACGGAAATCCACCAGGATCACGTTCACCACGTTGCTGCCGTAGGCTTCCGGCAGCGAGCGCGCCAGCAGTTCCCCGGCGATGCTCTGGCCGGGCCGCGACAGCATCGCGTAGACCAGTCCGCCCACGCCCAGGCCGGCGGCTGCGGCGATGCCGACATCGCGCCAGTGGCGCAGGCGCGAGCGCTCCGGCGGCGATTCCTTCGGCAGATAGTTCAACGCCAGCAGCATCAGGCTGATCGTCACCATTTCCACCAGCAGCTGGGTCAGCGCCAGATCCGGTGCGGACAGATAGACGAAGGTCAGGCTCACCATCAGCCCGACCGAGCCAACCACGATCACCGCACGCAATCGCAGCCGATGCACCCGCAAGGTGGCGAAGGTGCCGATGACCAGGATCAGCCAGCCCATCCAGCCGATTGGCGGCAGCGAGCTGAATTGCGGCATCGGCGGCAGCGAGATGTGGCCCAGCATCGGGCTGAGCGCCAGCACGATGGCCGAAAGCACCAGCAGGAACAGGCTGCGCTGCACGCTTCCGTTGGCAATCGCGCGGGTGAAACGGTCGGCCAGGTAGTAGAGCCGTTCGACATTGATCCGGAAGATCTTGCGGCCCAGCGATTCGCGCACGATCGCATGCAGGTTCAGCAGCCGACGCAACCCGAAATACAGCGCGATGCCGCCCAGCAACCCGACCAGACTCATCAGGAACGGCAGGTTGAAGCCATGCCAGATCGACAGGCTGTACTGCGGCAATGCATCGCCCAGCACGCCGCGCGCAGCCGAACGCAGCACCGGCTCCACCGTCCAGGCCGGTGCGATGCCGACCGCCAGACAGGCTACGACAAGGATTTCGACGGGAATCTTCATCCAGCGCGGCGGCTCGTGCGGCGCTTCTTCCAGCGCACGCGGGCCGCGCCCGAAGAAAGTGTCGGCCACGAAGCGCAGGCTGTAGGCCACGCCCAGCACCGCCGCCAGCACCGCTGCGAAGGTCATCAGATCGCGCATGCCGCCGTGGCCTTCGATTTCCAGCGCCTGCGCGAAGAACATTTCCTTGCTCAAAAAGCCGTTGAGCAGCGGCACCCCGGCCATCGCCAGCGCCGCGATGATCGCCAGCGCGCTGGTGAACGGCATGTAGCGCCGCAGATTGCCCAGTCTTCGCATGTCGCGGGTGCCGGTTTCATGGTCGATGATGCCAGCCGCCATGAACAGCGACGCCTTGAACGTGGCGTGGTTGATGATGTGGAACAGCCCGGCAACCACCGCGAACGGCGTGGACAGGCCGAACAGCAGAGTGATCAGGCCCAGATGCGAGATCGTCGAATAGGCCAGCAGGCCTTTCAGATCATGCTGGAAGATCGCGTACCACGCGCCCAGCAGCAGCGTTGCCGCACCGATACCGCTGACCACGTAGAAGAACAGATCAGTGCCGGCCAGCGCCGGATGCAGCCGCGCCAGCAGGAACACGCCGGCCTTCACCATCGTGGCCGAATGCAGATAGGCCGATACCGGCGTCGGCGCCGCCATCGCGTGCGGCAGCCAGAAATGGAACGGGAACTGCGCGCTCTTGGTGAAGATGCCGGCCAGCACCAGACCCAAAATCCACGGATACAGCTCGCTGTTGCGGATCAGATCGCCCGAGGCCAGCACCACGTCCAGATCGAAACTGCCGACCACGTGGCCGATCAGGATGATGCCGGCCAGCAGCGCCTGGCCGCCGCCGACGGTGATCGCCAGCGACATCCGCGCACCTTCGCGCGCATCCTCGCGGTGCGACCAGAAGCTGATCAGCAGGAAGGAGCTGATACTGGTCAGCTCCCAGAACACCACCAGCATCAACAGGTTGCCGGACAGCACCAGGCCCAGCATCGCACCCATGAACAGCAGCAGGAACGAGAAGAACCGCGCGGCGCTGTCCTGCGCGCTCAGGTAATAGCGCGCATACATCACCACCAGCACGCCGATCACCAGCACCATCAGCGCGAACATCCAGGCCAGCCCGTCCAGCCGGATGCTCAGCATCAAGCCGATTTCCGGCGCCCAAGGCAGCACCGCCGAAGGCACTTTCCCACCCATCACCGCTGGCGTCAGCGGCAGCAGCAGTACCAGCCCAAGCAACGGCGCGGCCGCCGTCAGCCAGCCGATCAGACGCCGCGGCGCGCGCCAGGCCAGCGCGACCAGCAATGCGGCGATGAAGGGCGTGGCCAGCAACAGGTACAGCATCAAGGTCCCTCAGGTGGGCCGCGCCCGGCCAGTGGCCATGACACGGTTGCTGAAATGCCGGCGGCTGCCGGCGTGTAACGGATGCGGCGCAGGCGGAATCTGCCCGGCGCCGCGGATCCTACGATTCATGCATCAACCCTGTGACAGGATGATGCAGGTATTTCTAGGAGTTTTGGATATCCGGCGGCGCCGGCCCGGTCAATTCCGGGTCAAGGCGGGCTTCCAGTGCAGCCAGTCGCTCTTCCAGTGCATCCAGGCGCGCCAGCAGGCTGGCGGCGCTGCCACTTGCCGCCGGCGCGGATGCGCTGGCGCGCGCCGCAGCCGTCAGTGCTTCGACATCCGGAGGCCCGCACAGCAAGTGTACCCAGCGGTCCTCGCGCTGCCCGGGCGCACGCGGCAGCAGCTGCACCAGAGCCGGGCTGCGCTGCGCCAGGCGCTCCATCGCGTGGCGAACCTGCTCAGCGTCGGTGAAGCGGCCAATGCGTTCGGTACGGCCGTGGATTTCGCCCAGAGTCTGCGGCCCGCGCAGCATCAGCACGCACAGTGCGGCCTGTTGTTGCGCGGTAACCCCGTATGCCTGCGCGAAGCGATGTTCCCAGCGCTGCGCACGCGTGGAGTGTTGACTGCGTACCAGCTGGCGCGGCTCCAGCTCGCGCAACGCATGCCCGACCTGACCGGCGCTCAAATCCATGACCGGATCACGGCTGGTCTTCTGGTTGCAGGCCAGCGTCAGCGCATTCTCGGTGAGCGGATACTGGTCCGGCGTGGTGGCTTCCTTTTCGATCAGGCAGCCCAGAATGCGGGCTTGCACCGGCGTCAGCAGCAAGGCGTCAGGAAGCTCGGTTGCGCTGGGCTCGGCATCGGCGGTGGCGTCGGTGTCGGTCATGGCGGCAGTGGCTTCGGGAAGCCTTCAACCTTAGAGCCTCCGCGACCAAATCCGCAAGCGAAAATCCTGCCAAGCGCAAACCGGGATTGGTAGCGCATCCCTTCCAGCCGGTTGGAGCTGTCTCCGCTGGCCGGGGGCACCGCTTGGCTGGGCCTGGCTTTTGCATGCTCCGGCAGCCCGGAGCATGGCCCGTCGGGAGTGGCCCACCCCAAGGCGAGGCGTGCGCACGGCACCCTGTTAGACTTCCGCGTCCTGCGGGTCTGCGGGCGCCCGGCTATTGCCGCGTTTCCAGGTTGCGACTCGTGGTGTCAGGGGGATGTAAACCAAATAATTCTGAAAATCTCGGGGAGATTTCCGTGAAAGCGCAATTCGTCAAATCCATGGCGCGGGTGGTCCTGCTCGCCTGTATGCTCGGCCCGCTCACGGCCTGGGCGGCCGCTACCGATCATTACTGGCACGACACCGCCAACCGCAGCCTGCCGGCGGAAGCGCCGCAACCCGCGCAGTTCCGCTCGCTGTCGCTCGATGGCCAGCAGATGATGCGGCACCTCAAGGGTGTGCTGGCCAGCGACCAGCCGGGGCTGGTGTCGTTGCCACTGCCCGAAGGCGGCTTCAGCGATTTCAGTGTGGTTGATTCGGGCACGATGTCGCCGGGCCTGCAAGCCCGCTTGAAGAACGAGTTCGATTTCGACGTGCTCAGCCTCAAGGGGCGCGATGCAGAGGGTCGGCGCCTGCGCCTGGACGTCTCGCCGATCGGCTTCCAGGCCATGGTGTTCGATCCGGATGGCATCTGGGTGATCCGCCCGGAAACCTTCGATATCGGCAACAACCAGTACCTGAGCTTCCGGCGCAGTCAACTGAGCCTGCCGGATGATTTCCAGTACATCGAGGGAGAGATCGAGGCACTACATGATCATGCGAACGAATCGCAGGGACCGTTTGCGCCGCTGACCGAGGTTGGCGCCGTGATGCGCACCTACCGTGCCGCGGTGGCCGCCAACAACCGCTACATCACAGCCGTCGGTGGTGGCACGGCAGCCGGCGGCCAGGCTGCGGTCGTGGTGGCAATGAACCGCGTCAATGAGGTTTACAACCACGATCTGTCGGTGCAGCTGGAACTGGTTCCCAACAACATCGACCTGATGTTCCCCAATGCCGGCAGTGATCCGTTCGCCTCGAATGGCTCGGGTATTCTCGGCAGCATCACCGGGGTGATCAACGGCATCATTGGTTCCGCCAACTACGACATCGGACATGCCTTCACCACCGGCAGCGGTGGCGTGGCGTATTTGCGAGTTGTCTGTGGCGGCAGCAAGGGCGGTGGCACCACCGGGCTGGGAAGTCCGATCGGCGATGTGTTCTACATCGATTTCGTAGCACACGAAATCGGCCATCAGTTCGGAGGCAACCACCCCTTCAATGGTTCGCTGGGCAACTGTTCCGGTGGCAATCGCAATGGGGCCACGGCCTATGAGCCGGGCAGCGGCAGCAGCATCCAGAGTTATGCCGGCATTTGCGGTGCCGACAACCTGCAGAACAACTCCGATCCCTATTTCCACGCCATCAGCCTGCAGGAAATCAACGCCTTCATCACCAACGCGTCCACGGGTGGTTCGTGCTCGCAGAACACCGCCAATCCCAACCAGATGCCGAGCATCAGCCTGGCGGATCTGCCGCCCACCGGTACGCGCACCATTCCGGCACAAACCCCGTTCCTGCTGAGCGCCAGTGCCTCCGATCCGGATGCGGGCGACACCCTCTGGTTCGGTTGGGAACAATGGGATCTGGGACCGCAGGCGCCGCTGAGTGCCGGTGACAATGGCTCCAGCCCGATTTTCCGTTCCTTGCCGCCCACCCAGACCGGCGTGCGCTCCTTCCCGTCGATGTCCACCGTGCTGGGCGGCCCGGCGATCAAGGGTGAAACCCTGCCCACCACCAACCGCGAGCTCAAGTTCCGGCTCACGGTGCGTGATCGTGATGACAGCCAACTTGGCATGGGTCGCAGCCGGAGCGTGGATTACAAGATCAACGTCACCAACAGCGCCGGACCGTTCAAGGTCAACACGCCGTTGGCCAGCGACATCTGGTATGGCGGTGCGGCGGGCGCGGTGAGCTGGGATGTGGCCAATACCAATCTGCCGCCGGTCAATTGCAGCAGCGTGGATGTGCTGGTGTCCCTGGATGGCGGCAACACCTTCGATCATGTCGCCGCGCAGGGCATTCCGAACAGCGGCAGCGCCAACGTCATCACCCCGATTGTCGGCACGACCATCAACACGGCCCGGGTCGCCGTGATGTGCTCGGACAATGTGTTCTTCAATGTTTCGCAGGCCAACTTCACCATCATGCCGGGCGGTGATTTGTACTACGTCAGCGGCGAGGTCTCCGGCCTCAATGGCGGCGGTCTGGAATTACAGCTCAACGGCGGCAGCCCGCTGGCGATCACCGCCGACGGCGCCTTCGATTTTCCGGCCCCGCTGCTTGATGGCCATGCCTATGAAGTCACGGTGGCAAGCCAGCCGACCATGCCTTATCAGGCGTGCACGGTGAGCAATGGCAGCGGCACCATCGACGAAGCCGACGTCACCGATGTCCAGGTCGACTGCGTGGATCTGGCTACCTACAGCGTCGGCGGAAGCATCAGCGGACTCAGCAACAATGGCCTCAAGCTCGGCCTCAACAACGGCGAGCAGGAGCTGATGGTGCCGGGCGGTTCGACCGGTTTCGTGTTCGAGTTCGGCTTGCTGGATAACAGCCCGTACCTCGTCACCATCCTCACCCAGCCGGTCGGGCAAACCTGTTCGATCATCCAGAACAGTGGCACCGTCAATGGTGCGGACGTGGACACGGTCGAATTGAACTGTACCGACAACCCGCCCGAACCGTACATGGTCGGTGGTCGGGTCAGCGGACTGGCTTCACCGGGCCTGATATTGCAGCTCAATGGTGGCCTGACCCGCACCGTCAACTTCAACGGCCTGTACAACTTCGTTCCCGGGGTCAACAGCGGCGATGACTACGAAGTCACCGTCCTCACCCACCCTGCTGGCCAGGTCTGCGATGTGGCAAACGCAACAGGCACCATGGGTTACGAGCATGTGAGCAATGTCGACGTGACCTGTGCGGCCGTGCCGGAACTGCCGGATGCCATTTTTGCCGACGGCTTCGAGGACGATTGACAACAGCGGCAAGCATGGGCCAGATGCAATGGCCCATGCTTGCCGTCGCACTGCTGGCTGGACCCTGCCCAGCTCAATAGGGGACATTTCAACCGGCCCAAGCAGGGGCACATCCAAACTGCATTGGCGGAAAATCCTGCCAACTCACTACACTGCGCGGGTTTTCGCCCACTTTTTGGCGATGTCGCTGCCAATCCTGTCCTGATGATCTCCTTCCGCAATTTCGCGCTGCGGCGCGGTCAGCGCCTGCTGCTGTCCCAGATGGACCTGACCCTGCACGCTGGATGGCGCGTGGGTGTGATCGGGCGCAACGGTGCCGGCAAGTCGAGCCTGTTCGCGGCGCTGATGGGTGAGCTGGAAGGCGATGCCGGTGAACTGGAACTACCGGCGAAGGTGCGCACCGCCTCGGTCGCGCAGGAAACCCCGTCGCTGCCCGATGCAGCGCTGGATTTCGTGCTCGGCGGCGATGTCGAGGTGGCACAGGTGCTGGCCGCCGAAGCCGCCGCGATGGCACGCGAGGACTACGAGGCCGTGGCCACGGCCCACCAGCGCCTGGCCGAACTGGGCGGTTACGACGCCCGCGCCCGTGCCGGCCGCCTGCTGCACGGCCTGGGTTTCACCCCGGATACGCATACGCGCGCGGTGTCGGAATTTTCCGGCGGCTGGCGGGTGCGGCTGAATCTGGCGCGCGCGCTGATGATGCCCAGCGACCTGCTGCTGCTGGACGAGCCGACCAACCATCTGGATCTGGACGCGGTGCTGTGGCTGGAACAGTGGCTGCTCAAATACCCGGGCACGCTTCTGCTGATCAGCCACGACCGCGAATTCCTCGACGGCGTCTCGACCCACACCCTGCACCTGCACGACGGCCGCGCCCGGCTCTACACCGGCGACTACACCAGCTTCGAACGGCAGCGCGCCGAGCACCTGCGCCAGCAGCAGATCGCGCATGAAAAGGAACAGACCGAACGCGCCCATCTGCAATCCTTCATCGACCGCTTCCGCGCCAAGGCGACCAAGGCGCGCCAGGCGCAATCGCGCATCAAGCGCCTGGAAAAACTCGCCGGCACCGAAGCGGTGCGCGCTGAACGTGCACTGCATCTGAACTTCGCCGAGCCGCAGAAGTTGCCTACTTCGCTGATCAGGCTGGGGCATGCGGATTGTGGCTATGCCGCAATGCCGCGGGATTCGGTATTGGGGATTGGGGATTCGGAAAAGCACGGTATCTCGGCCCTTTCAAGTCCCGAATCCCGAATTGCCAATCCCGAACCCCACGTCGTCCTCAACGACGTGGGGTTCGGCCTCGAAAGCGGCGATCGTGTCGGGCTGCTCGGCCCCAACGGTGCCGGCAAGTCCACGCTGGTCAAGAGCCTGGTCGGCGAGCTGCCGCTGCTGGCCGGCGAGCGCAATGCGCACCCGGACCTGTGCATCGGCTATTTCGCGCAGCACACGGTCGAATCGCTGCTGCCCGGCGCCAGTCCGGTGGACCACCTGCGCCAGCTCGCGCCCGATGCGCCGATGCAGGAATTGCGCGATTTCCTTGGCCGCTGGAATTTTGCCGGCGATCGCGCCTTCGAATCGGTCGATGGATTTTCCGGCGGCGAACGCGCGCGTCTGGCACTGGCGTTGATCGCCTGGCGTCGGCCGAACCTGTTGCTGCTGGACGAACCCACCAACCATCTGGATCTGGACATGCGCGAAGCGCTGGCCGAGGCGCTGGCCGATTTCCCCGGCGCGATCGTGCTGGTCAGCCACGATCGCCACCTGATCGGCCTGGTCTGCGACAGCTTCTGGCGTGTGGCCGGTGGCCGGGTCGAAGAGTTCGATGGCGATCTGGACGCCTACGCCGCCTGGCTGCGTTCGCGCCCGGCCACCAACGGCGAAGCCAAGGCCAAGGCGGTGGAAAAGCCGGCACCCAAAGCTGCGGCACGCACCGCCCCGGATCCGGCCATCGCGCGTCGCCTGCGCCGCATCGAAGCCCGGCTCGAACAGGTCCGCAGCGAACGCGCGGAAGTCGAACAGGCGCTGGCCGATCCGGACATCTACACCAGCGCCGGCCACGAACGCCTGGCTGAACTTGGCATCCGCCAGGCCGAACTGGCGCGCGAACAGGACGATCTGGAAACCGAGTGGTTGGAGCTGGCCTGAGCTGCGCCTCGGCACGATGTCGTTGCATCGCGCCCATCTGCGATGTGCGCGATATCCACTCACGGCCCACTCAGCCCGGCAAATGACACAGCCGGCCTTGGCTGCGATGTGGCTTTCCCAGTGACACAGGATTGGCCAGCCCTTGATTCCCCGGCACCGGCCCCTATCTTCGCCAGCGGTCGGCGTATGTCTGCCGGCCACGACCACAACGTCCCGCATTTCGCGCACTGTGCGCTGTGTTCCACGGAAGTTCGCCATGCCCATCTACGCCTACCGCTGCAATGCCTGCGGCCTTGATTTCGATCGTCTGCAACGCCTGTCCGACCCGGACCCGGATACCTGTCCGACCTGCAACAAAGGCCCGGTGCAGCGCCAGTTGACCGCGCCGCAGTTCCGTCTGGCCGGCAGCGGCTGGTACGAAACCGATTTCAAGAAGGAAGGTGACAAGAAGCGCAACCTCGCTGACGGCGGCGGTAGCGGCGGTGATGGTGCCGGCACTTCAGCGCCCGCAGCAGAATCCGGCAGTGCCACACCCGCAGCAGCATCTGCCAGCAGCGATTGAGCTTTGTGAGGCAAGCCCCAGCCGCGGTTTGCGGCCGGGCAGGGCGGCCGGATTTGCACCGGCGCGGCAATCACGGTTACGGTCCGGAAATGAATACGCCATTCTCCTTTTCCCGCACCGCCTTCGCGGTTGCCCTCGCGCTGGCCGTTCCGGCCGGCATCCATGCCGAAACCTCCGCCGCTGAAGCCGCGCCTGCCGATGCATTCCTTGCGGCACTGGCCAGCCACTGCGGTCAGGCGTTCGCCGGCCGCATCATCGCCAACGAGCCTGCATCGCCGCAGCCCGACGCCTTCGAAGGCAAGGCGCTGGTGATGCATGTGCGCGGTTGCGACGATCCGGCTCGCCAGCTGCTGGTACCGTTCCACGTCGGCGACGACCATTCGCGTACCTGGGTGCTGACCCGCACCGATTCCGGCCTGCGCCTGAAGCACGATCACCGCCTGGAAGACGGCAGCCCGGACGAGCAGACCATGTACGGCGGCGAATCCAACACGCCGGGTACCGCGATCCGGCAGGAATTCCCGGTCGATGCCGAATCCATCGAACTCTTCGGCCGCACCGGCGCCGATGTGTCCACCACCAACACCTGGGCGATGGAAATCGAGCCCGGCAAGCGCTTCCTCTATGAGCTTTCGCGTCCGGAAGGCGGGCTGAACCCGAAGGGGCGCATGTTCCAGGTCGAATTCGACCTGACCACGCCGGTGGCCACGCCGCCGGTGCCCTGGGGTTTCGAATAAATCCAGCGCTGCGCGGGGGCGGATCGCCCCCGTTGGTCATGGCCTGTTGCCGGTACTAAGCCGGCTTCAGGCACCCGCGCTGCTGCGTCCGTTGCCTGCGGCAGCACCCGGCACTTCCTCGATGGACTGAGTGTCATCCTGCGGCATCGCGTAGCGGTGATGGCCGGCACCACTGCCGGCGTCGTCCACCGCCGCGAGGAATTCCTGCCCCCAGCGCTGGATGTCGTAGCGCTCGACGATGTCGAACATCTGCCGCTGGCGCCCTTCGATCTCGTCTTCGGGCATCGCCAGCGCCTGCTGCAGGCCGGCGATCAGATCATTGGCATCGTGCGGGTTGGTCAGCACCGCGCCCTTGAGCTCGGCGGCGGCTCCGGCGAATTCGGACAGCACCACCACCGCGTGGCTGCCCTCGATGCCGTGCGTGGCGACGAACTCCTTGGCCACCAGGTTCAGGCCATCACGCAACGGCGTGATCCACATCACCTGCGCGGCGGCGTAGTGCGCCACCACCTCTTCGAATGGCAGGCCGCGCGCGAAGAAGCGCACCGGCGACCAGTCCAGATTGGCGTAGCGCCCATTGATGCGGCCGACCGCCTGTTCGATCTGGGATTGCAGGTTGCGGTAGATGGTCATTTCCGCCGCCGCCGGCACGCAGACCATCAGCAGCGTCATCTCGCCGCGCAGTTCCGGGTGGGTTTCCAGCAGGGTTTCCAGCGCCAGCAGCTTTTCCAGCGTGCCCTTGGTGTAGTCCAGCCGCTCGATCGACAGCACCAGCCTGCGGTTGCGGAACTCGCGCCGGATCTGGCCGATGCGTTCGCGCACCGCCGCTTGCGCCAGCACCTGGCGGATGCGTGCAATGTCGGTGCCGATCGGGTGCGCGCCGAGGCCGACTTCACGGTCGCCGACACGGATGCGGGTGGCCATCAGGTCCAGCCCGACCGCACAGCCGTAGGTCAGGAAGCGGGGCGCACAGGCTTCGCGTGAAAGGATTTCCATCGGCATCGCGCCACGCACGACATCGACGAAATTCTCCACCTGGCGCGGGATATGGAAGCCGATGTAGTCGCATTGCAGCAGGCTGCCGAGGATTTCGCGCCGCCACGGCACCACGTTGAACACGTCTGCCGAAGGGAAATAGGTGTGGTGGAAGAAGGCGATCTTCAGATCCGGCCGCAGTTCGCGCAGGACCGCCGGCACCATCCACAGGTTGTAGTCGTGCAGCCAGACGGTGGCGCCGGGCGCGGCTTCGGCGGCGGTGGCTTCGGCGAAGCGGCGGTTCACGTCCAGATAGGTGTTCCAGTCGTCCTCGCGGAAACGCGCGCGCTCCCAGAAGGTGTGCAGCATCGGCCAGAAGGCCTCCTTCGAGAAGCGCTTGTAGAACGCATCGACCTCGCTCTTTTTCAGCGGCACCCGCGCCACGGTCAGATTCGGGAATTGCTCCGGATCGACCGGGGTATGTACCTGGAAATGACCCTGGCGCGCATCATCGATGCTCCAGGCCACCCAGGAGCCCTTGCGCCCGCTGCCGAAAAATCCCAGCAGGCTCGGGATGATGCCGTTGGGCGACTGCGGTTGGCGCCGCACCCGCTTGCCGTCTTCGATGACTTCCTCGTACGGCAGGCGGTGGTAGACCATCACCAGCTCGGCATCGCCGGTGTCGGTGTCGCGTGTGACCTTGCGGTGCGGGTCGTTGGCCGCAAGCAGGTTGAAATGATCGATTGCCTGCAGGATGCCGCCGCAGCCGGGCACATCGGCGTGCAGCACATGCGCAAGCTGCTGCGTGGCCGATACCAGCGCCGGCTCGGATTCGCCCACGCACACGCCCTGGAAGCCGGCGGTGAACATCGACAGATCGTTGAGCGTGTCGCCGGCCACCAGCACCCGCTCCCGGTCGATGCCCAGATGCGCGGCCAGTGCGCTCAGCATGCGGCCCTTGTCGGTATCCGGCGGCAGGATGTCCAGGTAGCGGTCGGCCGAATACAGCACCGAGCATTCCAGTTCCTGCGCGGCCGTCTCGATCCGGCTGCGGACCAGCTCCAGTTCTTCCGGGCTGCAGAAATACGAGCAGCGCCGTTCCTGCGGCACATCCTGGCGCACCAGCGAATCAAAGCCGGCCATCGCATCGGCCACGGCGTGCTCGCCGGGCCAGCGCGCATCGACTTCGGCCTGCAACGGCTGCACCGGCTGCAAGGTGTGACCATCGACCACGGTCGCGCCGACATCGCAGATCACATAGTCCGGGCGCGGCAGGGTGGGGTCGGACAGCAGCGGCATCACGTGTTCCAGCCCGCGCCCGGTGACGAAGGTCAGGCTGATGTCCGGGTGGCGGTCGATCAGCCGGTAAAGCTGCTTGCGATGGGCCGGGCTACCGGCCAGAAAGGTGCCATCAAGATCGGTGGCCAGCATCAGCGCCGGCTCCGACGCGGTGCGTGGAGAGGCGGAAGCGGGAGTCTGGTTCAATGGATTTCCTTGGAGCGTGGATTCAGGCGGCAATGGCGCCATGGGGTGCGGCCGGGCAGGGCGGCATCGTGGATGCGGCATGCGATCCGGCGCATCAGCGGGTCGGCCGGAAAGGCCGGTTTCGCGCGAGGTCGTGGACAGGTGCAAGGTGCAATCGGTGCCTGTTCCAGGCTGCACCGCAGGGGAATTCCAACGACGGCCGATGGCGGTGACATGCGCATCCGGTGCCACAACATAGCAGCATGAAGCGCCGTACCCAACCCGGCCGGCTGAGGGGAAATGGCGGATTCAAGCCATTTCCGGGGCCGCGCCGCGCCCTGCGCGAAGCATGGGAAGGCAACGTGTCGCGGCGCCGATTGCTTATGATGCGCTGACCTGTTTCCGGAAACGGACCGATGCCCAACCACGTTTCTCCACCGGCTTCCGACCCGGTCGCATCCGCGTTCTCCGCCGTGCCCGAGCGCTCCAGCGGCGACCACCTGATGCGCCTGCTGCAGCAGCATCATGTGCAACTGTCGACGATGGCCGACACCAAGGCCAACATCATTATCACCGTATCCTCGATCGTGCTGACGCTTGCGCTGGGCCGTGCCGCCGATCCGGATTACCGGCTGGCGATGACGGTGCTCAGCGTGTTCACGCTGGTCGCGCTGCTGCTGGCGATCCTCGCGGTTCTGCCCAAATACCGCCGCATGTCCGGTGACGAAGGTGCGCGCCCGGCGGGCTTCAACATCCTGTTCTTCGGCCACTTCGCCGGCCTTGATGAAGCTGCCTACCTGCGTGAGCTGGCCGCCGCGATGCAGACCGGCCGCGCCTACGAAACCATCGCCCGTGACGTCTACGGCCTGGGCCGCTACCTGGCCACGCACAAATACCCCTACCTGCGGCTGAGCTACCTGTTCTTCCTCTCCGGCTTCCTGCTTGCCTGCCTGGCGCAGGGCATCGTGCTGCTCAGGGGCTGATGCGGGCCGCGGCCCCACCGTCGGGCATCGCTTCGCTCAGCCCGACCTATGCGGAACCGGAGTACATATCGAGGCTGCGCCCGTCGGAATTCTTCACCGCCCGCCGCAAGCGCAATTCCTCATACGCCACCCAATACCCGGCCGTGGCCAGCGGCATCAGCAATGCCATCAACGGTGCGCACAGCACTTGCCCCCACACCAGCCATCCGGGCCGCAACAGCGCCTGCAACCCGTCCATCGCGAACGCGATCATGCCGGTCAGCAGCAGTGGAAACGTCGCAACCACACCCAGCAATCCCCAGAATGCCAGCGTCGCCAGCGACACCAGCACCGCCGCCATCGTCCAATGCCCTTTCACCAGGCGAAAACTCAGGCGCTGCGCCGACAGCCCGGAATGTCCATCCAGCAGGATCGGCGGATAGATGAAGCACGCCGCAATCGACACCCACGCCAACGGCGCCGCCGCCACCAGCAAGCCGACCAGCAGTGCCAGCAGCAAGACCAGCGGCTCTCCGTGATGCTGCCCGTACCACCAGCCGATCAGTACTGGCGCCAGCGCCAGCAGCATCAGCAACAGATAGGTGAGCGTGGCCAGCAGCGATGCCGGGAAGGCCTGCCAGGCCGCCGCCAGATCGCCGGCTGGCGTTTCGTGCTGCAAACCACGTGCGATCAGGCCCTGCCGCCGCAGCATCGCCAACAGAAAGAACAACCCCGCCAGCCCCATCAACAGGCCGAACCCGCCCACCAGCCCATCCGGCCGGAACAGCCCCGGCGCGATCCACGCGCGCAACGGATCGTGTTCAAACAGCGCACGGCTGCGCCACCACCACGGCAACCACGGCAGTTGCGACACCAGGCTGTAACCCAACGCCGGCCAGAACGCAGGCCGCAGACAAGCCAGCCACAGCGTGAAGCAGTCACTGACCAGCGTGGAAAAATCCCGTGGCGCGCTCGCGGGGCGATAGGTGAGGGCAGGGTTGGATACCATGCCCACATGATGCCTGAAGCAGAAGAAATTCCTCCCCCGTCCGACATCGCCGCGCTGCTGCGCTGGGCTGCCGCGCGCCTGCCGGAAGGCGACACCCGGCGCGAAGCCGAGCTGCTGCTCGAACACGCGCTGGACGTGAGCCGCGCCTGGCTGTTCGTACATGCCCGCGATGTGCTCGAACCTGCCGATGTGCAGCGTTACGCGGCACTGATCGAGCGCCGCCGCGCCGGCGAACCGGTCGCCTACATCCTCGGCCGCGCCGGCTTCTGGACGCTGGATCTCACTGTTTCCCCGGCCACCCTGATCCCGCGCCCGGAAACCGAACTGCTGGTAGAAATCGCACTTGAACACCTCGCACCCGACAGCCGCGCCTGCATCGCCGACCTGGGCACCGGCAGCGGCGCGATTGCCCTGGCCCTGGCCAGCGAACGCCCGCACGCTCATGTGCTCGCCACCGACGCCAGCATCGATGCCCTGCTGGTCGCGCAGGCCAACGCGCAGCGCCTCGGATTGCGCAATGTCGCCTTCCGTCTCGGAGATTGGTTCGCACCGCTCGAAGGCGAACAGTTCGACCTGATCGCCAGCAACCCGCCCTACATCGCCGACCGTGACCCGCATCTGCAACACGGCGACCTGCGCTTCGAACCTGCCAACGCCCTGTCCAGCGGCAGCGACGGGCTCGACGCCTTGCGCCACATCACCACGCAGGCCCCGGCGCATCTGCACCCCGGCGGCTGGCTGCTGCTCGAACACGGCTTCGACCAGGGCGCCGCTGTCCGGCAACTACTGCTCGATGCCGGCTTCACTGATGCGCAAACCCGCCAGGACCTGGAACACCGTGACCGCATCACCTTCGGTCGGATGCCATCGGTGGGATAGCACAACCCACGCCAAATCCGCCTCGCTTGCGGCACACTGTCCACATGTCGCACGCCCTTCCCGCACTGTTGCTGCTCGCCTGCGCCGTAGTGGTGCTGCTGGCGTTCATCATCCTGTGGCAACTTCACCGCATGCAGGCACTGCGCGAACAAGTCCGCGTCCTCGAACAAGCCGCCCACGAGCACACCCGCCACGCCGCCGACATCGCCAACGAACGCGAACGCATCTACAGCGATCTGCACGATGATCTGGGTGCCAAATTGCTCGGCTTGGTGCACGGTGCCAGCAATCTGATCCAGGCCGATCTGGCGCGCTCGATCCTTCAGGATCTGCGCGATGTCGTCACCCGCTCGCGCGGCACACCCGGCACCTTGGGCGATGTACTGGCGGATATCCGCAGCGAAGCCACCCAGCGTCTGGCTGTCGTCGGCATCGGCCTGGTCTGGGAAGACCCCGGCCATCTGCCCGACCCGCAACTGGATACCGAACGCGCCCTGCACCTGCATCGCATCGTGCGCGAAGCCATCAGCAACACCATCCGCCACGCCCATGCCCAACGCCTGCGCATACGCCTGCGCCATGCTGGCGGACAACTGGGCATTGAACTGACCGACGATGGCGAAGGCGTTGATGCTGGCACTGCCAGATCCGGCTCCGGCATGCGTTCCATGCGCGACCGTGCCGCCGAACTGGCCGGCGACATCCGCTGGGTTCCCGGTACCGAGGGCGGCACCAAGGTACTGCTCTCCATGCCGATACCTTCCGATATGCACATCGTTGAAGAAGTGAAGTCATCACCATGACCCCCACGTACCACCGCGCCCTCGTTGTTGATGACCTGGCCTCCAGCCGCGACTGGCTGTCGCACTCGCTGCAATTGGCCTTTCCTGGCGTCAACATCGACACCGCCGCCAGCCTCGCACAAGCGGCCCAGCTGATTGATCCGCCCCCACCACTGGCGCTGATTGATCTGGGCTTGCCTGATGGCTCCGGCATCAGCCTGATCGAACGCCTTCACCGCGACACGCTGTGCATCGTCGCCACCGTGTTCGATGATGACTCCCACCTATTCCCCGCCTTGCGCGCCGGCGCCCAAGGTTATGTGCTGAAAGACCAGAACACCGAAGCCCTGGCCGACATGCTGCGCGGCATCGCCGCCGGCCAACCGCCGCTGTCACCCTCGATTGCCCGCCGCCTGTTGCGTCATTTCGCAGCCCCTGTCGCGCCGCCGCCTGCCGATACCACCGACGAATCCAACCTCACCCCACGCGAAACCGAAGTCCTGCGCCTCACCGCCAAAGGCCTCACCCGCCAGGAAGTAGCATGCCTGCTGGAACTCTCTGGCCACACCGTCGCCGGCTACCTCAAAGGCATCTATCGCAAACTCAGCATCGGCAGCCGCGCCGAAGCCACACTGGAAGCAGCGCGGCGTGGCTTGGTGGAGTAGCGATTCTCCACACAGGCCGGCTCAATCAACGCGGTAGGTCGGGCTGAGCGCAGCGATGCCCGACAGCAGGGCACCAACCGGCACCATAACCAGCCCCCGGCACCTACCGGATTGCGTGTGCTGTGGCTCCCCCGGATCACACCCTCACCAACCCCCACAGTTGCGCCAGGGTGACATGCCGTGTCTAATAGTGACGTGTTTGGACACAGTGGACGTGCAGGAAGTTCCAGACGGAAGGGGGCAGGTCAGTGGCACATTTGGCTGCCTTGCCGCGTACTACCCACCAGGCCGCAGCAAGATGTGCGGCCCGGAGCCGAAAGTTCCCCATGCGTGACAACTGCTTGCAACGCGTCAAGCGTATGTTAAGCTCGCCCCGCCTGTGGGGACACCGGTGCACCACATCGGGTCAAACCGACCAACTCATGACTAATTAGGGTGTCGAACATGAAGATCTTTTCTCCCAGAACCCTCCTGGCCGCCGCACTCCTGACGGCCCTGCCGATGGGCACAGCGCTGGCTTGCACCACCTCCGCATGGTCCTCGGTGACCGGAAGTGCGGAAGCTGGCAACCCCAAGGGCCGTGATGGCGAGCCGGCAGTGCCTCGCTACTCGGGTACGTGTGCTCTGCAAGCGGCAAGTGCGGGCACTAGCTACGTCACTGACAACACGCCGGGCTCCGAAGCAGTTTACCGTGCCCGTTTTTACGTTTTCACTGGCTCTGCGGCCAACAATCCGAAAATCTTCTCGGCCACAACCGAGGATGATGGTGGCGGTACTGAAGTTGTTGGTGTCTCCATCAATGGTTCCGCACTTACTTTTGCTGTCAACGGAACAACCGTGACTGACACCGTCCCGGTCGCAGCTTCCAAGTGGTATGGCGTGGAAATTGCGTATCAGGCCAATGGTCCGTTTGAAGCCAAGGTGCGCGGTAATGCTGCGGCTGCCGAGACTGTCGTTGCCAGCGCCGGGAATGCGGGCGCTCTCACGGTTGGTTCGGCCAGTCTGGGGGTGTTGAACGCGGCGTCTAATACCGTTCCACTCGCCTTTGACGCCTTTGAGTCCACCCGCTCTGCCGACACCGAAGTCGGCCGCCTGTGCCCGGGTGATGCAAATAATGATGGGATTGTCAACGCGCTTGATGCACTTGCTGCCATCAATGAATTTCCGTCCAGTGGCACTTATTCGCTGGGCCAGCCCGATTGTACAGAGGATGGGATTGTCAACGCACTTGATGCGCTCTGTGCGATGAATCGATTCACTGTTCCCGCGCAGCGTACTTGCTCCGCTAACTGAACCTGAAGAACTAGTTGGAGACGAAAATGAATATTTCCCGAATTCTTGTAGCGCTTGTATCTTTGGGTTTCTTGGGTTCTGCCGTCGGTGCCGAGCTCATTCTGACGGATGATGGCCTGTCCAAGAGCCGCAGTGCAGGAAAGATGGTGGCTCTCGATGTGGTCAGCAATGGCGATCTGAGTGGCTTTGATTTCATTATCCCGGTGCCCAAGGGGGCGAAAGTGGATACGTCCAAGTGCCTGAGCGCCCTGCCTGCGGGCTTCGAGGGGCGCTGCAAGCACAATGAAGGGGAGGTCGCAGTTATTGCGATTTCAATGAATGCGAAGGCTCTCCCCGCTGGGATTCATTCCATTGGTTCCATCGCCATCTCTGGCGGTGACTTTTCTGCCCGTTCCAATATCAAGTTCAATGCGGTTGGAGCGGATGCGAAAGTTCTGGATTCCAGTGTTGGTTTGAATTCGCCTGGCAATGTGGGTGTTGGGCGTTCTGTCCAGACTCGATAAGATAGTGGTGGTATTTTTTTCACACGGAGTGATGGTTTTTATGAACATTAAGAATCTGGCATTGGCAGTAGGCTCTGTACTGCTGCTTTCTAGTGCGGCGGTCGTCAACGCACAGTCGATCAATATCGGCTCGGCATCAGTGCCGACAGCGGGCGGCGGTGCGGCAGCGGTTCCGGTGTCCTTTGATCCGGAAGGTGTTGATGTAGGCGCGTACAATACGGTCTTTGCGTATGATGCAACTATTCTCGATGCCGATCCGACCTCGAGCACCACGCGTTGCGTTGTGGATCCCGGCACGAGCACCATCTCGGTTGCTCGCTTCAGCGCTGATGCTCTGCCGCTGCCGGCAGAGGAACTGTGCGTTGTGACCTTTGATGTTGCAGCTGGTACCGCTGTTGGTGTGTATGCGCTGGCGCATGATCCGGATCCGGCATCCACTGCGTTTGGAGATCTTTCGGCCGCAGTGATTTCTGGCACCGTCAACGATGGCGAAATCAACGTGGTCGCCGAAGGCCCCCCGACCCTGACCTTCGACACCACGCCGGTTGCACTGCCTGGTGGCCCGTTCGGTAGCAGCCAGAGCGGTACCATCCCGGCCAACTTCACGGCCAGCACCGGCGCGCATAGCGTCGATTACACCTGCACCGCACCGGCTGGTTTCACTGTCACTCCTGCCACTGGCAGCTATGACAATGACGACACCACGGCCACGGATCTGACCGTCACCGCCACGCTCACCGGTGCTGCCCAGGGCGGTACCGTGACCTGCACCGTGACCCCGAGTGACGGCAGCACGCCGACCACGTTCGATATCGATGTCAGCGCTCCGGCGGGTGCCGAAACCGCTCCGGTTCTGGATCCGGACCCGGCTAGTGGTGGCACCGTCACCGTTGGCGGCGGTGCTCCGGGCAGCAACGGTACGGGCACCCTGGTCGTCACCCCGGACGGTGGCGCAGGTACGGACGTGGCTGAAGTGAGCTGTACGGCGGACGCTCCGGTGTCGATCTCGCCGGCTTCGCTGACGTTCCCGGTCGGTTCCTCGGCTGGTAGCTTCACCGTCACGGTCCCGCTGACCGATGCCGCCCAGTCCTTCCCGGGTGCCATCACCTGTTCGGGTACTGATGGCAACGGCACCCTCGAGTGGGTCTTCGACGTGTCGGCTCCGGCCGGTGTCGCAGCTCCGACCTTCATCCCGGCGACCTCGCTGTGGTCGAAGTTCGCCCTGATCGGCGTCTTCGCTGCACTGGGTCTGCTGATGGTCGGCCTGCGCCGCAACCACTGATCCACGCAACACCGCTGAACCGGAAAGGGCGCCCTAGGGCGCCCTTTCTTTTTGTCCGCACGCCAACCATCACGCTCCAAATCCCCATAGGTTGGCGGTGACACCGGACTTGATCCGGGGGGGCAAGGCTTTGATGCTAGACCTATCCGGAAGCTTGGCGACACGGAGGACACCCCGCCGTCGGGCATCGCCCCATTCAGCCCGAACTATGCGAGGCTGTCTCCGCTTTCACTGACTGCTCGGCACGACTGAAGCCGCTGGCATGGCTGGCCGATGGTGGAAAGGTGGCCTACACTAAAACGATGAAAACCCTCGTACCCGACTTCCGTGCCATGTCCGTTGCCGAACGTATCCAGCTTGTGGAAGACATTTGGGACAGCATCGCCTTGGACACCCCGGCTTCCGTCCGCTTCACAGCAGCGCAACGCGAGGAACTGCGCCGCCGCGTGGCAGCGCATGATGCCGATCCAGGTTCTGCCGTGGAATGGGATATCGTGCGCACCGAGCTTTTTCAGCACAATCACTGATGCGCGTCCGCTTCAGACCAAAGGCACGTGATGAAGCGCTTGAGGCAAAAGCCTGGTACGAAAGATGCTCGCCGGGCCTGGGGCTCGAGTTTGCATGAGCACTTGAGGCAGCAGTTCAATCCGTACTTCGGGCGCCATTGACGTACCGAATCCTTGAGGGCGAATGTCGTTGCAGCTTTCTGCGTCGCTTTCCCTATTCGCTTGTTTACCGCCCTGAGCCAGACGGAATTCTCGTGGTCGCGGTGTTCCACCATCGCCGCGATCCTGCTACTTGGCATGATCGTGTCGCAAGAAAGCCGGACTCGAGGCCTGGATGATGTCGATACCCCAGTTCCCCACTCCTAAACCCGATACGGCGGGAAACCATTCATAGGTTGACGCTGACCCCGGACTTGATGCTTGGCGGGTCCGAAAGCGCGGTGACACCACAGACACCCCGCCGTCGGGGGCGGATTCAACCGCGAAGTGCAACGCGTGAGTGGTGGCTGACTTCGTTTTCACAGGTTGAGAACACTGGAGTGGGGAGCTGCGCAGTGCCACAGTGCGTCGGCTTCTGCCGCAAACCCATGCGATACACTGTCACAAGGTTTCCGCACCCGGAGAGTGTCATGGCTGAATCTGCGATGTCGTTGCCGATGAGCCGTTCCGAGTTTCTGGCCTGGGAGCACGAGCAGTTGGAGAAGCACGAGTTCTGGCAGGGCGAGGTGTTCGCCATGACCGGTGCCAGGCAGGCGCATGTGATGGTGGCACTCAATGTCGCCACTTTGCTGAAGTCGCATCTGCGCGGCAAGCCGTGCCGGGCCTATATCTCCGACATGCAACTGGAGGTGGAGGCTGCCGATGCGGTCTATTACCCCGATGTGGTCGTCAGTTGTGATCCGGCGGATCTGCTGGCCGAGCGTGTGCTGCGGCGACCCACCGTGGTGATCGAGGTGCTGTCTGACAGCACTGCCGCCTATGATCGCGGGGTCAAGTTCGCGGCCTACCGGAAGCTTTCCAGCCTCAAGGAATATGTGCTGATCGATCCGGAGCGGCGTACGCTGGAAATCTTCCGCCGTACCGAGCAGGACGACTGGCTGCTGGTCACCCGTGATGCCGAGCGTGGGCTGGTGTTGCCGTCGCTGGCGTTCGAGGCCGGGCTGGATGCCGTGTTTGAGGACCTGGATACGCTGGAACCAGCCGCAGCTCAAAGCGACCCAACCACACCATCGGCTTGACGCTTCCGTCCCTCCCGGCCCATGCCCGATTTCCAGCAACGTAGGATTGACGTTGCCAAACCGCGTAATGACCACTTGCACCTGGCCGTTGTAGGTCGGATCAAGCCGCAACGCGGCGGAGCCGACGTTCGGGGAGTGTCGCCCTATAAGGAATGTTGGCTTTGCGGACAGCTTGTCGGGCATCGCTTCACTCAGCCCGACCTATGCGATGACGGTTTCTGCCGCACAGGTGAATATCGCTCGGCCGGAAATGTCGGTTCCACGCCTGCGGCGCTTGAGTCGGCCAACAGCTCATCCGGTCTCATGCGGTAAGTGATGGAGCCGGAGTTCCGCCGGGAAGTGTTACCGGCAGGGTGGTTATTTGCTGGAAATGTCGGTGGGCGTTATGCCAGTGACTCCCTCGCAGCGGTTGTCCACGCATTGGCAGCCGGTCAGCGAGGGGAAGCCGCAGATGCTGGAAAGCCCCGACGCGGCGCATTCGGCCTGGACCTGTTCCGGGAAGGTGGGGCTGTCGACGTTGACGCAGGCCGGGTAGTAGCCGCAGCAGTTGCCGACATTCTTGATCGTGCAGTCGGCATCGGTGCGGCAGCTGTAGTCCACGCCTGCGGCATCCGGACCTGATGCCGGGTTGGCGATGACGCCGATGATGGGTGCTTCTTCCTCCACTGGTTCTGTCGGGAGGTCGGGTGGGGAAAGGGCGGGTGCCGGCTGCGAGGGGTCGACGCCATCGTCCTGTTGCACGGCAGACGGTGGCGCGGGCTGATCCTGCGACTGTGGCGCGGCGGTTGTCCGGTCAGACGGCGTGGATGAAGGTGGCGCCGAACAGGCCAGCAGCATCAGGGCCAGCGAGGAGGAAAGCAACAGGCGAAGGCGCATCCAGGCATCTCCATCGAGAGAATGCCTGGATTGTCACGGCTGCCTGGCATCGCGTCCAGTTCATGTCTGGGCCGATCCTTCTGTTCCCGCAAGGGGAGTTAAGAAAAGGGAACACCGGCGGCTGAGCATAAGGTGGCAGTTGACGACGAAGCCTTACTTGGCCCAGGTATCGCGCAGGGTCACGATGCGGTTGAACACCGGCGCTTCAGCGCGATGGTCGTGGCGTTCGGTGACGAAGTAGCCGGTGCGCTCGAACTGGAAACGGGATTCCGGCTCGGCCTGTGCCGCCGCCGGTTCCACATAACCGCGCACCACGCGGCGCGAATCCGGGTTCAGATAGTCGCGGTAGGTCTTGCCGTCGGCATCGTTGTCCGGATCGGGCACGGTGAACAGGCGGTCGTAGAGCCGGATTTCCGCCGCCACGCCCTGGTTTGCGCAGACCCAGTGGATCGTGCCCTTGACCTTGCGATCGACGGCATTGCCGCCGGGTCGGGTTTCCGGATCCAGTGTGCAGCGCAGTCCGATCACGTCCTCGCCCTGCTTGATGACCTCATCGCAGCGCACGATGCCGATGCCGCGCAGTCGTACTTCGCCGCCGGGGATCAGGCGCTTGAAGCCCTTGGGCGGCACTTCCGCGAAATCGTCGCGCTCGATCCACACCTCGCGCGAGAACGGTACCTGACGGGTGCCGAGTGCATCGTCCTTGGGATGGTTGGGGAATTCCAGCGATTCGCTGTGGCCCTCGGGCAGGTTGGTCAGCACCAGCTTCAGCGGCTCGATCACGCCCATGCGGCGCGGCGCCACGGCGTCCAGATCCTCGCGGATGCAGCCTTCCAGCACGCTGTAATCGATCAGCGAGTTCTGCTTGGAAACACCGATGCGTTCCACCAGCAGGCGCAGCGCCGAAGGGGTGCAGCCGCGTCGGCGGATGCCCTGCAGGGTCGGCATGCGCGGGTCGTCCCAGCCATCGACGAGCTTGTCTTCCACCATCGCCAGCAGCTTGCGCTTGCTCATCACCAGATAGTTGAGGTTGAGCCGGGAAAACTCGATCTGACGCGGTTTGGCGGCGGTGTTGGGCAAGCCCTTGGCGACCAGCGGTGCCATCAGTTCCGGGTTGCCGGCCAGATCCACCTTGTCCACGCACCAGTCGTAGAGCGGGCGGTGGTCCTCGAATTCCAGCGTGCACAGCGAATGGGTGATGCCTTCCACCGCGTCGCCCAGCGCGTGCGCGATGTCGTACATTGGATAGATGCACCAGGCATCGCCGGTGTTCTGGTGCGGCACGTGCTTGATCCGGTACAGCGCCGGGTCGCGCATATTGATGTTGCCGCTGGCCATGTCGATCTTCGCGCGCAGGGTGCGGGCACCGTCGGGGAATTCACCGGCGCGCATGCGGCGGAACAGGTCGAGGCTTTCTTCCGGGCTGCGCTCGCGGTACGGCGAATTGCGCCCCGGTTCGGTCAGCGTGCCGCGGTATTCGCGCACCTGCTCGGCGGTCAGATCGCAGACATAGGCATCGCCCTGGCGGATCAGCTTTTCCGCTGCCAGGTAGAAGATTTCGAAATAGTCCGATGCATGGCGCAGCTCGGCCCATTCGTAGCCCAGCCAGCGCACATCGTCCTGGATCGCCTGCACGTATTCGGGATGCTCGCGCGCCGGGTTGGTGTCGTCGAAGCGCAGGTTGCAGCGCCCGCCGAATTCCTGTGCGATGCCGAAATCCAGGCAGATCGCCTTGGCATGGCCGATGTGCAGATAGCCGTTGGGCTCGGGCGGGAAGCGCGTGCGGATCGCGGTGTGCTTGCCGCTGGCAAGATCCTCGCGGACGATCTGGCGGATGAAATCGTTGCGCTCGGGCGCGGCGGGCGTGGCGTCGGACATGGCCTTGGTCGGATCAGATGGCAAAGAGTCCAAGTTTAACCTGCTCGGCACGTGTGGGGCGTGATGGGCAGGTGTCTGCTCCGTGATCGCGCCCCGCCTACGCGCTGATGTGGTTTCCGGCCAGCCAGCGTTGCGCCATGCGTTGCAGTGACGGGGTGTCGCCGGGGGTCTGTGCCATTTGCGCGATCGGGCGCCAGGCCAGGGCGATGGATTCCTCGCTGACCGAAAAATCCTCGTTCTCGCCGGCGTACACCACGAAGCGCACGTCGTAATGCCAGTGCGCCGGTTCGTTGCCGCGTGCCGGAATCAGATGGCGGTCCAGATCGAAGATCTCCGGTGCCACACGCAGCCCGCTCAGGCCGGACTCTTCCTGCGCTTCACGCAAGGCCACCCGCGCCAGATCCGGGTCGCCATCGGCGTGGCCGCCGGGTTGCAGCCAGCGTCGCAGCTTGCGGTGATGGGTCAGCAGCACACGCTGATGGTCGGCACTGACCAGCCAGGCCGAGCCGGTGAAATGCCCGGGCGGGTGGTGGCGGTGGAACACGTCGGGATGCGATTGCAGGAAGCCGATGAAGTCCTCGGCCGTGGCGCTGTCAGCCGGATGACGGCGGACGTGATGGTGCAGTGCGGCGAGCAATGGGGTGTCAGGCGTTGGCATGTGAGGGATGGCTCCATGTGGCGGCGCAATAAGGGTTTGCGCAGGATCGGCGATGTGCGCGAGTGTGCTTGCTGCGCCCGCTAAGTGCGGGTTAAGGTTTCCGTCGCGTCGCGGTGGGCAAGTCCCACCGCTTTTTGATTGTGCCGCCAACCGATGCGGCGAGGGCGAGGGGAACATCGCATGTTGTGGAAGAACCTGTTGGCGACCAGGCCGATCAGCCCGACCGGGCATGTCGATGCCGGTGAGCCCGTCGAGGGCAGTCTGGAAGGAGAAGTCACCTTCAAGCGGGTGCTGACCGCCAAACATCTGGTGATGCTGGGGCTGGGCGCGGTGATCGGCGCCGGCATTTTCGTCATTACCGGCACCGCTGCGGCCAACCACGCCGGCCCGGCGATCATGCTCAGTTTCGTGGTGGCAGGTTTCGCCTGTGCGATGGCGGCACTGTGCTATGCCGAATTCGCCGCGATGATCCCGGCATCCGGCAGTGCCTACAGTTATACCTACGCCACGCTGGGCGAGGCGCTGGCCTGGTTCGTGGGCTGGAGTCTGGTGCTCGAATACCTGTTCGCGGCCTCGACCGTGGCGGTGGGCTGGTCCGGTTACACCGTGAGTTTCCTGGACAGCGTCGGGCTGCATCTGCCGGCGGCGCTGACCCAGGCGCCGATCAATTTCTGCACGCACGAGGCGGCGCAGGCTGGCACCTGCGAGTTCGGCAGGTTCGTGCTGACCGGCGCGCTGTTCAACCTGCCGGCGGTGCTGGTGGTCGCTGCGGTTGGCGCGCTGTGCTACATCGGCATCACCCAGTCTTCCACCGTCAACGCGATCATCGTGACGCTGAAGGTGGCGGTGATCCTGCTGCTGATCCTGTTCGGTGCGCAGTATGTGAACCCGGAAAACTGGGTGCCGTTCATCCCTGAAAACCAGGGCGGTGACCGCTTCGGCTGGGCCGGCATGTTGCGTGGCGCGTCGATCGTGTTCTTCGCGTATATCGGTTTTGATGCGGTCTCCACCGCAGCGCAGGAGGTCAAGAACCCGCAGCGCGATATGCCGATCGGCATCCTCGGTTCGCTGGTGTTGTGCACGTTGATCTATATCGGGGTTTCGGCGGTGCTGACCGGGCTGGTGCCTTACAGCACGCTGGCCACGGCCAAGCCGGTGGTGACCGCGATCGAGAATTTCCCGGCGCTGGGCTGGCTCAAGGTGGCGGTGGAGCTGGCCGCGATCGCTGGGCTGACCACGGTGATCCTGGTGATGCTGATGGGCCAGCCGCGCATCTTCTACGCGATGAGCAAGGACGGCCTGCTGCCGCGTTTCTTCTCGGCGGTGCATACGCGTTTCCGCACGCCGCACAAGGGCACCGTGCTGGTGGCGCTGGTGGCGGCGTTGATGGCGGCGCTGCTGCCGATCCAGCTGCTGGGCGATGTGGTGTCGATGGGCACGCTGGTGGCGTTTGCCACGGTGTGTCTCGGGGTGATGGTGCTGCGCCGCACGCGGCCGGAGCTGCATCGTCCGTTCCGTGCGCCGGCGGTGTATCTGGTCGGCACGCTGGGCGTGCTGGCCTGTCTGGGGCTGGTGGCGATCATGCCGCTGTTCAACTGGATCGTGCTGCTGTGCTGGACCCTGCTGGGCCTGTGCGTCTACATCGGCTACGGCTACCGCCACAGCAAGCTGCGCCAGCGCTGACTGCATGAACGCTCCCGTGCGCAAGATCGGCCCGGTGCTGGCCACCTTTGTGGTGGCCAACAACATGATCGGTTCGGGCTTCTTCCTGCTGCCGGCGACGCTGGCCCGCTCCGGCGCGGTGACTGCGATCAGCTGGCTGGTGGCGACACTGCTGGCGGTGGTGCTGGGCGGTGCCTTCGCGCGTCTGGCGCGGGATTACCCGACGATGGATTCGCCGGATGACTACGTGCGTCCGGCGCTGGGGCGCGATGCCAGCTTCATCGCCACGACGATGTACTGGGTGTCGACCTGGATCGGCAACAACGCGATCGCGGTGGCGGCGTTCGGTTATCTGGTGATGCTGCTGCCGTTCGATGGCGAGCAGCCCTCGGTGCAGGTGGCCGGGCAGATCGTGCTGATCTGGGCGATGTTCGCGATCAATCTGCTGGGGCCACGGCCGATGGCGCGCTTCCAGTCGTTCTGCGTGGTGTTCGGGCTGATGCCGGTGGCGGTGGTGCTGATCTTCGGCTGGGGCAGCTTCGATGCGGCGATCTACGAGGCCGGCTGGAATGTCACTGAACGTTCCGACACGGCGGTGGTGTTCTCCTCGCTTGCGATGATCTTCTGGGCCTTCGTCGGGCTGGAAACCGGTGCGATGGTGGCCGGCATCGTGCGCAATCCGGCGCGTGATCTGCCGCTGGCCACGCTTGGCGGGGTGCTGATCGCCGGGTTGATCTATCTGGTGTCCTCGGTGCTGGTGATGGGTATCGTGCCGGCGCAGCAGCTGGCCGATTCCAGCGCGCCTTTCGCGTTGGTGTCGGGCGAAATCTTCGGCGCCTGGGCGATCCCGGTGATCGCCGCAGCGGCGGCACTGAAGGCGGTCGGCACCCTCGGCGGCTGGATGCTGGTGACTGGCGAACTGGGTGCACGGGCGTCGCAACGCGGCTTTTTGCCGGCGATCTTCGGGCGACTGAATACGCGTGGCGCGGCGGCCTGGGGCCTGCTGATCGTGGCGGCATCGATGACGGTGATCGCACTGCTGACGCTGTCACCGAAGGTCTCGGCGCAGTTCGAGCTGATCATCGAAGTGGTGGTGATGCTGGTGGTGCTGGCCTATCTGGCCGCCGGCCTGAGCCTGCTGCTGGGCAGCCCGCAACGGCGTCCTTCCGGGCGTGACCGCCTGCTGGGCATCGGTGCGATTCTCGCCTGCCTGTTGCTGCTGGCGTCCTATCCGCTGGTGATGCTGGGCTGGGGCGTGCTGGTGGTGCTGCTGGCCTGGGGGCTGTTCCGGCTGCTGGATCGCGGCGACCGGCACACGGCCTGAGGCTGCAATCGCTGCTTTGTGTTCGCCGCCGTGGCTCCTACCATCGGCGGCTTTACCGTGCCTACAAGATGAAGGAGAGGGAAGATGATGCGGTTTCTGACAGGTTCGGTCCTGTTGCTGTCGGTGCTGGGCGTGCAGGCGGCGCCACGCGGGCTGACGGCGGAGGATCTGGTGGCGCTGGATCGGGTGTCCTCACCGCTGCTTTCGCCCGATGGCAAGCGTGTGGTGTATGCGTTGCGCGAGGCCGATGTGGCCGCCAACAAGGCCACGACTTCGCTCTGGATGCAGACGCTGGAAGGTGATTCGTCGCCGCGCCGGCTGACGGCGGGCAGCGCCAGCGCGGTGTCGCCGCAGTTCTCGGCGGACGGCAGCTGGCTGTATTTCCTGTCGCCGCGCGCCGGTTCGATGCAGGTCTGGCGCTTGCCGATGGCTGGTGGCGAGGCCCATCCGGTGACCGCGTATGCGCTGGATGTGGGCAGCTTCCGGGTGTCGCCCGATGGCCGCACGCTGGCGCTGAGCCTGGAGGTGTTCACCGATTGCGACGATCTTGCCTGCACCACCCAGCGTCTGGAAGATGCCGCGGCGGCCAAGACCAGCGGGGTGCTGTACGAGCGCCTGTTCGTGCGTCATTGGGATACCTGGAAGGACGGCCGCAGAAACCAGTTGTTCACCGCAGCCATCGGGGCCGACGGCCGCGCCGCCGCCGAGCCGCTCCGGATCAGCCGTGATATCGATGGTGATGTGCCGTCCAAGCCGTTCGGTGGTTCGGGTGATTACACCTGGGCGCCGGATTCGCGCAGTCTCGTGTTCTCCGCGCGCATCGCTGGCAACAGCGAGCCGTGGTCGACCAATTTCGATCTGTACCGGGTGCCGGCCGATGGCTCGGGCGCGCCGGTCAATCTGACCGCCGACAATCCGGCGATGGATACCGCGCCGGTGTTCTCGGCCGATGGCCGTACGCTGTACTACCTTGCGATGCAACGCCCGGGTTTCGAGGCCGACCGGCTGGCGCTGATGGAAAAAAGCCTGGCAAGCGGCGCCACACGTGAGATTGCGCCGGATTGGGACTTCTCTGCCGGAGGCATCACGCTGTCGGCCGATGGCAAGCGCATCTACACCGCCGTGGACGAACTGGGCCAGCATCCGATCCACGTGATCGATATCGCCACCGGCAAGGCGCGTCGCCTTCCTGGCGAGGGCCGGATCGAGGGTTTCGATCTGGGCCGCAATGCACTGGTGTTCACCCGCAGCACGCTGACCGCACCCGCGCAGCTGTTTGCCGCGCGCGCCGATGGCAGCCAGGCGCGGCAGATTTCCTCGTTCAATGCGGCCGCGATGGCCGATGTCCGGCTGGGCGCCTACGAGCAGTTCAGTTTCCCCGGTTGGAACGGAGAAACCGTTTACGGCCACGTCGTCAAGCCGTGGAACCATCAGCCCGGCGCGCGCTATCCGGTGGCCTTCATCGTGCACGGCGGGCCGCAGGGTTCGATGGGCAACAACTTCCATTACCGGTGGAATCCGCAGACCTACGCCGGCGCGGGTTTTGCGGTGGTGTTCATCGATTTCCACGGTTCCACCGGTTACGGCCAGGCGTTCACCGATTCGATCTCCGGTGACTGGGGCGGCAAGCCGCTGGAGGATCTGCAGAAGGGCTGGGCGGCGGCGCTGGAGAAATACGATTTCCTCGATGCCGATCGTGCCTGTGCGCTGGGTGCCAGCTACGGCGGCTACATGATCAACTGGATCGCCGGCAACTGGTTCGATGCCGACGGCAACTCGCCGTGGAAGTGCCTGGTCAACCACGACGGCGTGTTCGACACGCGCTCGATGGGCTATGTCACCGAGGAGCTGTGGTTCACCGAGTGGGAGAACGGCGGCACCGTGTATGAAGTGCCGGACAACTACGAGAAGTTCAATCCGGCCCGGCACGTGGGCAAGTGGAAGGTGCCGATGCTGGTGATCCAGGGCGAGAAGGACTACCGCGTGCCGGTGGACCAGTCGCTGGGCGCATTCACCGCGCTGCAGCGCCGTGGCATCGAATCGCAGTTGCTGTATTTCCCGGATGAGAACCACTGGGTGCTGAAGCCGCAGAACAGCATCCAGTGGCACAACACGGTCAAGGACTGGCTGCTGCGTTTCACCGCCGCGCAGTAACGCGGCGTTGCGGCGGGTGCCGGTGTTGCCGGTGCCCGCCGGCTGCTTTCGATGCGCGCCGGATCATTCCGGCTTCTGGCATAGCCCGACCAGGGGCGGCGACAGGCGCAGCAGCAATTTCTGGAATTCGGCGTGGCTGTGGGTGCCTGTCTTGCCAAGCAGACGCTTGATGTGGGTGCGCACGGTATCGCGCCGGATCAGGAACGCTTGGGAAATCTCGTCGGTTCCCAGCCCGGCAACGAGGGCGTTGGCGACGCGCGCCTCGGTCGAGGTGAAGCCGAACACCCGGCTCAGCTCGCTCAATCGGTGGCGTGGCACGGCGTGCTCCAGGTCGATCATCGTCAGCAACGCGGCGGCACCCTGGCCGGCCTTGCGGGGTGAAGTCAGCGCCGTCAGCAGGCCGAAGTTCAGTACCGCGCCGGCACGCCGCATCGGCAATGGCTCCAGGTGTGTGGCCGGCTGGCCCGGGCTGCGGGTGCGGCGCAACACATCCTCCAGCGCCGGCGGCAGCCACGAAGCATGATCGCGCACACGCCCCGGATACAGGCGTTCGCCGCGCAGGCTCAGGCTGCGTCCTTCGCGCAGCAGGGCTGCTGCGGTGTTGTTGCAGGACACCACGTGGCCATGCACATCCAGTACGAAGACCGGTTGAGTCCAGGTGTCCAGGCAACTGCGGATCGCATCGCGCTCGCGTTCGGCCCGCTGTAGCGCGCGGCGCTGGCGGACCTTGGCGGCGACATGGATCAGGAACAGGTCGAGACTGGCTTTCTCTTCGGCCGAGAAGGCAACCTCGTCGCTGCCACGGAACAGCCACAGCCGGACCCGGAAGTAGCCATGCGATGGCGCATACAGCCCCAACCCGTGGCACAGCTGGCCGTGGCGTGACAGGAAGCGCTGGTAGAACGGAGTCTGCATCAGCGCTTCCCGCGTCAGGACATCGGTGGACAGCAGGCTGCGTCCTGACTGGATTGCGCGCAGCTGCACGGCCTCGGTTGCGAGCGGGTCGATCGAGCGGAAACGGGCCAGGTATTCGGTCAGGAATCCCGGCTCCGTCGCGGCGCTATAGCACAGCTGCGGTTGCCCGGCCTCCTCGTCCCACTCGTACAGGAACGCCTGGCGGCATGGGATCACCTGCGTGACCGCGTCCAGCACGGTCTGCATCAACTGGTGTTCGTTTTCGACGTGGTCCAGTTCAGCCAGCAGTCGCAGCAGTGCCGCCTCGGTGCAGGCCGCAGGTGTCGGATCAGGCTGGGGCGAGGCGCAAAGTGCCGCGTCGATATCCATTACGCCACCCCAATGTGGTGACTGGTCCCAAGTGCGGTACGCATGGATTTCATCGGTTTCCCCCGTTGGATGCGTGCTGGTGACCCAGGCATCCGTAAAAGTGTTTCTGGATCAATGGTTTGGGTGTTGCGCCCGGTGCCACGGCGGGGGCCGGAACATTAAGACACACCGTTTCGTGCTGCGGTATAGGAAAACTCCTACCCCAAATGGGGGGGGCCGTGAGCGGCCCGTGCTGGCGGGTCTACTGTCGTTCGCTGGGGCGACAACCGTTGTCGCAACGGATGGCACGAACGGTGGGAAACAGGCCGGAGCAAGGACCAGGCAGGCCCATCGGAACGGGTGCTGGGCATCGTCTTTGCGGGCTGCTACAATGGCCGGCCCGCTCCGTCAGGATCGGGTGCAGGACCCGTCCGGATGCGTCCGGACCATCAAGCGGGTGCGAGCAGGAAGGAAAGCGCGGGCAACCGCCGCTCGTACCGGTGTCATAAACAGCGGCCCCAAGGCTGCGACCTCAAGGAACACGTCATGCCCAAGATGAAGACCAATCGGGCGGCGGCAAAGCGCTTCCGGAAGACCGCTTCCGGCAAGTTCAAGTGCGGCCACGCCTTCAAGAGCCACATCCTGACCAAGAAGTCCACCAAGCGTAAGCGCGGACTTCGTGCCCCCAACCACGTACGTGCCGAGGACGCAGGCCGCGTCCAGCGCATGCTGCCTTACCTTTAAGGAGTATTGAGCCATGGCACGAGTAAAACGTGGAGTCGTCGCGCGCCGCCGTCACAACAAGGTGCTGTCGCGTGCAAAGGGTTATTACAACGCCCGTCGCAAGGTCTATCGCGTCGCCAACCAGGCGGTCATCAAGGCGCAGCAGTACGCCTACATCGGCCGCAAGCAGCGCAAGCGCCAGTTCCGTGCGCTGTGGATCGTCCGCATCAACGCGGCGGCACGCCAGTTCGGCCTGTCCTACAGCCGCCTGATGAACGGACTGAAGAAGGCCGAGATCACGCTTGATCGCAAGGTGCTGGCCGATCTGGCCGTGCACGACATCGCCGCGTTCGGCGTGATTGCCGGCAAGGCCAAGGACGCGCTCGCAGCGTAAACTTGCGGACAGCCGGAGCGGTCCGCCGCTCCTGAAGGCCCGATGGCGATGGCAACATCGCCCACACATGGGGAAGGGCGCAGGCTCTTCCCCATGTTCGTTTTCAGATGCATGAATACCGGCGCTGGCCGGTCACGCAGGAACGACCCGATGGACGACCTGAACCTTCTTGCCGACGCGGCCCTGGCCGATATCGTCGCCGCTACCTCGCCCGAAGCGCTGGATGCCGTGCGCGTGCGCCTGCTGGGCAAGTCCGGCACCGTCACCGCGCAACTCAAGACGCTGGGCAAATTGCCGCCGGAGGAGCGCCGCGCGCAGGGCGAGCGCATCAACCAGGTGCGCGACCGTCTCAACCAGGCGCTGGCCGAACGCAGGCAGCTGCTGGAACAGGCCGCGCTGGATGCCCGCATCGCCTCCGAGCGCCTCGACATCACGCTGCCCGGCCGCGATGGCGGGCGTGGCGCCGCGCATCCGGTATCGCGCGCGCTGGCCCGCATCACATCGATCTTCGAGCGCCTCGGCTATCAGGTCGCCGACGGCCCGGAAATCGAGGACGATTGGCACAACTTCGAAGCGCTGAACTTCCCGCCGCACCATCCGGCGCGCACCATGCACGACACCTTCTGGTTCCCGGATGGCCGCCTGCTGCGCACCCACACCTCGCCGGTGCAGATCCGCTCGATGCACGGGCGCCAGCCGCCGATCCGCATCATCGCACCGGGCAAGGTCTACCGCAGCGATTCGGACCAGACCCACACCCCGATGTTCCACCAGGTGGAAGGCTTGCTGGTCGATGAGACTTCCAGCTTCGCGGATTTGAAGGGCACCTTGAAGCAGTTCGTCGATGCCTTCTTCGAACGCGATTTCGAGATGCGTTTCCGCCCCAGCTATTTCCCCTTCACCGAACCCTCGGCCGAAGTGGACATCGCCTGGGATCGCGGCGATGGCAGCGAAGCGGGCTGGCTGGAAGTGCTCGGCTGCGGCATGGTGCACCCGAACGTGCTGCGCAACTGCGGCATTGATCCGGAACGCTACAGTGGCTTCGCCTTCGGCCTTGGCGTGGAGCGTTTCGCGATGCTGCGCTACGGCGTCTCGGACTTGCGCAGCTTCTTCGAGAACGACCTGCGCTTTCTCAAGCAGTTTGCTTGAGGGCAGGGAGTCGGGAATCGGGAATGGGGAATCGCAAGCGATACCCCGCCAGATTGCCGAACCCCGCTCCTGCCATTCCCTATCCCCGTTTCCCCATTCCCGGCTTCCCAATGAAATTTCCTGAATCCTGGTTGCGTGAACATGTCTCCGTCGAGGCCGACCGTGACACCCTGGCCGCCACCCTGACCGCCATCGGGCTGGAAGTGGAAGGCGTGGAAACCATCGGCGCGGCGTTGCCCGGTGTGCTGGTGGCGCAGATCGTCTCCTGCGAAAAACATCCCGAAGCGGACCGTCTGCAGCTGTGTCAGGTGGCGATTGGCGAGGACACTGTGCAGATCGTCTGCGGTGCGCCGAACGCGCGCCCGGGCCTGAAGGCGCCGCTGGCGACGGTCGGTGCGGAGTTGCCCGGCGGGCTGAAGATCAAGCCGGCCAAGCTGCGCGGCGTGGAGTCCTTCGGCATGTTGTGCTCGGCCAAGGAACTGGGCATCGACGCTGATGCGTCGGGCCTGCTGGAACTACCGGAAGACGCGCCGGTAGGCACGCTTCTGGCCGATTACCTGGGCCTGCCTGATGCCAGTTTCGAACTCAAGCTGACCCCGAACCGGGCCGATTGCTTTTCCGTGCGCGGCGTTGCCTACGACGTGGCTGCGGCGTTGGGTAGCAGCGTCAATCCGTTCGAAATCGCCGCGGTGCCGGCACAGATCCCCGACACCCTGCCGATCGTGCTGGATGCTCCCCACGATTGCCCGCGCTACTGCGGCCGCGTGATCCGTGGCGTGGATGCCCGTGCCGCCACGCCGCTGTGGCTGTGCGAGCGCCTGCGCCGCGCCGGCCTGCGTCCGATCAGCCTGCTGGTGGATGTCACCAACTACGTGATGCTGGAGCTTGGGCAGCCGATGCACGCCTTCGATCTGGCCACGCTGGAGGGCGCGATCCATGTGCGCCGCGCGCGCGAAGGCGAGCGCCTGAAGCTGCTGGACGAGCGCGAAGTCACGCTGGATCCGGGCTTCCTGGTCATCGCCGACGAGCGTCGGGCGCTGGCCGCCGCCGGGGTCATGGGCGGCTTTGATTCGCGTGTCACCGACGGCACCGTGGATGTGTTTCTGGAGAGCGCGTTCTTCGCGCCGGAAGCGATCATCGGCCGCTCGCGCAAGCTCGGCCTGCATACCGATTCCTCGCAGCGCTTCGAGCGCGGTGTGGATCCGGAGCTGCCGCGTCAGGCGCTGGAACGCGCCACTGCACTGGTGCTGTCGATTGCCGGCGGCCAGCCCGGCCCGGTCAGCGAAGCACTGGATGCGCAGCGTTTCGTCGCCAATCCGCCGGTGCGCCTGCGCCGCGCGCGGCTGGCGCGGGTGCTGGGCCTGGAAGTGCCGGACGATGAGGTAGAACGCATCCTGCGTGCGCTCGGCATGGGCGTCTCGGCCGATGCCGAGAGCTGGCTGGTGGTGCCGCCGTCGCGCCGCTTCGACATCGCGATCGAGGAAGACCTGATCGAGGAAGTCGCCCGCATCCACGGCTACGACAAGGTGCCGCTGCATGCGCCGACCGGCCAGATCCAGCTCGCGCCGCTGCCTGAAACCTGCGTGCCACTGGCCGCGTTCACTGCGCAGCTGGCCGGTCGCGACTATTTCGAGGCGATCAACTACGCCTTCCTCGATGCCGGCGTGCTGAAAACATGGCAGTGCGATGCCGGCGCGGTGGCGTTGGCCAATCCCCTGTCGGCCGAGCTGGGTGTGATGCGCACCGCGCTGCTGCCGGGCCTGGTCGAGGCGCTGCGTCGCAATGTGGCAAGACAGCAGTCGCGGGTGCGGTTGTTCGAGGCCGGTCGCGTGTTTCAGGCCGGGCAGGATGGCCCGGTTGAGGCCTTGCATCTGGCCGCCGTGGCCTGTGGCCCGGCCCGGGCCGAGCAATGGTCCGGCGATGAGCGCGAGGTGGATTTCTTCGATCTGCGCGGTGATCTGGATTCGTTGCTGGCGCTGACCGGCGATGCCTCCGGCATCGAGTTGCTGCCGGCTGACCTGCCCTGGCTGCACCCGGGCCGCAGCGCCCGCATCCTGCGCGACGGCATGCTGCTGGGCCACATCGGGCACCTGCATCCGGCCCTGCTGCATGCGCTGGATCTGGAACAGGAAGTGGTGGTGTTCGAACTGGACGTGCGGGTGCTGGAACAGCGCGCCGTGCCCGCCGCCGCCACGCTCTCGCGCTTCCCGTCGGTACGTCGCGATCTGGCCGTGGTGGTGGCTGAAAACATCAGCTGGCACGCCATCCGCGCCAGCCTCGCGGCCAGCCTGGGCGAGCGCCTGCGCGCCGTGCTGCCGTTCGATGTCTACCAAGGCAAGAGCATGGAAACTGGGTTCAAGAGTGTCGCTATTGGCTTGATTTTGCAGGACGCTTCGCGCACCCTTGGAGAACAGGATATCGAGGACGCCGTGGCGTCTGCGCTGGAAGGTCTGGCGCGCGACTGCGGTGCAGTACTCAGGGGGACGTGATGGCACTGACCAAGGCCGAGATGGCTGAACGTCTGTTCGAGGACGTGGGGTTGAACAAGCGCGAAGCGAAGGAATTCGTGGATGCCTTCTTCGACACCCTGCGCGAGGCGCTGCAGGGCGGGCATCAGGTGAAGCTGTCGGGTTTCGGCAATTTCGATCTGCGCCAGAAGAACCAGCGCCCCGGGCGCAATCCCAAGACAGGGGAGGAGATTCCGATTTCCGCACGCACCGTGGTGACATTCCGGCCTGGGCAGAAACTGAAGGAGCGCGTGGAAGCATATGCTGGACCCGGGAAGTAACCGCGAGCTTCCGCCGATTCCGGCCAAGCGCTACTTCACCATCGGTGAGGTCAGCGAGCTGTGCGACGTCAAGCCGCATGTGCTGCGCTACTGGGAAACCGAATTTCCCACTCTGAAGCCGGTCAAGCGACGTGGCAACCGGCGCTACTACCAGCGCCACGATGTGCTGACGATCCGACAGATCCGCTCGCTGCTCTACGACCAGGGCTTCACCATCACCGGCGCGCGCCAGCGGCTGGAAGGCGAGCAGGGCAAGGTCGAAGCCAGCATCTCGGCCCAGATCGTGCGGCAGGTGCGGATGGAGCTGGAGGAAGTGCTGCAGTTGCTGCGGCGCTGAAGCGGGTCCGAAGCATCGCCTCGGCGCGGATTTCTGATATTATGCGCGGCCCACCCGACTGTGATGCAGTGGTTGGTGGACGTTCCCAATCGGGGTATAGCGCAGCCTGGTAGCGCACTTGTCTGGGGGACAAGTGGTCGTCGGTTCGAATCCGGCTACCCCGACCAAATTTGCGAGAACACCAGCGGCCCGCGAGCGATGCTCCGGGCCGCTTTTTCGTGGCGGAGGGAATTGCTCGTGCAGCTACACTATCGGACTTGTCGCCTGTTTCCGGAAAACCATCATGCGCAGCCTGTATTCCCCGATCGAACCTTATGACAGCGGCGAGCTGGTGGTGTCCGACCGCCATCGCCTGCATTACGAGCAGTGCGGCAATCCGCAGGGCAAGCCGGTGGTGCTGCTGCACGGCGGGCCCGGCGGCGGTTGCAGCCCGGCGATGCGGCGTTTCCACGACCCGGAGCGCTACCGCATCATCCTGTTCGATCAACGCGGTGCCGGGCGTTCCACGCCGCACGCCGATCTGGTCGACAACACGACCTGGCATCTGGTGGCCGACATCGAGACCCTGCGCCGCCATCTGGGTGTGGAGCGCTGGCAGGTGTTCGGCGGCTCGTGGGGTTCCACGCTGGCGCTGGCGTATGCGCAGAAGCACCCGGAAGCGGTCACCGAGCTGGTCTTGCGCGGCATCTTCATGCTGCGCCGCTGGGAGCTGGAATGGTTCTACCAGGAAGGCGCCAGTCGCCTGTTCCCGGACGCCTGGGAGGAATATCTGGCGGCCATTCCCAGCGTGGAACACGCCGATCTGATTTCCGCCTATCACCGTCGTTTGACCTCCGATGACGCCACCGTGCGGCTGGCGGCGGCGCGCGCCTGGTCGGTATGGGAGGCGGCGTGCAGCTTCCTGCATCAGGACAAGGAGTTCATCGATTCGCATCGCGGCGAGGATTTCGCGCTGGCGTTCGCGCGGATCGAGAGCCATTACTTCGTCAACGCGGGCTTCTTCGAGGTCGAAGGCCAGTTGCTGCGCGATGCGTACCGCCTGCACGGCATCCCCGGCACCATCGTGCATGGCCGCTATGACGTGGTCTGCCCGATCCAGAGCGCGTGGGATCTGAAAAAGGTCTGGCCGCAGGCCGATCTGGTGGTGTGCTCGACATCGGGTCATTCGGCGTTCGAGCCGGAGATCACCGACGCGCTGGTGCGTGCGACTGAGGTCTACTCCGCGCGCTGAGTGGGTTTGCGGCGGATCGGTGCTGAACCGGTCCGCCGCATCCGACGCACGCGCAGAAGTATGAGTAGCCCGGGTGCCACGCGTAGCCCGTATATGGACTCCTCCTCTAGCGCAACCCCATCGGACGGGAAGATCACCGCGAACGTATATTCGGCTTCATGAGTGGGGCCGTCGCCCCGAGCCTAGATGGGTCAATCGCTGCCAAGCT
>Ga0265293_10002195_pt1 | contig 40223 bp, 53 predicted proteins | sample Munlanlewell138R_FD_192505 | JGI IMG/M metagenome (GOLD analysis project Ga0265293, IMG submission 192505) | Leachate microbial communities from a municipal landfill in Southern Ontario, Canada - Leachate well 138R | ecosystem: Engineered > Solid waste > Landfill > Unclassified | place: Canada... | reverse complement strand
TTGCGGACCAAACTTTATCGGCATCTCCTCTAAGGACTGTCTGCTTCCTGTCCTTACCAGCGTTGAAAAGCTCTGGTAGTGTATCATAATAGCTAAATTAGTTCTGAACTCGTTTACATACAGGTTAGTCTGTACTATATCGTTCTTGCACTCACCCCAGAAGTTGGCTATATTTGGGTGTAGGCTGAAGAAGGCTATCGGTATTCTGCCGTAAGGGTTAGTCTCTCGTGTAAGCACTTTGAGTTGTCCGTTGCGTTCATTGAACTCCACTTCGTTCCATTCTTCACCGGAGATGTAGAGATAGCGGTTAACCGGCTCTGCTTTTATCGGGGTATTATCTAAGATGCCGATATTAACCATAATAGCGTCAATCATTGTTGGTCTGTCGGGGTCTTGTATGGCTATCATATTGTCGGGGGTTATAAGCTCGATATACGTCTCTTTACGCTTCGCATCCCAGCGTGGCCACAGCCCAATCTTAAGATAATTATTGCATAGCTTCTGCGTGAGATCTAACAACCTGAATGCCTCGGCGTTATGTAAGATGTTCACAAGTTCGATTAGCTGTGTCTCACTCATACCCTCAACTTCTATGCTAGGGTCTTGCTGAAACATAAGGCTCATAATGTCTATTATTCGCTTGGTGAGATACTCTGCCTTGATATAACGGACAATCTCCGCGTAGGTGTTCGAGTATATGCCTGCTATGTGGTCACAGGTATGCTGTATCTGGTCATTGTTGTAGAAGTCAATATATTTGGCGGATTCTTCTCGCCTCAGGATGTCATCCATGAGCTTCGCCTGTAATTTGTTCCCCCGCATTTGTTCAGTTAAATCGGCTGTCGTTAACGCCATTAAACGCTCCTTGCAGTTATCTTGGGTTTATTTGAATCGAATAATTGATAGAAACACCTGTATGCATCATAAGTTGCTGCATCTAATAAATGAGTTCGCATATTATCTCCCTTTACAATCTCGCCATGTTCATCTACGATTACGCTTTCTAAGTCTTTGATTAGCTCTTTGCAGTTATCAGTAATTTTCCAGATCCCCTTAGCCATAGCGACGTTACATATCTTCAGCCTGTCAGGCACGTATGGATTGCTACGAGACCCCTCTACTTCAAAGCCGTAGCGTCTTAATATATCTATGTCGGTAATGCCTGCGGACGTCTTTCTTGCTCCCCCGGTCATATCGGGTCGGACTTTAATACTGTGATAGCGTCTCTTAATGTCCTGGTTGAGCTTATTAGCCCACCAGTAATGATTCGGATATTTATCTAATATGTGATGGCAAGTCTTATCGGTATAGCTCTCATATCCGCCTGTGCCGCCCAGATTGCGTAAGTAGAACTCATCGAATGTCAGCTTTACCCCGGAGAAGAACCCGGAGATAGTAGAGCAGAACGGGTCAACGTTGAAGTCCATGCCTACTGTCAAGTCATCGGGTATCTCGCTGGGATCAACAGCAGGAAGCAGGTCTTCTCGCTTGAATTGATATATTGCTTTAGTGCCTGCTAAATTGACGAATTCCCCGTTTATGTACATCTGCTGATGTAAGTCATCGTAGTTGTTGAACAATTCGTCTATGTAAGACTGAGGTAGTGTTTTATTATCAGTCGTTGAAGCCCTGATCAGGTGTATCTTGCCATCATTATGTAGCTGATATATCTTCTTGTGTCCTTCCGGGGTAGTGGCAATAGATAGCGTTCCATTCTCGCAGCCCCTTAACCGTGCCAGCCCGTTCTTCCATGCTATATCCTGCTTTTTTATCGGTAATATCTCAAACTCATCATATAAGATGTCAGTAGCGTTAAAGCCGATTATCCTTTCAGGATTATTCAGGGTTAGATATTTTACCGTCCCCTTTAAGCCAGGCTCTTTGATATATATACTGCGATTCTTCTTCTCTTCATCATATCTTATCTGCATCTCTTCAAGGAATTGGATAAAGTCCGGATACCAGATTGTATTAACCAGGTCATAGGTAGGAGCGCCATAAACTACATACGGATGGGCTACCAGTTCTCTGTTGCGTCTTTGTAAACATTCGAATATCTTGCGGATAACAGTGAACGTCTTGCCCGATCCGTAGCCTCCAAGTAGCACAGTAAACGGGTGATCCGAATTAATGAACTCGTATTGGTGGGGATATAGCTTTACTCTCGCTACCAGCTTCTTACTCATCTATCTGCTCCCAGATGAAGCCTCTCGGAACATCGCTGGGCGGTATATATCCCCCACTCTCTATCCAGCCCCTGTGCTTACCTTTTGTCTTGAGCGTGAATATGATAGCTGTTGTATCGCCTTTCTTTATCTTATCTACCAACGCATCTTCTGCTAAGTCACAGATAGCGTCGCCGAATTGCATAGTCTCTATTTGATGCTTGTAATCGTCATCATCTTTAAGCCAACGATAGTGTGTGCAGCGATCAATTTTTATTAGCTCCGCCGCTGTAGTTACATTGCCGAAACACTTTACCAGTGCCTCAAGCATTGCCTTCTTTTTTAACGTTGTTGCTTTATGTTTAACGTCTGCCATCCCTCATTGCCTTACCTCCTGTTTACTGGTTAATAGTCTCATATTCATCCTCACCTCTTCTTTAGCACAGGCAGTTTTTTTTGTCAAGCTTTATTTCTGCTGCCTGCCTTGATTCGGTTCTTTTCAATGTTATATGGTTGAGAATGCATATCAACGTCATCGGTATCAGCACGGCAAACATCAGCAATCCGAGTTTGTGAAGTAATATCATTTTTCATCCATTGTTATAGGGATGGCAGGTTCAGTGGCTTTCGCAACCTTGCCTGCCAATCCCTTTTCGGTTATAGCATTATTATCCCAATATAATTGTCAAGACCATCTCTTTGGTCTCTCGCCTGTTCTTCTCGGTCGAACTTAATTGGGTCTTCATCATAGAACACTTTGTTTCTACCATCTCGCCAGAAAGCAATTGCCGTTGGCTTGTGTTCGTCATCTAAGTGTCTGGACTCTACCAATTGCTTTTTTATCTTTTCCCAGTTTTCGTAGTTATCTGGTGCAATTGATTGAATGAGACAGTTATCCATTTCTTTCAAGAGACGTTTTTCTCTTTCCTTTCTTTGGGTTTCGCTTTTGTGCAGCAATTCCCTAACATATTCCTGTAACAACCTGAATTTTACCTCTGGGTATAAGTCATAATCCATTGGCATTTTTCCTCCTTTTGTTTGTTGTTGGTGGCAGAACTCGGTTATGTGAATTGCTATTTCGCCACATAATAGCTCCGCCGTCACATAACCATTTCATTACTGGCTTGCAAATCTTTGCAAACGCTTTTCTTTTTTCTTCTGTTCATTCTTCTGTCTTTTTCATTTCTCCTCCTTCTTAATTAAGTGATAATGTCTTTCAATGGTTGCCCTGACTATCCCTGAACCGAGAAAGTAGCCGACACACCCGCCGAAAAAGGCAATGAATAATAGGATGATGAAGAATTGGACTGTTGTCATTTTTCCTCCTCTCTTTCATCAACGAAATCATAAAACACCAGCCTGGCTCCTTCGCATATCTCGAGTATTACGGTACCTGTTGGTTTGCCGTTTAATTGATGCAAATACTGCGGTTCCATGAAATGTGGACAGAAGTCGCAGCAATTTTCAAATCTAGCATTATAGATACAGAACTGCGGCTTGTATGTGTTTCTCCTCAATATCCAGAGGTTGCCTTCTTTGTCAATTATGCCTTTCATTTCTCCTCCTTTATTATTTCCAGCGAAGTGACGAACGGGTAATTCATTTCGTTAATAATTAGATCGCACACTCGCTCTTTAGCATCTGCTTCGTTTTCCGCTTCTACCGTGAAGTTGTCTTTCAATGAATCATGCCCGTCTGAATAACAAGCGGTTACTGTATAGGTCTTTTTCATTTCTCCTCCAACAGTTCCGGGTGATCATGAATATTGCCGATTATTGTATATTCGCTGGACTCATCAAATGGTCGGCAACCCAGGTTTTTCGATATTAAATAAAAACCAGCTTCGATATCTTGCCACTCCACTTTGAACACACCCGCTGGAAATAATGCTGAATGTAATTCATTGTCTACATATACAATATCTCCTTCACAAATCTTCGTAGCGAACCTGTCTTTACGTCCAATATATTGTCCTATTGTTTCGGAGATGACCTCATAATGGTCTGGACTATCATATTGACTATCATTAAAGATATAGGATTTTATGCCAATGATTTGCAAATTACCATATATCCATTCTTTAGTTATGATGCTCTTTCCTCTAAACTTTATCTCTCTCATTACCTTTCCCCCTTAGAAGATTCTTTTGCCTCACTGGAATCCCACCTATATTCTCCGACACCAATTTCTCTCCTCAATCTCGTTAGCAGTTTATAATCTCCGCCGCATTGGATGGATATTTTGCCTTTCTCCAAAAGATTCATTAGCTTAAGGCCTCTCCGTCTCTTTTCCTCAATGCTCAACTTTTCCTCCTTATGGCTTTCTATCATTATTCCTCCTTTCTTTCCACTTGCGGTTGACACCTTCTGCCCATTCACGGCTGGAGCCGCAGGCACGGCACATCAAATATGCTGCCCTCGCTGGGTCGCCGGTCTTAGCAGTAGCAAAATACTTCTCTGCCTTTTCCCTTAGCTCAGGATATTTTCTGACTAATGATCTCCAGCAGTCTCTATTATTTATCTTAGTTGGATCTCCGCCAAGGTACTTCACTAGTTCCCTGGCAAAGTCTATTGTAAATTTGTTCGGACACTTAGGTCGTTTCATTTCTCCTCCTCATAAACGATTTTAGCATCTCTGCCATGATGCAAGCGCCACGTCTTACCGTCGTTACTTGGCACGAAGCCACGATACCATAAATCAACCAAACACTGATAGGGGTATTCACTCTCCTTGTGTTCGATATATTTCCCTTTTTTAATATTAGGGAAGAGTGAGCCTGTATAAACCCTGACTGAAGCCCTGACTGAAGCCCAATCTGAATCCCAGGCTGAATCCCTGACTGAATCCCTGACTGAAGCCCACTTATTCAGGTTCTTAATGTCCTTTTTTGTTACTCTATGTCTTGGATTTCCGTCAATTAATGGATTGAATGGGAATAATGCCTCACATAGCTTATATCCACAAATCGGCTCATATTCTTTGGCAAGTTTTTTAATCTCGTCAGCTGTCAGCTCCCTTACAATCTTCATTTTTTCCCAACGCCTTTTGAGCGTGTCGATATTAACGTTCTTCCCGTCAACTTCTACTTCAAATACTCTTCTGCCCTTTTGATACGCATATGTCAGACCTTCTATGCCGGTCGCATAAAATCCATAACTACAGTCCTCTGCGGGGTTCTCATCGAAATTCTTGCAATGATACCACTTATCAACCTCATACTTAAACTCCCTAAAGGGACTCTGCATGTTTTCATCTAATACTTTCAATAAAAGCTCTTTCATCTCTCCTCCGTTTGAATCAGGAAGCTATCAATCGATGGAAACGGCACGTGGATGCCGAACTTTTCAGAAAGATGCTTGTTCATCGTCTCATATATCATCGATACTTCCTCTGTGTTTAATTTACTGGTTTTCTTTTTCTTCGTGATCATCTCTTGAACAGGCTTCCACATAAGCTCCTTAACCATATCGGCAGTAACAGGGATGTCGGCTTCTGGCTTGAAAACCGCCCTGGCATCTAAACCAGCATCCTGAAACGCCTCTGCAAGCAGTTTGAAATATAAGTGAATAGCGTTATTTTGCGTCAATGTTCGCTGCTTTACATCTTTCTCGATGGTTATTGCAACTTCTGTATTGCCCAGCCTGCCTAGAAGAGCGGCAAACTCCTGTCTCTCTATGATCTGAAGCTTGCCGTTCTCTATTTTTGCCCTGATTTTAGTCATCTTTCCCAACTTTGGTTTATAGCCTGTTCTTCTTGTAATTTTTAGTGAACTCTTTCACAAGACCCGTCTCCTCTAATACGAATCTCGTTAGCCTGTTACAGACTGTCTCAATCTTCTCCTGATACACTTCCTGCAATATCTCTCGGGTTTCGTCATTATTTGGGACTGTCAGAACTGCAAACGCCGTGATGTCAGACATACAGCAGTGGATAAACTCATGGATGATTGTATCATTTAAGTCCTCAATAGTTTCGTTTTGATACATATTGATGGTTATCGTAATCTTGCGGTTTTTCGTGTCCGGCTGATAATGTCCAGCCCAATCTTCACGATCAGAATATATAGTCTCAATAGTTACCTCAAAGCAATTATTCATAAAGAATCGTGGCATAAGATACTTAACAAACTCGGCTGTATAGTGCTGAACTTCTGTTAGGTTGAACAAATCAATCATTTACATTCTCCTTATTTTGCTGGCTTCGGCTTGATTAACGATTACTGTCTGTCCTACATATTTCGGCTTGTCTGCCTGTGTGATTTTAACAAGCAGAGTCCCGTTTTTTTCTACGAGCAAAACGTAGCCCGTGCAGTATATATCATCATCCTTGGCAAATGTAACGTAATCTCCTTCTTTAAACATTATTCCTCCTTAATAATCGTCTTTTATCGGCACATAGAACGGATAATAGTCCGAACCCCATTGAACTGTAGAAACTTCACGCTCTCGCTTCTGCACTTTCACCTTAATCACATAAAAACCCATTTCCGGATATAGTCCTTTCGCCATCAAGTAGGGTGTCTGTGCTTGAAAACAGCCGCATAGCTTGCCGAATACGTTGCGGTAGCTTTCAATTTGACAGTTGACGTGAAAATGCCCGGAAAAGAGTGCGTGTGGCTTATTTTCTGGTGCAAGCTGTTCAATAATTTTTTGCAAGCGATACGAACGAGCATATGCTACGCCACCAGTTGGATGCATCATCATGATTTTTAAGCCGCCCAACTCCAAAACCCGGGATATGTGCCCAAGGTATTCAATGTCATCTCTCTCTGCCGCAAACTTACTGACTATATCTAGTCCAGAAGTCTTAATAAATGACAAATCGTGATTGCCCGCTATCATATAGGTTTTCACATCTTTTCGCCTGGGATAATGGGATACCCCGTAGGCCAACTGTTCGTCAGCACCCTGGGCAAACATCTCAAATTCCTGCCCTTTATACATCTTGATCCCATCGAAAGTGTCTCCCAGGTTTAATACTATTTTTATGCCTTCTTTCTGGAAAAAATCGTAAGCTTTATGCAGATAGGTGATTTGCTGATATTTAGAACCAAGATGAGCGTCTGATACAATGCCAAGCCTCATCTCCTTTCCGGTAAAAAACTGGCTGTCAAACTTAAATGTGCGGGGCTCATAGTCTATCGACTTGTCCAGCTTATATCCACGCTTTTCTAATTCGTCAATCAGCCTATCATCAGTTAATTCATTTGTCTGCTGATGTTCTGCTAAAGCATCTGGCGACACATCCATGTTCTTTAATGTTCTTGCCGCCCTTCTTGCCTTATTTTGGCTAACGCCCAATGCCCTTTCGATTATCAGCCTGCCGGGAATATATCCGAGTTGTTTGGCTAACGCTTTAGCCTGTTCTAATAGCTTCTCTTCTGTCATAATCGCTCCTTATACCTTCATTGTGTCCATAAATATTCTGACAACTTCAATTTCATCAGAAGCACGCAAATCAACTCCACCAGTGCCCTGGATAATAAAAAACAGCCCCTCCTTCAATCTTCGTTTCGTAACTACATAGTATGCGAGCGGATTGACTGAATTTATTAACTGTTCAGTTCGCTTCTGATGCGGCATCTGTTTCCCATACTGATATTTTAGCTCAAGACAATAAACTTTATCTGGCGTTACCAGAACACAGTCAAATGGTCGTTTCTTCTCTCGATTATTGAACCTTAATTTCGCTGACGGAACTGGATCGGGAATGTCTATCAGTAAGCATCCACAAACCGCAGCCGCTATTGCTAAATCTTTCTGGAATTGGGCTTCGGGCTTCATAATATCTCCAGTTCATCTATTTCACATCTCAAGTGTCTCATCTCTCCTCCTTTAATTTCTCCTATAGTTCGTTAAATCTATCATCTGTTTGCTATTCTCCCTGAATGATTTTTCAGGGAATTTCACTATCTTAAAGATGCCCAGAAACCTGTCAAAGACTCTGTCTCCATAAGCTTCCCTGTCCTGTTCCGATTTGGTGTTAGATGTGAAGATGTATCGATACAGCTCTCCTCGATTCCTGAACCGCTCATAAGCGTTGCAAAGAATGTGTATAGCCTGGATTGTGAAGTTGGCCGCCTTACTGTGTATTTCTATTTCAGCTCCAATGTCATCAACGAATAATATCGGTTGCTTGAATGTATCAAGCCGGCGTTGCATTCCATCGGATTTGTCGGTGTAATCTGAACACAACACTGTGAAATATTCCTGCCAGAGATCAGGATGTGATATTATCCTGGGCTTGGGCTTTATATTCTCAGCGATTATTTTGAGCAATTCAGTCTTGCCAGTTCCGGCGTTGCCCTTAAAAAGATAAGCAAACGGCTCGTTGTTGGCTATCTGTTGGGCTATCTCTTCATAAAAATGTGCGTTGATTATCTGATGTCCATCTGGTAAGCTTAACATACACTCTCCTTAGTAGTAATTCTCCTTGTTTTCCTCTATATATTTGTTAGTTTTAGGCAGGTTTGCCTTCTTCAAAGCTTTCTCATCCAGGTTTAGACACCTGTCAAAGTTCTTGCTATTGCGAAAAATCGTTGATGGGTGCATATACTGTTCAACCTCTGGCTTACCCTTACAAGCCAAAACCTGTAAATAGCATGCTCTTTTCATGTCATCTATGCTATACCCTTCTTTTGCTATTTTTAACATTAACTTCTTAATCTCTGATGTTAATTTATAACGCTTAGAAGCAATCTCATTCAGATAATCGATAACCGGCTGAAAGTCGGACATATTTTTATACTCTGTCTCTGTCTCTGTCTCTGTCTCTGTCTCTGTCTCAGCATTTGTAGAACTATGCTTGCATCTGCTTTCATCTGCTTGCACATCCTCTTCAATCCCTTTATCCTTGCACCTTACAAGAAAGCCCAACTTTACTAAACGTTCTAAGTCGGGAAGATAATTTAGATAAGCAACCCTCTTAATATATTCAGGGTTATTTGGAACGTGCCCGCCGTTACGTGATGCTATCAACATGCAAGCAACTGATAGCACTCGCTCCCTATCGCTTGCAAGTACCCAATCTTCTGATGATAGCATTTCGTAATGAAGCTTTATCCAGGGGGGATTGCGATGTTTATAGTGCTGAAATCTTTGCCAATTCCGTATCTCGTAGGTCATGTTCCACCCCTCTATCTCCTACGCTTGCTGTTCAGATATTCTTGCAAGTCTTCTTCTTTTATGTGAATTCGCTGTCTTAATCCTCGATAAGATTTCTGATGTTTCAAGCCAGCTTTCATCCACAGATAAACTGTCTGCCTGGTAACGCCCAGCTTCTGGGCAACTTGGGTTGGTGTTAGCAACATACTATCCTCCTTATTGGTTTAACCAACTAAATAAATATATGTATTACTCTGTCAAGGATTATCTCAGATTTTTCATCTCACGTTGTTCAGCCACCCACTTATCAGCTATCTTGGGTTCTATGCTGACTCTAGTCACAAGCCCGTATTGTTTAGTTTTGCATGGCATTCCACGCTTTATCCAGTTCCTGACAGTTTGAGGGACAACGCCTATATGTTTAGCATAGTCTCTGATTTTCATGATAAACCACCGTAAATTTTGTTTGCTGATTGACTCCGTCTAGTATGTGACAGGCTCTCCCATACTCACGGGTTCGCTTAAGTTCTTTAAAAAACATCTTTCGCCAAGTGGTTCTTTTAATGTGCATTATTCTCCTCCTTCCATTTTTTAAGCCAGTTGCAGAATCCAGCAGCAGAGCAGTAGTTCAAGCAACGTGTTGGCTCTGATGGGCGTTCTTCAACGAATAGTTTATCATCCTCACCGATAAATGCTTCTGCATCTTCTCTGCTATCAAACAGCTTGACGGCTCTCTTTGCGGTTGGCTTTTTGACGGCGAACTTAGTGGGATTCTGCCAGCGTTCTTCCGGCGTGCAAAGTGGTAGGTCATCGTCTGGTGTATCTTCAGACGTTAAAATATCAAGCAACCTGGAGCTTATATACAATTCTGTGTTAAATTGATTCCATAATGGGATATCGATAACCTCAACCTGGTTCGGATACTGATTATCGAACTTAGCTTTGGACTTGCTCCAATCCCTGAAGATACAGACTATCTGTAACTTTTCTACCGGCAAGCCGTTTTGATAGCACAGGTAGGCATACATATTCAGTTGACGCTCCCAATCAAGCAGACTGGACTTGTATATCCAGCTCCAGACGGAAGTAAATTTATAGTCCTGAATAACGCCATTTTCGTAATGATCAATAGCTCCACTGATCTTCTTTCCGATCATTTTAAAGCTTAGACGCTTTTCGGTCATAGCAGCTCCATCTTTGTTCGCCATCTCCATGACGTAATGAATAGCCGAACCCATTAACGTGTATATCATATCAGATGCATCTTCTTCAATCTCACCGGCGTGCCTTTTTTGCAGCCAGAACATTCTAACAGGCTTTAATAGTGATGTGACCGAAGCGTAAGTATCCACGCCTGGCTCATATGTCTGGTTACATATAGCCCGGTAAAGACTTTCCGGCAGGTTTGCGTTATTTGTTATCTTCATTTAAAGCCTCCAGTTCCTTTTTAAAGTTGTCTATAAGCATCATTCTTTCAACACAATAGCGTTCCCATTCTACCCGGCGTGTCCTATTGATACGCCAGATTATAAGCACAAGTAAAGCGATTATTAGCATTAGCATATAAATCATTTCTCCTCCTCAAAACGGCAATTCTTCATCGTCAGCCATAAAACCGCCATCAGCGTGCGGCGGTTCGTTAAACTTCTTCTTGCCCTTTTCTGCTCGGGCTTTCGCTTCTTCTAAGTCACTTTTCAAGCTTTCAATTAACGTAGAAGCCTCTTCAAACGTAAGTTCCTTTGAACTTGACTTATTGAATTGCTTCTTGATCTCGGTAGCTCCGTAATCTTCCGGATACCCATAACCCACAAGATCTGCTACTAACTTATAGATATATCCAAGCATCTTCTCGGTCGGTTTGCCAGCTTTATTCTTGGGGGATTCATGGGGGGTGTCTTGGGTGGCTGGTTTACCTGCATATTTGCTGTCGGATGTGTTCCAATAAACATTAGCTCCTATCCCCAAAGCCTTGCAAGCCACCGAAATTGCATCAGTCAACGCCATTTTAAACGCTTCGTCAGAGGTATGTAAGCCGTTCTTTTCGGCCGTGATGAACATCGAACCGCCCGTGCCTTGAACCGGGTCGCTCCATTCACCATCAACTTTTATATATAAGTTGATGTCCACAAAGGCTGCCTGTTCTTCGCCCGACCCCTTAATAATCTGCTTGTTAGTTATCTCATATTTCCAGCCGATACCGCACAATCCGAACTGCTCGGTTAATGTCTTTATCCGCCACATCGGGTTTATGTCAGTCATGCCTTTAAGCCTGCCAGCCGGGATAAGTTTCTGTGCATTTTTCGGAACTTCGGCCACCTTTTGCCATAACTCAAGATTACTCATAAATCCTCCTTGATTTTCATTAACTTTTCCTTCAGTTTTACAAGCCCGTATTTGACGGTTTTGCGATCTTCTTCCCAGTAATCACCTAAATAACCATCGATGCTTTCTACTATCTTATCATCATCACCCATTAAATGGACCGAGAAGGCGATACCCGGATTATAAACAAACATTGCCTTTTCACCTCTTATGTTCAGCTCCATTGTTAATTTAAAAGCCTCGAGTATCTCATCGTACAGCTTAATCTCTTGCTTTGCGTTCATCATATACCTCCTTGTTGATTTTGTTTACTTTTTCAAAGCGTTCTAAAAGCCTTTCAAACAGCTCCCAGAACTTCTTGACATCTTGTTCATATTGTGTCATCTTCCCACTCCCTTAAGCATTTGTCAGCTACCGGACAATCTACCTGGCACTGATAAGAGGTTGCCTCAAAATCGCCGAAGCAGGTTGGCAACTTGGTGGAGGAGCCGGGAATCGAACCCGAGTCTTTATCAGGTTTCCCCGATAAATCTAAACCTTTCTCCCCCATTGCATCATCCAGCTTATTGCCAATGCTGATGCAATGGCAATTCCCTGAAAAAAGCCAGCCCATTATAAAGCCGACTACAAGCGAAATTGCACTGAATATGATTACTTCAAACATCATTCCTCCGTCCCGATTTGTTAAAACTTAACTCTGCCGAGCTTATAGAGTTCTTTTTCAGCCGCCTTGGCATCGTAATCATCAGGATATTTGTAGTCTTTTACTGAGCGGTAAAAGTTTTTACCCTGCTTCCTATACTCTTTTCCCACCTTGTACACCTTTTCATCATTTGACTTAGTTATTTCAAAATATATCCAATGTTTGTTGTCCGTTGAATAACTTAAACCACGACTAACTATTCCGCTAACTGTCACATGTCCCATAAATTTTCTGTCTCCCGAAAACACGGGAAACTCAGCAGTGAACTCCATGCCTTGAACCACATTCATAATAACCTCCTTTCGATTTACAATGCAACTATAATTGGCATGCATAACTTGTCAAGCTTTTTCGAAACTTTTTTTCGTTTATTTTCGGGGATTTGGCTGGAAGGCTCTGCTGGTGCGGGGTTCAGCTATATATTTTTTTTTCTGACAGACAAAATAAAGGTGGAGAAAGAAAAACCCCCGCCGAGGCAGGGGTTCAGGAGGGTATGATGAAAAGGGATCAGAATCGGTAGTTTAAACCGACTCCAACCGTTGCATTATTATCAACGCCCAGATATATGTCAATCTTTTCTTTTATCGACACCCCGATATGTCCAGTGACGCAGGGTTCTTCTGACACATAACCGCCTATCAATCCGGACAGCCAGCGCTTTGGCTTCTGTTTAGTAACTGTGTCCGTCTGATAAACATAGACTGTATCTTTCTGGACTTCAATGTCGAAAGAAATGTCGAACTCTTCTGTATCATAATTATAAAAGACAGATAAAACGGCGGAATAGACACCTTGTTTTTGGAATGTTTGAGTGGTTTTAGCTGTAAGGGAGGCACTTACATGCTCACCGTCATCGATATAAATGGTATCTATTTCCGTCGCCACTGTAACGTATTGAGTATCATAAATTGTATGAGTAACAAAGAGCGTGTCTATCTCGGTTACTGTCTCGGTTATTGTTTCAGGTGGCAGCAGATAATGAATAGCAAAATAGATGATGATAAAGATAACAACTATCTCACCAGCCTGCTTCAATATCTTCATCACAGCACCTGTGTCAATAATAAGATAAGCAGTATCACCACGTTTATTATCGTCACTATATCCTTCGCTAGCCCAAACGATCGGAAGCCTTTATCAATAAGCTTGTTATACTCGTTCATAAAAAACGCCCTAAAATCGCTTTTAGCGACATATTTGCCGTCGAAGTGGTCTTCGCACTCCAAACGTTTAGAACGGCTAGCAATTTGCATTTCTGATAGATTATTCACGATTTGCTTGAGTTCCTTTACGTCAGTTTCTAATGTTCCTAACCTTTCCATTATTATAGCAACGTCACGCTCACTCATCCTGTCAACTCCTTATTACATTATTTTTTCTTAACTTTTGATATTACATTGCTAGCAAAGAAGATACCCAAAGCCCACTGCTGGAAGTTCGAGTAGGTGGCAAAGTCCGGGTTGTTTATGCCGACAAAGTAAATGATATGATAGATAACCTGTGTTATGATAAACAACCATAATTTGACTGAACACAGCTTGTAAACAGGTTTCATTTAGATCTCCATGTGACCTGTTTTAGGCAGTTACGGTTGTCGATATGCAGCCCCCAGTTATACTTTCTAACGATGGTGATCTCCGGCATACTCGATTGAATATGGCTTATCACTTCTTCTAAATCCACCTGGCTGCCGAACTTCAAGTCGAATGCCCTTCCGAAACAATGCTGCGAGTCGTTGCTACCCGTTCCTGAATCAAACGGTCTATAGCCTGCATATTGCAGATTTCCGCCCCACAGGTAGTTGTTTATTGTGATAGAGCCGAACCTATCACGCAGCCTGTCAAGAGCTATAAGCATAGTTCCGTCACAATATTTATACCAATTTATTGCGAATCTCGGCGGTACGAGTTCTGCCGGTCTGAAATAGACTGGCTTATAAAATTCATATCGCATAGTCTTCCTCCATTAGGATGCCCTTCAGGTGAACTACCCCACCTTATAGAAGGTGGAGCTTCTTGGTCAATATCCCTAACGGGATAAGTATCACCAAGCTCATAAGGTCGTCCCAACCTCGGTTGTACTCAAGCTATTATATAAGTTGAGCAGATTATTACTTGCATTGCGATCACGATCGTGAGTAGTATTACATTTAGGACACACCCATTCACGTAACGCAAGGCTTTTAACCAATGGATTTTTGTAACCACAGATAGAGCATAGTTGACTACTGGCATAATTGCGAGGTGCAATAACAACCTCCCTGCCATACCAGTCGGCTTTATATTCCATCATAGTCCTGAAAAGTTTCCAGGATAGTTCCGAAATTGACTTAGCTAATCTATGATTCTTCTGCATATTCTTAACAGACAGGTCTTCGAGTATTACCACTTGGTTCTCGTTTATAATCTCTCGGCTTGTCTTATGCAGGAAGTCATTCCTCTGGTTTTTTATTTTTTCGTGTACTTTGGCTACCTTGATCCTGGCCTTTGTTCTGTTTTTACTGCCTTTCTTCTTACGACTCAATTCCCTCTGTCGTTGGGCCAGTTTCTTCTCTGATTTGCGTAGATGTTTGGGGTTTTCATATGTCTTACCATCAGAGAGGATAGCAAAGTCCTTGATGCCTAAGTCGACACCTACCTTCTTATCTGTAGGGGGCAGGCTTTCAGGATAATCAGTCTCCACCAATAAAGAGGCAAAGTATTTACCTGTAGCGGTCATTGAGATAGTAGCAGACCTGATATTGTCTTCGATAGGCCTGTGTAGTTTTATATTTACAAGTCCTACCTTAGGCAGCCTTAACCTGCCGTCTCGAATAGATACAGTACCGTTCTGGTTATTGGTAGTATAGGATTGTTTCTGATGCTTCCTGCTCCTGAATATAGGGAACCCTTTAGATTTATCTCTGAAGAAGTTTCTGTAGGCCGACTGTAGGTTCATTTGAGCATTGGCAAGAGCTAAACTGTCAACTTCACGGAGCCAGGGATACTCATCTTTATAGCAAGCAGGAGTCGGCAACGGGATTGACCTTAAGACATCTTTGTCGTCTTTATGCTGCTCATAAATTTTAATACGGTCATCAAGCATAGCGTTGTATATAAATCGGACACAGCCAAACGTCTTATGGATCAACTCTCGTTGCTCCTTGTCAGGATATATCCGATACTTATACGCCCGCTTCATTACCTCCCTCACCTTGTCCTTCTATGTATTTTTTTATTACATCTATTGGTGCACCCCCTGTAGTTAGCAAACAATAGCTTCTGCTCCAAAAATACTCCTTCCATAATTTCTGCTTAATCTGCTGGTTTTCTCGCTTTATCATACGACTGCTTGAACCCTTGTATGCGTTTATAAACTTAGATATTGTGGTGTTTGGCTTTGCCTTGAACAATATATGGACGTGGTCTTTGTCGTGGTTCCACTCTATTAGTTCTATCCCATATGCAAGCGTGATCTTGATAAAGATGTTTCTCAACCTGTCAGAGATGCTGTCGGTTATCACCCTACGCCTATACTTCACCACTAATACCAAGTGATAATACAAGCTGAACACTGAGTGATTATTTGTATCTAATTCAGTCATTTACTTACTCCTTTACATATTTTACTGACAGTATTACCAAACCACTATTCCTGTCAAGAAAAAACAATTCATCTCCCCCTTATAGAAGAGGGAGACTTCTTGTTGAAAACGTTAATATCGGCTGTCCTGTTCTCTCCACCAGAAAATGTAACTTCATGCTAAACCTCCAATTATCATCGTTATCATCGCCACCGCAATGCCTACCCCGTTAGCTTTCAAATCGTTAACACTCACATTCTTGCCATCCACGAAATGCCAGAACACTTCCCAGCCGATACCAACGCAAGCAGAGACGAAGATACCGAACCAGACGTTAGTCAGTATGCCAACTCCGAATACGATGTTGGCAGAGAAGCTGAAGTGTAGTAGTTTGTCGGGTTGCATTATATCGCTCCTAAGTCTTGCCAACCCGCCGGATATACAGCAGGACTCCAGACATTGCCATCTATAAGGCTTTCCCACAAATGCCCGTTAAATATCACTATGTCACCTGTATTATAGGCATCGTGCCCGCCGGTAGGTTGAACCCATTCCTGATATTCAGGTTCTCCACCATCAACGTTAATCTCTTCCCATAATGCAGGAACGCTTGACGAAGGCTCCCAGACGTTTGCAGCGTGAAGTGAACGCCAATATTTGCCGTTGTGCTTGACAATGAAATGCATCGGGTAGGCATCGTGTGTCCCTTGAGGCTGAACCCAATCGGGAATACCCAGATAGTGCGGTGTCCACAATGCTGGAACGTTTGGCGGTATCCAATCTGATTGTGTTGTATGTGCCTGTAAGCAGCGGTATAACTGCCCACCATAAGTTCGTATCGCATCAACCTCGACAGTTTCATTCTCCTGCCATTCCTGAAAAACCTGCCCTTCAACTGGCAGATTATTAGAGTTCATAAAGTCGAGTAGCAGATTAGCGTCATCGAAGAGTTCCATATTTGGCTGACCTGTAGTGAGTTGCCCTGTCGAGTTGTCGCCTGTAGCAATCACGTTATTGTTATCGTCATAAACAATCCAATGCTTTCTGCCCGTAGAGTTATGGTTCAAACTCATAATTCACCTCCATCGTATATAGTCCAGCCCATACCACCTTCTCCGGTCGGTGTTGTTAGCCACGCTCTTGCTGCTATAGCTTCCGCACCCGTATATTGTGCATCAGCCCGTAAAGTCATTCCAGTAGCCAGCAAATAGCCATCATCGTGCTGTGCTTTTAAGCCTGCAAGAAATACCGAATAATTCGCAACTGACATTGCGGTGCCTGTAAGCATATAGTCAAAGTTTGCAACCTGTCCTTCGTCTGCTTCTTTCTTGCCCACCTGCCATATCTTACCACCCTTCCACGCTATATCCTGATTGAACGCTGAAGCATTGTTGAACATAAGCGACATATTCGTAACGTTGCTCGTATCCCAGTTTCCTATATCCTGATTGAACGCTGATGCATAGCGGAACATAGACTGCATATACTTAACATTACTCGTATCCCAATTGCCTATATCCTGATTGAACGCTGATGCAACGCGGAACATATACGTCATATTCGTAACATTACTCGTATCCCAATTGCCTATATCCTGATTGAACGCTGATGCATAGTTGAACATATACTGCATATCCGTAACATTACTCGTATCCCAATTGCCTATATCCTGATTGAACGCTGATGCAACGCTGAACATATACTGCATATCCGTAACATTACTCGTATCCCAATTGCCTATATCCTGATTGAACGCTGATGCATAGCGGAACATAGACTGCATATCCGTAACAGATGATGGCAGTTTGTTTGGCGGCACGTATGTTAGATTGGCTGCATCCCTGAACGGCCCCGAAAAAGATGTCCAGCCAATATCCAGGCCGAAACCCAGACAGCGTATCAGCCTTGCTACGTTTTGCCACTCATGTCCTCCGCTGGCGTCTCCGCCAAATCTGTAGCCTTTGCCTGTAAGCCTTACCAGATAATGCCCGACATTGACAAATTCATGCGTTGCTACCGACTTAGTATCCACCGTGCTATCTGCCGTGCCATCACCCCACTCGATTGTCAGTTCCTGTTCGCTTAGGAAGTCAAGCGGGATGCCGATAGTTGTATTGGCAGTCGTAATATTGAAATGCAGATACATATCAGCGTTATTTTCAATGTTGTATGTCGCTATATCGCTTTCTACAGCTCCCTTAACCGCTATCGCTTTAATTGTCGGGTCGAGATTTTCTATATCTACACCGTTCAAATCAAAGGCAGCGGTATATTCAGTAGATGCAGATGTCGGGACTGTGCCGTCTGTAGTATAATATATCGTAACTGTGGGGTCATCGTGGCTAATCGTAACTTCGCCATCTTCTAACGTTATAACGGGGGTTAAGCAAGAGGCTGTGGCAAGCTGGAGCTTAGCTAACCCCAGCCCTAATTGTAGTCTCATATCGCTCCGCCCTGCTTATCGCTTATATACCTTAAAACAGCGTTCAGAATTACAGGATTTCCTGTGATCTCGTCAGAGGATGCAGCTATTCTACGTATTCGCAGCATCAACGGCTGTCCTGGTTTTAGGGTATCTGACATAGCGGTTCTATCTACCGTAGATGCTAACTTAAAGCTTGCATTTGCCGGCCAATCGCCAGTTTTCATTTCTACGCCTCTGTCAATTGTTGAAGCCGCTACTTCGCTGTTAATTGACGAATCTACCGTTTGTACTGAAAATAGGATATGGAACCTCTTTTCCTTGTTAGATGCAGCTAACCAACCTGTTAGTATGATTTCTGGATTAGTGTCTGTCTTCCAATCGTCAGGCATATCAAGGCAAGCAAATAGCTCTTCATCGTTTGCATTGTATATCGGCAAAGCGTATCCAGTGAAGATGCCTCTGGACCTTAACGCTGGCGTGCCGCCAATAGACTCATAGTCAAAAATAAAGGGGCGTGTCTTATATACTAACGTCTTCAAATCGCTGATAGCTTCTGAATTGGCTGTTACTGCGTTGCCTGTTTTTGTCAGGGTGTCATCAAGCCCCGTAACGTCTGCCTGAAGCTGTGCTACATCATCAGCTATATTGCCAATGTCAGGCACATCTCCTAATAGCAGGGCAAGGTCGGTATTGATTATAGCTACTGTCCCCATCTCGGCGAATAGATTCCATGTGGGTGTCGGTAGAGCAGTTGTGTAGTATAGTTCATAGTTGCCCGTGGGTATTCCCTCGGCGGGAATAGTTTCGCCTAAGACGGTCTCACCTGCCTCAAACAAGACAACGCTGTCGCCTGCATCACAAGTGGCTATAAATTCATCATCTATCGACAGGCGGTCTTCGTTGATAGTTGTCAACTCGCCTGCTACTGCTTTTAATTTTAAGCCGAGTATCCCCTGATCTGAAGGGATTGAAATTAGATAGTTCATATATTACTCCTCTGATTGCTGTTCAAAGTACTGCGTACTGCGTTCTTCATAATCTACCTCTATTTTAACTATTGTGCCAGTGCCTATCTGTCAAGCGATATTTTGCGATACCTTGTCTTCAACATACGCTCTATGTTCCAATTTAATTTGTGTCCGCTATACGCTGTATTTCACCGGTTCTAACCGCCACTCCGTGATGATTGGCAAACTCTACAATCTTCTTGACATCGTGTTTCGGCAGCGGGACATAGCTTTCTTTATCAAAAAGGTTAGGTATAGACTTCCACAGCTTTCTTGATACAAAAGTCAACTCTAAGTCTTGGAAGCATTTATGCATCTCTGGTTCGGCAATTGCAAAGTCGCTGTCTAATACAAAGTCCTTGAATTGATAGTTCAACGCCCCTGTTTCGGTTGAGAACTTCGGTATCAATGTCCAGCGGAATTCCTTTTCAACTTCATTGTTAGTAGTATTTATCATATTGATAAGCCTGCGGTATGCATCTTCATCTCCGCTCCAAGCGTTGACCATATTAGACATGCGAATGATAACTCGGTATCCTAAAAACTTATTCTTTATATTGTGGTTAATATCGGTAGCCTTGAAGCGATACACGGGTTCAAAGATAACATCACCCCTTGCCGTCTCAATGTCGTTGGTAATAGATAAGCCGAACTTGTTGGTCTGCCTTATGGAGATGCCACCGAAGCCCAGCCAGAACTTTTTGCTCATATTTCACACTCCCAAAGCTCCAGAGTCTGAAGCCCGCTTCTCTCGTCTGTTCTGGCACTCGCTACAAACCGTAAACCTATGCCTGCTGTCATTATCATTACAAAATCCCTTACGTTGATCTTCTTATCATAATCTACTACTACTTTAACTACCTCAAAGAACCTGTCAAGCTTGCTCTCGTAGAATTGTTTTAAGTAGCTTTCAACCTGGTCTGCGTGCGCTATGTCTCTGAAAGAAGAGAGCTTAGAAACATCGAAAAACTGGCTTGTTTTATCAAGATCTATAATATCCTTCTCGTTTATTGTAAAGGTCGGCATAACAGTATAACGTGCCTTCGCTATCTCGCTGTCGCTAAAGCCGTCACGTGTAGCTATCGCCTGAACTATAACATCTTCTTTTTTAGTAATCAAAGGAAATCTAATCGGTCTCGTATATACCGGAGAACTGCCTGTCGGTTCAGCTCTCGCCAATGCATAGTGTATCGTTGCGTCTTCATCTTCACACGTCATTCTTATTGACAAGCTGTTTCGATATATACCTGAACCAGGCGTTATAATCGGTCTCGGTATTTGTGTTACTGCTACGGGGTTAATGTTAACATCTATCTCTGCCGATAGGTTATGGTCTTGCCTGTAAGCATAACACCTGACTCTCTGGCTACCTATAACCGCTATCCTGTCAGATATAGCGGGCTGGAACTCGAAGGTATAATGGCTGCCGGGTAATGGCTGCAACCCGTTTAACGTGTAATAGATTACTACTGAGCGGCTGAAATTGATTTGTAGGTTGATATAGTAAGTCGTATCCGTTTGTATGTCCATAACACCGCTCTGACTTGTCTGCCCTAACAGATTGCCGCCGGTTTCAGCATCCCAAGCCTGAACTATCGGGTTAGGCAATGTAGGCAATTCAGGATCGCCTGGTACTATCTCTCTGCCGGCGTGATGATCTGTGCCGATAAGTCCAATAGCTATATCTCTGCGTGTCTCGTTGGTATAGATATTCTTGTCAGTTACTTCCACGTTCTCAAGCTGGTTCACCATCACCAAGTTGCTCATAAACAACAGCTGCTTTAGCATCTGGTCGGCTGGTAGCGCGTCAACCTTACGTCTCTGCTCTATCGGGTCGTCATCTATATCAAACATCTCCAGCATATATTGATTCATCTTGATATTGCCGAAGTATCTCAAGAAGTCCCTATCGTCATCAAACCAATAAGGATTAGCTCCTGCGGGAACAATCGGTATATTGTTTGATGTCGGTAATCTTTCTATCCTATATGAATCAGTGACATAAAACCTGAAAGTACGCCACCTATCCTCGCTGTATAAATGGTTGCTAGCATTTGCCCACCACATAGAAGCAAGCTGTAAATTATCCATCACCCCGCTTGAACGTATCTGCCAATAGCGCTCTGTACTCTGCCCATCCCCCCAATCAAAGATATAATTATCTTCTTTCCTGCCATCATATATGTCAACACCATCTGAATTTCTGTCATAGAAGAATGGCTTGTCGGGATAAATGAAGCCCGTTACCCGATATATAAACTCGTGTCCTTCGTAACGCCTTATCCCGCCGGCTATCCACGTTGAGATTGCCCGATAATGCTGTTGATAGGCAAAGAGATAGGTTCGGGAGAAGTCGTTGTATCCCATGCTAAACATACGTATCGGGAAAGCCCTGAATTGTTGAGGTCTGAAATGCCATGAAGCATCTTCTCTTAATAGGGGTTTGAATATCTTGTCCTCAACGTACTCAAAATCAAGCCCTACATCCATAACATCATATCCTGCCCTTACGTTCGGCAATACAAAGCCAAGCGTGTTGATACTATGGTCAACGCCGGCAGTATTCAAGATATGCTTAATGGCAGATGTCGTTTCATAGGGGATTCTATCATATATCGTCTCGTCTTTCACGGGTACAGGATCAGGTCTCAACGTACCTGTTTGCAGATAGTGTTCAAGCATTATATCACGTGTGAACCTTTCTATCTTTATCTCGGTTTCCTGTGCCTTCTTTATAGCTCTCGACACCCCGTCAACGCCGTTGATAGTTATAATGCCCGTCTTATAGTTTATGTTCAGCCCACCGACTTTAGGTATCCAGACATAATGTTCTTCTTTGTCAAAAGTAGTAAATCTAATGCCGGTGTCATAGAACAGCCCATCGGTAACAGTGAAGCTATCAAAGAAGCTCTTATTCGCGAAGTAATCAAAGTCAAGGCGGTAGTTCCTGCCTTCTTGAGAGAAGTAAGTTATCCCAGCTAACGCCTGAGCAGACAACCTTCCCATCTCGATTATCTCGATATTTTTGATGCCTACCCGCCAGTTACTGGTATTAACAAACTTCGCTGTCTTTAGCATTATGCCAACTCGTATCTCTTTATGTTGCCGCTATCGTTTAATTTTGCTATATCAATGTCAGTCAAAGCAGTGCCATATATAGCGTTTCTGATAGATCTCAGAACGCTTACTACTTCGCTGTTGTCTATGATATTATTAGTGGTCTGGTTCGGGACTATATAGCCGTCGGTTCTTGGAACAAACATCTCCGGTCCGCCCTCCCCAACCATATATGCTGTATTCTTTCTGACATCCCCGCCATATTGCTTGCCACCACCGAAGCCCAGCAGGTTCATCAGGAAGTTGCCGTGTCCTAATCCTAAGCCTGCCAATCCTTCACCGCCCATTCCGGTTAACCCCATAATAGCGGCTAATACCAACGCCTCGGATATCATCCGCTTTATCATATTGATAAACATACGCTCTATATTATCGAATGCCCCGCCCATAGCTTCGTACATAACGTCGGCTGCAAGCCTTGCTCCGAATATCTGTGTTTGTGTAAGCTCTTCAACAAGTTCAAGCTCTTCTTTGCGCTTCAAGTTCATTATTTCCTGTTGCCTTAAATTCTCAATATGCATAGATAATAAAATATCTCCTTCCTCCAGCGCAAAGTCAATTTTTTCTCTATACGACTCATTGATCTTCTCTTCATCAGAAAGCATTCTCCTCCGTGTCCACTCCTGAAGGTTGGCAAGCTCCTGTTCTTTTAGTATTCTCATCTCTTGGGATTCTATCATCTGTTCCCAAGTCTCAGCTATTTTGTCAGCCGCTAATTGCTGCTGGTGTAGCTCCCTGCCTGCTTCCCTTAGTCGTTGTAATGCCGCTTCCCTCTCTCTGGTAGCCTCTTCTAACGCATCTATCCTACCTTGCTCGAACTCTAATAGCTCTTTGGCTGCTTCCAGCTCCCGCTCCAATTCCTTGCGTCTCTCGTGTTGCTTTTCACCTATGATATTCTCATATAGCACAAGATATTCAAGCTCGTCTTGAATGTCTTTAATGAGTTTTTCAAGCCCCTCAACGGGGGTAGTCCAATCTGCCTGCTTCCAATAGTCTACTTGTAGCTGTAGATTCTGCATCTCCTGTGAAAACTCTCTGGCTTCTTTATCAAGCAAGCCGAAGGCATCACCCCAAAACTCCAATGCCTCTAATACTACCTTCTGAAAGCCGAACCATGCAACTGCTAACGGCTGTCCGAGTTCTGCGTTTAAATCAGATATTCGGTTCTTTATATTTTCTATTTTATTAGCATAAGCCCCCATCTCCCGCTGAGCCATAGAGTCAAACTTTTCATTCAAGACCTTCATTACAAACTCAGTTTTCTCTGCTTCGGTTGCCGTTGCTCCAAGTTGCCCCTCTAAGTCTCTTATTGCCGGTATATAGCGTTGAAGCATCATGTAGTTGCCCTCCAACGCCATAGCTACGTATCGGGCTGATGTATTCAAATCCCAAAGCCCTGAAGATGCAAGGTTAACGGCGGTGGCAAGGTTATCCTGTGCTGTATAGACGTTGCCCGTCAAGAGCGTTAGCGTCTGCAAAGCTCTTGCCAGTTCATTATCAGAGAAACGGGTGGCGTGTTGCATCGCGGTCAAGGAAGCCCTTATCACTCTCTCCATCCTCTCCCAAGAATCGGAGACTATATCAATCGCCGCACCTAATCTAATGAAGTCTCGCTCTTTCTCTAGGTAGTCATCCATCAGGGTGTTGACATAACGCATAGCGGCTCTAAGTCCGATATACGCCCCTGCCATTGCTATAACCCTTCTGGCTGCATTCTCCATCCCTGTAGCAAGTTTACCTGCTCCCTGCTGACCCCTGTCCAGGACCCTGTCCTGAACCCTGCCAGTCTCCTGATATGCACGGATAGCCCCTTGATTGTCAACTTCTATCCGTATCCTGGTAACTTGTGTCATTACTTCTTACCTTTCATCTTCTTTGCTCTTGTCTGGGCGTTCTTCTCCTCTATCCGGCTGTACTGGTGTTGCAGATGTCCATAGAGTGAGCGGAACCACAACGCTTGGTTTCGTAAATTTCCCCGGTAAGGATATATGTTGAACCCCTTCTTGATTTCCGTAAAGTATTGAATAACAAGTAGATTGCACTCCAGTATCTTCTGCTTCTTGCGGTCGCAATGTGATTCGTATTTGCATTCCTTACAAACTCCCTTTGCCGCCTCGATACGCCGTTCTACCGGCAAATCGCTCTCAGCGAAAAATATCTCAGCGGCGTATGTCAGTTTTTTTCAATGGCCTCTTTCTGCTCTGAAAACTCGGCTGCTTTCTTCAGAATCAGTTCGTGTAACTGTGCCTTAACGTTAGGCTTCAACAACTTGATATTGTCTATAGTACAGTCTCTATCTAAGGTCCAACCTTCCTGTCCAAGTTTATGGCTATACCCATAGGGGTCTGTTCCACCAAAGGCACAGAGGATATATCCTTGCATGAGCTTGAGCGCATCATAGTCATATTGCGGCTCTTCTACGGTCTGGATTTTACCGTTCTTATCCTTAACCTTACGCTCTAACATTACCGGATTGCCGTCTTTGTCGGTTATCGGCTTCCTGTCTGAATACTTACGGATAAACGAGAAGTCGTCATCGGTTAAATGACGCATCATCCCATAATCAATACCATCAATCTCAGCCTTGAAATAAAACTCCGGCTGGTCATCCATAAAACAGTTTTTAATCTTAGCCATATATCACCTCCTTTAGTTTGGCTTTATGCTGGTGTTGACGTTGACGCTTCTATACTTACCTCATCAACAAGACTGCCTGTTATAGTAGCTGAATAGACGCAAGTAGTATCGTCAGGCTTATCGAAGTTAGTCCGCTGGAACTTGTAACTAATGTCCAGGCCACCTACAAGCTGAGATAGTTTAAACTCGAAAGTCAAGCCGTCATCATCAAGGATATCTGCTTCCATCGGATTCTCATCATCCCACGTGTAAGTAATCATGATTTCACCTGCGATTGAGCATATCAAATCGTCAATCTTAGTCTGGCTGTTACGGTATATCTTGTTCTCATCAGCTCTCTCAAAAGTTAGCGTGATGGATAAGTCCTCAAGATCGAGTTCTTGATCGAGCGGTGTAGTATAATCATTCTTGATCTTAGCTACATTGCCATCAAGGTCGTATCTTAACGGCAACTCTGATGGTCTGTCGGTAATATCAATAGATGATAGCCCTGTAACCGCTTTTTCGAGCGTTATGTCTTTACAGGCAAAAGTTATCTCTGCCATCCATATCCCCTCGTTCTGCGTGAGGTTGATTGTCTCCGGCTTACAGCCCACAGCTTCTATACCATCTCCTGCCGTTGCCAGCGACGGGGTAAGCTGCCATATCGTATAGCTCGGCAAGTCATCAAAGGTGTCGGTATCGTGATCCAAATTTAAGTAATCAGATAGCAGAGTGACAAGGCTCGGATATAGCGGACTGTTAATAGTTATCGTCGGGGCTTTCCTGCCTATTCTCCTCTGCGTAATCTTTGGCATTGCAGATCCTGATTTAACTGGCATCTCAACATAGCTCTTGTTAATATCAAAGCTTACTGTGCCGTCATTAACGGCTTCTAACACTTTGTTGGCATCGCCGTAATCTGCTTCGGTTGAGATACATATTATCTGGTCTGATCTTCTACGTAATCCCATATTATTCTCCTGTTATTTTTATGTTTCTGGTTCGGGTTCCGGTTCTGTTTGTATCGGCACCGGGATTGCCCGTCGTTGGTTAACTATACATCTAAAGTTAATCACAGTAACCTTTCGGTTGCCTGCAATAGTTGCTCTATCGAAACTGAACGCATCAGCACTCTCTTCGGCAGATGGCTCTTGAACGCCAGCCCATTGCACGCAGAACAGCCCTGAAATTCTGCTGACTGACATATTAGCGATAGCATTCTCTAGCTGCGTCTTGAGTTCATATATCTCGTCAAACCTATTATAGTCGGTAATCAGGATAAGCTGATAATATACATACTTCGTTATGCTGCCTTTGATATTCAATACATCAGCTTCCTCTTCGTCAGCCTTACGTATCAATACAGCTGGCAGTCTGTCTCCCACCCTGTTTCTGTCCTCTGGATGAAACCCGCAATATTCCACGAAGAGAGATATGATGCTTCTCATCTCTCGCATTATACTTGCTTCAATCATAGCTTACGCCCCAAATATCTGTTTACAAGACCCTGTACTTCTCTTTCTGCGTTCCTGTCAAGCCCCCACCATTTTCTATCGCGATCGGTATAGTATGCAGCTTTTCTATGATGCCCAACGCTGAGATATACTCTGTTAACTCCTGCATCTACGGGTCTTATAGAGTTCCTCATCTTAGCACTCCATTCAAGATTGACTACATCGGTTTGCTTGCCTGCTTTCTCTCTTCTCAGCCTGTATGCTTCGCTATAGGGTCGCATCGGGTTGTTATTCAGCCCTAATCCTCTATCAAGTCGTTTGATAATAGTATTTCTGGCAAACGCACCTATCTTGTGCATACTCGGCGGGTCTATCCCTGTATGAGTTAACCCCACCTTGCGGAAGTCAATCTTACCTGCTATGACTTTTATCATCTCGCTATTACCGGGCTGGTAGAGATGCTGCTGCCTGACTTCGTTAGCTGACGTATTGCGAACTTTATTAGCTTGTCGAACTGACGGTAGTAGAACTGCATCTTATGTTTGTATATCTCGTTCTCGCCGAAGCCCAACATCAGGTCGGCATATATCAAGTGCAGCACGTAGTAAGAAGCGGGTATCTCAAGCGGTGTATAGCTATCCAAATCATCTAAGTCGCCGGAATAGAATGTCCTGACGTAATTAGCTATGAAGCTCTTGGCGAGTTTGTGCTTCTCTGCCCAAGCGGACCTGAGGGTTACCCTTAACTTGGCTGTAGTCGAAGTCTTTACCTTGATATAATCACGGCAGCTAACAGGCAATACAACATCAAACTCGAAGCTTGGTCCGTAGGTTGCCTGCGGCAATATGTAGGTAACAAACTCGTGATACGTGCCGTCATCTGTGTCGCTATGAGATAGTACCACCGTAACGTCTTTATCCAAGCTGGCTTCTGTATCCGTCAACGCTATTCTTATTACACCGAAACCGCGCACCTCTCTAACGTAATAAGCCTCTGACGTTACCGGCTTGGTAGCCGTGCCGTCATAGAATACGTGTTCCTCTGCTGCTCTCGTTATCGTATTTATCTCCTTCTCGAATGCCGCTATGCTTGCAGGCGTTGAGAGGACTGCATTATCCCATCCCATATAAGCTCCTTACAGGTAGCGAAGCATTAAGTAAACTTCGTCGTTCTCCGTACCTTGAACGTGTATAGCTGACATTCTGGCTACTCCGAGAAGAACAGGTTCGTCTTGAGCTATTGGGAAGCCATAAGGTTCTAATTCGTCACCCTCAGAAGTAGTTCCTATATCGCCGTTATCTGCTACCTCAATATCGCCGTCTGCCTTTATAAGTATCTCTGCAACGCCATCAGGTAGCTCTATCTCTTCCCACGTTGCGGTAGCCTGTATCGTATAACGTAGCGTCTGAAATCTGCCTGATACCTGTACGGGCTTATGGTTCGCATCTATCAGTAACGTCTGATTTTCTTTGATCATATTCGTTCTCTTAGGTTTGTAGAGGGGCTGGCGTTAACCAACCCCCCGATTGTTATTAGTCAACGATTGACAGCTGTACCCTTACTTTATCGTTTTCAACGCCCGATGTCGATGCGGCAACAAACTGAACCTTGAAACTACCCAAAGCTTCTACAACGGGTGTAACAACCCATTGAGCGATTAGGTCGCCGTCGGCATAAGAGTCGCCGTCTATACTTGACATAGATGACATTACCTTGTCGATTGCTGCGTTAGCGCTATCTACGATGCTGATTGTTAATGCCTGGCCGCTTGCTACAGAAATTGCCTGTGCGGCATATATCTCCAAGACAACTTTGGCGTTAGTTTTAGGCACGCTTATTGCTGCCGTTCTGTTAGTTCCTGAATTAGCGGGAAGTGCGTGTTCTGCTGCGATTATTTGATAGAATCTTTCCATAATGCACCACCTAATGGAACATACGGATTTCTACTTGCGCAGTCTTTCCGGTGATTGTGCCAGCATTATCTGCCATTGTGAAGTAAACGGTATATGCCAATCCGGTATTCTCGACAGAGGGTGGGATTATCCACTCTGCCATCAGATCGCCTCTATTGAACTCAGTTCCGCCTGATCCGGGCAGATAGCTCTTAAATACTATTCCATCGACTACGGCTGTTCCGGCTGCATTGCCAAGCCCGATTGTTAGTGCCTTAGCTTCGTCAAGCGTGCCTGCTGTTGCGTGTGAATATCGCACCTGAATGATTGTCCTGCCATGCGTCTTCTGAGGAGTAAACGCCGTAGAATACGTCGTTGTATCCTCGGTTAATGCCACATCAGACTTTACTACTGTAACGAAATCTTTTGATATTTCAGACATTATACACCCCCTTACGCCGTGGTTACGGGGATATTCTCATCCGTAAAGATTGGGATACCATCAAACGCCAGTGTAGAAACAGCGAAGTTAGTGTCGGTTGTCATCATTTGCAATTTAGCGTCTTTCAGCTTGCTGATGAGCCTACGCCCAAGTCTCGAAGTGTAGATGTAGGTATTGCCCGGAGTTCCCTTCGCGTTATCAATAAGCTCAAGCATATTGTCAACGGTAGGTCGCTTGCCTGTGTCGTCTTGTACATTGTAAAGCATCGAAATATTGGCGTTGCTGTTATTCAGCAGGTTGAAGATAGTGTCGTAACCAACTTCAAATACCGGCTGCTTGGTTGAAGAAGATACATCCTTGTAACGTGCTGTCATAACGCCGTTTTGAATGTTCTTTGGAGATACCCTGACAAGAGTTCCCAGGTCAGTAACGGCTGAAGGGTTGACAACGATACCAGTCTTGTCTGGCTCCCACTTGACACAGAATATCCATGTACGCCCTGCTCCTGAGCCTGTCAGGTCTTTGTGTGTGTTATTAGTCTCACAGTAATCAGCAAGATTCTGATAAGCTACGTTGTCGGCTTCTCCGAAGTAGATAGCCTTAGCGATTGCCTGACCCATAGCGGCGTAATATACCGGAGCGTGTTCATCAAAGAACTCTATCGGGTTGTTATAGTTAGATGTCTGTACGACTCTCTCGTCTTCTTCGTGAACAACGCCAAGCTGTTGTAAGTCTAACTGCATAACTGCTTTGGTCGGGGTCTTGACTTCAAACGTGCCTGCAAATGTTCTGCCTGCAATGTCGGGCAGTGCCGTCCAATGCTTATACTTGTGAAAATCGCCGTGTGTCGCCGGTATAATTGAAGCGTGTGACACGATTGGTGATTGCTTCAACAGATTATCAAGCAAGGTTCTAACTTGCGGATCGGTAATCTGCTGAGCTAATTGTGCTATTGTATATGCCATAATATATTAAGCTCCTATTTAGGTTTAGAGCCTGATAACCTCTGTACCGCCTGTGCTACTACGCCGCCTGTATAGTGACCTTTAGTCTCGCCTTTCTTCGTCTCTGGCGGCGGCGTTCCCTCCACCTTGTCAATGAACCCGGTTTCAGCATAGATGTCGTATATTTCGAGTTTCTTCTCGATTTGATCCGGCTGTAGTTCTTCCGGCTTATCTAAATCGACTATCCCCAGCTTATCTTTGACTTTCTTTGCGTTTTCGTAACGCTTATCTGTCTCCGGTACATTGAGTTTTGCGAGGGCTTGTACCCACTTGCTTTTAAGGCTCTCAGCTCTTTTGGTTTGAATCTCCTCGAATTGCTCCTTATACTTAGTAAATTGAGCAATATCGGTATCATACTTATTTTGAAGTTTAGAATATTTGTCATCGAAGGCTGCTTTTTCGGCTTTCAGCCCGCTTATCTCATCAGAGAGATTATGTTTCTCTTTCGTCAGCGAGTTGATACGCTTCTGCATAGAATCTTCAACGCCTTTAGAATAATCCTTTGCAAAGGTTTCAGCAATGCTTGCCTGCTCATCGGTAGGCTCTGCAATGCCTAATTTCTTTAAAAGTTCTCGTGCGTCCATTATTTCTCCTTCATTTTATAGCGTTTTGTCGCTCTCATTTTTCTCGGTTTTGTCCGGGTTAACATTTGGTCGGTTTTGTCCGTTTCTTTTATATTCAATGTTTCAAGCAGTTCATTAGTGTCAAGCGATATTTTGCGATACCTTCAACAGGTATGAAGTTAAACTTATGCCTGCAATTATATCTGATGCCGTGAGTATCTTCAAATTCTTGCCTCTCAGCATCGGTAAAGTACCCCTTCTCTAACGCCCACATACACTCTTCTCTTGTCTTATCGTCAAGCGGTCCTATATATTGCCAGTATCTCTCTTCTTTTGGTATTCCTGCGTTATCGAGGCTGATGTCTTCTGCTTTCTGGACAGCCTGTCGGGTTGCCGTCTCTATGTGCGTTTTAGCGTAGCGTCGCAGCCGCTCTTCTACCTGATACCTTAACTCTGCTGCAAGCTCTCTCGTCGGTGTCTCAAGCATTATATTCTCTATAGCTAAACGCTGTATCGAGCTAGCTACCTCGCCTGATACCCTGAACAGCCCCTCATAATTGATAGCCTGTAGAGCCCTGAGGGTAGTTCTATCCTTTGGTATAAAATTGAAGGGAACGGTCTTGACCCCTGCTGCGTTTATCTCCTTTGTTATGTCAAGGAAATCTGAGCGGTATCTGTCAGCTATCCTTGAAAAGCCTGCGTTGTCTAAGCTCTGGTAGTATTTATCTGCGAAGTCAACTGCCCATTTGACATTCTCGTCACTCGCCACAATAAGCCCGTTCTTCGTCTTTAGTTGAAAGAGCAAATCCTGCAATTCTTGATTAGCTCGCCTTAATACAGCCTCTAACGCCTTTGTGAACTTATCGGTATGATGAGAGATGATGTCGAACTCGGTCATTATTCTCTCTCCGTTTCTCCCTCTCCAAGTATAGCGTCAATCTCATCATCCGCCTCACGTCTGCCGCCCCGCTTTAAGTCCTGGATATCTCTATACTTCTCTGCTGCTTCCTCTTCTGAGAGTTCGGGGTTATCTTCTTGGATATACTCAACGGGAGATGCTATGCCTAAAGCGATGTTCTTCGCTCTCAACTCAGCAACGATAATCGGATCTTCATCTATTTCTATATCACCGAACTTGATTACTACGTTTCTCTCGTATATCGTTTTAAGCTCACCGAATCGCCTACCTTCGGGATATAGCTGCTCAGTCGCCATCACTAATTTTATCAAGTCCTGCATCGGGCGATAGAAATAAGAACGCTGTTGTTTGTTCTTGGCTATCAGGTCGGCTCTATCAAGCCTTATAGAATAACCTGAGCGTGCCTGCTGGTTATCGGCTCTGTATGCAGAAGCTGAGATGCTATGGCTCGTTGCTAAGTTGAGTACCATGTTCTGGATATATTCTTCACAGTCCTTTATCATTGCATCCGGAGTTATATACTTAACATCTGCGTGCTGGTCTGAAGCCATCGGATCGGTGGCTATATCAATAGAATATTGCGGACCAAACTTTATCGGCATCTCCTCTAAGGACTGTCTGCTTCCTGTCCTTACCAGCGTTGAAAAGCTCTGGTAGTGTATCATAATAGCTAAATTAGTTCTGAACTCGTTTACATACAGGTTAGTCTGTACTATATCGTTCTTGCACTCACCCCAGAAGTTGGCTATATTTGGGTGTAGGCTGAAGAAGGCTATCGGTATTCTGCCGTAAGGGTTAGTCTCTCGTGTAAGCACTTTGAGTTGTCCGTTGCGTTCATTGAACTCCACTTCGTTCCATTCTTCACCGGAGATGTAGAGATAGCGGTTAACCGGCTCTGCTTTTATCGGGGTATTATCTAAGATGCCGATATTAACCATAATAGCGTCAATCATTGTTGGTCTGTCGGGGTCTTGTATGGCTATCATATTGTCGGGGGTTATAAGCTCGATATACGTCTCTTTACGCTTCGCATCCCAGCGTGGCCACAGCCCAATCTTAAGATAATTATTGCATAGCTTCTGCGTGAGATCTAACAACCTGAATGCCTCGGCGTTATGTAAGATGTTCACAAGTTCGATTAGCTGTGTCTCACTCATACCCTCAACTTCTATGCTAGGGTCTTGCTGAAACATAAGGCTCATAATGTCTATTATTCGCTTGGTGAGATACTCTGCCTTGATATAACGGACAATCTCCGCGTAGGTGTTCGAGTATATGCCTGCTATGTGGTCACAGGTATGCTGTATCTGGTCATTGTTGTAGAAGTCAATATATTTGGCGGATTCTTCTCGCCTCAGGATGTCATCCATGAGCTTCGCCTGTAATTTGTTCCCCCGCATTTGTTCAGTTAAATCGGCTGTCGTTAACGCCATTAAACGCTCCTTGCAGTTATCTTGGGTTTATTTGAATCGAATAATTGATAGAAACACCTGTATGCATCATAAGTTGCTGCATCTAATAAATGAGTTCGCATATTATCTCCCTTTACAATCTCGCCATGTTCATCTACGATTACGCTTTCTAAGTCTTTGATTAGCTCTTTGCAGTTATCAGTAATTTTCCAGATCCCCTTAGCCATAGCGACGTTACATATCTTCAGCCTGTCAGGCACGTATGGATTGCTACGAGACCCCTCTACTTCAAAGCCGTAGCGTCTTAATATATCTATGTCGGTAATGCCTGCGGACGTCTTTCTTGCTCCCCCGGTCATATCGGGTCGGACTTTAATACTGTGATAGCGTCTCTTAATGTCCTGGTTGAGCTTATTAGCCCACCAGTAATGATTCGGATATTTATCTAATATGTGATGGCAAGTCTTATCGGTATAGCTCTCATATCCGCCTGTGCCGCCCAGATTGCGTAAGTAGAACTCATCGAATGTCAGCTTTACCCCGGAGAAGAACCCGGAGATAGTAGAGCAGAACGGGTCAACGTTGAAGTCCATGCCTACTGTCAAGTCATCGGGTATCTCGCTGGGATCAACAGCAGGAAGCAGGTCTTCTCGCTTGAATTGATATATTGCTTTAGTGCCTGCTAAATTGACGAATTCCCCGTTTATGTACATCTGCTGATGTAAGTCATCGTAGTTGTTGAACAATTCGTCTATGTAAGACTGAGGTAGTGTTTTATTATCAGTCGTTGAAGCCCTGATCAGGTGTATCTTGCCATCATTATGTAGCTGATATATCTTCTTGTGTCCTTCCGGGGTAGTGGCAATAGATAGCGTTCCATTCTCGCAGCCCCTTAACCGTGCCAGCCCGTTCTTCCATGCTATATCCTGCTTTTTTATCGGTAATATCTCAAACTCATCATATAAGATGTCAGTAGCGTTAAAGCCGATTATCCTTTCAGGATTATTCAGGGTTAGATATTTTACCGTCCCCTTTAAGCCAGGCTCTTTGATATATATACTGCGATTCTTCTTCTCTTCATCATATCTTATCTGCATCTCTTCAAGGAATTGGATAAAGTCCGGATACCAGATTGTATTAACCAGGTCATAGGTAGGAGCGCCATAAACTACATACGGATGGGCTACCAGTTCTCTGTTGCGTCTTTGTAAACATTCGAATATCTTGCGGATAACAGTGAACGTCTTGCCCGATCCGTAGCCTCCAAGTAGCACAGTAAACGGGTGATCCGAATTAATGAACTCGTATTGGTGGGGATATAGCTTTACTCTCGCTACCAGCTTCTTACTCATCTATCTGCTCCCAGATGAAGCCTCTCGGAACATCGCTGGGCGGTATATATCCCCCACTCTCTATCCAGCCCCTGTGCTTACCTTTTGTCTTGAGCGTGAATATGATAGCTGTTGTATCGCCTTTCTTTATCTTATCTACCAACGCATCTTCTGCTAAGTCACAGATAGCGTCGCCGAATTGCATAGTCTCTATTTGATGCTTGTAATCGTCATCATCTTTAAGCCAACGATAGTGTGTGCAGCGATCAATTTTTATTAGCTCCGCCGCTGTAGTTACATTGCCGAAACACTTTACCAGTGCCTCAAGCATTGCCTTCTTTTTTAACGTTGTTGCTTTATGTTTAACGTCTGCCATCCCTCATTGCCTTACCTCCTGTTTACTGGTTAATAGTCTCATATTCATCCTCACCTCTTCTTTAGCACAGGCAGTTTTTTTTGTCAAGCTTTATTTCTGCTGCCTGCCTTGATTCGGTTCTTTTCAATGTTATATGGTTGAGAATGCATATCAACGTCATCGGTATCAGCACGGCAAACATCAGCAATCCGAGTTTGTGAAGTAATATCATTTTTCATCCATTGTTATAGGGATGGCAGGTTCAGTGGCTTTCGCAACCTTGCCTGCCAATCCCTTTTCGGTTATAGCATTATTATCCCAATATAATTGTCAAGACCATCTCTTTGGTCTCTCGCCTGTTCTTCTCGGTCGAACTTAATTGGGTCTTCATCATAGAACACTTTGTTTCTACCATCTCGCCAGAAAGCAATTGCCGTTGGCTTGTGTTCGTCATCTAAGTGTCTGGACTCTACCAATTGCTTTTTTATCTTTTCCCAGTTTTCGTAGTTATCTGGTGCAATTGATTGAATGAGACAGTTATCCATTTCTTTCAAGAGACGTTTTTCTCTTTCCTTTCTTTGGGTTTCGCTTTTGTGCAGCAATTCCCTAACATATTCCTGTAACAACCTGAATTTTACCTCTGGGTATAAGTCATAATCCATTGGCATTTTTCCTCCTTTTGTTTGTTGTTGGTGGCAGAACTCGGTTATGTGAATTGCTATTTCGCCACATAATAGCTCCGCCGTCACATAACCATTTCATTACTGGCTTGCAAATCTTTGCAAACGCTTTTCTTTTTTCTTCTGTTCATTCTTCTGTCTTTTTCATTTCTCCTCCTTCTTAATTAAGTGATAATGTCTTTCAATGGTTGCCCTGACTATCCCTGAACCGAGAAAGTAGCCGACACACCCGCCGAAAAAGGCAATGAATAATAGGATGATGAAGAATTGGACTGTTGTCATTTTTCCTCCTCTCTTTCATCAACGAAATCATAAAACACCAGCCTGGCTCCTTCGCATATCTCGAGTATTACGGTACCTGTTGGTTTGCCGTTTAATTGATGCAAATACTGCGGTTCCATGAAATGTGGACAGAAGTCGCAGCAATTTTCAAATCTAGCATTATAGATACAGAACTGCGGCTTGTATGTGTTTCTCCTCAATATCCAGAGGTTGCCTTCTTTGTCAATTATGCCTTTCATTTCTCCTCCTTTATTATTTCCAGCGAAGTGACGAACGGGTAATTCATTTCGTTAATAATTAGATCGCACACTCGCTCTTTAGCATCTGCTTCGTTTTCCGCTTCTACCGTGAAGTTGTCTTTCAATGAATCATGCCCGTCTGAATAACAAGCGGTTACTGTATAGGTCTTTTTCATTTCTCCTCCAACAGTTCCGGGTGATCATGAATATTGCCGATTATTGTATATTCGCTGGACTCATCAAATGGTCGGCAACCCAGGTTTTTCGATATTAAATAAAAACCAGCTTCGATATCTTGCCACTCCACTTTGAACACACCCGCTGGAAATAATGCTGAATGTAATTCATTGTCTACATATACAATATCTCCTTCACAAATCTTCGTAGCGAACCTGTCTTTACGTCCAATATATTGTCCTATTGTTTCGGAGATGACCTCATAATGGTCTGGACTATCATATTGACTATCATTAAAGATATAGGATTTTATGCCAATGATTTGCAAATTACCATATATCCATTCTTTAGTTATGATGCTCTTTCCTCTAAACTTTATCTCTCTCATTACCTTTCCCCCTTAGAAGATTCTTTTGCCTCACTGGAATCCCACCTATATTCTCCGACACCAATTTCTCTCCTCAATCTCGTTAGCAGTTTATAATCTCCGCCGCATTGGATGGATATTTTGCCTTTCTCCAAAAGATTCATTAGCTTAAGGCCTCTCCGTCTCTTTTCCTCAATGCTCAACTTTTCCTCCTTATGGCTTTCTATCATTATTCCTCCTTTCTTTCCACTTGCGGTTGACACCTTCTGCCCATTCACGGCTGGAGCCGCAGGCACGGCACATCAAATATGCTGCCCTCGCTGGGTCGCCGGTCTTAGCAGTAGCAAAATACTTCTCTGCCTTTTCCCTTAGCTCAGGATATTTTCTGACTAATGATCTCCAGCAGTCTCTATTATTTATCTTAGTTGGATCTCCGCCAAGGTACTTCACTAGTTCCCTGGCAAAGTCTATTGTAAATTTGTTCGGACACTTAGGTCGTTTCATTTCTCCTCCTCATAAACGATTTTAGCATCTCTGCCATGATGCAAGCGCCACGTCTTACCGTCGTTACTTGGCACGAAGCCACGATACCATAAATCAACCAAACACTGATAGGGGTATTCACTCTCCTTGTGTTCGATATATTTCCCTTTTTTAATATTAGGGAAGAGTGAGCCTGTATAAACCCTGACTGAAGCCCTGACTGAAGCCCAATCTGAATCCCAGGCTGAATCCCTGACTGAATCCCTGACTGAAGCCCACTTATTCAGGTTCTTAATGTCCTTTTTTGTTACTCTATGTCTTGGATTTCCGTCAATTAATGGATTGAATGGGAATAATGCCTCACATAGCTTATATCCACAAATCGGCTCATATTCTTTGGCAAGTTTTTTAATCTCGTCAGCTGTCAGCTCCCTTACAATCTTCATTTTTTCCCAACGCCTTTTGAGCGTGTCGATATTAACGTTCTTCCCGTCAACTTCTACTTCAAATACTCTTCTGCCCTTTTGATACGCATATGTCAGACCTTCTATGCCGGTCGCATAAAATCCATAACTACAGTCCTCTGCGGGGTTCTCATCGAAATTCTTGCAATGATACCACTTATCAACCTCATACTTAAACTCCCTAAAGGGACTCTGCATGTTTTCATCTAATACTTTCAATAAAAGCTCTTTCATCTCTCCTCCGTTTGAATCAGGAAGCTATCAATCGATGGAAACGGCACGTGGATGCCGAACTTTTCAGAAAGATGCTTGTTCATCGTCTCATATATCATCGATACTTCCTCTGTGTTTAATTTACTGGTTTTCTTTTTCTTCGTGATCATCTCTTGAACAGGCTTCCACATAAGCTCCTTAACCATATCGGCAGTAACAGGGATGTCGGCTTCTGGCTTGAAAACCGCCCTGGCATCTAAACCAGCATCCTGAAACGCCTCTGCAAGCAGTTTGAAATATAAGTGAATAGCGTTATTTTGCGTCAATGTTCGCTGCTTTACATCTTTCTCGATGGTTATTGCAACTTCTGTATTGCCCAGCCTGCCTAGAAGAGCGGCAAACTCCTGTCTCTCTATGATCTGAAGCTTGCCGTTCTCTATTTTTGCCCTGATTTTAGTCATCTTTCCCAACTTTGGTTTATAGCCTGTTCTTCTTGTAATTTTTAGTGAACTCTTTCACAAGACCCGTCTCCTCTAATACGAATCTCGTTAGCCTGTTACAGACTGTCTCAATCTTCTCCTGATACACTTCCTGCAATATCTCTCGGGTTTCGTCATTATTTGGGACTGTCAGAACTGCAAACGCCGTGATGTCAGACATACAGCAGTGGATAAACTCATGGATGATTGTATCATTTAAGTCCTCAATAGTTTCGTTTTGATACATATTGATGGTTATCGTAATCTTGCGGTTTTTCGTGTCCGGCTGATAATGTCCAGCCCAATCTTCACGATCAGAATATATAGTCTCAATAGTTACCTCAAAGCAATTATTCATAAAGAATCGTGGCATAAGATACTTAACAAACTCGGCTGTATAGTGCTGAACTTCTGTTAGGTTGAACAAATCAATCATTTACATTCTCCTTATTTTGCTGGCTTCGGCTTGATTAACGATTACTGTCTGTCCTACATATTTCGGCTTGTCTGCCTGTGTGATTTTAACAAGCAGAGTCCCGTTTTTTTCTACGAGCAAAACGTAGCCCGTGCAGTATATATCATCATCCTTGGCAAATGTAACGTAATCTCCTTCTTTAAACATTATTCCTCCTTAATAATCGTCTTTTATCGGCACATAGAACGGATAATAGTCCGAACCCCATTGAACTGTAGAAACTTCACGCTCTCGCTTCTGCACTTTCACCTTAATCACATAAAAACCCATTTCCGGATATAGTCCTTTCGCCATCAAGTAGGGTGTCTGTGCTTGAAAACAGCCGCATAGCTTGCCGAATACGTTGCGGTAGCTTTCAATTTGACAGTTGACGTGAAAATGCCCGGAAAAGAGTGCGTGTGGCTTATTTTCTGGTGCAAGCTGTTCAATAATTTTTTGCAAGCGATACGAACGAGCATATGCTACGCCACCAGTTGGATGCATCATCATGATTTTTAAGCCGCCCAACTCCAAAACCCGGGATATGTGCCCAAGGTATTCAATGTCATCTCTCTCTGCCGCAAACTTACTGACTATATCTAGTCCAGAAGTCTTAATAAATGACAAATCGTGATTGCCCGCTATCATATAGGTTTTCACATCTTTTCGCCTGGGATAATGGGATACCCCGTAGGCCAACTGTTCGTCAGCACCCTGGGCAAACATCTCAAATTCCTGCCCTTTATACATCTTGATCCCATCGAAAGTGTCTCCCAGGTTTAATACTATTTTTATGCCTTCTTTCTGGAAAAAATCGTAAGCTTTATGCAGATAGGTGATTTGCTGATATTTAGAACCAAGATGAGCGTCTGATACAATGCCAAGCCTCATCTCCTTTCCGGTAAAAAACTGGCTGTCAAACTTAAATGTGCGGGGCTCATAGTCTATCGACTTGTCCAGCTTATATCCACGCTTTTCTAATTCGTCAATCAGCCTATCATCAGTTAATTCATTTGTCTGCTGATGTTCTGCTAAAGCATCTGGCGACACATCCATGTTCTTTAATGTTCTTGCCGCCCTTCTTGCCTTATTTTGGCTAACGCCCAATGCCCTTTCGATTATCAGCCTGCCGGGAATATATCCGAGTTGTTTGGCTAACGCTTTAGCCTGTTCTAATAGCTTCTCTTCTGTCATAATCGCTCCTTATACCTTCATTGTGTCCATAAATATTCTGACAACTTCAATTTCATCAGAAGCACGCAAATCAACTCCACCAGTGCCCTGGATAATAAAAAACAGCCCCTCCTTCAATCTTCGTTTCGTAACTACATAGTATGCGAGCGGATTGACTGAATTTATTAACTGTTCAGTTCGCTTCTGATGCGGCATCTGTTTCCCATACTGATATTTTAGCTCAAGACAATAAACCATTGACGGTGTTATCAGGACACAGTCAAATGGGCGTTTCTTCTCTCGATTATTGAACCTTAATTTCGCGGATGGCACGGGATCAGGAATATCTATCAGTAAGCATCCACAAACCGCCGCAGCTGTAGCTAAATCCTTCTGAAATTGGGCTTCGTATTTTATCACTCTACCTCCCGTAATTCGATAAATCTATCATCTGTTTGTTATTCTCTCTGAACGACTTTTGGGGAAACTTTACTATCTTAAAGATGCCCAGGAATCTGTCAAAGACTCTGTCTCCATAAGCTTCCCTATCCTGTTCAGATTTAGTGTTAGATGTGAAGATGTATCTATACAGCTCTCCTCTGTTCTTGTACCGTTCATACGCGTCACAAAGAATATGTATAGCATGGATTGTGAAGTTAGCCGCCTTACCGTGTATTTCCAGCTCAGCCCCAATATCATCAACGAATAGTATCGGATGCTTGAATGTATCAAGCCGGCGTTGCATTCCATCGGATTTGTCGGTGTAATCTGAACACAACACTGTGAAATATTCCTGCCAGAGATCAGGATGTGATAT
>Ga0265293_10002193_pt1 | contig 40270 bp, 24 predicted proteins | sample Munlanlewell138R_FD_192505 | JGI IMG/M metagenome (GOLD analysis project Ga0265293, IMG submission 192505) | Leachate microbial communities from a municipal landfill in Southern Ontario, Canada - Leachate well 138R | ecosystem: Engineered > Solid waste > Landfill > Unclassified | place: Canada... | reverse complement strand
ACCCCCGGCGGCGACACACGTCCGTCGGCGACCTCAGCCCCGTGGACTACGAGAGGAGGCCCATCCAGACGACCGATGCGGCATGATCTCTAGAAGCGAACTGTCCGGGAAACCGGGTCAGGCTCATGCGCCATCCGGAGCAACACGACATCCCCCGGGACCAGTCGCATGACCATGAACGATAGGAACGTGACTCCCAACATCACCGGTATCAGCAATAGGATCCGCTGAAGGATGTAACGCTGCATGATGAAGCCCCTTGGCTACGAGTGCTGCTAGCGACTCGTAAAGTTTGGCTCGCGGCGCTCCATGAACGCGCGCATGCCCTCTGCGACGTCGCCGGTGCGGCCGATCAGGCTCATGTAGTAGCCGATGGCGTCGAAGTGGTTGCGCAGGTCGACGTTGGCGCTCTCACGGATCGCACGCTTGGCCAGTTCAACCGCCATGGGCGGCCCAGCGGCGATCTTCTCCGCGAGTTCCATTGTCTTGTCCATCAACTCCGCATCCGGGACGCAGTAGTTGACCAGCCCAATGCGCTCCGCCTCACGCCCATCGAAGAGTTCGCCGGTCAGGATGATCTCGAAGGCCTTGGCCGCGCCCACGAGCCGCGGCAGAAACCACGCGCCACCCTCGTCCGGCACCATGCCCCGCTTGATATAGAACATCCCGAACTTGGCGCTTTCGCCGGCGACGCGCATATCCGCGCCCAGCGCGAAGTCCATGCCCATGCCGACCGCCGCGCCGTTTACCGCAGCAATGACCGGCTGCCGAAGTTCGTGCAGCCCTAGGGGCATCGAGTGCCGGGCTTCGTTCCGGCGCCACGAAGTGATGGCATCCGACTCCTGCTGCTCGCCAGACTCCAGGCCGGCGTCCCACGCGACCACGTCCGCACCAGAAGAGAAACCGCGGCCGGCGCCGGTCACGACCACTACCCCGATGTCCTCGCGGCTATTGATCTCCTTGATGGCGGCGCGAATGTCGTCCTCCATCTTCGGAGTGAACGCATTCAGTTTCTCTGGTCGGTTCAGGGTCAGCGTGGCGATGCGCTCCTCAACGGTGAGCAGCGCCTCCGTGTAATCCCAGCTCATATCACCCTCCTCTTGGGTTTAATCCACTACTTCGATTCCCCGGTGCCTGTTAATGCCAGGCAGCATCCCGCACGTCCCTCGGCATCTGTGCCGGCGCTAGTGGGCTGGCCTCGGCAAACGCGCCGGACCACGGCAGCGCGATGAGCGGAAAGTCCACTCCGTTGGGGTGGCGCACCCAGCGCATGCAAGCGCTGCCCGGCGCGTCTGGCGTGCCGACCACCTGATCGATGGTGCGACACGGCACCGCGGTCGCGCCGTCGTCCAACGGAAATGTCCACACGCCATCTCGTTGGGTGGCCTCCTGAGCCCGTGGCGGATGCTTACCCATCTGGTGTCGGATGAGTGGACGCAGCACCATGGAGAGCGCGGCTTCCTGCTGGCTCACCTCCACTGTCTGCCCGCCGCCGGCGAGGACGCCGAGCAGCCCACCGATCGCCGCGTAGAGTCCAGCCACGGGATCAGAGAAGTTCGTGCCGCTGCGGTGCGGCCGCCCTTGCTCATCTGAGTAGAGGGCCCCGATCCCCGCCGACTGCTCGATGGTGGCGCCGTAGCCAACCGCTTCCGCGTCCGGGCCAAAGGTCCCCATCGCGGGCATCGAAACAATCGTCAACTTCGGGTTCACGCTCAGAAGCTCATCCTCGCCCAGCCCCAGCCGGCCCAAGCTCCCAAGCGCGAAGTTCTCGATGAGGATGTCGGCGTCCGCCAGCAGACTGAGGAGGGCGTCCCGTGCCTCCTCCTCTGAGAGGTCTGCTACGTAGGGATCCTTACCCCTGTCACACAGGATGGAGTAATAGCCGCGGTCCCACTCCTCGCCGGTAGAAAAACTGCCAACCTTTGCTTCCTGGCGCTCCACCTTCTTGACGGTGGCACCCAGGTCCAGCAAAAGACGGACGGCCATCGGGCCCGCCCAGACGGACGAGATGTCCACCACGCGAACGCCTGCGAGCGGCAGCGTCCTGGGGCCTGCTGCGCCGGCCGCGCCCTGGAACGGGCGCACCACTTCACCACGAGGAAGTCTCGCCGGGAACCGCGGCACACGCAGGTCGCCGAGCACCTCGAAGGTGTTGCGTGCCAACAAGTGCTCAGACTCCAGGAGATCCTGCATCTGCTGCACAGGAGACACTGCCACGCGCGCACGCCGTAGGGCAGCTACCACCTCCGAGACAGATCGCGCTGCGAAGGTCGCCAGGAATAGGGCCTGCAGCAGGTCTGCGTTGGTCAGGCCACCCCAGAGGAAGTCCTCGAACGGTCCGTCTTCAATCTCGGGGATACCTAATTCCCGGCCAGCTCGTCGGATTTGATCGCTGTCGCGGAAGGCGACCGCAACGCGACCGTCCGCACAGTCGTAGAGCCCCCAGCCGACCATGCCGCCCCAGTCCCCGGAGCGGGAGCGAACCTCGCCCCTGATCACAATGGCGAGGCCAAAGACCTCGATCAGGGATGCCACCACGTCTGCCGCATCGATCGTGATCTGCATGCTCTGGATGTCGCCAGTGCGTGCTGCCAGGATCGCCAGCACAGCATGGACGCCCGCAAGTTGACCGCTCAGTGGGGCGTCCGGTGCGAGTGCTGGTCCGTCCTCATCACCTGTCAGTTCTGCCAGGCCTCCCCAAGCCCACGCCGCCTCATCGGAAACATCCTTGACGAATGGCATCTCGCGGTTCACGAAGTCAACTTCGTACGTGCCGCCGTTGGCGGTGGTCAGTTCGAGCCGCCCGAGTGTGGACACGCTCTCCGTCGTCGCCAGCGCTCGCACCACGGCTTCGCGATCCAGCGTCACGCCGTCTGCGGTGGTCACATCAGCACCCAGCGACTCCAGAAGCCAGGCGGAGTACAGCTCTGGCGGGCTGGAGCACTGCAGGCGCAGCCTCCACCCGGCGAGGACTCCTGGCGGTACCACGCTGTCGATCGTACGGGTTGTCTGGGTGGTCATCAGCGTGCCAACTCCGAGAAGATGCGCCGCACCGCCTCCTGGTCCCCACGTGCATCTACTTGGTGGACGGTGATCCCGGCCTCGTCCTGCTGCGCCAGGCGGTCGCGCGCTTCGCTAGTGTCGGATGTGACAAACCAGAACGACTGCTGGAGGTCGTCCGGGATGACGTCCATGGCGCCTGCGCGTCCCCCCTCAGCCCAGGCACTCCGGACATCTTCCACCAGAGCCTCATATCCCAGTCGCCGGAGGTGCTGGGCGTAGAAGTCGCCCATCTTCACGATGTAGAAGGCAACGGTGGACTTCACCTCCTGCCGCGCGGCGTCCACCTGATCCGTGACGGTGATGCGCCCGGGTGAGCGGACGTCCAGCGGCCGCCCTTCCTCACGATCTGCGACGATGGAGTCCACCAGCCCGCGCATAGCCTCGAGCGGCGTCCAAATCGGCAGCCAGCCATCAGCGATGCGCCCTACCTGCGCCAGGCTCTTCGGCATCAGGGCTGCCAGGAAGATCGGCACGTCCGCCCGGATCGGACGGAAGGCGAGCGGAATACCGGCGGGGTTGCCCTCCTCGTCTTCGCGCAGGGGCTGGCCCGCGAACGCACGCCGGAGAGCCCGCACGTACGAGTCCGTCCGGCGAAGCGGCGCTCGGAACTCGGCCCCATGGAAGTCTTCGATGACCGCGGCACCGCTCGTGCCCAGACCAGCAATCACCCGGCCGCCGGAGAGTTCGTCCAGCGTGGCGAAGTGTTGTCCCAGCGCGCCCGGCGTCCGCGAGAACACGTTGACGATGCCCGTGGCAAGACGCACCCGCTGCGTCCGATCAACCACCTGGGTCAGCAGGCTGAAGGCATCACGCCCCCATGCCTCCTCAACCCAGACCGAGTGGGCGCCAGCCTCGTCGGCTGCCTGTATCCGGTCCAGCAGTCCTTGGCGGCCGGCCGCCAGGTCGAACTGCCACTCCACATTAATCGCAAGGTTGTGCGACATAGTGCCTCAATCGCGGGGGGACGCCCATGATGCGCCGTGATTCTGAGACAGGCGGGCGCCCTCGCTCGTTCGAGGGCGCCCGCGGTGCCTAGACGGACAACCACGCCTCGGAGAATCGCTGGGTCGACTGGAACCAGTGGTCAGAGGTGCCGAAGTTCTGCAAGGCGGAGGACCAACCGTCTACCGTCTCCCAGTTCGCCAGCCCCACGTTGTACATCTCCGTCGCGAGATTTTCCTGGATCTGACGGAAGAGGTCGCCTCGCTCGTCCTCGTCCAGCGCACCGCGCTGGGCGTAGATCAGGGCATCCAGCTCATCCGAGCCCCAGGAGCCGAAGTTCCGGCCGCCGTCCTGGATGTACTCGGCCGCGTAGCCATCCGGATCGTCGTACCGGTTGCCGTAGTGGATGTTGATCTGGAACTCCCGGGAGAAGGCGGCCTGCAGGTACGCCCCGTATTCCAGCATCCGGTGCTCCACCGTGACACCGATGCGAGCCAGTTGGTCGCTCACCACGTCCGTCTCCGCCTGCTGCAAGCCGCCCACGGTGGCGGGGCGCAGGTTCTCTAGGACCAGCCCGTCCCCGAAGCCAGCAGCGGAGAGGAGCGCAATGGCTTCCTGCGGGTCGTACTGGTAGTGTGGCAGGTCATCGGCCGGCACCGCCCAGCGGAGCGCGTGGGGGAAGATGCCGGAGACCGCACCACGCCCCTGGAAGGCCGTCGCCACCACTTCTTCGCGGTCGATGGCGTAGGAGATGGCCTGGCGGACACGCTCGTCGCCGAGCGGCTCCACGTCCAGGTTGAGACGCACGTACTGCAGCGACTGGTCCGGATACCCGCCCACCTTGTAGGCATCGTCCGATTCGAAGCGCGGTACGTCCGCCCAGTTGATGTTGCGCACGAAGTTCGTCTGCTTGGACTGGAACGCAGAGAGGATGGCTGCCGCGTCCGGCAGGATCGGTATGCGCACGCCGTCCACGTACGGGCGGCCCTCCAGGAAGAAGTTGGGGTTCCGCTCGAACTCCATGCCTGTACCCGGCTGATGGCGCGTCAGACGGAAGGGACCAGCGCCCACTGCGCTCTCCCGCATGTCGCCGTCGCGCTCCACGAGCTCGCGCGGGATGATCACGTTCCATGTGTCCGCCAGGTACGTCATCAGCGGCGCGAACGGCTCGCTCAGGTTAATCTGAGCCGTGCGCTCGTCCACCACCGTGACCTCGTTCACGGCGGTGAAGAACGAGCGGCGCTGGAACTCAGGCTCATCGGTCTTGATGCGCTCGATGGAGAACTTCACGTCCTCCGCCGTCACCGCACGGCCAGCGACGATGTCGTCGTCGTGAAAGTGCACGTTCTCGCGCAGCGTGACCACGACCGTCTGTGGATCCGAGTACTCGACCGACTCCGCTAGGTAGCTCTCCGGGATGAGCTCGCGCGGATCATCCGAGGGGGCAAATCGCAGCAGTCCAGCGTGAACCAGGGCCACCAGGAACCCGGCCGGATACGTCTCCGTGTGCGGATCCATATGCGGAATGTCAGTGGCGACCGCCTGACTGAGCATGCCGCCCGTCTTGATCGCGCCGTCCCCGGAGCTCCCGGGCTCCGTGGTCGCAGAACCAGTACCTCCCGCCGGCGTACTCGTGGCGTCGCCGTCGTCAGCCGCGCAACCAACGAGTGCTGCCGTGAGGCTCGCGCCCGCTAGCGAGGCACCCACTCCCAAGGCACGACGCCGCGAGTACCGGCTCGTGAGCATGCGGCGACCGCTTGCCGTCGACTGTTCCACTTGAAGTCCCCTCTGTTGTTTCACTTAAAATCCCCTCCTCTTGCATCCCGGGATGCGGCCTAGCCAGCCATCCGGCTCATTCCCAACGTTCTGGAAAGGTCTGGGCAGGCACCCTCGCTGGGAGCGTCCGGCACGAGCACCTCACTTCGGGCCCATCTCGGGCACGTCCATGGCTGGACCTGGAACGCATGCTTCGGCTGGCCTGGTCAGCGAGCCGTACATCTTGCTTCGGCACGTGCCCAACGGCGGCGTCTCGCCGATCTCGTACAGGTCCTTCTTCTCGGCGGTGGTAGTCGTAGGGATCTCCTGAAACCGACGATCCGCAAGATTCGCGGAGAGCGTGTACCTCCGATCCGCTCCGTAGCGGAGTCAGAAACGGGCCGGAGACGAGCGATGTCCTCATCGTGAGTCAGTCCTGGCTCACTCTGCTCCTGGGCCCGAACGGCTCGGGCAGGAACGGGCCATCGCGCGCTTCGAGGAACGCGCGCAGGCCACCCTGCTTGCGCGCTTCCTCCAGGTGCGCCACATCAGGCCCATCGCCGGAAGCGTGAGCGAACGCCGAGAGCATGCCGTTGATGTTGAGCGCGCTGGAGAGGCCCATTGCCTCGAGGCCGTAGGTTGTCACGAGCTTGTTCAGCCGCACGGAGTCTGGCGGCACATTGGCGAGCCGCTCCGCGAGGGCGGTCGCGCGCGTCATGAGGTCGTCGTGCGGCACCACCTCGTTGATCACCCCGATCCTCAATGCCTCCGCCGCATCGAAGTGATCACCCGTCAGGGTGTACCGATGCGCAACCTTCCAGCCGGCGATTGCCGCGAAGAGGAATGTCGAGTTGGAAATCATCCGCACCTCCGGCAGCGCGAAGACTGCGCGGTCGGAAGCAATCGTGATGTCGCAAGGCAGGGAGTAGAAGAAGCCGCCACCGATGCACCATCCGTTGATGGCAGCGATGACCGGCGTCCCCAATTCCATGATGTGCAGCATCTTCTTGGGGTCGCTCATCGAGCGGTTCAGGCGGTCACGGAGGTACGGCCCGACCGGTGATGGCGGGACGCGTTCCGGCCCGCCATCGCCTCCTGAGATGTCGTAGCCCGACGAGAACGCGCGCCCCGCCCCGGTGAGAATGATCGCGTGCACGCTGGAATCGGCGTCTGCCACGTCGAGTGCTTGATGCAGCTCTGCCTCAAGCGTCGGTGAGATCGCGTTAAGCGCCTCTGGACGGTTCAGCGTAATGGTCGCCACGGCGCCGCTCTGCTCGAAGAGAATCGTCTCGAAGTCCACGTATCTACCTCAGTCGCGGGGTCTCCCCGCGCCGATTCCAGGGCTCTATCGACGGCCGCCTAGCGAGTCCCACGCAGGCACGGCTCGAGGACGTCTCGGAGCGCGTCGCCGGTCGTGCTACGGCGTGCTGGCATCCTCTTCGATCAGGGGAGGCGTGGGTTCAGGTGAAATACCCAATCCACTGGGACTGCAGGCGCCTGGTCTGCGGACTGGCTCGAGATACTCGAGATACTCGAGACATGGGAACCACAGCCGTACTGAGGTAGGATTCGCGCGATGACACCGTCCACTCAGCCCATGCGCTCCCGGATCACCGGGAACCTCCCGCCTGAGGTCTCCAGTCTCGTCGGACGTGAACGCGACGTCCTCGCCGTCGAGTCGCTGCTCGAGAACCAGCGCCTCGTGAGCCTGACCGGGCCCGGAGGAGTCGGGAAAACGCGGTTGGCTCTACGCACGGCTCGCGAGGCTGCGGGATCGTTTCCGGGTGGCGTCTGGTTCATCGAGCTCGCGACCTTGCGCGACGGCACACACCTGGCGCGCCACGTCGCCGAGGTCCTGAACTCGGGGAACGCTCTCAACACTCTGCCGATACGCTTGGCGAGATGCTTGGGCGGCGCGCGCGCCTCCTGATCCTCGACAACTGTGAGCATCTCGCCGAAGCGACTGCCGCGTTCGCCGCTGCGCTCCTCAAAGCGAGCCCCTCCACCCATATCCTCACCACCAGCCGAACCGCGCTGGGGGCCAAAGGGGAGGCAGAGTGGCATGTCTCGCCCCTCGGCTTCGCACCTCTCTCGGCGCATCTGACCGTCGAGGAGGCGTTCCAGCAGCCAGCCGTGAGATTGCTCGTGGAGCGTGCCCAGGCCGTGGAGCCCGCCTTCACGCTGAATGAGCAAAACCTCTCTGCCGTCAGTCGACTCTGCCAACAACTCGACGGGCTGCCCCTCGCGATCGAACTAATTGCGGCGCGTGCTCGGGTCCTCACCCCTGACGACATCGCTGCGCGACTCAACGATCACCTCAACGTGCAAGCACACGCGAACGGGGGGCGACCTGACCGTCATCACACCCTCCGAGCGTCGATCGACTGGAGCTATGCCCTTCTCTCGGCAGCCGAGCAGGAAGTGTTCGCCCGCCTCTCCGTCTTCGTCGGGGGCTGCAGCCTCGCCGGGGCATCCGAGATCAGTGGCCTGAGAGACGAGGACCAAACCCTTGAGGTGCTGACCCGACTGGTCGAGAAATCGCTGCTGATCGCAGAGCAAGCTGACTCGCAGATGCGATACCGAATGCTCGAGACCCTCCGTCAGTACGGCCTCGAGCGACTGCAGGAACGGGACTCACTCGACGAAGCGCATGGCCGACTCGCGGGCCTCGTCAGGAACAGCCTCAGACGATATGAACTAGGGCTGCGTGGCGCGGAGCAAGTACGCATCGCGAGAGAGATCGACCGCGAGTACGGCAACATCACCGCGGTCCTGGAGTGGTCAACAGAGCACGATCCGCACCTCTCGTTAGAGATCGTCGCGGCGATCGGCCGATTCTGGCTGATCCAGTCGCGACTCACGGAGGGCCGGCGGTGGGCAGACCAGGCACTCGGAGCCTGCCGGGAGCCCGACAACCTCGACCTCCAGAATGACGTCCTTGTCCTGTCCGGCGTACTCGCTTCCTATCAAGGCAACAGTGAGGCCATGCGCCTGATTGTCCGCCGGCTTCGCCAGCGAGAGATCGGCCAGAAACATGAGCGAGAACTCTGGCGAATCGAAGGATCACTCGCGGCCATCGACGGCGACCCGGACCGTATGATCGAGTGCTACCAGCGCTGCCTGGAGGCTGCCTTCGAGCACGGGAACCGGACGGATCTCGCATGGGCGAACGCCCACATGGGCTGGGCGCGCATGAGACAGGGGGACTTTCGTGGTGCGGTGGTGCAGATGGAGCCGAGCATTACCGCCCTGCGCGAGATAGGTGACCAGTACGGCGTCGCGTGGCTCGCCGGGTACCTCGCCGAATCGCGATTTCACCTCGGGCACACGGGCGCCGCTCTTGAGTTGTATGAGGAAAGTCTCGCGCTGTTCGCGCAACTCGGCGTCCCGACTCCGACCCCATCCGTGGCGGGAAACATGGCGCTCCTCATGTACCTCCAGCGCAACCGCACCCGGGCCATCGATCTGTTTCGACACGCCCTCAGCCTCGCCTTGGAGCGTGGCCCTGGTGGCCTCGCCGGGATGCTCATCACCATCGCGCGGGTTGACCTGCTGAACCGTTCCGTGGCCGCGTCATTGGTCGGTACCGCAGACAGAGTTCGCGCCCGTCACCGATCATACGTGTGGCCCGCCGACGTCCCATTCGAGGCCCAGTTGCGAGACTCACTCCGCGCCAGCCTCGGAGAGTCCGGGTTCGCAGCGGCGTACGCTCGCGGACGCGCGTTGCCGGAGGAGTGCATCTTCGACGAAGCGCGAGCCGCGATTACTCGCATCGCCGAGACATCCCAGGAGAGCACCGAGGCGCTTCCGAGCGGACTCTCCAAACGCGAGGTTGAAGTGCTACAACTCGTGGCGGACGGCCAGACCAACCAGGAGATCGCGGACACCCTCACGTTGAGCCGCAAGACGATCGAACGCCACCTTGAGCGGATCTTCGCGAAGATCGACGTCCGATCCCGCGCAGCGGCTACCCGCTTCGCCATGGAGCGTGGCCTCATCTAGAGGCACTCGCGTCGGTTCACCACGAGTCCTATCAGGCGAGGGTCGCCCACTTCGACGGTCCCGCCTTGCTCAAACCCTCCGGCTTCGATGGGACTCGATCGAACCGTTTGCGGTTCACGCCGATATGTGTCCGTGCGCACGCGAGATTGGGGAGAACACCCGAATCCGGGCCGCCGCTAACCATGGACACTGTCCGCGTTCTCTCCGCCACGCGCTGCGATAGAGCACGGGGCCCGTCGCACGCGGGAGGGAAGCCAACGTGTAGCGCCAGGCTTCGGCTAGTCAGCAGAGATGATGAAGTGATCTCGCACACTGGACCACTTGAGGGCCTACACGTCCTGGAACTTGCTCAGGGCGTCGCGGGGCCCCATGCCGGAAAACTCCTCGCCGACTACGGCGCGACCGTCACCAAGGTGGAACCTCCGGGTGGCGACCGAACGCGACATCTCCGACCAGCGGGCCTTGAGAGCGTCAGCGTAGAGAAGAGCCCCTCGTTCCTCTGGCTGAACACGAACAAGCGCAGCGTGGTCGCGGACATCGAGACAGCCGACGGACGCGCGCTCATCCGTTCGCTCATCGCACGCTCGCACGTCGTCCTAGAGGACTTGGCTCCGGGCCGGATGACGGAACTCGGACTAGATCCCTCCGAGCTGATGGAGGAACACCCTGGTCTCGTCATCTGCTCGATCACCCCGTATGGCCAGGATGGCCCGTACGCTCAGCTACCCGAGAGTGACATCGTCCTGCAGGCCATGGGCGGCGAGATGTACTCGACCGGCCATGCAGATCGCGAGCCACTCCGACTGAGCGGCGACTTCGCGCTCACTCACGCGGGCATTGCGTCGGCGCTTGCGGTCACGCTCGCCGTGGTGCGCCAAGAGGCGACCGGGCACGGGGAGCACATTGACTGCTCGATCTACGAGACGCAGGCGGGCGGGAAAGATCGCCGTCAGCTCAATCTGCTGAGTTATGCGTGGACGGGGAACATTTCACGTCGGCGAGGCGAGGGCTTCACGGTGGCGTCGGGCGTGCGGCCCTGCGCCGACGGCTACATCAACCTGCTGGGCGGCCAGCGACTCCCCCAGTTGCTCAGGATGATCGGGCGCGACGACCTCGCGGAACAGTCGGAGGTCTGTGGGCAGCGCCACGAGATGCCCCGCGAACTGATCGATGAGATCGAGACGGCCTACCTCGGCTGGACGACCCGCTACACGATGCGCGAAGCGCTCGCGATCGCCCAGGAGAACCGGGTGCTCGGCGGCGCCGTGTACACCGTCGCTGATGCCCTCGCCGATCCGAATTTCCGCGCTCAGGGAGCCTTCGAGCGAATCGAACACCCAGAGGCAGGTGCCCTGGACTACCCCGCGCGACCGTTCATCATGTCCGAGACGCCTCGCCCCGTCGCTCGGCGGGCGCCCTTGCTCGACGAGCACCGAGCCGAGGTACTGGCTGAGTTGAAGCAACCGCCACTCGCTCGCGATCGCGTCGAGGGGCCAGCCCCCCTGCCTCTCGATGGCGTGCGGGTCATCGACCTCTCCGTCGTATGGGCAGGCCCATTCGCATCACAACTCCTTGCCGAATGGGGCGCGGAAGTGATTCGGATGGAGCCGGTCACCGGGCTCCAGCCCCAGACACGTACGCTCGTACCCCGCGAAGGCGTCTCGGTTCCAATCAGCATGGTCGAGCCATGGAACTCAGGGTTCTCCTTCAACTCATCGTCCCACAACAAGCGCTCGTTCGCGGGGGATGTACGAACACCTGAAGGACGGGAAGCCTTCCTACGCCTCGTCGCGGTGTCAGACGTGATCGTTGAGAACAACGTGCCTGAGACGATCGACCGGCTGGGCATCACCTATGACGAGTTGCGTGAGATCAACCCGGGCATCATTTTCACCCGGATGCCCGGCTTCGGTCTGACCGGTCCGTACCGCGACTATCGGGCCTGGGGTAACCACCTCGAGGCGATGGTCGGCTACCTCATGGTGCGCGCCTATCCGGACGCCACACCGGACGCTGCGGGTGAAGACTATGCCTGCGACTCGGTTGCGGGACTTACGGCCGCGTTCGCCACGGCGGCGGCGCTCCGCCACCGCGCTCGCAGCGGGCGAGGCCAGTTGATCGAGGTTCCTCAGATCGAGGCGTTCATGGCGATGGTGGCGCCGGACATGCTGCTTTGCCAGATGTCGGGAAGCACACCAAGTGCGCGTGGTAACGACCACGTGAGTCACGCCCCGCACAACTCCTACCGGTGCGCCGGCGACGATCGGTGGATTGCCATCGATGTCAGCAGCGATGAGCAATGGCGCAACCTCTGCGACGTTCTTGGCCTCCAAGCCGTGGTGAGTGATCCGCGCTTCGCCTCACAACATGAACGTTGGGAGCACCGACGGGAAGTGGATGTGATCGTCGCCGACGCTGTCGCCGGCTGGGATCGCTGGCAACTGTTCGAGGCGCTCGTCACTGCGAGGGTCCCTGCGGGCCCGGTCCAAGATGTCGCCGACTGCTTCCACTGCCGCCATCTACGCTCGCGTAACTGGTTTCGACGCATCAGCCGCGACGACATTGGCAGCTTCGACCATGCCGGTAGCGTGTTCAGTTGGAAGTCCACACCGAATCCGTTCTGGCGAGGTGCAGTCCGATTGGGCGAGGACAACGAGTACGTCTACCGCGAGGTACTCGGGTACGACGCCTCCAAGTACGACGCGCTCGTCGCGAGCGGTCAGGTCGGGACGCGCTTCACAGACGAGGTGATCCAAAGGCATCGCTGACCACACCGCCCCCGCGACTGCCGGATAGAACGGCGTGGTCTACTGCCGCCGGCGGAGAGGCATCTACGGTCGAAGGGACATGCATGCGATCCCAGGCGTTCCTGATGATCTCCATGGCGATGTTCGTCGCCATGGTGGGCGTAAGCATGGTTTCGCCGCTGTTACCCATCTACGTCGGCGACGAACTTGGGGGACCGTCATACGCGGTGGCCCTTTCGTTCTCGGGCCTCGCGATCGCTCAGATCATCATGTCTCCATGGATCGGTACGCTCGGAGACCGGTTCGGTCTCAAAGTCTTCATCTCGGGCGGCTTCGCCATCTACGCCGTCGGGGCGTTTGGCTACCTCGTCTCTCCGACCTGGGAACTCGTGGTGTTCTTTCGGATCCTCTCGGGATTCGGTGCCGCGGGTGTCTTCCCAATGACTCTGGCGTACATCGGCCTCTTATCCCCACCGGGCAAGGAGGGCCGATACATGGGTGTGTTTATGATCGCTCAGATGGCCGGATTCGGTGCCGGGCCGCTCCTTGGTGGGGCCTTTCGAGACCTGTTCAACGCTGATGCAGCGTTCCTACTGATGGGACTGATGCTCTCGGGGACTGCTATTGCCACGCTCCTCTGGCTACCGTCCGACCGGTCGGGAACGGACGAGCCCGCGCAGAAGGGTATGCCCTGGTTACAGATCCTGAGTCGTGCAGCAGTTCAGGGATCGGTTCTGTTCATGGTGTTGACGGCCGTGGGCTGGGGGGCCGCCTTCTCGTTCCTCGCCATCTACGTGGTGGACGCTGAGGGGCTGGGGATCGACAGCGCGCTCCTGGTTGGCTTGCTGCTCTCCGCACGGACGTTGGTGACCGCTGCCCTACAGCCACTCACCGGTTGGCTCGCGGACCGCGCGGACCGCGTCACCCTGGTGGTGATCGGCCTCGTACTGTCCGCGGTCGGCCTAGCCCTCATCCCCTTCGCACCGGGGACGACTGTCGACATCACAGTAGGGGGGATCAACTTCCCGCTTGCGCCGTGGCTGCTGGTGGTCGTCATGTTCGGTGGGGTGGGCGAGGCCATCGCAACTCCAGCGCAGCAGGCGATCTTCGTCACGCTGGGCCGGACCGTCGGGATGGGCGTGCTGATGGGCCTGAACAACACCGGCGTATCGATCGGCATGGTGCTGGGTGCGCTCGTGGGTGCCGCCGTTGTGGATGCCTTCGGCCTGACTGAAGTCTTCGTGTTCTCTGGCGGGATCCTTGTGGTCGGCGTGTTCGCGTACCTCGCGATCATGTTGCCTATTCGGCACGATATCCGTGAACAAGGAGCCACGCTCGTCCCGGCAAGCGGTGGAGGTGTGAGCGTTGTGCGGCCAACATCGCCGGATCAAGCGTAGCGACGATGACGGACCAGTGTCTCCCCCTCCGGAGGAGGCAGATCCGGACATAGGGTTATGAGGGATGAGGACTGCCCCCCCTTCCGAGCCAGACGCCGGACGCGATGCCTCACCTCCCCGTCCGCCACCGACGATCTGGTCCATCGGCGAATACTTGCGGTGCTGCACGGCCACGTGCGCCGACGCCAGGTTCACGTAGCGACGCACCATCTCCAGCGTCGTGTGCCCGAGGATCTGCTGGAGACTGAACACGTCGCCACCGTTGATCAGGTAGCGCGTCGCGAAGGTGTGCCGGCAGAGGTGCGGATGGAGGCGCGTGACGCCCGACCGCGTCCGTAGCCGGTGGAAGAGCGAGGCGAGGCCGCCCTTGGTCAGCGGACGCCCGTCCAGGGTCAGGAAGAAGTAGACATCGGTGCCGAGCGGTGCGGGGCGGTAGTGGTGCAGATAGCGCCACAGCGCGCGCTGCGTCGCCGTGCCGAAGGGCACGATGCGCTCCTTCCCACCCTTCCCGAGCACCTTCAGCCAGCCGGCCTCAGGTTCAGGTCCGCGGTGCGCAGTCCCGTGATCTCGCTGAGGCGGAGGCCGGAGTCGAGCGCGAGGGTCACGATCGCATGGCCGCGTGCGCCCCACGCCGTCTTCGGGTCGCATGCCTTCAGCAGCCGGCCGATCTCGGCCTCCGTGAGGACCTCGACCACCTGCTTCGGCGTCTTGTAGTTGGGGAGCCGCCCAAGGCGGTGGCTCTCGGTGTAGTCCTCGCGGTGCAGCCAGGCGAAGAACGCCTTCAGCGCGCGCACGCGCGTCTGGATGCTCTCCGCCGCGAGCAGTCGCTCACTCTCCCGCCCCTCCAGTCCCTCCCAGCAGTGTTGCTGCTGCATGTGCGCGATGAACCCGCGCACTTCCGGCTCGCCGATGTCGGCGATCAGCGTGGACATCCCCGCGCCCACGAGGTACCGCTCGAGCGTGGCGAGCGCGTCGTTGCACCAACGCACGGTGTCCGCCGACTTGTTCTCGGTGCGGTTGTGGAACTCCCAGTACCCGGTGAGGTCGCGGAGTGTGAGCTGCTCCATCCCGTGTCTCCAGCGCTGCTCCGTCCGGCTCGGCTTCGTGGGCACCACCGTCCTCCGTTCGGGCGCGGGCGATCAACGTGGCGTGAACGCGGCGTGACCTGCCCGTGCAGTGGACGTGAACCGATCGTGACCTGCAAGGGGTGGCGAGGCAGGATGTCGTCGCGGGGCGATCTTGCCCCGCGCGCACCGGCCTCACCAGCGCCAGGTATGTGGACGATGGGGAGATTCTGAATCTACGGGCGCACTCTCGGCCGATGATGGAGAGAGATATGGAGCGGGAGATGGGGTTCGAACCCACGACATCCTGCTTGGAAGGCAGGCGCTCTACCACTGAGCTACTCCCGCAGCGGCGACTCTCTCAGGATACCGCGCCCCACGCCTACTCCGCACCGGCAGACGCGCCGAGGGCTACCGAGATGGGGGCGCGGGAGGTGACGTCGGCCTCGAAGAAGGAGCGCGTGGGGAAGCGGAAGGCGGAGGCGACGAGCGAGCGCGGGAAGGTCTGGCGTAGCGTCTCGTAGTCCGTCACCCACGCGTTGTAGTAGCTGCGGGCGTAGGCGATCCGGTCCTCCGTGGTGGCGAGTTCCTGCTGGAGCGACGCGAAGTTCTCGCTGGCCTTCAACTCCGGGTACGCCTCTGCCACGGCGAACAACGAGCGGATGGCGCCCGTCAGCGTGCTCTCCGCCACCGGATCGCCGGTGGTCGCGCGCGAACGGGCGAGGGCGACCCGTTCGAACAGGCCGGACTCGTGCGAGGCGTAGCCTCGGACGGCGTCCGCCAGGCGCGGGACCAGGTTGTGGCGACGCGTCAGTTCAACGTCCACGGTCGACCATGCCTCGGCCACGCCGTTGCGTGCACGGATCAGGCGGTTGAACGTCCACGCGATCCACAGCACCAGCGCGGCAACGATCGCCACGAGCACCATCAGGAGCGGATCCATCACTCGCCTCTTTCCGTGTCCCGATCCTTCTACGGATTCGTGTTCCGCTTCCGCCGACGGTCGGACGTGACGCCGGATGGGGCGCGGACGGCCAGCGGGTTCTGTGTCATAGTCTGCCTCAACTGAACACCGCAGCGGGGAGCGGGTCGTGGTGATTGTCCGTCGTGCAACCTCGATGCTCGTCTTCGCCGGCATCCTGGCGCTGGTGCTGCTCGTGGCCCCGGCCTCCTCCGCCACCGCGCAGGTGGGCGAGCGCATCCATCGCTACGAGGTCACGGTACGAATCGCCACCAATGGCGACGTCGAGATCCTCGAGTCTATCGACTATGACTTTGGCAGCGCGGAGCGACGCGGCATCCTGCGCGACCTGCCGATGCGCTTCCGCTACGACGACACGTACGACCGCATCTACGAACTCGACGTGATCGAGGTGACCGCAAGTGGCGGCGCGTCTGCGCGGTATGCGGTGGAGGACATCGAGAACGGCGTGACGCGCATCCGCGTGGGCGATCCGGACGAGACGGTCAAGGGCCTGCACACGTACATGCTGCTCTACCGCGTCCGAGGCGCGCTCAACCATTTCGACTCACACGACGAGTTCTACTGGAACGCCATCGGCACGGGCTGGGGCGTGCCCATCGACGCCGCCATGGTGACGGTGCACGCGCCCGCAGCGATCGATGCGGCGCGCTGCTTCGCCGGGCCGTTCGAGTCTCGGCTCGAGTGCGACGCGGCGTCGGCCCGGGACCAGAGTGCGCGATTCGTTCACGAAGGCCTCGGTCCGTACGAGGGTGTCTCGGTGGTGGTCGGGTTCCCCACGGGCGTCGTCACCCCCGCGCCCGAGCCGATCCTGGAGGAGCGCTGGAGCCTGGCGCGCGCGTTCACCATCTCGCCGCAGACACTCATCGCCACGGGGGTGGTGCTGGTAGTCGCCCTCGGGGCCATCGCGCGGCTGCTGTGGACCACCGGCCGTGATCGCCGCTGGCGGGGTTCCGTGGTGGACGCCACGTTCGGCACGGCCACCGGCGAGGCAGGCCGCGTCCCACTGTTCGAGGGCGGCCCCTACCCGGTGGAGTACACGCCGCCGGCCGGGTTGCGCCCCGGTGAGATCGGCGCCCTCCACGACGAGGTGGTCCACCCCATCGACCTCACGGCGACGATCATCGACCTGGCGACGCGCGGCTACCTCACGATCGAGGAGGTGGAGGAGCGACAGTTCCTGAGGACCAAGCAAGACTGGAAGTTGCACCGCCAGAAGCGGTCAGACGACCTGGAAGAGTTCGAACGCCTGCTACTGGACGGCCTCTTCGAGTCCGGCGACGAGGTCATGATTTCCGACCTGCAGGAGAAGTTCGTCGACCGCCTGAACGAGGTAAAGGAGGCGATGTACGCGCTGATGGTGGAGCAGGGGTGGTACCGCCGCAGCCCGGAGCGGACTCGGAACGTATGGCTGGGCGCCGGGATCGTCGTGCTGCTGATGAGCATCGCGCTGGTGGTGGCGGCGGCGGCATTCACGCGCTGGGCGCTGGTGCCAGTGCCACTCGTCATTGGCGGCATCGTGCTGATCGGGGCGCACGGCATGACGCCGGCACGCACGCCGCAGGGCACCGCCATGCTGCGGCGCATCCGAGGCTTCGAGCGCTTCATCACCAGCGCGGAGGTCTACCGCGCGCGCTTCGCGGAGCAGGCGTCGCTGTTCTACGACTACCTGCCGTACGCGATCGTCTTCGGCGCCACGGACGGCTGGGCGAAGGCGTTTGAGGGGCTGGACGATGTCCCGGCGCCGACCTGGTACCAGGGCGCCGGCGGCGTCAACGCCTTCAACATCGCCGCCTTCTCGAGTTCCATGCAGTCCTTCGCCGTCAGCAGCGCTGGCACCATCGCCTCCACCCCCGGCGGATCGGGCAGCAGCGGCTTCGGAGGGGGCGGCTTCTCCGGCGGTGGAGGCGGCGGCGGGGGCGGCGGCTCCTGGTAGCCCGCCCGCACCTACCCTACCCCGTGCGAGATGCCTAACTGACACCTCTCACGTTGCCTTGGGCGCCCTTCCGGCCACACCTTTACGCATCCCGACACCCGGATGGTCGTCCGGTTGAGCCTCCTGCACCGGCGCTCCAGCGAGCCCGAAGCGTAAACGCTGAGTGGATTCGGTAGAGAAGGGGTAGAGGCTCTATCGACTATCAGGAAACCGTCACCCTTCTAGGGGTAACTTGGCGTAGTTTCTAGGTGTCGGAAGAGGGGTATCGCGAGATTCTGGGGCGGTAGAATGTCGTATCCATCACGCTTGCTTCAAGCGGTCACCATCGCGCTCGTTGGCGTGGTCAGCCTGGGGGTGGTCATCCTGACCACGAGCGCCTTCGCTGAACCCGGTGACAACCTGCCACCTATCGCGGCGCCAGACTTTGCTGCTACGGAGCAAGACACCCCCGTCGTCATCGATGTGCTGGCGAACGACTCCGACCCTGACGGCGGCACGCTGCTGATCGCCCCTGACGCAATCGCCCGCGCCTCGATCCTCTCCGCCGGCCCGATCCTCTTCTGGGAGTGTTACCCCGCCGGTGGTGGCCTGGTCACGGACCTCTCCGGCCTCGGCAACCACGGCAACATCGGCCCAGGCGTCACGCCCGGAGACCCGGACGGCGACTGCGGTGGCAGCCACGCCTTCCAGTTCCCCGGGGATCCCTCCGCCGTCGTCTCTGCGGAGGCGCCCATCGCCCCGCAGGGTGCCGCGCCGCGCTCGGTGCTGGTGCGCTTCCAGGCGGACATGGAGTTGGCCGGCGGCGTCGGCATCTTCTCCATGGGCACGAACGAGGTGGGGAACGCCCAGTTCTCGCTGACGCGAGACTGGAACAACAGCCAGGTCACGTTTGCCGCGTGGGGCAACGACGTGGTGGTCCCGCTCCCGGCTGGTGCGAACCTGGCCGACGGCCTGGAGCACACGCTCGTCCTCACCTACGACGGCACGACGACGCTCACGGCCTACCTGGACGGCGTACCGGGTGCGCCCGCCTCGATCCACGCACCACTTGAGACCCTCGGCTCCACGGTGATGCTGGGGCAGACGCTGTACGGCGCCCTGGGCGGGAACGACCAGTTGCGCCAGTTCGCGGTGTTCCCCGTCGCGCTGGCCCCCGAGACCATCGCGAGCGTGCACAGCGCGATCCAGGCCGGCGCGCAGGGCATGCCGGTCACCCAGCCGGCCAACGGCGTGGCCGCGAGCGACGGCTCGATGATCACCTACGTCCCGAACCCCGGCTTCTCCGGCACGGACGCCTTCACCTACTCCATCACCGACGGCCAGGGGGGTACTGCCTCGGCGGTGGTGACCGTGACGGTCTCCGCCGGCATCACCGCGGCCCCGGACCACGTCACCGTCGCCACCGGCGGCGCCCTCACCTTCGATCCCACCGCCAACGACACCATCCCGGAGGGCGTCTCCGCGTCCGTCACGGTGGTCTCCGTCCCGGAGAACGGCCAGGCCTCCATCCTGGAGGACGGCCGGACGCTGCAGTACGTCCCGGACGAGGGCTTCATCGGCACGGACACGTTCCAGTACACGCTGGAGACTGACGAGGGCGTGCTGCGCTTCGCGATCGTGACCGTGACGGTCACGCCGGCCAACACCTCCCCCGTCGCCGTGGACGACAGCGCGGTGACGTCGCTCGGCGCCCCGGTGCACATCGATGTGATCGCCAACGACTCCGACCCGGAGGGCCAGGCGGTCTACATCTCCCCCGGGCAGTTGGCCCGCGGCGCCATCCTGCGCGCCGGTCCGCTGCTGCACTGGGAGTGCCTCCCGGAGGGCGGCGCGGCCGTCCTGGGCGACACCAGCGGCAACAACCGCGACGGCGTGGTGGGCGCCGGCGTGGGCATGGGCGCCGAGACCGGAGACTGCGACAACGGCACGGCCATGGTCTTCGCAGGCCCGGACGGTGTCGTCAGCCTCGCGAACCCGGGGCTGCCCTCTGGCCAGCAGCCGCGCGCCGCGCTGGTCCGATACAAGGCGAACACCACCTCCGCTCCGGCGGACATCCCGCTCTTCGGCTACGGCAAGAACGGCGAGCCGTTCTCGCAGTTCTCGGTGTCACGGACGGTGCTGGGCAACGACAAGTTGATCTTCACCTCGTGGGCGAACGACCTGCACTTTGACCTGCCGCCGGGCGCGAACGTTGGCGACGGCAACGAGCACAACATCATGTTCGTGTACGACGGCGACCTGACCGTGTACGCCTACTACGACGGCATCCCGTCCGGCCAGGGCACGCTGCACACGCCGCTCACCACCGTGGACGACACGGTCATGCTCGGCCAGTCGCCATGGGGCTGGCAGAGCGCCGGCGACGAGATGCGCCAGTTCGCCATCTTCCCCACCGCCATCTCCGAGGATGACGCCTACCTGGTGCACGCCGCCATCCAGGCCGCCGTCCTCAACCAGTCCCACACGGTGCCGCGCTTCGGCTCCGTGGTGGAGGACCCTGACCACCTGGGCTTCACCTACACCCCGGACCCCGGCTTCACGGGCTCCGACCAGTTCTACTATTCGATCTCGGACGGCCACGGCGGCGGCGCGATCGCCCTCGTGAGCATCGAGGTCACCGCCGGCGTGGCGGCCAACGACGACCACGCGGAGACGGACGCCGACACCCCCGTGGTGATCGAGGTCCTCGCGAACGACTCTGCCCAGGAGGGCGCCGCGCTCAGCATCAACTCGGTGACGCAGCCCGAGCACGGCGCCGCCGTGGTTGACGGCGCCACCATCGTCTACACCCCGGAAGAGGGCTTCCAGGGCGTGGACTCCTTCCAGTACACGGTCTCCTCCGACCAGGGCGGCGACGGCGTGGCCACGGTCGTGGTGGTGGTGGGCGACAGCGGCGAGAACCTGCCGCCCGTCGCAGTTGACGACGCCGCAGGCACCACCGCCGGCGCGCCCGTGGAGATCGACGTCCTCGCCAACGACTCGGATCCGGACGGCGACCCGCTGGTGATCGCAGCGGGCGAGTCCGCGATCCCGGCCGTCCAGGGCTACGCGCCGGTGCTGTACTGGGCCTGCCTCGCGGACGGCGCGGCCACCGTGTTTGACCAGTCCGGCAACGGCCGTGACGGCGCGGTCAACGGCAGCGTCGCCGCCGGCCCGGCCGCAGCCGACTGCGGCGGCGGTACGGCCATGTCGTTCCCGGACGGCACGGCCAGCATCTCCCGCGCCACCCCCGGACTGCCCGAGGGCTCGGCGGCTCGCTCCGTCATGATGCGCTACCGCAGCGACTTCGCGGGCCCCGGTGACGTGGGCCTGATGGGCATGGGCACCAACGCCATCGGCCTTGGCCAGTTCTCTCTCTCGCGCACGGGTTCAGGGAACGACCGCCTGGTCTTCGCCTCCTGGGGCAATGACGCCGTCCTGCCCATGCCGGCCGGCACGGACATCGCAGACGGCGGCGAGCACACCATCGTCGTCGTGTATGACGGCGACACCACGCTGACGGCGTACGTGGACGGCGTGGCGGGAACCCCCGTCACGGTTGCTCCCCTCGCCACGGTCGACGGCGCCGTGGTCCTGGGCCAGACGCTCTACGGCGCAATCAGCGTGGGCGCGGAGATGCGGCACTTCGCCGTCTTCGACCGCGCTCTCACGGGTGGCGAGGTCTCTGGCTTGCACGACGCCATCGAGGGCATCTCGGGCGGTGCGGGCTTCACCCAGCCGGCCAACGGCACGGTGGTGGCCACGATGGGCGGCCTCACCTACACGCCGGCGCCGGGCTTCACGGGCGTTGACACGTTCACCTATGGCATCTCGGACGGCAACGGCGGCAGTGACACCGCGACCGTGACGGTCACGGTGCATGGCGCCTTCAACGTCGAAGACGACAGCGCCGAGGTGATCGGCACTGAGCCGACCCTCATCGACGTGCTGGCGAACGACACGGCGGCGCCGGGCTTCCCGCTCGTCATCGACTCCGTCACGCAGGGCGCCCACGGCTCCGTCTCGATCGTGGACGGCGCCGTGCTCTACATCGCGGCGGAGGGCTACAGCGGCCCGGACGAGTTCACCTACACAGCCGTGGACGAGGACGAGAACAGCGGCACAGCCACCGTGTACGTGACCGTGATCTCGGACGTGAACACCCCGCCCGAGGCGCAGGATGACCAGGCCGAGTCCGAAGACGGCGGCCCGGTCGTGATCGACGTCCTGGCGAACGACACGGACGCGGACGGCGACCCGCTGCGCGTGAGCAGCGGAGCCGGCGCGCGCAGCACCATCGCCAGCCTGAACCCCGTGATCTTCTGGGAGTGCCTCGCGCCCGGCGCCGGCGCTGTCCAGGACCTGGGCAACTTCAGCAACACCGGCACCCTCATGGGCTCCGCCACCGCAGGCGCCGCATCCGGCGACTGTGACGGCGGCGCCTCCGTCCGCTTCCCGGACCACACGGCCGCGGTGCAGGCGAGCAACCCGAACCTCCCTGCGGGGAACGCGGCGCGCTCCGTGATGCTCCGCTTCAAGGCCAACTACGCCGGCCCGGGCGACATCGGCCTCTTCGGCTACGGCACCAACGCCGTCGGCCTGGGGCAGTTCTCGGTCGCTCGCACCGGCCTCGGCAACGACCGACTGGTCTTCGCCTCCTGGGGTAACGACGCCGTCCTGGCGCTGCCCGGCGGCGTGGACCTGGGCGACGGCCTGGAGCACACCATCGTCATCGTGTACGACGGCGGCTCCGTGCTGACGCCGTACGTGGACGGTGTCCCGGGCACGCCCGCGGTCATCGCTCCCCTGAACACCGTGGACGGCGTGGTCGTCCTGGGCCAGACCGTGTACGGCGGCGCTCAGGCCGGCGACGAGATGCGCCAATTCGCCATCTTCGAGGGCGCACTTTCTGACGGTCAGATCCTGGCGCTGCACCAGGGCCTGAACGCAGCCGCGGCCGCCTCGGCGCTGACGCAGCCGGCGAACGGCGCCGCGACCACGGACGGCCTCACCGTCACCTACACGCCCAACGCCGGCTTCTCCGGCGTGGACACCTTCACGTACCAGGTCTCGGACGGCCGAGGCGGCACGGACGTCGCGACGGTCACCGTGACCGTGCAGGAAGGCGAGTTCGCTCCGCAGGACGACACCGCCTTCACCCAGCAGGGCCAGCCGGTCACCGTCCCCGTACTCGACAACGACTCCGGGCCGGACCTGGTGGTGGACGCCGTCACGCAGGGCGCGAACGGCTCGGTGACCACGGACGGCGAGACCGTCGAGTACACCCCCGAGCCCGGCTTCCACGGCGTCGACACGTTCGAGGTCACCGTCGTCAGCGGCGAGGTGGCCCTCACGAGCACGGTCACCGTGACCGTGAACGGCCGCCCGGTCGGCGGCGACCTGGCCACCGGCACGGACATTGACACGGCCGTGACTGTGGACGTGCTCTCGACCGTGAGCGATCCGGAGGGCACTGACCTCGCGATCACCTCGACCAGCAGCCCGGCCAACGGCTCGGTCGCCATCGAGAGTGGGCAGGTCGTTTACACGCCGGACGCTGGCTTCATCGGCGGCGACTCGTTCACCGTCACCGTGGCGGACGAGGACGGCGGAACGGTCACCATCACCGTGACCGTTACCGTGGGCCAGTTGGCCACCGCGGACGACGAGGCGAGCACGCAGCAGGACCAGGCGGTCGTCATCGACGTCCTGGCGAACGACGTGGGCTCCGGCCTCTACGTGCAGTCGGCGGGCGCGGCCTCGAACGGCACGACGAGCACGGACGGCGCCACCGTCACCTACACCCCGGACGCGGGCTTCTTCGGCACGGACTCGTTCCAGGTCACGGTGAGCCAGGGCGCTGGCGCTGACCCGGAGACGTGGCAGACCGGCATCGTCACGGTGACCGTCAACGGCGCCCCCGTGGGCGACGACATCGAGGCCGAAGCGGATCTCGAGACGCCGGTGGTCATCGACATCCTCGCCGCGGTCACGGATCCGGAGGAGGGCACGCTCTCCATCACCGGCACGACCGATCCGAGCAACGGGACGATCAGCGTGGACGGTGGCCTGGTCACCTACACGCCAGCGCCCGGCTTCACGGGCGCGGACTCCTTCACCGTGACGGTGGCCGACCCTGACGGCGGCGTGCTCACCATCACCGTCACCGTGGACGTCGCGGGCAACCTGCCCCCCGTGACCGTGGACGACGAGGCGAGCGCCGTCTCAGGCGTCCCCACAAGCATCGACGTCCTCGGCAATGACAGCGATCCGGACGGCGACGCCCTGACGCTGCACTCGGCGGTGGGCGTCCTCCGCTCACTGACGCCTGACCTGTACTGGGCCTGCCTGCCCTCCAGCGGGCTGCTGGTGCAGGACCAGAGCGGCAACGGCCAGCACGGCGTCATCCAGGGGAACGTGCTGTCCGGCGGCACGGCTGGTGACTGCGGCGGCGCGACGCCGGTCTTTGCGGACGGCTCCGCGCTCATCCTCAACGCCACGGGCAGCATCCTGCCCTCCGGCAGCGACGCCCGCACGATGGTGGTGCGCTTCCGCACCGACCTGGCGGAGCCGAGCAACGTGGGCCTCTTCGGCTACGGCACCAACGCGCAGCCGCTGGGCCAGTTCTCCATCGCTCGGACCAGCGCGGGCAACGACCGCCTGATCTTCGCTTCCTGGGGTAATGACAACCTCCTGCACCTCCCCGCCGGCACGGACATCGCGGACGGCCTGGAGCACACGATCGTCGTCACGTACGACGGCGCGAGCACGCTCGTCGCGTGGGTGGACGGTGTGGCCGGCACGCCGACCACCATCGCCCCGCTGGACACGCAGGTCGGCCAGGTGATGCTGGGCCAGACCCTGTACGGCGCGGTGAGCGCCGGGTCCGAGATGCGCCACTTCGCCATCTACAACGGCGTGCTGGATGGCGCCGACATCGCCCACATCCACGCCTCGATCGAGGCGGGCGACACGCTGACTTTCGAGCAGCCGGCCAACGGCGCCGTGGTGCGTGACGGCGACCAGGTGGTCTACACCTCCATGCCCGGCTTCACGGGCACGGACTCGTTCACCTACGTCGCCTCGGACGGCAACGGCGGCACGGCGCAGGCCACGGTGACCGTGACGGTTACCGCGCCCGCACTGGTCGCGGAAGACGACACCGCCTTCACGCAGCAGGGCGCGACGGTCACCATCCCCGTCCTCGACAACGACACGGGCGACGACCTGATGGTGGACTCCGTCACCCAGGGGGGCAACGGCACCACGTGGTCGGATGGCGAAGTCGTCCAGTACACGCCAGAGCCGGGCTTCTGGGGCACCGACATGTTCGAGGTCACTGTCAGCGACGGCTTCACCACGGCCACCTCCACCGTGACCGTGACGGTCAACGGCGCCCCCGTGGGCGGCGACCTGGCCGAACAGACCGACCGCGGCGCCGCCGCAGTCATCGACGTGCTCGGCACGGTCGCAGATCCCGAGGGCGGCGACGTTGCGATCACCGCCGTGACCGCCCCGGCCCACGGCTCGGTCGTCGTGGACGGCGGCACGGTTACCTACACCCCGGACGAGGGCTTCAGCGGCCTCGACACGTTCGAGGTCACCGTCACTGACGAGGACGGCGGCACGCTCGTCATCCTCGTCACGGTCGAGGTGGAAAACCGCGCCCCGCAGGGCGACGACCTGCAAGCGCTGACGCAGCAGGACCAGTCCGTGGTGTTGGAGGTTCTCGCGACCGTGACCGACCCGGACGGTGACACGCTCAGCATCGCCTCGGTGTCCACGCCGGCCAGCGGCTCGGCCGTGATCGCCGGGTCGGCGGTCGAGTACACGCCGGATGCGGGCTTCCACGGCGTCGACTCGTTCGACGTGACGGTGGAGGACGGTCACGGTGGCGAATTGACGCTCACCATCACGGTCGCCGTGAACGGCGCGCCGGTGGCGAGCGACATCGATGCCGGCGTCACGCAGCCGGAGACTCCGCTGGCCGTGGACGTGCTTTCAACGGTCACGGACCCGGAGGGTGGCGCGCTGGAAATCACCGGCGCCGGCCCCGCCTCAGGCGGCTCTGTCACCATCGAGGCCGGCGGGGTGGTCTACACGCCGGCGCCGGGCTTCACCGGTCCTGACGCGTTCCAGGTCACCGTCGTGGACGGTGATGGCGGCTCCGTCACCATCACCGTCACGGTCCACGTGAACAGCCTCCCCACCGCCCCGGCTGGCCTCGCGGCCGCCACGGGCTTCGAGGAGGCCGTGAGCGTCGACGTGCTGGGCGCCGTGACGGACGCGGACGGGGACGACCTCGCAATCGTCGAGGTCACCGAGCCGGTCAACGGCTCGGCGACCATCGTGGGTGGCTCGGTCACCTACACACCGCACGCGGGCTTCGCGGGCAGTGACTCCTTCACCGTGACGGTGGAGGACGAGCACGGCGGCTCGGTCACGCTCATCCTCACCATCGAGGTCGCGCCGAACACGGCTCCCGTGGGCAACGACGTCCAGGCTGCAACGCAGCAGGACACGCCCGTGGGGATCGACATCCTCGGCGGCTTCACTGACGCCGAGGGTGACGCGATGGCCATCGCGGACGTGGAGACCCCGGCCAACGGCTCCGCAGCCGTGGACGGCGGTTCCATCACCTACACGCCGGACGCGGGCTTCGCCGGCATCGAGGTGTTCCAGGTGACCGTGGCCGACGAGCACGGCTTCGAGACCACCATCACCGTGTCGATCCTCGTCAACGGCGCCCCGCAGGGTGCGGACGTTACGACGCACACGTCCGAGGACGCCCCGGTGGACATCGACGTCCTCGCGGGCATCATGGACCCGAACGGCGACGCGGTGGAGTTGGTCCAGGTCAGCGACCCGGCCAACGGCTCCGTGACCGTGGTCAACGGTGTGGTCACTTACACGCCGGACGCCGGCTTCGTCGGCGACGACGTGTTCAACGCCACGTTCCAAGACGGCAACGGCGGCTCCCTCACGATCGCGGTGACCGTGACCGTGGCGTCCGCCCCGCGCATCGTCCTCACGCAGAACGCCTGCATCGTGGTGGTCGCCCGCGGCGGCGAGGCCACCTACCTCAGCGAGTTCTGGCTGCAGGCGCCGGGTACGCCCTCGTTCCTGGGCATCACCAGCCAGTCCCCGGACGGCACGATGGTTCCGCTGGGCGCCTACGCCGCGGGCACGGAGGTGGTCCTCTCCATCCACGTGACCAGCACCGGGCACGTCTTCTCGACGGGTGTCGCCGCGAACAACCCGGACGGCATGGTGCACGCCACCCTGACCGCCGGCGCTGACGACGTCCTCTACACCGTCGCGTTCGAGGACCAGTTCAACGGCGGCGACCAGGACTTCAACGACGCCGTTCTCGACGTCCTCGCCCTCGACTGTGCCGTGACGGCGCAGGACGACTCGGTGGGGACGCCGGAGGGCTCCGCGGCGACCGTAGCCGTGCTGGACAACGACAGCACGATGCACGGCACGCTGGCCATCACCTCGGTCACGGACGGCGCCCACGGCGCCGTCACCACCGATGGTGAGACGGTCACCTACACGCCGGACGCGGGCTTCGCCGGCTCGGACGCCTTCACCTACACGGTGGAGAACGGACTGGGCGGCGTGGCCACGGCCACCGTGAGCGTGCAGGTGGCCCCGGCTCCGCGCGTGATCCTGGCGCAGCAGGCCTGCATCGCGCTGGTGGTGCAGCCCGCCTCTGCGGAGTTCACGAACGAGTTCTGGCTGGAGTCGCCGGACACCCCGGTCTTCCTGGGCATCACGAACGCGGACAGCGGCGCCCGGGTGGCCCTGGGCACGTTCCTGGAGGGCACGGAACTGGTTTTCTCCATCCGCGTCACGGAGAGCGGGCTCACCTTCCGCACCGGTCCGGCCTCCGGCAACCCGGATGGCCTGGTCCACGTGAACCTGGACACCGGCCTGGCCGGCATCCTCTACCGCGTGGGCTTCGAGGACCTCTACGGCGGTGGCGACCTGGACTTCGACGACGCCGTCTTCGACCTGGTCAACATCAACTGTGACGTGCAGGCCTCGGACGACAGGGCCACCACGGACAAGGGCAACGCCGTCGTCATCGACGTCCTGGCCAACGACGACTCCGAGGAAGGCACGCTGGAGGTCACCTCGGTGACCCAGGGCGCGCACGGATCTGTCGCCACGGACGGTGACACCGTGACCTACACGCCGGCATCCGGCTTCACGGGCACGGACACGTTCACCTACACCGCGGAGAACGGCCTGGGCGGCTCCGCCATGGCGCAGGTGGAGGTGACCGTCAAGAGCGCCTCCATCACCGTGGGCAAGATGACGGGCGGAGGCAACTTCCAGAAGGACGGGCACAAGGCGAACTGGGGCATGGAACTCCGCTGCTCCGGCGGCGGCCACTTCAACTTCCACGATGACACCATCCGGCTGCACGTGAACAACATGACCTTCGACTCGCTGGACTGCCTGAACGATCCGGACATCCACAACGGAAAGACGTTCGACACCGTGGTGCTGGTCGGCCACGGCCCAGCGCAACTCGGCAACAGCAACGTGGACGTGATCGTGGAGGCCACTCTGACCGACGGCGGTGGGAACAAGTCCAGTGACACGATCACCATCACAGTCACGACGACTTCTGGCTCCGTCGTGACGCAGTTCTCGGGCTCGCTCTCCGGCGGCAACCACGTGGCCCACAACAAGTAGCCTTCACGCGGGCGGCGCGAAGGAACGGCCCGGCGTCTGTGACGCCGGGCCGTTCGCATCCCCCCTCCCCCGTGCCCACCTCGTGACCCCGACGCTCGAGGACTGACCGCAGCGATCGCCACCCCCTACGATCAGGGCATGCCTCAGCAATACGCCTCCAAAGATGCGCGCACGGGCCTGGAGGTCCAGGTCACCGGGGACTTCCCCGACGACCCGGACGACCGGGTGCGCATCGCCCGCACCACCAACCTCTTTACGCGCCTGATGTCCACCATCCTGGCCACGGAGAACCAGACTGAACGCCGCGAGCGCTTCAAGGCCATCGAGACACAACTCGAGGTGGCGGATGCGCTCGTCCGAGGCGACATGCAGGAGGTCCAGAACCTGGTGCGTGAGACGCTGCGCAACATGGGCGTCACGGACGACCAACTGAAGGACGTGGAACAGCAACTGCGCGCCCAACTGGAGCAACTCGGCGAGGGCCACCTGCCTCCCGGCTTCCCCTGGGGCCTCGGCGAGCGCGACAGTGACGAGGACGGCCCCGCCAGCGACGAGCCCGATCCGCGCTACCCCGACGGCTGATGCCGTCCCGGAAGTTCGCTGCTACGCGCGGAAGGCGGCGCCTTCGTGGCGTAGGAGCCAGTGCTTGCGCTCGATGCCGCCGCCGTAGCCGGTGAGCGTCCCGTCGGCGCCAATCACGCGGTGGCACGGCACGACCACACCCACCGGGTTCGCCCCGTTGGCGAGGCCCACGGCGCGCACCGCGGCCGGACGTCCAATGGCCCGCGCCAGTTCACCGTACGAGCGCGTCGAGCCCGCCGGGATGGCGCGCAGGGCGTCCCACACCTCGCGCTGGAAGGCGGTGCCGCCCGTCCGCACGGGGACGCTCGCGAGCGCCTCTATCTCGCCGGCGAAGTAGCGCCGCAGGGCGTCTCGGACAGTCGTGGACATCGAACCGGACGCCCGCTGGAGGCGGACAGTCCCGTAGTGAAGCCGCAGCAGGCGGCGCATACGCTCCTCGTAGTCGCTCCAGTCCACCGCACGCACGAAGCCCTCCGCGTCCGAGGCGACGAGCATCGTCCCGATGGGCGTCTCGAACGTGTCGAGGGCCAGGTCGGTCAGCGTCGAGATTGCCATGGCGGGCTTCCTTCCTCGCAGCACCGACGAGGGTCTCCGTGTCCGTGCTGCCAGCGTGCTCCCAGTGTGCGCGTGGGGGCAAGCCTCGAATCAGACGGAACCGGACAGGGATCCGCGATGTCCGGTTTTGTCCTGTTCGGCAGCCCAAAGTGGTGCAGAATCGAACTATGGACGCCGCCACACTCGCCACCCTGCTCGCCGAACGGCCCACCGCGCCCGTCCGAGGCCTCAACGCCGTGCGCACCACCGGCATCTACTGCCGCGACGGATGCCAGGGCCGGCCGCTCTCCCGCAACGTCACGCGGTACGCCTCGGCCGTGGCGGCGGAGGCGGCGGGCTACCGGCCCTGCCTCCACTGCCGGCCGGACCGCCTGGCGCCCGGCTTCGGGAGCGGCACACCGCACGAGGTGGTGCAGCGTGCGCTCATCCTGATCACGGACGGCCTGCTGGACACCGAGACCGAGGACGCTCTTGGTGCGCGTGTCGGTGTGACGGCCCGGCACCTGCGACGGCTCTTCGTGGAGCACGTGGGCGCCACGCCGGCGTTCGTCGCGCGTTCTCGTCGCGCCCACTTCGCGAGGCGGCTCCTGGACGAGACGGACCTGCGCATGGTGGACATCGCGGACGCCTCCGGATTCGCCAGCGTGCGGCAGATGAACCGCGTGATGCTCGCCGTCTTCCACTTCACGCCCGCCCAGTTGCGCGCCAGGCGCCGGGACGCCGACCGCCTGGTGGCGGACGGCGGCGTGCGCCTGCGCGTCCCCTACGAGGGCCCGCTGGACTTCCCCCGCATGCTCGCCTACCTCGCGCCGAGGGCTATCCCGGGCGTCGAGGCCATCACCGCGAGCGGCGATCAGCCCTCGTACCGGCGCACCACCTCGACGCACGGCGAGCCCGGCGCGATCGAGGTGCAAGACGCCGGTGACGGGCGCCACCTGCTGGTCGTGGCCCACCTGCCCGCGTGGAGCACGCTGATCGACGACGTGGCGCGCATCCGCCGCCTCTTCGGCCTCGACCGTCCCGCTGCCGAGGCCACCCCACTGGCCAGCGATGCCCTGCTCGCGGGGGTGGTGGCCCAGACGCCGGGCCTGCGCGTGCCCGGCGCGTGGGACCCGTTCGAGTCGGCCGTGCGCATCTTCCTGGGCCAGCAGGTGACCGTCTCCGGCGCCACCACGCTCTCCGGCCGCCTGGTGGAGGAATTCGGCGGACCGGTGGACGGCCTTGGGCCGATGGGCCTGTCGCACGTCTTCCCCGCCGCCGCCCGCCTCGCCGAGGCGAGCCTGGACCGCCTGCGCGGCCTGGGCCTGCCGGCGGCGCGCGCCACCGCGATCCGCGACTTCGCGCGCGCCTACGCGGACGAGCGCATCCGGCTGGACGGCGCGCTCCCGCTGGATGAGACGCTGGCGGCGCTGCTGGACCTCACGGGCGTGGGCCCGTGGACGGCGCAACTGATCGCCCTCCGCGCCATCGGCCTGCCGGACGCGTTCCCCTCCGGCGACCTCGGCCTGCGACGCGCCGCCACGAGGCTCCTCGACGCGCCCGAGGCCATCAGCAGTGCCGCGCTGGACGAAGTCGCGGAGGCGTGGCGCCCACACCGCGCGCTTGCCGCGACCCACCTCTGGATCTCGGGCGGCCTCGACCGCGGCGGGTAGCGCGCTGGCGCCGGCGGTCGTGACCTGGTGGTAAGGGCTTGGCGCTGGGCGCACAATGGAGATGCAGGCAGGGAGCACTCCATGACCAACCCAGCGACCGACGGAGCCGGCGCCGACCGCCCCCAGGACCTGGAGGCCGCCACGCTCGCCGGAGGCTGCTTCTGGTGCCTGGAAGCCGTCTACGAACTCCTGCGCGGCGTGCGCAGCGTCACCTCCGGCTACGCGGGAGGACACGTCGAGAACCCCTCGTACGAGGCGGTCTGCGCGGGCGTCACCGGCCATGCCGAGGTCGTCCAGGTGGAGTTCGACCCGCAGGAGATCTCCTTCCGAGACCTCATCGATGTGTTCTTCACCATCCACGACCCGACCACGCTGAACCGCCAGGGCCACGACGTGGGCACCCAGTACCGCTCCGCCATCTACACGCACTCCCAGGAGCAGCAGGAGGCCGCCCGAGAGGTCATCCGCGACCTCACGACCAAGGGCCTCTGGAGCGACCCCATCGTGACCGAGGTCGAGCCCCTCGTGGCCTTCTATCCTGCCGAGGACTATCACGCCGAGTACTACCGCAGGAACCCCGGCAACCCGTACTGCGGCATCGTCATCGCCCCCAAGGTGGCGAAGGCCCGCTCGAAGTTCTTCGAGCGCCTCAAGGACCCGTCCCGGGTGTAGCCTCCGACTCTGGCCCCCTCCCCCTCGCGGAGGGAACAACATACTTGACTAAGCGTGGTCGGTGGCTTATCCTTCTACTTACTGAAGGAGAACCACCATGACCGCTGAACCGCAGACCCTGATGGAAGCCATTCGCCAGTTCGCAGACCCGGACGTGGCGCTCGACTTCATGGTCGAGATGCGCTGGCCGAACGGCGTGGCGTGCCCAACCTGTGGTCAGGTTGACCCGACGTGGCTCCCCTCGGTGCGCCGCTGGCAATGCAAGGCGAAGCACCCGAAGCGCCAGTTCTCGGTCAAGGTGGGCACGGTCATGGAGGACTCCCCCATCGGCCTCGACAAATGGCTCGGGACGATCTGGATGCTCGTCAACGACCGGAACGGCATCTCGTCGTACGAGGTCGCACGCTCTATTGGCGTCACCCAGAAGTCCGCCTGGTTCATGCTTCAGCGCATCCGTCTCGCCCTGGAGGACGGCACCTTCAACCGCATGAAGGGCGAGGTCGAGGCCGATGAGACGTACATCGGCGGCAAGGCACGCAACATGCACAAGGACCGCAAGGCCAAGACGTTCGGCACCCTGAAGCCCAACGGCATGATGGGCAAGGCTGGCGTCATGGGCTTCATCCAGCGCGAAGGGCCGAACGGTCACTCGGTGGTTCGCACGATCCGCATCGAGGACAACCGGCGCGGCACCATCGAGGGGGCGGTGCGCGAGCACGTCGAACCCGGTTCGGCGCTCTACACCGACGGCCTCGGTTCCTACCGCTTCCTCGGTGACGAGTACGCTCACGGCGTGGTCGAGCACGACGCGAAGGAGTACGTGCGCGGCGAGGTTCACACGAACCGGATCGAGAACTTCTGGGGACTCCTGAAGCGCTCCCTCGGCGGGACGTACATCTCGGTCGAGCCGTTCCACCTGTTCCGATACCTCGATGAGCAGGTGTTCCGCTTCAACACCCGACAGATGAAGGACGGCGAGCGCTTCAAGGTCGCCGCTGCCGCCCTCGTCGGGAAGCGACTTACGTACGCGCAGTTGATCTCGTCGGGCGCACAAAGCCTCGCGTAGACAAGGGAGGGGACGACGTGCCCCAGCAGAAGAAAGAGCCAACGCCATTCGAGAAGTTTCGCGAGGCGGTGAAAAAGGTGGTAAACACACCGAAGCCACCGCCGAAGGATGAGGACGGAACGAGTCGCGCATCAGCGTGAGTCCCCGTCTGGTGGCAACTCGGGGAGAGGTCTGCCGTTCGCTGCGATCCGCTTCTCGTTGAATGAGGCACGCATCGCAGCGTCCTTCGCCGGTTCAACGATGAAGTGATCGAACAGCCGCTCAACCACTCCGAGCGTCCACTCCGCTTCCTCGGCGGTCACGTCGAGGATGACCGCCTGATCGTCCTTGTCCCTCTTGGTGTGCGCGCCGAAGTCCGCGATGGAACGCAGGATGTTGACGTTCTCTCGCACTCGGCGCGGGTGCGCCGAGTCTTTGATGAAGTTCTCGACGCGGTTGGACAGGCGGTAGTTGTCCTGCCCCGCGAACTCCTCCAACAGATCGGCCAGGACTCGCCGCGAAAGCACTGCTGACATTCGGGGACTGACGGATAGAAGCGCCGCAGCCTCTTCGAAATCATGCTTGTAGGGGTCAGGGACGAGCGCGTCGGCACGCCGCGAGCCGCTCAGCTTCGGGAGTGCGAACCACCGCTCAGTCCGGAACGCGGGGAGTCCGTTGCTGAAATCACGCTCGGTCTGCTCTAGAGCAACGATCGCCCTGCGGCACGCATCCCGTGGGCAGTACATGAGCGAGACGGTCACGACACCGCTAAAGAAGACATCGCCGCGCGAGTGCTCGTCGAGCTCCACTGGGTATCCGTGCCGAAATTGCTCGGTTGGCATGTGGCTGAAGATCGGGTTAGACGAGTCTTCTTGGACAGGATCAGGGTGCAGCATCACCAATGATTCGTTGACTTCGACGCCGCAATGAGGGCACTCCACAGGTTCGACCTCCATGAGCCGCCGCACCCTCTGGAGGTGCGCGGCCAGAAGGCTATCAGTTGATTAGCCAAGTATGTTGTTCCCCTCGCGGAGGAGGGTTGGGGTGGGGATAGGCACCCCTGAGGACGTGTGCCTCCTCACTACGCCCGGCGTAGAAGGCTTGGAGCCGCCACGCCCGGCGCGGTAGAATACCTGTTCGACACCTTCCCGGGGCCCGCCGCCCCGTCCCTGCCCGAAAGTACGAGGATCGAAGATGCCCATCGACCGCATCGTCGTGACCGGCGCGCGCGAGCATAACCTGAAGAACATCACGGTCGAGATTCCTCGTGACCGACTCGTCGTCATCACCGGGGTCTCTGGCTCTGGCAAGTCCTCGCTCGCCTTCGACACGATCTACGCCGAGGGCCAGCGGCGTTATGTCGAGTCACTCTCCGCCTACGCCCGTCAGTTCCTCGGACTGATGGAGAAGCCCGACGTCGACTACATCGAGGGGCTGTCCCCCGCGATCTCCATCGACCAGAAGGGTGTCTCGAAGAACCCCCGCTCCACGGTGGCCACGGTCACCGAGATCTACGACTACCTCCGCCTGCTCTTTGCCCGTGTCGGCACGCCCACCTGTCCGCACTGCGGCCAGGTCATCCGCCGCCAGACCGTGCAGCAGATCGTGGACTCCGTGCTCGGCCTGGACGCCGGCCGGCGCGCGATGATCCTCGCGCCGGTCATCCGCCACCGAAAGGGCGAGCACGCCCAGGTGTTCGAGGCCGTCCGGCGCGGCGGCTACGTGCGCGTCCGCGTCGACGGCCAGGTGCTGAACATCGACGACGAGATCGCCCTCAACAAGAACAAGTGGCACGACATCGACGTGGTCACCGACCGCATCGTCATCCCGGCCACGGGCGACGAGGAGTTCGAGGCCACCCGCAGTCGCGTCACCGACTCGGTGGAGCAGGCCCTGCGGCTGGGCGAGGGCATCGTGGTGCTGGCGCTGCTGGGCGACGACGGCGCCGTGGTGGAAGAACAGACCTACAGCGAACAGTTCGCGTGCTCCAATACGGACCACCCGCCCTACTCCGTGGGCGAGATCGAGCCTCGGAACTTCTCGTTCAACACCCCGCACGGGGCGTGTCCGGCCTGCACCGGCCTGGGCTTCCAGATGCGACTGGACGAGGACCTGGTGGTGCCCAACAAGAAGTTGAGCATCGGCGAGGGCGCGATCGTCCCCTTCCAGCGCATGGCGACCAGCGCCTCTTGGTACCGCCGCCGCCTGAGCGCGCTGGCGGAGGCCATGGGGTTCACCCTCGACCAGGCGGTGGAGACACTGACCGAGGTGCAGTGGCGAGCGCTGATGCGCGGCACGGGCGACCTGCCGGTCGACGAGATCGAGATCCGCTCGTCGTCCGGGAGCAAGCGCAAGTACAAGGTCACGTGGGAAGGCGTCATCACCAACCTCGAACGTCGGTACCGCGAGACCGAGTCCGACTGGGTGCGCAGCGACATCGAGCGCTACATGGTGGCCGTGCCCTGCACCACCTGTCACGGCGCACGCCTGAAGCCCGAGGTGCTCCACGTCTTCATCGACGGCAAGTCAATCCTGGACGTGTCGCGTATGTCCGTCTCGGAGGCCCTCCCGTGGGTGGAGGCGCTACGACAGGAGGACGGCGGCCCGCTGACCGCCCGCGAGTTCGCCATTGGCCGTCAGATCCTGCAGGAGATCCACGGCCGCCTGGTCTTCCTGCGGGACGTGGGCCTGGACTACCTGACGCTGGACCGCTCCGCCGGCACGCTCTCGGGCGGCGAGGGCCAGCGCATCCGCCTCGCCACGCAGATCGGGTCGGCGCTGATGGGGGTGCTCTATGTCTGCGACGAGCCCAGCGTGGGCCTGCACCCCATCGACAACGAGCGCCTAATCCACACCCTCACGCGCCTCCGTGACCTGGGCAACACCGTCCTGGTCGTGGAGCACGACGAGGCGATGATGATGGCTGCGGACCACCTCATCGACATCGGCCCGGGGGCGGGGGAACACGGGGGCGAGGTGGTGGCCTTCGGCCCGCCGCAGGAGGTGGCGAAGGCCAAGGGCTCCGTGACCGGCGCGTACCTGTCAGGCCGGCGCATGATCCCCATGCCGGAGGAGCGCCGGCCCGGCAACGGCCGCGAGTTGGTGGTCATGAATGCGCGCGAGAACAACCTGAAGGGCCTGGACGTCGCCTTCCCCCTGGGCACGTTCATCGCGGTCACGGGCGTGTCCGGCTCCGGGAAATCCTCGCTCGTGAACCAGATCCTCTCGAAGGCGCTGGCGCACGAGTTGAACGGCGCCCGCGAGAAGCCCGGCGCGCACGACCGCATCACCGGCGTCGGCTACCTCGACAAGGTCGTGGTCATCGACCAGTCCCCCATCGGCCGCACGCCGCGGTCGAACCCGGCCACGTACACGGGCCTGTTCACGCAGGTGCGGGATCTGTTCGCCCAGAACCCGGAGGCCAAGGCCCGCGGCTACGGCCCCGGCCGCTTCTCCTTCAACGTCAAGGGCGGACGCTGCGAGGCGTGCAAGGGCGACGGCTACAACCTCATCGAGATGCAGTTCCTCCCGGATGTCACCGTCCCCTGCGAGGTCTGCAAGGGCGACCGCTACAACCGCGAGGCCCTGGAGATCCTCTTCCGAGGCAAGAACATCGCCGAGGTCCTGAAGATGACCGTCACGGAGGCCCTCGAATACTTCGAGGCGTTCCCCGGCCCGCGGCGCAAGTTGGAGACGCTGAAGGACGTGGGCCTGGGCTACATCCGCCTCGGCCAGCCCGCCACCACGCTCTCCGGCGGCGAGGCGCAGCGCATCAAACTGGCCACGGAACTGTCCAAGCGCTCCACCGGCCGCACCGCCTACATCCTGGACGAACCCACCACCGGCCTCTCGTTCTCAGACGTCGAGGCGCTCCTGCACGTCCTGCAGCGCCTGGTGGACGGCGGCAACACCGTCATCGTGATCGAGCACCACCTGGACGTCATCAAGGGCGCCGACTGGGTCATCGACCTCGGGCCCCACGGCGGTGGCCGCGGCGGCGAACTGATCGCCACCGGCACCCCAGAGGACGTGGCCGCCGTGGAAGACTCCATCACCGGCCGCTTCCTCCGGGACGTCCTCGCCAAGCACGGCGCGAAGCCCGCCGCCCGGAAGCCCTCGAAGGGCGGTGCGAGCAAGGCCAACGCAGGGGCAGAGAAGAAGGCTGCCGCAAGCACCAACGGAGCCGGAGCGGCGAAGGCGAAGGCACCCGCGAAGGGGCGGAAGCGCGCTACGGCTTAACCGCCCACGCGTAGGTGCTCCTGCATCGCCGTGATGCGGCGGACGATCTGGATCGCCAGCACACCGGCGGCGATCTGCATGGCGAAGGCCACGATGAGGAACAGGTCGGCGCCCAGCCACGTCTGGAAGTCGATCGTCTCCTCGGCGCGGACGGACGAGAACATGCCGCCGACGACCGAGGAGCCGAGGTAGAGCGCCCACCACCAGCCGACCAGGGCGGAGGTGCCGCTCACGGCCCACTGTGTGGAGCCGGGGTTGTCCGTGGGGTCCTGAGAGGCCCTCCAGAGCGTGGACATGACCTGGTACGGGCGGAAGAGGTTCATGATCGGGATGAACCACCATCCCACCGCCCAGGAGGCGCTCCAGCGCACGCCGCCGAAGCCTCGACGTTCCACGTTCACCCAGGCCAGGTGCAGCCACATCAGGAAGGTCACCGCGCCGAAGAGTGCCGCGCCCACGCCCAGCAATGACGCCATCGCCACGAGGTTGTCCGACGTCTCAAGTTCTTCGAAAGAGACGCGACGGCCCTCGTCCAGCGCGACTACCAGCGTCATCTCGTTCGCGTAGGCGACGATGCCGACGCCGGCGACGGCCATGGCCGCGACGAGCGCCGCCACCGTCCACGACGAGCGCGTGGTGACGCGCTCGAACGGGTCCGAGGCGTGCCGGGGAGAGGCTCCAGCGCGGATCGGCGTGTCCGCCCAGTCGGCATAGGTCGTGGACCGCGAGGCGGCGGCGGTCGTCCAGGCAGGCGGCGGCAGGCCCACGCTCGGCGCAGCGACGGGCGCCACTGCCACCTCCTGCTCGCCTCGCTCGCGACGGGCCGTGCCACAGGCGGAGCAGAACCGATCGGTATCCGCCACCTGGTTTCCACAGTTCGTGCAGTACGCCATGCCCACCCCTCATCCCGTGCGTGAGCGGCCATCTTATCGGCTTATCTGGCTTATCTGGCACATTCGCCGCTGCGACAACGGCGACGGACAATGCAGGCGTGACCTTGCCGCTACTCGTGCTGGGCGTGGTGGTGGTGCTGATCGCGGTGCGACAGGTGGGGAGCCTCCGCCTGCAGATCTGGCACGTCATGCTGCTCGGCGCGGCGGCCATGCTCCTCACCGGCGCCATCACGCCGCGAAGCGCCTTCCGAGCGGTCGACGTGGACGTGATGCTCTTCCTGTTCGGGATGTTCGTGCTGGGCCGCGCGCTGGAGGACTCAGGCGTGCTGGCGGATCTCTCGCACCGCCTGTTCTCCCGTGCGGCCAGCGTGGACGCCCTCCTGATCCTGGTGCTGCTGGGCGCGGGCGCCGCCTCCGCCGTGGCGATGAACGACACGGTGGCGGTGGTGGGCACGCCGGTAGCGGTCGCGCTCGCCCGGGCGCACGGCGTACGACCGCAACTGGTGCTCCTTGCCCTTGCCTTCGCGATCACGGCGGGTAGCGTGGCCAGTCCCATTGGCAACCCGCAGAACCTCCTGGTCGCCCTCGCCGATCCCGAGGCGAACCCGTTCGTGGTGTTTGCCCGCTGGCTCGCGGTCCCGGCGCTCGGCGCGCTCGCGCTCACCTACCTCGCCCTACGCCTCGCCTACCGCCGCGAGTTCCACCGCACCGCCCTGGCCCACGTCCGAGGCGGCACGCTGGAGCCGAGGCTGGCCCGGGCGGCGCGGGTGGGCCTGTGGCTGCTATTGGGCCTCATCGCGCTGCGCATCGGCCTCGTGTTGGCGGGCAGCGACCTGGACCTGCCGCTGACCGCAATCGCCCTGGTCCCCGCGGGCGCGGTGCTCCTGCTCGCCCCGCGACGTCTGCAGGTCGCGCGTGGGGTGGACTGGGCCACGCTGGCGTTCTTCGCCTCCCTGTTCGTGGTAGTCCAGGCCGTGGACGACGCTGGCGTGACTCGCGAGGTGGTCGCGCGCCTGGGCGACCGGGTCGCCTCGACCGGCTGGGTGCTCGTGGTGAGCGGGGTGGTGTCACAGGTGGTCTCCAACGTGCCGCTGGTGGCCCTCTACCTCCCCGCGCTGGCCGAGGCAGGCGCGGGGGAGGAGGCGCGCATGGCGTTGGCAGCCGGGAGCACGCTGGCCGGGACGATGACGGTGATCGGGGCGGCCTCCAACGTGATCATCGTGGACAACGCGGAGCGGCGGTTCGGGGTGCGCCTGGGCTTCTACGAGTTCGCCCGCGTGGGCATCCCCCTCGGCGTGGCGCAACTCGCCATGACCTGGGTTTGGCTCGCCCTGGTCGCGTGAGGCCTCCCGGAGCGAGGCTGCGTCCTCGCGATGTGCCTGGCTCGGTGAGAGTCCCGATCCCGTGACTGCACCCATTATGCTCGGCAACGGTGGGGTGAATCGTTGGGGAGGAGGAGCGGATGTCGTTCCAGCAAGCCGTCCGATCAGGCTTGGAGAAATACGCCAGGTTCGAGGGCCGAGATGGGCGCTCGGCGTTCTGGTTCTGGGTGCTCTTCACGGTGCTCGTGAGCATCGTCGCCGGCGTGGTGGACACCATCTTGGGGACCGGCGATCCCAGCACGGGGACCGGCCTGGTCGGTGGCCTGGCTTCGCTCGCGCTACTCGTCCCCAGTCTGGCGGTCGGCGCCAGGCGCCTGCACGATATTGGCAAGAGCGGCTGGATGCAGTTGCTCGCGGTGGTCCCCATCCTGGGGTGGATCTATCTCATCTACCTGTTCGCGCAGGAAGGCCACGCCGGCGAGAACCAGTATGGCCAGCCGCCGGTGACCGCGCCGTCCATGGCGTAGCGCACACCTGGAGGCAGCGCGGGCGTCGCCCCGAGTCGCCTGTCTCACGGGGGCCCTCACACGAGGGCCCCTCTGTGTGCCCGCCCGAGGTGCCTCAGAAGTAACGGTTACCGAAAGCGGAGCAGTTGCCTCATAGCGATGGTTACCGAGCATAGGCGTGGTCAGCGAGGTGGTGGAGTCGTCCGAGGGCGCCGTCGACCTCAGCTCGC
>Ga0265293_10002189_pt1 | contig 40295 bp, 36 predicted proteins | sample Munlanlewell138R_FD_192505 | JGI IMG/M metagenome (GOLD analysis project Ga0265293, IMG submission 192505) | Leachate microbial communities from a municipal landfill in Southern Ontario, Canada - Leachate well 138R | ecosystem: Engineered > Solid waste > Landfill > Unclassified | place: Canada... | reverse complement strand
AACCTGGTGCGCATGGGCAGTCTGGGCGGCTGGTGGGACGCGCATCATGTGTGAGACATGGGACAGGTGCGCCCGAAACGGGCAAAACGGCCTGCAAACAGGCCGAAATGGCCGCCGCAACCCCTGCAAAGACGCGTCTGCGCGACTCGATTCTTCGAAATCCACCTCCCTGGCGCGTTCGATGAGCATTTTTTCAACGGCCTGCTAGGGGCGGCAACCCCTTCCAGCTCCTTTTTGATGTGCATGCTGGCGTCCATGAACGTCAAGCATTGGGCGCTGGGTGGTGAGGACGGCTCGAGGTGACTTTCCGTTGATAGGGTCAACCATTAATCTTTTCGAGGTCATGCGGTTGAGCGAGACGGGTGGGCGCGCAGGAGGATGAAGAATTTTTGCTTGAGCAGGCGATCAGAAGGGTTGCGTGCACAAGGAGGTTGGTGACGGCGTATGGCGAAGCTTGCAGCTGGTGGTTGCTATGCATCATTGGTTGAACCATAATATACAAGATGACTGAATAGTTCTGTCACCAAGAATCAAGAGGACAACCTATGGATCTTCAACTCACACCTGAGCAACAGGCCTTTCGTGCCGATGTGCGCGCATTTATCGAGGAGCGGCTGCCTCAGGACATTCGCGAACGTCTGCGTGCCGGGCATCCTCCGCGTAAAGAAGAGACTGTGCGATGGCAGCGCATCCTCAACGAGCGCGGCTGGGCTGCACCGCACTGGCCCCGCTGTTTCGGAGGCGCCGAGCTGGGCCAGATTGAGCGCCTGATTCTGATGGACGAGCTGTACCGTGCGCCTGCGCCACTGCCGCAGGTGTTCAACATCACCATGCTTGGCCCGGTTCTGATGAAATTTGGTACGCCGGAGCAGTGCGAACACTTTCTGCCCAGGCTTGCCAATCTGGATCTATGGTTCTGTCAAGGGTTCTCTGAGCCAGGGTCGGGGTCTGATCTGGCGTCGCTACGAACCGCTGCACGTCGCGAGGGGGATCATTACATCGTCAACGGCCAGAAAATATGGACAACGACGGCGCACTGGGCTGACTGGACCTTTGCGTTGGTTCGGACCGATCCGGAAGCCAGGAAGCAGGCAGGGATTTCTTTCCTCCTTATTGACCTGAAGTCGCCTGGCATCACGATCCGGCCCATTACTTCCATCGATGGCGAACACCATTTGAACGAGGTGTTCTTCGACGACGTTCGGGTGCCTGTGGGCAACTTGGTGGGTCAGGAGAACAAGGGCTGGGACTGTGCCAAGTTTCTGCTGAGCAATGAGCGCACCGGAATCGCGAATGTGGGTCTGTGCAGGGAACGGCTGGACCACGCACGTGCGGTTGCAGCCCGCATGCCGCAGGCTGGAGGATTTCTGATTGACGACCCCAAGCTGCTGGCCGAAATGGCTGCGCTGGACGCAGAGATCCGTGCGCTTGAGGTGACCAACTGGCGATTCCTGCTCACGCCGTCAGCACAGCAGGAGATGCCTGCGTTTGCCTCTGTGCTCAAGCTCAAGGGTGTGGAGCTGCAACAGGAGATCAACGCGCTGCTGGCCCGTGTGGCTGGGCCAACGGGGCTGGAAAAGCGTGATAGCGACGAATTGGAACACGGTCCGCTCGTGCCGCGCTACTTCTACTCGCGAGCAGCGAGCATTTACGGAGGCACCAGCGAGGTGCAAAAGGACATCTTGTCCAAATTCATCCTGGGCTGAGGAGGCTGTATGCAATTTGAACTGAACGACGAACAAAGTGCGCTGCGCGACAGCCTGGCCCGATTGCTGGCTCAACGCTATAGCTTCGAAAAGCGTCGAGCCCTGGCCGACAGCGCCGAAAGGCATGACCCGGCGGCCTGGGGCCAGCTGGCCGAGCTGGGACTGATGGGCCTTCCGGTGTCTGAGGCATACGGTGGCTTTGGAGCAAAAGCAGAGGACATTCTGCCGGTCATGCAGGAGCTTGGTGCTGCGCTATCACTGGAGCCGTACCTGCCGATGGTGCTCGGCGCGACTGCACTTGAGCGTGCGGGCGATGAGGCGCAATGCAACGAGTACTTGCCTCCAGTGATTGCAGGCGAGAGTCGCCTGGCATGGGCGCATGACGAGGCCAATGGCCGTCACGCACCCTGGTGGGTGCAGACCACCGCGCACCGAGAGGGCGACGGCTGGGTGCTCAATGGCGTCAAGGCACTGGTGCTGGGTGCTCCGCTGGCTGATCGGTTCGTGGTCAGTGCACGACTGAGCGGTGAGCCGGACCAGCGTGAAGGCTGCGCCCTGTTCCTTGTGGATGCTGCTGCGCCGGGGGTGCAATTGCGTTCCTTTGCACTGGTGGACGACAGCGCTGCCGGTGAACTCACTTTCTCTGGTGCCCAAGCTGTAGCCCTGGGCGACAGCACCGATTCAAAGCGTGTCCTGGCTGCCATTGATCACACCCGGGCCGTCGGCATCGCCGCCATTTGTGCCGACATGACCGGCGCAATGCAGGCTGCTTACCGGCTGGCGGTGGAGTATCTCAACACCCGGCAGCAGTTCGGCCGCTACATAGGCCAGAACCAAGCCCTTCGCCACCGTGCCGCCGAAATGCTGGTCAGTCTGGAGTTGGCCAGGAGCATGGCTATTGCCGCTGCTGTGGCTGCAGATGATCCTGCGAGTGACGGAGCGGGCCTGGACCTGCACCGTGCCAAATTGTCGGTAGGGCGCCATGCGCGACAGCTTGCCCAGCACGCGATTCAGTTGCACGGTGGCATCGGCATGACAGAGGAGTGTGCCGTCGGTCATTACCTGAGGCGCATCCATGTGCTCGACCAGCTGCTGGGCGACGGTGACGCTCACGCCGCGCGTCTGGCGTCATTGCTGGCCGCATCACCCAGCGCCTGAGGCACGAGGCCGACTTTCAACTCAACCGCATGAGTGCCAAGAATATGAGTAATGCCATGATTTACCTTGACGAGCGCGGGCTGCCGCGTGACGAACTGGTACAGCGCAGCATGCGTGCTGCCACGGGTCTCGAACGTCTGGGGGTGCATGAGGGAGACATTGTGGCCCTCTTGTTGCGCAACGACTTCGCCTTCTTTGAGGTGCAGGAAGCTGCTGCAGCCGTGGGCGCCTACGCTGTGCCGCTGAACTGGCACGGCAAAGCCGACGAGGTACTGTATGTCCTGAATGATTCGAAGCCCAAAGTCCTGGTCGCGCATGCCGACCTGATCGCACCACTGCGCGATCACTTGCCAAAGGACGTCCAGTTGCTCGTGGTGCCGACTCCATCCGAGGTGCAGCAGCGCTACGGTATCGCCGACGCTGCATGCATGCCGTTGCCGGGCGATGTGGCGTGGTCGCAATGGGCGGACAGCTTTGAGCCGTGGACCGCGCCGTCGAAGCGCAGCAGGGCCACCATCATCTATACCTCGGGAACGACCGGTCATCCCAAAGGTGTCAAGCGCAATCCTGCCTCGCCGGAAGAAAGCCAGATCTACGCGAAATTGCTGGCCAGCGTGTACGGTTTCCACCAAGGTGTGCGCGCGCTGGTGACTGGCCCGCTGTATCACGCCTCGCCCAATGCCTATGGTCGCCAGGCATTCGGCCTGGCCGAGGTGCTGGTGATGCAGTCGAAGTTCGACCCCGAGGAGACGTTGGCGCTGATTGAGAAGTACCGCATTACCAATGCGGTCATGGTTCCTACCATGTTTGTGCGCATCCTCAAGCTGCCTCGCGAGGTTCGAGAGCGCTATGACGTTTCGTCGCTGAAGTGGGTTACCCATACGGGCGCTCCCTGCCCGAAGGAGGTGAAGCTGGAGCTGATGAACTGGTGGGGGCCCGTCATTTACGAAACTTATGGTGGCACCGAGGTGGGCACAGCCACCCTGGCGACGCCGCAAGACTGGCTGGATCACCCGGGTTCGGTGGGCGTGCCTACTCCGGGAACGCGGATCGCGTTCTATGGCGAGGACGGAAAACCTGTGCCAGATGGTGAGCCGGGCGAAATCTACATGCGCGTGCCAGCCTACGCCGACTTTACCTACCTGAATAACCCTGAAAAACGAGTTAGCGTCGAGCGTGATGGTCTGATCAGCGTAGGCGACGTGGGCTATCTCAAGAATGGCCGCCTGTATCTGTGTGACCGTCGATCGGACATGGTGATATCCGGCGGTACCAACATCTACCCGGCCGAAATTGAAATGGTGCTCACCCAGTGTCCAGGCGTGAAAGACTGTGCGGTGTTCGGTATTCCCGACGAAGATTTTGGCGAATCGCTGGCTGCAGCGGTTGAACTGATGCCCGGTGCCCAGCTGACGGCGCAAGAGATCCAAACATATCTTGAAGGGCATCTGGCCAAGTACAAGATACCGCGCCGCATCGATTTCCACGCCAGCTTGCCGCGTGAGGACAGTGGAAAAATCTTCAAGCGGCATCTTCGTGATCCGTTCTGGCAGGGCGTCGGTCGCAAGATCTGATGGAGCAGACGGTGCTTGATACACAGGCAGCGGCAGACCGTCTGGAGCGTGTGCTTTCGCGCCACGGGGTCGGTACGGTGCAAAATCTTCGACGTCTTACAGGTGGTGCCACCAAGACCACTTGGTCATTCGAATGGGTCAGTGGTGGCGTCACGGAGGCGCTGATCTTGCAGCAGATGCCCGCGGCCACCGCTCCTGCGCGTCGGGTTCCCAAGCTCAGCGCGCGTGAAGATGCCGCCTTGATGCATGTAGCCCGCGCCGGAGGGGTTCCGGCTCCGGTCGTGCGTGTGGTGCTGAGCGAGGCGGATGGCCTGGGCGAGGGTTATGTCACCGAAGCCGTGCCGGGGGAGACGCTGGGAAAGCGGGTGGTAAACGACGAGGCGTTTGCAGGCGCTCGAGCCAGCATGGCGCAGCAGTGCGGCCAGATTCTGGCTGCCATCCATCGTTTGCCTTTACAGGGGTTGCAATTTTTGCAAACCCTGTCGCCGGCGCAAGAGTTGGACGTCTATGCCGAGCTGCTGCGCGACTGCGCCGTGAGGCATCCGGCGCTGTCGTTTGCGCTGCGCTGGGTGCGCGAACATCTTCCCGCCGACTGGACGCCGGCGCTGGTGCATGCCGACTTTCGCACCGGCAATTTGATCGTCGATCCCGAGGGTGTGCGCTGCGTGCTCGACTGGGAGATCGCCCGTATCGGAGACCCCATGCAAGACTTGGGCGTGCTATGCATGCGCTCGTGGCGTTTCGGCGGTGCTGGCGAGGTGGGCGGTTTTGGTGATCGAGAAGACTTGTATGCCGCCTACGAGACTGCCAGTGGTCAACCCGTGGACCGTGCGCGGGTTCGATTCTGGGAAGCATTTTCGAACCTCAAATGGGCCATTGCATGCGCTCGCCGTGGTTCGGCCATTCGGTCTGACGGTCGGCCGGCCAGCGTGGAGCTTTGCGCTGTGGGGCGGCGCATGGAAGAGCCGCTTTGGGACTTCTTCCAGCTGATACAGGAGGCTGCATGACCGTCTTTGTACCCAGCATGGCCCGCCTGGTACAGGCCGCGGCCGATCATCTGGAACACGAATTGCTCCCTACGCTCGAGGGCTACCATCGTTATCAGACCCGTGTCTGCGTGAATGTGCTTCGAATCGTGCAGCGTCAGGCAGAGCAGGGCGCTGTGCTGGAAGCAGCTGAATGGGCGCGACTGAGTGAATTGCTTCAATCCTGCGAAGCGTTGCCTGCGCTCAACGATGTGCTGGTGGGCCAGCTCGATGACGGCAGCCTGCCGCTGGATGCCCCTGGCCTGGTGCCTCATCTGCAAGCCACGCTGGGTGAAGCGCTGGCCATCAATAACCCCATCTGGACCCGGCAGCCATGAATCAAATTCCCCTGTCGTCTTTGCCTCCACCACGTCGGCGCCCTGCGAAGGCGCCATTGCCACTGGCGGGTGTGCGCGTGGTGGACTTCAGCCACTTTCTTTCCGGACCTTATTGCACCCAGATTCTGGCAGATTTCGGCGCTGAGGTTTGGAAGATAGAGAAGCCCAACGGAGGTGACGATTTCCGATCCCACAGACCGCCCGACTTGGGCGGCGAGTCGCTCGGATACCTCTGGACAAACCGCAACAAAAAAGGCCTTGCGTTAGACCTTTACAGCGATGCAGGCCGAGTTCTGGCACTCGACCTGATCGACCGCGCCGATGTGCTGGTGGAGAACTTTTCCTCGGGCGTGATGCAACGTTTGGGTTTGGATTACGAGACCGTCTCGCGCAGAAACCCGCGTCTCATCTATTGCTCGATTTCGGCCGCCGGTCGCGAGGGGGAGCTGGCGCAGCGCGTGGGCTTCGATCCCATCGCCCAAGCCGAGAGCGGTCTGATGGCGCTCAACGGACACCCCGGGGATGATCCGGTGGTGGTGGGGTCACCGATCATCGACATCACCACCGGCATGATGGCGGCCAACGCCGTGCAAGCTGCACTGCTCGCACGCCACAACGATGGATTGGGGCAGCTGGTGGAAGTGGCCATGCTCGACCAGGCTGCGCAGATGGCGGGCTACCGGCCGATGACCTATCTCGTCACAGGTCAAGAGCCGCAGCGCGTAGGCAATTCCAGCCCGGTGGTGGTGGCCATTGGAATGTTTGGTACAGCAACCGGCCCTATCTATCTGTGCTGCGCCAACGAACGCAGCTACCAGCGTCTGGTTCGTGACGCGTTGAAACGGCCTGACCTGGCAGAAGGCGAGTACGCCGAACCGCGCCAGCGCGCACGTCACCGCGACGCCTTGCGGCAGGCCTTGCAGGAGACCATTGCAGCCCAACCGCGCGAACACTGGCTCCGTGTGATGCGCGCTGCAGGGGTGCCGGTGGGCGCGGTGCGCACGGCAGGTGAAGCGCTGACATGCGACGACGTGCGTGAGCGTGGTCTGATCAGCGCCATCCCTCACCCCACTGCAGTCCAGGTTCCCAATCTGGCACCGCCATACCGACTCAGCAGGACCCCGGTGGCCGACCCTCGGGCAGCGCCCACGTTGGGCCAGCATACCGGCGAGGTGCTACGACAGGTGTTGGGACTGGGGGACGATGCGATTCAATCGCTCATAGACCAAGGCGTACTTGGCGTTCACGAAGGGCATGCATGAATACAAAATTGGAGGCGATGGGTTATCTGGCTCATATCGGCCCCTTGCAGCAAGTGGCGCCAGATACGCTGGCGCTGCAGATGCAGCCAAACCATCTCAATATTGGTGGTCGCCTGCATGGTGGCATCGTGATGGCACTGATCAGCGCCGCTGCGGAGGGCGCCGCGCTGGCAGCGGTAGCCCAGGTACGGCCCGGCGCTTGCGCGGAGATGCTGACGCTGGATGTGCATTTTGTCAGTGCCGCGCTCGAGGGATCGCAGGTACAGGCCCAGGCAACGCCCACACGGGTCACGCGTACGATGGTGTTCCTCACCGTCGTCTTGAACGCGGGCGAAGAGTGCCTGGCCACGGCGCAAGGGGTTTATCGAATTGTCTCGCCTGGGGCTGACGAGTCGTTGTCGTCCATGCCAGTGCCCTCTCTGGAGGGGTGGGATGCTGCCATGTGGAGGGAGCCGTTTGCGCGCCACATCGGGGTGGCCTATGAGCGAACCCTTTCAAATGGCTTCAAGGCTTGCCTGTTTCAGGCGGACCCCACTCGCCTGTGCTCGAACGCGCCGTTGATGCACGACGGTATGGCGCTCTTCGTGGCAGATGTTTTCACCGGCCGTGCGTCATCGACGGCGGCAAAAGCTCAGGGGCGCTGTGTGACCCTGAACATGCAGGTGCGCCGGTTTGGTGATGTGCCCGCCGGGGCCTGGGTCGAATTTCGGCCAAAGGTGCGGCATCTGTCTTCATCCGTCGTTTTTACCGATGGCACCCTGGTTGTCGGTGAACGGCCGGTGATGGCCGTGTCCTCTGTGTGGAAAGTGTTGGGGGCTTCCTAGACCTCCAACAAGGCGCGGCATCAAGCCACGCCTAGCGCACCGGATGCCTGCAGAAGCTGTAGGGCAGATGCAGGCAGTCCCCACTGCGCCAGTGTGGCGACATCGTCGGCGCCCGGTGGAACCCATGCCTTGGGCTCTTCGGCTGGCGTGCGGCTAAAGCGTGGGGCAGGAGCTGGCTGAACCACACCATCCACGGCGACGAATGTTCCGCGTGCCTTCAGATGCGGGTGCTCAGGCGCCTCGGCGATCGAGAGCACCGGCGCAAAGCATGCATCGCTGCCTTCCAGCGCTTCGCACCACTGTGCGCGTGTTCGACTGCGGAATATCTCCGAAAAACGCGCTTGCAGGCGCGGCCAGCCGGCGCGGTCGTTCTGGGCAGGCAGTTCCTCGTTTTCCAGACCCAGGCGGCGGATCAGTTCCGCATAGAACTGCGGCTCAGCTGCGGCCACGGTGACGTAGTGGCCATCGGCTGTTTCATACACGTGGTACCAGGGTGCGGCACCGTCCAGTACATTCTGCCCGCGTGCATCCTGCCAGCGGCCTTTGGCGCGCGCGGCGTGCAGGTAGGTGGTCAGCGATGCAGCGCCATCCACCATGGCGGCGTCCACGACCTGGCCCTTGCCAGACTGGCGGGCTTCCAGAAGCGCGCATACGATGCCAAAAGCCAGGTACATGCCGCCGCCGCCAAAGTCGCCCACCAGGTTCAGCGGCAAGGATGGGGGGGCATCGGCCGTGCCGATAGGGTGCAAGGCGCCTGCCAAGGCGATGTAGTTGGCGTCGTGCCCGGCAGCCTGTGCCATGGGGCCCTCCTGCCCCCAACCGGTCATGCGGCCGTAAACCAGTCTCGGATTGCTGGCCAAACAGGCGTCGGGACCCAGGCCCATGCGCTCCATCACGCCAGGGCGAAATCCTTCGATCAGGGCGTCAGCGCCGTCGATCAGCTTGCGAAGTGCTTGCGCGGCCTCGGGTTTTTTCAGGTCCAGGGCAATGGAGCGACGGTTGCGAAACAGGATGTTGGTTGCCGGCTTGGCCGGCGCCTGCCCGGGCTTGGCCGGGCGCTCGATGCACAGCACCTGAGCGCCCATGTCGGCGAGCATCATTGCAGCGAAGGGGCCGGGTGCAAGCCCGGCCATCTCGATAATCTTTATGCCGTGAAGAGGTCCCATTGGGGTTCAGTCCAGTTAATACCTTGGGTTTTGATTGCCTCGATCCGCTGTGAGATCTTCCGCGCAACATCAGCGGGAACGCCAGCCGGTGCCAGCACCCCAATCCATCCGCGCACCTTGCCTGGAAGAGCCCCAAGCTCGGCAACTCAGTCTGCAAAGGAGCTTCGCCTTTGTAGGGAGTTGCGTTGACCGGGATGTTTATGGCATCCGCGATCATGCCGAATCTGTGGGACCACCTGGTGGTCCCGGCACCACGAGGCTGATGGGTTTGCTGGGGAAGTCTGCAGCGACGGCGCCTGGACAACTGACAAGAAAGGCAAACGAAGCTATGCAGGTGTTGAGCAGGCGAGTGCCCCAACGCTTCAGGCGTGATGGGGGTTTGTTGATATTCATGGCTGTGTTGTCTCCGTGGCTTTTGTATTGCGCTGGATGCTGTGTCGCGCTTTTTTGCCTACTCCACGACGAACGGAGGTCCGTTCTTCGGTGCTCTTGATATTTTTAATGGTTCATCCAATAGTATTTCTGCCAGCGGGTGGATGTCAAGACACAAAGCCTGGTGGCAAGCACATGCCACATATCGTTTCGACTGGCCCTTGTTCTGGTGGCACGACGAGACGCTCCCAGGCTGTGGGGGAAATCTGTCCAGCACTCCTGGATTGGGCTATCGACAGAGCATCGCTTGACACGGCCTTCTTGTTCTAATAAGGTTCAACCAAACATTCAGAAGGAGACAGCATGGCACTTTCCCGTAGAAGAGCATTGGCAGTAGGTTTGGCGTCGGTTGGCTCATGCCTGCCGAAGGCATGGGCACAGCAGACAACGTCGAACTATCCGAGCATGCCTATTCGGATCATCATTCCCACACCGGCTGGCGGTGGGCATGACACCATGATGAGGCTGATCGGGCTCAAGCTCACCGAGCGCCTGGGTCAGCCTTGTGTGATCGAGTCTCGACCTGGTGCCAGTGGTGCTATTGCCGCGTCAGCCGTGGCACAAGCGCCGGCAGACGGTCATACGCTTCTGTTGAGCTATAGCGCATTTCTCAGCAACACCGTGCTGCTGGAAAAACTACCGTACAAGGTGGAAGACTTTGTTCCGGTGAGCATGTTGGCGCTCACTCCTATCGCTCTTGGTATCAATGAGTCCCTGCCAGTTGCCACCCTCCAGCACTATGTCGCCATCGCAAAGACGCAGCCGAGAAAGCTGTCTTACGCGTCCTATGGTCCCGGGAGCGGGGGGCATTTTGTTGGTGAACTATTCAACATGGCGGCCGGCATCGATACTGTTCATGTTCCCTATCGCGGGGAGGCCCCTGCTTTGCAGGATGTGCTGGCTGGCCAGGTGCAGGCCGCATTCGTGTCGATTGGTGGTGCACATCGTTACCCCGGCCGTATCAAGGCGCTTGCGATCGCGTCAAAGGAGCGCTCACCCAGTTATCCCAACGTGCCGACATTCGCCGAGCTTGGCTATCCAGAGGTGGATATGCCAGGTTGGGGGGCGCTCTTTGCGCCGGCCAAAACCCCGCAGTCGGTGGTGGCCTTGTTGACGCGGGAAATCAACCAGATTGTCCTGCAGCCAGATGTGAAGGCGAAGCTGGCCGAGCTCGGATTCGACTCGGTCGGTTGGGGGCCGGCGCAAACGGAGACATTCCTCAAAGAGCAGCTGGACAGCACGAGAAAGCTGGTCAGCACCGGACGCGTGAAGATTTGATACGGGCTGCCATTTGCCTCAGACCGTGAAATGAAGAGAGTCCGCCAGCCTAGGAGCGTGGCGGACAGGCAGAAAAAAGCGAAGCCGCGGGGAAAATACCCCGCGGCTTCGCTTCTTACGGCAGGTCATTCAGGCTTGATGCCCGCTTCTTTGATGGCATTGGCCCACTGCGGGCAACCTTCCTGAATGGCATGCGCCATGTCGGCAGGGGAGCCTGCATTGGGCTGAACGCCCGAAATTAGCAGGCGATCATGGTTCTCAGGTGCCTGTGCGAACTTGCGCAGTTCCGCGTTCAGCCGGTCAATGACCGGCTGGGGGGTGCCTGCCGGGGTCATCAAACCAACCCAGCCTACAAGGTTGATCGGGTATCCGGCCTCGGCAAAGGTCGGCACATTCGGAAACTTGGGCCAGCGCTTCTCGCCGGCGATCGCGAGCGCTTTGAGTTTTTCCGCCTGCAGTTGTCCCGTCGCGGAGCCCATGTCGGCGAATGTCATCTGCACCTCGCCGCTGATGACGGCCTGCAAGGCGGGCACACCGCCCTGATAGGGAACCAGCTGCATGTCCAATCCATTGCGCGCGTTCATGACCGAGCCATACAGGTGGGCCGATCCGCCAATGCCTGGACTGGAGTAGTTCACCTGGTTTGGACTGGCTTTTGCGTATTCGATGAACTGGGCGACGCTGTTCACAGGCATGTCGGGTGCGACAACCATGACCAATGGTGCGGCGCCTACCATGCCGACGGGATCGAAGTCCTTGCTGATGTCGAAAGGTACGTCCTTGCGCAGTGCAGGGTTCACGCAGCCGACCGATGACGACATCAGCACCAAGGTGTATCCGTCAGCAGCCGAGGACTTGGCGTTCTGCACGCCAATGAAGCCCTGCGATCCAGGCTTGTTGTCCACGACGACGGGTTGCCCCAGGCCTTGGCTCATGCTGGCGGCCACAGTGCGTGCGATGATGTCGGACACACCACCGGGGGCGAAAGGGACCACGATGCGGACGGGCTTGGTTGGCCAGTCTTGCGCCTGGGCGGTTATCGTTGCGCACGCAATCAGCGATGCAAAAACAGCTGGGGAAAATCTGCGAGCCATGATGTTTCTCCGTTAATGGCGTTTGAAGGTTGAATCAGCAGTTGTGTTGCTGCAAGGCCTTCATTGCAACGTGATCTGGCTTTCGCGAACGATCTTGCCCCACTGCTCCACATCCGACGCGATTTGTTTGCCGAAGTCCGAGCTGCTGCTGCCCACAGGCTCGAAGCCCATGCCAATGATTTTTTCCTTAACGTCCGGCAGCGCTGTGACGCGTTGGATCTCCTTGGAGAACTTTTCAACAATTTCAGCGGGGGTGCTGACGGGAAGCAGTACGCCGCCCCAGCCAGGCAGATTGATGCCGGGGAAACCGGCCTCGGCCAGGGTCGGAACATCGGGAAAATTCTTGAGTCGGGCGGGGTTGGCGACGGCGATGAGCTTGACCTTGCCCCCGCTGATTTGCCTGCCGTAGAAGCCCATCGACCCATAGGCCAGATCGATGCTGCCGTTGACCAGATCAGTAAAGGCGGGCGCCTCGCCTTTGTAGGCCACGTGCTTGATCTTGATGCCGGCGGCCTTGTTCAGCCCCTCGCCGATGACGTGACCGCCCGATCCAACCCCATACGAGCCGAAGGTAAGTTTTTCCGGTGATGCCTTGGCAAGCTTGATGACGCCTGCAAGGTCATTGGCCGGAAGCTGGGTACTTGCCGCCAGCGCAATGGGAAAAGCCGCTACCAGCGACACCGGCGCGAAATCTTCGGCCTTGTATTGCGGGTTGGGCTGCAGCACCAGATTTTGCGTGAACCCGCTGATGGTGAACAAGGCGGTGTAACCGTCTGCAGCGGATCTTGCCACGGCAGTCGTGGCCAGGATGGTGTTGGCACCAGGGCGTGACTCGACGATCACCGGTTGCCCCCAGGACTGCCCCAGCTTGTCGGCGATCAGGCGAGCGAGCACGTCCATATTCCCGCCGGGTGCCGTGGGGATGATGAAGCGTACGGGCTTGCTGGGAAATGAGTCTTGAGAATGAGCCGGGATAGTGCCGAGCAGCACGGTGCCGGCAGCAATGGCTGTCAGGGCGCGGCGAACGGAAAAGATGGTCATGCTTTGTCTCCTCTATGGTGGTGGTTTTCAGATGAAAGAATCGGGGATCAGGTCGCTAACGGGACAATCGCTGTAGGTGGAAAAGTCGGTCACTCCTTGCTGGTAAAGAACTTGCTCATCAATGCAGAAGTTGCCGCTGAAAGAGCGGTTGCGTGTCAGGATGGCGTGGGCGGCGTCGGCAACAATGTCTGGGCGGCGGGTTCGCTTCATGGTGGTTTCGCCGCCCAGGATGTTCTGTACCGCGGCCGTTCCAATGAAGGTCCGAGGCCACAGGGCATTGAAAGCCACGCGGTCGCGGAACTCTCCGGCCATGCCCAGCACACACATGCTCATGCCAAACTTGGCCATCGTGTAAGCCACGTTGGGGGCGAACCAGCGCTCCTCCATGTTCAGAGGTGGCGAGAGCATCAGCACGTGCGGGTTCTCCGTCTTGAGCAGGTGCGGCAGGCATGCGCGCGAGACCAGGTAGGTGCCCCGCGCGTTGATGCTGTGCATCAGGTCAAAGCGCTTCATGTCGGTGTCGAGCGTTCCGGTTTTGCTGATGGCGCTGGCGTTGTTCACGCAGATATCGATGCCACCAAAATGCGAAACGGTTTTCTCTACAGCAGCCAGTACCTGGTCTTCGTGGCGGATGTCCACCACCAACGGGAGGGCACTGCCGCCAGCGGCCTCAATGGCCTCTGCTGCCGTGTAAATGGTGCCGGCCAACTTGGGATGCGGCCTGTCCGATTTGGCGGCGATGGCGATGTTGGCGCCATCGCGCGCGGCGCGCAGGGCAATGGCCAGGCCGATGCCCCGGCTGGCGCCGGTGATAAACAAGGTCTTTCCCTTGAGAGTGCTCATGGCTTCGCCTTGGGAAAGCCACGGAAAGGCGGGGCTTTTTTGGCCAGCATGGCTTCAATGGCCACGCGCGGCTCGGGCGCGGCAAAGGCTGCGGCCTGGCTCGAGGCCTCCAGCGTGAACAGGGTCTGCTGGTCTGCGTCGAGCGAGGCATTGAGGGCAGCCTTGGTCAGCGCAAGTGCGGTGGGGGCGGCGTGGGTCAGACTCTCGGCAATTTGGCGCACACGCTCTTCCAGCGCCTCGCTTTCATGCACCTCCATCACCAGGCCCAACTGGCGGGCTTCTTCCGCGTCGATATCGCGGGTGGAGAACATCAGTTCCTTGGCGCGCTGAATGCCGACCGCACGGGGCAGCAGGTACAGGGCACCCAGGTCAGGCACCAGACCCAGGCGCAGGTAGGCCATGCAGAAGCGCGCACGTGGCGTGGCCACCACCATGTCGGCGCACAGCGCCAGCGCAAAGCCCGCTCCCATGGCCGGACCGTCCACCGCTGCGATCACCGGACGGCCCAGGTTGAGCATGTCCTGGATGAAGCGAAGACCGGTCTTGATGCGTTGCTGCCAGTAGTGGGGACCTGCGTCGAGGTGCTCGTGCAGCACGTGCAGGTTGCCGCCGGCGCAGAATGCACCGGGCGTGCCTGTCAGCACCAGGACGCGGATCTCGGGGTCCTGACGCACCTGCTCCAGAACGGTCATGAGGTCGGCGCGAAGTTCGGCGTCGAAAGGGTTGTGCTTCTCGGGCCGGGACAGACGGATCCAGCCGACCTGATTCACAACCTCGAAGTTCAGGGTGTTCATCGCTACCTCCTCAAGCGGGGGTAAACATGGGCACCATCTGCCCGTCTTCAGCGGCTTTGAAGACCACCTTCACGCGCTGGCCGATGTGCACCGTGTCCAGATCGCAATCGACGATGTTGCTCAGCATGGTGATGCCTTCATCCAGCGCGACATAGGCGATTGCATAGGCTTGCGGGCCGGCACGGCGCGTGACGCTTACGCTGTAAACGGTGCCTTGGCCACTCAGGGTTTCCCACTCGGTGTCACCCTGGCAGAAGGGACAGATGGGGCGTGGGTACCAGTGCAGCTTGCCGCATTGCTGGCAGCGCCGGCTGGTGAGATTGCCTTCGCGGGTCGCGGCCCAGAAAGCCTCGGTGGATGCGTCCACAAGGGGGGCGCTCAAAGGGCGGTCAACGTAGGGGGTGCTCATGTCTTACTCCCGTTCCATGATGAGGGTGGCGCTACCGTGGCGAGAACCGAGCAGGCCGCCGGTGCCTTGTGCAAGGGCGAGGTGGCAGTTGGGCACCTGCACCTTGGGGTTCGCTTCACCTCGCAGCTGTCGAACGGCTTCGATCACCTTGGTAATGCCGCCGCGGTTGGCTGGGTGGTTGTTGCACAGGCCACCGCCGTCGGTGTTGAACGGCAGCTTGCCCACACCCGAGATCAGGTTGCCGTCGGCCACGAATCGGCCGCCTTCCCCCTTTTTGCAGAAGCCCAGGTCTTCGAGCTGCATCAGCACAGTGATGGTGAAGCTGTCGTAGATCGACGCGTATTGAATGTCAGACGGCTTGACACCGGCTTCGGCAAATGCCGCCGGACCGGTGATCGCCGCGCCTGACCAGGTCAGGTCCACCTGACCGCCAAGCTGGCCTTTGATGGTCTCGGCGCCGCCAAGTACCTTCACCACCGGGCGTTTGAGCTGGCGGGCAATCTCGGGGCGAACCACCACCAGCGCGCCTCCGCCATCGCTGACCACGCAGCAGTCGAGCTTGTGCAGCGGGTCGGCGATCATGGGAGAGTTCAGCACGTCTTCCACAGTGACAGCATCCCGCAACATGGCGTTCGGGTTGTGTTGGGCGTGGGCGGCGGCGGCCACCTTGATCCACGCCAGCTGCTCGGCGGTCGTGCCGAATTCATACATGTGCCGGGCCGCCGCGAGCGCGTACATGTTCACGGTAACCGGCGCATAGGGCATTTCCCAGGGTACGTCGGGTGTGGAAGGCGTCACCAGACGCTGTCCGACGCCTACGCCGCTGGCGCCTTCGGTGCGAGGCCGTCCCGCCAACGTGATTAGCGCCACGTCACACTTGCCTGCGGCAATGGCCTGCGCGGCATGAGCCACATGAATCAGATAGGCTGAGCCACCTGTGTCGGTGTTGTCGATGTGGCGCAAGCGCGTGAGGCCCAGGTAGTCGGCCATGCTGTTGGCGCCCAGACCGGGCGCATCGCCGGCGCAGAAGTAGCCGTCCACGTCCGCCAGTGTGAGTCCGGCGTCTTGCAAGGCGCCGCGCGCGCATTCGGCGTGCAACTGCGCCACGGTCTTGTCGGGAGCTTTGCGTGTGGGGTGTTCGTATGCGCCTGCTATGCAGGCTTTTCCCTTGATTGTCATGTCATCTCCAGTTGACGGGTGTTCAGGCCGTAGAATATCATTGGTTCAACCAACAAACAAGGAGCAAAATATGACACCCATCGTTTCTCTCGAAGGCCGCACCATCGTTGTCACCGGGGCGGGTCAAGGGATTGGCAAGGCGCTGGTGGAAAGTGTGATCGCCCTGGGCGGCAACGCCGTGGCGGTGGACCTGAATGCCGAGACCCTGAACGCCGTCGCCGCATCCCAGCCTGCGGACCGTGTGCTCGCGGTGCAGGGCAGTGTGGCCGACCCGGCCCTGGCCAACCGTGCGGTGGCTGAGGCCGTGGCCAAGTTTGGCGCGGTGCACGGACTGGTGAACAACGCCGGCATCATCCGCCCTGCCATGATCGAGAAAATGACCGACCAGCAGTGGCAGGATGTAATCGACGTTCACCTGAGCGGCTCTTTCTACTGGACGCGCGCGGTGGGCCAGCACATGATCGAGCGCGTGAAGGGCGGCGACAGGAGCGGCGGTGCCATCGTCAACATCTCGTCGGACGCCGGGCGCAAGGGCTCGATCGGCCAGATCAACTACGCCGCTGCCAAGGCGGGCATGCTGGCCATGAGCATGACCATCGCCCGCGAATGGGGTCGCCATAACATCCGCGCCAACTCGGTCTGCTTCGGTGTGGTGGAAACGCCTATGACCGAAGTGGTGCGCGGCGAAAAATTCCGTGACGGCATGCTGGCGCAGATCCCCATGGGCCGCTGGTCCACGCCGGATGAGGCGGTCAAGGCCGTGTGCTTCCTCCTGTCGGATGGCGCGAGTTACATCACCGGTCAGCACCTGGGTGTGAACGGCGGATTCCACATCAGCCTCTGAGGTCGCAATGACGGTCAGCACCGTGCAAAGTGATCTGGATATCGGCCGTCTGGCCGAGGTCATCCGCACCGGTATCGAGCCATTCGCCGGTGAGCTCCAGGTGCGCCGCATCGAGGGAGGGCAGTCAAACCCTACCTACATTGTCGAGGCAGGTGTCAACCGATACGTGCTTCGTCGAAAGCCCACCGGGAATCTGCTCCCATCCGCTCACGCCATCGAGCGCGAGTTCCGCGCGATGCAGTCTCTGGCTTGTACGGAAGTGCCTGTGCCTCGTGTGCGCCTGCTGTGCGAGGATCCCGAGGTGTTGGGCAGTGCCTTCTACGTGATGGACTTCGTGGAGGGCAGGATACTGGGTGACCAGACCCTGCCGGATATTTCGGCTGAGCAGCGCCGTTCTTACTACACGGAACTCAATCGCGTGCTGGCCCGCCTGCATGCGGTCGACTTCCGCGCCTGTGGTCTGGGTGATTTCGGCCGTGAGGGTGACTATGTACGGCGTCAACTGGAGCGCTGGACCCGTCAGTATCGCGCCAGCGAGACCACGTTGATTCCTGCCATGGAAAACCTGATGTCATGGCTGAGTGAACGAATTCCGCCGCAAGATTTCACCAGCATTGTGCATGGCGACTATCGGTTGGATAACGTGGTGTGGCACCCGACGGAGCCGCGAATCGTGGCTGTGCTCGACTGGGAGCTTTCCACCCTGGGCGATCCACTGGTGGACTTCGCATACCACTGCATGACCTGGCATCTTCGTCTTGGCACCCACCGGACATTGGCCGGTGTGGATCTTGCGTCATTGGGGGTCCCCGATGAACAAGCCTACGTGGCACTGTACGCCCAACACAGTCAGCGCGATGTGGCTCGAATCCAGGAGCATTGGGCCTTTTACATGGCCTTCAACATGTTCCGCATGGCAGCGATTCAGCAGGGCGTCGCTCGCCGCGCTCTGGATGGCAACGCTGCCAACACCCGTGCGGCAGAGGTGGCTGCCAGGGTATCTCTCACCGCGCAGGCGGGCTGGGCGCAAGCCTCGCGAGCCATGGCCTGAGCGGATCGGTTTGGCGAATATAAGCAGGAGACAACATATGTACATGCCCCCCAACAGCCGTCTCAGGCTGGATCCGAAAGACGAGTACACACACGAGCCAGAGCCCGTATCCAACTACAACGAGAGCATGTATTTCAATGCTTTCGATACAGCGTCCGGCGTCGGGGCGTGGATGCGTATTGGCAACCGCCCCAACGAAGGGCATGCCGAGATGAGCTGTTGCGTCTACCTGCCAGATGGCCGGGTGGGTTTCATGTTTGAACGTCCGGCCATCAGTGGCAATAGTGAAATGGCAGCGGGCGGCATGCGTTTCGAGGTGCTGGAGCCCTTCAAGCAGCTGCGCGTCACATACGAGGGTGAGCTGCTGCTCATGAGCGATCCGCACGCCATGGCCAACCCCAGTGCAGCCTTCAAGACTTACCCGAAGCGTCCTGCATCGATCGCGCTGGAATTTGAGGGCGTATCGCCCATGCACGGGGGAGAAATCGTCGATCTGAACGGTCGGCCCATCGAATTGGACCCAGAGCACGCCGTGTACCGCGGCCACACGGAGCAGCATATGGCGGTGAGCGGCCACATCACCGTGGACGGGCATCGCTTCGACATCGCCCAGGGCACAGGCTACCGCGACAAGTCCTGGGGGCCACGCTACTGGCATAGTTTCTATTGGTACAAGTGGCTGCCCGTCGCTTTCAGTCGCGATTTTGGTGTGCTGCTCTCGATCAAGGGGAACCCTGACGGAGGTCCGAACCGGATCAGCGGCAACGTGCTCAGAGGTGGTGTGTACGAGTCGGTGATCGATGGCCGCATCGATGCCGAGTATGACGAACAGTGGTATCCGCTACGTTTCTCCGCGTGGCTCAAGACCGCTGAACGGGAGTACACGCTGCAGGGCCGCGTGCTGGCTACTTTGCCCTTGCGCCATCGGCGCAAAGACAGCGCTGATACGAGCAGCTACACACGCATCACCGAGAGCATGAGCGAATACATCTGCGAGGGTCAAAGAACCCTCGGTATGACAGAGTTCTGTGATGTGATGGAGGGGGGTGTGCCGATTTCCGTGTCATCGGTGGGGCTCTCATGAGCGAACCCGTATTGCTTGAGCGCCACAGCGGGGTGGCCCTGGTCACGCTGAACCGTCCGCATGCAAAGAACGCGCTGGATGCGGAAACCACCGACGCTCTCGTGGATCTGCTGCGATCCCTGCGTGATGACCAGAGTGTGTGCGCTGTGGTGCTTGCAGGTGCCGGCGGCGAATTCTGCGCTGGTGGCGACGTGAAAGCCATGGGCAACGGAGGCACTCGCAGTGTTGAGCAGCGCCGAGCCGGCATGGCCCGCTATCGAGACCTCGCCAACGCCTTGGCCGGACTGGACAAACCCGTGGTGGCCGCGGTGGACGGGGTGGCCTTTGGCGCTGGACTGAGCCTGGCTTTGTGGGCCGACCTGATACTGGTGAGTGACCGTGTACGAATGTCCATGGTGTTTCACCGCCTCGGTCTCGTGCCCGACGTGGGGGCCTGGTATACGCTGCCACGTGCGGTGGGCCTGCAGCGCGCGAAGGAACTCATTTATTCTGCCCGCGAGTTCGGCGCGCAGGAAGCCCTGCACATGAACTTGGTGCTGGAGGTGCATACGCCCGAGGCCCTGCTGCCGCGTGCGCTGGAGATCGCCCACAGCTTCGAAGGCGCCTCCGCTGTCGCCATGAGCCTGTCCAAGCAAGCCCTCCAGGCCTCGCTGCACACCGATCTCGCTTCCATGCTCGACATGGAGGCCACCGCTCAGGCTGTCGCCGGAGGTAGCGAGTACGTGCACGAATCGGTGCGCCGGTTTTCCGCCCGTGAGCCCGCACAGTTCCGCTGGCCCACCTTTCCTTCTCAGACCGAGACCAAATCATGATCGACTTCGAAAAGACCAAGGCCTGGCGCTCAGGCCCCGTTCGCCACACCTACACCGCCCGTGACACCATGCTCTATGCCCTGGGCCTGGGTTTGGGCGCCGATCCGATGGACGCGCAGCAGTTGCGCTATGTCTACGAGAAAGATCTGGTGGTGCTGCCCACCATGGCCGCCGTGCTGGCATCGCCGGGTGCATGGATGCGTGAGCGCACCGAGCTGGGTATCGACTTTCTCAAGCTCGTGCACGGCGAGCAGGGTGTCACACTCCACCAGCCGCTGCCCACTGCCGGTACCGTGATCGGCGAAAGCCGCGTCACCCGTATCGTGGACAAGGGTGAAGGCAAGGGCGCGGTGATGCACGTGGAGAAGACCCTCACCGATGCCGACAGTGGTGCTCTCCTGGCCACGGCTGAACAGGTGTTGTTCCTGCGCGGTGACGGTGGCTTCTCGCGAGGCAGCGGCGGAGATGCTGCTGCCCCGGCGCTGCCTTCCGTGCCCGAGATGGTGCCCGATGCCGTGCTGGAAGTGCCCACTCGCCCCGAGGCCGCGCTTATCTACCGCCTCAGTGGCGATATCAACCCCCTTCACGCTGACCCGGCCGTAGCGACCAAGGCCGGCTTTCCCAGGCCCATCCTGCACGGCCTGGCCACCTGGGGTAACGCCGCGCGCGCCCTGGTTCAGCTTTTCGCCGACCACGAGCCGTCCCGTCTGCGCAGCATCCGTGCGCGCCTGACTTCTCCTGTGTACCCGGGCGAGACCCTGGTGGTGGAGGCATGGCGCTTGGCTGAAGGTGAAGTGGCATTCCGCGTTCGCGTGAAGGAGCGCGATGTGGTGGTGCTCAACAACGGTCGCGCCCGGATCGCCGAGGCCTGATGGCAGATCCAGTCATGAAGGCGTGGCGGGTCGAGTCCCTGACCGAACCGCCCAGCCTGGTGCTCAGAGAGTTGCCGATTCCCGAAGCCGTGCCGGAGCAATACCTTGTTCGGGTGGAGGCCAGCGGCCTGGCTTTTGGTGACACACTGCTGGTGCGCGGGCGCTACCAGATAAAGCCACCATTGCCTTTCACCCCGGGCTCGGAGGTGGTGGGTACCATCGTGGGCGTTCGTGGTGGGGCAGAGGGTTTTCTGCCTGTGGGCACGCGCATCGCCAGCTCATGCCAGCAAGGCGGCATGGCCGAGTACGCGCTGGTTCCGGTCTGTCACGCGGTCGCTCTGTCTCCGGACATTTCGGCTGGCGCGGCGCTTGCGTTGCGCAGCAACTTCCCCACCTCGCTTTACGCATTGCGTGAAGTGGCGCAGCTGCGGCCCGGTGAGACCGTGCTGGTGCACGCTGGCGCTGGTGGCGTGGGCAGCGCGGCCGTGGCGCTGGCGCGCTGGCTGGGGGCGCGCGTGATAGCCACCGCGGGTGGCCCTGAGAAGGTGGCAGCGGTGAAGGAGATGGGGGCTGACGAGGTGATCGACTACGGCCGGGCTGACTGGGTGGACGAAGTCAAGCGCCTGGCCCGCCAGGGAGTCGACGTGGTGTTCGACCCAGTGGGCGGAGAGGTGGGCGTGCAAAGCCTCCGCTGCCTGGCATACGGTGCGCGATACCTTGTCGTAGGCTTTGCCAGCGGCACGCTCACTGCCTTGCCGGCCAACCGCCTGCTGCTGCACAACGCCACCGCACACGGTGTGCTGTGGGGCGAGGTGCGCCAGCGCGACCTGTCTTTGGCACGGCGCCTCACGCAAGAGGTGATGCAGGCTTACGCACAAGGTCGCTTGCACTTGATGCCCGGCCGTTCCCATGCCTTTGCCGACGCCCCAGCGGCCCTGCAGGCGCTGCACACGCGCCACAGCGTGGGCAAGCTTTGGCTGACGGTGGGTGGGAACTGAGGCGCGGGCACCCATGGCCATGCTGAAGTCCCTAGGCAGTGCTTTCCCGGCACTGGCCGAGCTGCGCATCCGTCGCTACCTCAGCGCGCAGTCGGCCTCGCTGCTGGGAAGCTGGATTCTGGATATCACGCTGAACTTGCTCGTGTGGCGCCTGACCAAGTCGCCGGCCATGCTGGGCGCGCTGAACTTCCTGATCTACATGCCATCAATGGTGGTCATTCCGGTGCTATCCGGCCGATTGCGCGTGGACAACGCACGCCGTCTGTCGTTGTTGGTGCTGGGGTCGGCCATGGCGGTGGCAGTGCTTTTGATTCTGGGACACATGCTGGGGTTTCTGACGCTGCCGGTGCTGATGGGTGCAGCGCTGGTGCGCGGTGTATTGGGCGGCATGGAGGTGCCCACGCGTCAGATGTTGCTGATGAACCTTACCCAGGATAGTGCTCGCCTTGCCAGTGCCATTGCGTTGAATACGGTGGTGTTTCTGCTGGCCCGTACCTTGGGGCCCGCATTGGCGGGTCTGATGTTCGAGTCCCTTGGGCCGGCGCCAGGCTTTTTCCTTGCTGCCGTGGGCACGGCGGTCATGTGGCGCACCGTGCTGCGCTTGCCTCGGGTGCTTCGCTCGTCGTCGGGGGATGCCCCCACGCAGGGTGGCGGGTTGTGGGCGGCCCTGCGATTTGTATGGCAAGACGGCTTCGGTCGCCTGTTTTTGCCGATGACCGCATGTGTGGCGTTTTGTGCCGGGGCCTACCAGACCTTGATCCCTGTGTTGGCCGATCGCGTCTATGGGTCGGCAGGTGCCTGGACGGGCTGGTTTTTCGGGGCGGGCGGGGTCGGGGCACTGGCGGCGGCGGTCTTGCTCTCCTCTCGCCATGTGGAGCCCAGTCTTCGTCTGGGTCTGATGGCCGTGCCGTGGCTCGCGGTGCTGGCTCTGACACTGCTCGCATGCAGCGGGCATGTAATCACCACGCTGGCGGGCTTCGCATTACTGGGCTTTTGCACGTCCTTTGTGGGCACGGGCACCAATGCAACCTTGCATCGGCGCTTACCTCCCGCCGTACGGGGTGGTCTGATCGCGTTGTTGCTTCTTGCGTTCAACGGGGTCATGCCTTTGGCACAGCTTGTGGCTGGCGCGCTGGCCCAATGGGGGTCGGTGCAGGCGGCTTTTGGCTGGCTGGCCGCGTGCCTGGCGGTGGTCCTGGCCGTCGCCTATGGATGGCGCTGGCATCGCCTGGGCCGCGTGGTATGGGACATGAACCGGCTGTAGGCAGCTGAAGCCGGTCCGTGAAGTTGCTTACTGGCGAGGCTCTCGGATGCCCTCCATGACGACGCCCTTCTGAACAAGAACATCGATCTCGGCATCGGTGTAGCCGCTGCAGCGCAAGACGTCGCGGCTATGCTGGCCCAACGCCGGAGCGCCACGGGGGCGTACCTTTTTGACACCATCGATGCGAAATGGGCTGTCTACTGTGAACGGTGTTCCCCCCATGCCATCGGCCTCAACGAAGGCCCCGGCGTGAACGGCCTGCTTGTCGTGAGGGACATCGGAAAGCCGCGCTACAACCGAGACGGTGAACCCGCCTGCAGCTTCAAGCTGGCGCTGCCATTCTGTGGCATCCTGGCGGAGAAAAACCGAATCAAAGATCTCGGTAAGCTTCTGAGCGTTGTTGCGGCGGCTTTCCATTGTGGCAAAGCGCGTGTCACTCCCCAGCTCGGGTAGGCCAAGGACTTGCAGCAGCACGGGCCACAGTTTGATTTCGGACACCATGGCGATGGACAGCCAGCGATCATCGGCGCATCGGTAAAAGTTCGACAGAGCGCTGCGGGGCTTGTGCCGGGCAAGTCGATAGCGGATTTCCGCGCCTGCCAATGCAGCCTGCACCATGGCCGCGTTGGCCCAGATGCCGTTGGCCAGCAAGGACGTGCTGACCACGCCACCAAGGCCGGTGCGCTCGCGTCGATAGAGGGCCGTTACGATGGCGCCGAACAGTGTGCTGGCTGTAGGCTGATCGCCCTGCGCCATCGCGGGGGCGGTAGGCGGTGCGTGCTCGTCGGCGCGTGTGATGTCGGTCAGACCGGATCGCGCGAAGTAGGCTGTGGCGTCGAACCCGAGGCGATCGGCTTCAGGTCCGGTCTCTCCGTAGCCAGAAACCGATGCGAACACAAGGCGGGGATTGAGAGACAAGAGAGCCTGAGGTTCAAGCCCCAGCCGTGTACGAACAGCAATCGGGTAGTTGGTGATGAGCACATCGGCCTGTTCGACCAGTCTGTGCAGCACGGCCTGACCCGACGACGAGCGCAGGTCAAGCGCCAGGCCCAGCTTGTTGCGCGATACCAGGTCCCAAGCGTAGTTGTGTTCGCTCTTGGGAAGGTTGGGCAGGGCCGACATGACACGGTATCCGTCCCCCGCATCAGGCGGCTCGATCTTGATGACTTCGGCACCGAAGTCCGAGAGGATGGTTGCCGCCGCTGGTGCTGCCACGTAGCTGGCGACATCGAGCACCTTCAACCCTTCGAACACGCTCATTGTCTTGCTCCTAGTTGTAAACGCTTGGCGTTTGATCGACCGACATGGTCAGAGCGATCGCCTTGCTGGTTGTCAACATATTTTCATTGGTTCAATCAATGAAAAAAATGAGGGAAAATTCGGTTGGCGAGTTGTCTATGACCTTATTCACGCTGGTTGTCGCGGACGGCAGAAGTGCCTCGTCGATCGACGCAAAGGTCCAAGGGTTCTTCCGGTGACAGCGTTATGAGGGCGCCGAGTCCCGTTCGATGCTTGAGCGCTCGTCCAGCGATGGCGAGGACAGCCCGCCCAGAAGTCATGGCTTAGGTTGGGCAACTGGGGCATGTACAAAGAGGAAGTCTGGATTCTTCCAGTGCCTCAGGCACGAAGATCCAGCACCACTCGGCCTATCGAATTGCGCTGACGCACCAGATCAGCTGCCTCTGACAAACGTTCCAGCCCGAAACAGGAGTAGATAGGCGGGTGCAGGCAGCCGTCTTTGTAAAGGCGCAGTACATCTTGCTGCACTTTCCGTGTGATCTCGTGTTCCTTCTGTGCTGCCTGACGGTAGTCCACGCCCAGCAGGCCGGCTCCCTTGACAATGGCCAGGTTCGCCTTGAGCGCTGGGATGTGCCCGCCCGCAAAGCCCACCATGAGGTGTCGGCCTCGCCAGCCCAGTGTACGAAATGCGACGTCTGTGGCGTCACCGCCTACCGTGTCGAAAACGACGTCTACGCCCGCTTTCCCGGCCAGGGACTTGGCTTCATCTTTCCAGCCATCGTGGGTGACGATCACGGAGTTTGCCCCCGCTGCCAGGACTGGATCACGCTTGGACGGATCTCGGACTGCGGCGATAACGTGCGCACCCAGCACCTTGCCAAGTTGAATCGCTGCGTAGCCCACACTGCCTGTGGCTCCGAGCACGAGTATGGTTTCACCGGCGCGCAGCTGGGCGCGTTCGCGCAGGGCGTATAGCGCCGTGGCGTAGGGCGCCATCAGAGCCGCAGCCTCGATGGCCCAATTTTCTCTGTCGATCGGCTCATCTGCGCTGGCGAGTCGCGCCGCAGCGGAGGCGGGCAGACACAGCATTTCTGTCCATGCTCCCTGGCGCACGCCACAAACGCGGTCGCCCACGCGCAAGCCAAGCGTATCGCCCGTCCCCAGCGATTCGACTACGCCGCTGAACTCCGAACCCGGTACGAAAGGAGGTGACGGCTTCCATTGGTAGCCGCCACTGGCCAGCAACAGGTCCACAAAGCTGATGGCGCTGGCATACACCCTGATACGCACCTCGCCAGGACCGGGCTCGGGTACTGGCAGCAGGTCCAGCGAGGGGAGGGAGCCAGCGTCATAGCTGTGCACCCTCCAGGCACGCGACATCCGGATTGTCATTGGTCGATTCGGATCGAGCTGTCCTTCTTGATGGCGGTCCACTCATCCGCTGCCTTGCGCATGATGGCGGCAAACTGCTCTGGTGTGGTCACCGGGGCGACTTCCAGCCCATAGGCGAGCATTTGCTTCTGAAATTCCGGCGTTGCCATCACCTGATTGATCGCCTTGTTCAGTTTTTCCACCACGGACTTCGGCGTACCCGCAGGCGCGAAGATGCCACAGAAGGATTCGGTGGTTATTCCGGGAATGCCGAGCTCCTGGAAGGTGGGCACATCAGGCAGGGCTTTCCAGCGGTGGGAGCCTGAAACAGCAAGAAGGCGCAAGCGGCCATCAGCACCAAAGGTAACGCCGCTAGCGCTGGAAACCACACCGGCATCCACGCGACCTGCGCTCAGGTCGGGCAGCATGGGCGCCTCGCCTTTGTAGGGAATATGGTTGAGCTTGATATTGGCGGCACGCGCAAACATCTCGCCGTAGTAGTGCGAGCTCGATGCATGGCCGGTGGTGCCGAAATTGAGCGGCTCCTTGGCTGCTTTGGCCTTCTCGATGAACTCTGCCAGAGTCTTGGAGCCATTTCCCGGCACGGCCCACAGGGCGGGGATCTCGTACAGGCGCGCAACAGGGGCGAATTCTTTATGAGGATCGTAACTGACGTTGGGCAGCAGAATCGGATTGCTCACGAGCGCCGTCATGTTCAACAGCAGCGTGTGCCCATCCGGGGTTGAACGCGCGACCATGGTGGTGCCGATCAGCGAGTTGGCGCCTGGTCGGTTATCGACCACCACGGGTTGGCCCAAGAGGGGCTCGATGTTCTTGGCCAGCATACGGGCGACACCATCGGTCTGCCCACCGGCGGGAAACGGCAGCACCAGCGTGATGGGCTTGGTGGGCCATGCCGCGTCTTGGGCCCAGACCTGTCCTGTGGTCAGAGTAGCGGTACTTGCCATGGCCAGGGCTAGGGCTTGTCTGCGGTTGATCATGGGTTTTGTCTCCTAGTGGGTGGATGGAATGGAAAACGGATGCGCTCCCCTGGGGGGTAGGGGGCGCGTAGGGGGCTGGATCAGGCGAAGCGCTCTCCGCGTTGCGCCATCTCCAGCAGCAAGGCCGGCGGTGCGAAGCGCTCGCCGTAGCGCTGAGCGAGTTCGGTTGCGCGCTGCGCAAACGCAGGCAGGCCGACCATGTTCACGTACTGCAGCACGCCACCCGTCCATCGGGGGAAGCCGATGCCCAGCACCGAGCCGATATTGGCATCGCGGGCGCACTCGATGACACCCTCCTGCATGATCCGGATGGCCTCGATAGCCTGGATGTACAGGATGCGGTCACGCAGATCTTCGAGCGGTACGTCCACCCCCGGCTTGCCAAACTCGGCCGCCAGACCCGACCACAGGTGTTTGGGTTCGCCTTCGGGGTATTCGTAGTAGCCACCGCCACCGGCACGGCCTGGGCGATTGAGGCCCTCGGCCATTCGCTTGATCACATCCCAGCCGGGGTGGTGGGCCATGGTCTTTCCCTCGGCGGCAAGATCGGCTTCGGTCTGACGCTTGACCGACAGGCTCAGGGCCATGGACGTTTCGTCCATCACCGCCAGGGGGCCCACCGGCATTCCCACGCTGAGTGCGGCATTTTCGATCAGCGCGGCGGGCACGCCCTCGCCCAGCATGGCCGCACCTTCCTTGGTGAAGGTGCCGAATACGCGACTGGTGAAGAAGCCGCGCGAGTCGTTCACCACAATGGGCGTTTTGCCGATCTGCTTCACGTAGTCGAGCGCATTGGCCAGCGTCTCGGGTGAGGTCTTCTGGCCTTTTATCACCTCAACAAGCGGCATCCGGTCCACCGGCGAGAAGAAGTGAAGTCCGATGAAACGCTCGGGGTTTGCACTTGCCTGGGCAAGGCCGGTGATAGGAAGGGTGGAGGTGTTGGACGCAAAAATTCCACCCTGTGCCAGCTGCGGCTCTGCCTCGGCCGTGACGCGTGCCTTGAGTTCGCGGTTCTCGAAAACGGCCTCGATGATCAGCTCGCAACTGTTCAGGTCGGCGGCTTCGGCTGTCGGAACGATCGCTTTCAGCACTTCGTCGCGGCGGGCTTCCGTCATGGAGCCCCTGGCGATACGCTTAGCAAGCAGCTTCTCGCTGTGGGATTTGCCCTTGGCAGCCTGCTCCGGGGTCACGTCCTTCAATACGGTGGTGATGCCACGCATGGCGTTCACGTGCGCAATGCCTGCCCCCATCATGCCGGCGCCCAGCACGCCCACGCGGGAAAAGCGCTTGGTTGGCACACCGGTCGGGCGTCCCTTGTCGGACTTGATCTCGTTCATCTGGAAGAAGAACGTGGTGATCAGATTCTTGGCTACCGGCCCGGTGGCCAGGCCGACGAAGTGGCGACTCTCGATGGTGCTGGCCGTGTCAAAATCCACCACGGCACCCTCCACAGCCGCCGAGAATATGGCCATGGGTGCGGGATAGCAGCCGCGGGTCTTTTTCATCAGCTGAACAGGTGCGGTGCGCAGGAAGGGGAGCGACGCAGGCGCCAGTTCGGTTGCACCGGGCAGGCGCCAGCCCTTGCGGTCCCACGGTTGGCAGGCTTCCGGGTTGGCCTTGATCCACTCGCGCGCCAGACGCATCAGTTCCTCGGCGTCAGTGGCGGTGTCGTTCACCAAACCCAGGGTCTTGGCCTTGTCCGGCGAGAAGGTGGTGCCTTCCAGCAGGTATGGCATGGCCGATTCCAGGCCCAGCAGGCGTACCATGCGCACGATACCCCCGCCTCCGGGCAGCAAACCCAAGCCCACTTCCGGCAGGCCAAGAGCAATAGAAGGATCGTTCAGGGCGAATCGCGCGTGGCATGCCAGGCACAGCTCGAAGCCGCCACCCAGGGCTGATCCGTTGATGGCTGCCACCACCGGCTTGCCCAGCCTTTCCAGCTGGCGCATGGTGGCCTTCATGCTTTGGGCGCGTTCGAACAACGCGGCCTTTTCGCTTGGCTGCACTGCCAGAAGGCTGTTGAGGTCACCTCCGGCAAAGAATGTTTTCTTGGCCGACGTAATGATCACGCCGGTGATCTTGTCGCAGTCCGCCTGCAGTCGCTCCACTGTGGCGGCGTAGTCTGCACGAAAGACGGTGTTCATCGTGTTGGCCGACTGGCCCGGCATGTCGATGGTGAGGGTGACAATGCCGTCAATGTCCTGGTGGTACTGAATGCTGCTCATGGAATTTTTCAAACTCGTTCGATGATGGTGGCGATGCCCATGCCGCCGGCGACGCAGGCTGTGACTAGACCGCGGCGCAGCTGGCGCCGTTCAAGTTCGTCCAGCAAGGTTCCGATCAGCATGCCGCCGGTAGCGCCTAGCGGGTGGCCCATGGCGATGGCGCCCCCATTCACGTTGACCTTCTCGGGGTCCACTTTCATCTCGCTGATGAAGCGCAGTACTACCGACGAGAAGGCCTCGTTCACCTCGATCAGGTCGATGTCGTCGATCGACAGACCTGCCTTTTTCAAGGCCAGGCGCGATGCGGGTGCCGGTCCTGCCAACATCAGCGTGGGCTCGGTGCCCACAGCGGCCACCGAAACAATGCGTGCACGAGGCGTGAGACCCAACTCGCGGCCCTTGTCCTCGGTGCCCAGCAGCAGCAGTGAGGCGCCGTCCACAATGCCGGAGGAATTGCCGCCGGTGTGCACGTGACGAATTCGCTCAAGCTGCGGGTACTTCATGAGCGCCAGTACATCGAAGCCACCGATTTCACCCATGGCCTGGAAGGACGGCTTGAGCGTGCCGAGCTTCTCCATGCTCGAGTCGGCACGGATGAGCTCGTCTTCGTCCAGCAGTGTGATGCCGTTGGTGTCTGTTACCGGCACCAGTGATTTGGCGAAGTATCCGTTGGCCCGGGCGCGGGCTGCACGCTGCTGCGAACGCAGGGCATAGGCGTCGACGTCTTCGCGGCTGTGGCCGTCCAGTGTCGCCAGGAGGTCGGCGGCGACCCCTGTGGGCACGGGCTTGAGCTGGAAAACCATCTCGGGCTTCGTGTCGCGAGGTCCGGGGGTTCCACCCATGGCCACACGCGACATGGACTCAACACCACCGGCGACGATCAGGCTCTCCCAGCCGGAACGAATCTTGGCGGCAGCGATGTTTACGGCCTCGATACCGGAGCCGCAGTAGCGGTCGAGCTGAACGCCTGGGACCTGCCAGTCCCAGCCGGCGCGCAACGCGGCGGTTTTGGCAATGCAACCACTTTGTTCACCCACAGGCATGACACAACCGATCAGCGCATCTTCCACCTCAGCGGTGTCCAGCGATTGGCGCTTCTGCAAGGCCTGCATGAGGCCCGCCAGAAGATCGACTGGGTTGACTTCGTGAAGGCGGCCATCAGGGCGACCCTTGCCGCGCGGGGTGCGCAATGTGTCGAAAATGAATGCTTCGTTCATAGAGGTGTCTTTTGTAGGGAAAAGTCAGTTGCGTTTCATGGGTGCTAGCGCGTCGGCCGAGGCATCACCCAGCCGCATTCCCCCGTCGCAGTGAAGCACTGCGCCGGTCACGTAGCTGGATAGGTCGCTTGCCAGATACAGAGCTGCGTCGCAGATCTCCTCAAGCCCGCCGAAGCGACGCAGTGGAAGGCGCTTTTTCATGCCGGCCTCGACCTCTGGCAAAGCTGCGAGCTTCTTCATGCCCGGTGTGTCGGCAATGGGGCCTGGCGATAGCGCATTCACGCGAATGCCCTCAGGCCCCCATTCCATGGCCAAGCAGCGCACGGTCATGTTGATGCCGGCCTTGGCAGCGTTGGCGTGCACCTGGAACATGCCCGGTGTCTCGGCGCCTGGGGCGCTGATCGAGATGAGGGAGGCTCCTGGTTTGCGCAGGTGATCGAAGCTGGCACGCAGCACGTTGAAGTTGCCGATCAGGTCGATGTCGATGACGGTCTTGAAGCCGTTGGCAGAAAGATGGGCGGCTGGTGCGTGGAAATTCCCGGCCGCACCCGACACCACGATATCCACCTTGCCGAACCGTTGAGACGCCTCGGCGAATACGTCTGCCACGGCGTCATAGTCCCGCACATCTGCGGTGCGAGCCAGTACTTCATGGCCGTCGGCTTCGATCAGGTGGCCGGCGGCTTCTATTCGCTCAGTACTGCGACTGAGGATGGTTACTTTGGCTCCGGCCGCTGCCATGCGTTGAGCGATGGCCAAGTTGATGCCGCTTGATGCGCCGGCGATCACCGCGACCTTGCCCTTGAGCAGCTGGTGGAATGTTTGTTGTGCAGGCTTCATTTTTAAAAGGTTGATCCATTAATGCTATGCGTGTCCCTGTCTCTTGTCAACATAAATGGTTGAACCATACTTTAAATGGGTATAAGATCGCAGTAGTGAGATGGTGTCCACACGCTTTGCGTCGACGTTTGTTATCCCTGGAGACAGTTCCCTATATGAGTGCCCATACGCTGCCGTCGCCGTTCTGGCCCAAGGGTCGGGTTACGCGGTTGCATCTGCCGCAGACCACGCTTGTCACGAATCTTGAAATTGCTGCACGCCGCTTCCCCGATAAGCCTGCCTACGTGGTGTATGGACATCGCACCACATATGGTGTGCTGTGGCGCCACGCTCAGGCGCTCGCGGGTTGGTTGCAACGACACGCCGGGGTGAAGGCCGGAGACCGGGTGCTACTTACCGGGCAAAGCTCACCGCAGTTTGCGGGGGCTTACCACGGCATTCAGCGTGCAGATGCCGTGGTGGTGCCGGTCAATCCGATGAATCTGAGTGAAGAGTTCGCTCATGCAGCCCAGGATAGCGGTGCACGGGTGGCGATCGCTGCCCAGGAGCTGTGGCCTCGTCTCGAGCCCCTGATTGGCAAAGAACTCGACCATGTGGTTCTGTTTGCCTACAGTGAGGGTCTCGAGGATCTTGACGCTGATACTCCGGACTGGTTTGTTGCCAAGTCCGAGTTGCCTGCGCATCCGCAGGTGACCGGTTGGTCTGAAGCGCTGGCGCAGGCATTGGAGCCGGCGGCAGCAGTGTCCGGGCCGGATGATCTTGCGCTCATTGCGTTCACATCAGGCACTACGGCAAGGCCCAAAGGGTGTACGCATACGCATCGCACACTCATGGCCGCCGCCGTGACTCCTGCTATCTGGCGCGGCGATACGGCGGAAGACACCTTTATCGGCGCCAATCCGATGTTTCACATGCAAGGCCTGCAAGCCTTGATCAACACAACGACCTATCTGGCGTCCACAGTGGTGCTGTTGCCTCGTTGGGACGCGCGCAGGGCCGCCAGACTGATCGAGCTTCATCGGGTGAGCAGATGGGGCGTGGCTCCGCCGATGCTTTTGGACATGTTGGCCTTGCCCGATCTTTCCCCCAATGTGCTGGACAGTGTAGAAATCATCACAGGTGGTGGGTCGGCATTGCCCGAAACTGTTAACGAGCGCCTGACGAAAGAGTTGGGGATCCGATATGTGGAAGGCTATGGCATGACGGAGACGGCTTCCATGCTCTTTGCGAATCCCCTCAATAGAAGCAAGCGCCAGTGTCTGGGGATTCCTACCTTTGGTGTGAGCGCCCTGGTGGTTGATCCAGTATCGATGGAGCCCTATCCGGATGGCAGGGTATCCGAATGCGGTGAGCTCTGGGTATCTGGCGATCAGGTCTCTCCGGGTTACTGGAACAACGATGCGGCCAATGCCGAAAGCTTTGTCATCAGGGATGGCAAGCGTTGGCTGCGCACAGGTGATCTGGTTATCCGCGATGAGGACGGCTATTACTTTTTGGTAGATCGCCTCAAGCGAATGATCAATGTGGGTGGGTACAAGGTTTGGCCAACTGAGGTCGAGTCGCTGTTGCATCGACACCCCGCGATACAAGAGGTCTGTGTGATCTCGGTTCCCCACCCGACCCGAGGCGAGCAGGTACGGGCATTGGTCGTGGTGCGAGAAGGCCATGACCTGACGGCCGAAGAACTTATCGAGTGGTCCAAGGGCCAGATGGCTACCTACAAGTGTCCTCGAGAAGTCCGCTTTGTTGACCGGCTTCCGCGTTCAGGAACCGGAAAAATCGACTGGAGAGGTCTGCAAGAGGCTGAGCGGGCTGGTGCCGTCAGCTGAAGATCGGTCCGAACGTTCCTTCCTTATTCCTACTAATCTGAGAGAACATTTATGCGCCAACCCTCATGGATGAATGCCGAGCTGGAGCTTCTTCGCGATAGTGCACGCCGCTTTTATGAGACGGAGCTGTTGCCACACGAAGAACGCTGGGGTCGTCAACAGGTAGTTGACCGTGAAATTTGGTACAAGGCTGCCGAGGCGGGATTGCTGTGCCCGGGTATCAATGAAGAATACGGAGGCGGTGGTGGCAATTTCATGCACGAGATTGTGATCTTCTCCGAGCAAGGGAGGATGTTGTGCCCGGGACTGGGCAATGCGCTGCACAGCGGAATTGTGGCCCATTACATTGAGAATTTCGCCAGCGAAGCACAAAAGCGTGAGTGGTTGCCCAAAATGGCCAGCGGAGAGCTGGTGGGGGGGCTGGCCATGACAGAACCGGGCACAGGCTCAGATCTTCAGAGTATCCGCACCATGGCGCGCAAGGAAGGGGACGAGTACGTCATTAACGGGGCCAAGACGTATATCACCAATGGCAGCACCGCTAATTTGATCTGCTTGGTGGTCAAGACAAATCCCGAGCTGGGGGCCAAAGGCATTTCCATCGTGGTAGTGGAAACCGACAAGGTAAAGGAAGGCTTCCGCCGGGGACGGACGCTTTCCAAAGTCGGGCTGCATTCGCAGGATACCGCGGAGCTCTTCTTTGAAGACGTGCGTGTGCCGCAGTCCAACCTGCTTGGGCCTGAAGAAGGACAGGGTTTTCGACAGCTCATGAAAGAGCTGGGGCGGGAGCGGCTCATTACGGCTGCGATGTCGCTGGCCTGCATGGAGCGGGCCATTGATGAAACCTTGCAGTTCACCTCAGATCGCAAGGTGTTTGGCCAGCCGCTGATGTCGATGCAAAACACCCGCTTCAAGCTGGCAGAGTGTGAAACCAAGGCGGCTTTTGCAGGCGCGTTCATTGACCAATGCGTTGAGAAACTGCTGCACGGCCGCCTCGATAGTGCGTCCGCCGCCATGGCCAAGTGGTGGGTGACTGAGGCCTGCGGCCAAGTGGTGGATGAGTGCGTGCAATTGCACGGTGGTGCAGGCTACATGCTGGAGTACCCGATTGCCCGTTTGTATCAGAACGTGCGGATTCACCGTATCTTGGCCGGGACCAATGAAATCATGAAAGAACTGATTGCCCGCGACCTCGAGCAGCGTGTGCATTGACATGCGCGATGAGATATCAGGTGACCGATAGAGATGAGCCTGGTCTGTGCGTGCAGACGAGGCGCGAGACGGATGTGCTGATCATTACCCTGCAGCGGGAGGATCGGCGCAACGCCATTGATCGCTCGATGGCCGACGCGATTGATGCCGCACTCAATCTCCTGGACGATGACGGAGAAATTCGGTGCGGGGTGCTGACTGGCGGAACAAGGGTGTTTTGCGCAGGCAGCGACCTTCGCTCAAAAGGGGACTACGTCACCAGCCGGGGGGGGGAGTACGGCATCATTCGGCGTCGGCGACGCAAGCCTCTGGTGGCTGCAGTGGAAGGGCTTGCGCTAGGCGGTGGAATGGAAATCGCCCTGGCCTGTGACCTGGTGGTGGCAGCTGACAATGCCCGGTTTGGGCTACCGGAGGTCATGCGAGGCGTGGTGCCGACATGCGGGGCCTTGTTTCGCGCAGTGCAGGCACTGCCGCCCAATCTGGCGCGCGAAATGATCCTGACGGGTGAGCCTATCGATGCACCCCGGGCTTATGCTGCAGGCTGGGTCAATCGCCTGGCTCAGCCTGGGCAGGCGCTGAGTGAGGCACTGGCACTGGCGCAACGCATATCGGCCAACGCCCCGCTGTCAGTGCAAGGCTCCCTGGAGGCCATGAACAGCTGGTTGGCTTGCCATGACCGCGAAGGATGGGAGGCGACCGAGCGAGCCCTGACGGGTATCCGTGGGAGTGAAGATACGCAAGAAGGCATTCGTGCCTTTTTTGAGCGGCGACCGCCGGTGTGGCGGGGGCGTTAGCACGGGTGCAAACGGGTTGTTGGGTGCGGCAGGTCCAGTTCCCCCATATTGGTTCGCCCTAGTCGTACCAGCAAACTGCTGAAGAGGTACTGGCTCGGGTCGTGCGAAAAGCGTTGGCGGGATGTTCCTTGTCAGCATAGCCAAGCGATATGCCGCAGACCACCCGCTCGCTGGACGGCAGGCCGAAAAAATCCCGCACGCATTGCGGACGCTTGGCCAATGCTGCCTGTGCGATGCAGCTGATGCCAAGACTGGTCGCGGCCAGCATGAAATTGGCAACGTATCCACCGCAATCGACGGCACCGTAAACACCAAGCGACTCCGGCGTGGTGATCATCGCCACATGAGGGGCATTGAACAGACGAAGATTCTCAAGGGCCTGTCGTGTGGAGGCTTCGCGGTCACCGCGGGCGATTCCCACACTGTCGTACAAAGCGAGCCCACTTTCCCGGCGGCGTTGCTGGTAAACGCCTTCATAGGTGGTTGGCCAGGCAAAGTCCTCCGGTTCGTCGGCTTTGACGGAAGCCTGTGCCAGCAGGATCTGCCGGAAGCGCTCTGTGGCCTCACCGCGGGTGATATGAACCTGCCAGGGTTGTGTGTTGCACCAGGAGGCAGAGAGCTGCGCCAATTCAACAATCCGGTCCAGAACGGGCTGAGGCACTGGGTCGGGACGGAATGCCCGACAGCTGTGTCTCTGACGCATCAGGCGTTCCAGGGCTTGTGCGTCAGGAGGCGTTGGAAAGTTTGTGGTGGTCATGCAAAACTATCGTTCAATTCTTTCAGGCGCACGCGGCACTGAGTCATGATGCGCTGGAGCAGCTCGTCACAGGTCGGAATATCGTGGATGAGGCCAACAACCTGCCCAGCCCAGACAACACCATCATCGATTGCGCCACTTTCTAGGGCAGCGCGACCGCGGGCGCCTGCGACCAGAGGTCGGAGATCGTCAAAGGTGCATCCGCCGGGTCGATTTTCCAGGGCCACAACCTCATTGGATATCCTGTTGGACAGCACTCGTGCCGTGTTGCTAAGGGTTCTGAAAATCAGCCGCGTATCCGTTTCACGCGCGTTTACAAGGGCGCGTTTGATATCGTCATGAACAGGCGCTTCTTGCGTGGCGACAAAGCGCGTGCCCATGTTGATGCCATGTGCACCCAGCGCCAGGGCTGCCGCCAGGCCCCGGCCGTCGGCGATCCCCCCTGACGCAATCACGGGTATGCTGAGCGCCGAGACAGCTGCCGGAATCAGAACCAGGCTAGGAATGTCGTCTTCGCCGGGATGGCCAGCACACTCAAAGCCGTCGATGCTGATGACATGTACCCCCTTTTTCTCGGCGGCCAGTGCATGGCGAATCGAAGTGCATTTGTGAATGACTTTGATCCCTGCATTGACCAGGCGGTTGAAAACCTCGGCCGGTACGTTGCCCGCGGTTTCGACGACCGGTACCTTGCGGTCGATAATCGCATCGAAGATCTGCTCATACGGTGGGGGTGTAACGGTGCGCAGCATCGTTACGTTCACACCGAAGGGCTGATCAGTCAGGCCTCGGCAACGATCGATCTCCAGCGTGAGATCATCCGGGGTGGGCTGGGTCAAGGCGCTGAGCATCCCCAGGCCCCCTGCGTTTGAAACAGCGGCGGCCAGTTGTGCTCTACCCACCCACTGCATCCCGCCTTGCACGATGGGATAGCGGATGCCGAGCAATTTGGTGATCTTGCTGTTCATGCGTTGGTGTCTTGTGGCCCCAGGTGCTTGGTACTGATCAAGAGCCACTCGTATTGCCGAACATCACGGGTGCGGATCGAATGAGCCGGGTGTGCTGTTCCACAATCAAGTGCTCCGACGCTGCCAGGTAGGCGGGAAAATCGGGGTGGCTGTCACGAGCACGGCTGCGCCGCTCGTAGTCGGCCAGGTCCTGATAGGCCCAAAGGTGCACGAACTGATTTTGCGGTCCAACCAGACTGGTCCAAAAGCCGAGAGGATGGCCGAGCGTCTCCATCAATACAGGCATGGCCAGCCTGTTGAAAACGTCCAGGAACTCCGGCATTTTTCGCAGGGCGATCGTATAAATCCGATGGTCAATCAGCGGCCTATCGAATGGCGGCGGCGCGGTGGTGATGGTCATGCCAGATACTCCAGGCCTGTTCAATGTGCCTCGCCTTGGCCGAAGGCCTTGTCGGCGATGTGATGGGCCGTCACGAATGCGAATGTCATGTTCGGGCCATGGGTGATGCCTGCGCCCGGATAGTTTCCTCCCATGATGCTGGCGCGATCATTTCCGGTGGCATATAGACCCGTCACAGGAGTGCCATCTTCGCGCAGCACTTCTCCTGCGAGACTGGTGCGAATGCCATCGAAGGTGCCCAGGTCGCCCATGATGACTTTGACCGCATAGAAGGGGCCTCTTTCAATCGGTGCCACGCAGGGGTTCGGCTTGTGTTCAGGGTCGGCGAGATAGCGATTGAAACTGGTGCTACCCCGGCCAAACTCGGGATCTTCACCGCGGGAAGCGTGGCGGTTGAATTCCTGGACCGTGGCCTCCAGTTGTGCGGGATCGATACCGGCGGATCGTGCAAGATCAGCCAGGGTCTTTCCTTCCAGCAGATAGCCGTTGCGGATGAATCGACCGATGGGCATTGGTGCAGGCTTGACGTAACCCAGCCCGTACTTGGCGAGCGCCGTCTTGTCACAAATCAGCCACATGGCTGTCTCGGGCAAGTCGGCGCAGGCACGGTGCAGTGCTGCCCCTACGTCGTGATACGAGTTCGATTCGTTGGTGAACCGCTTGCCATTGGACAGAACCCCTATCACACCGGGCTTGTAGCGGTCCAGCAGATGGGGGAAGACGCCGACCTCACCATCCGGGAAATCTACCCGGGTCACAGGCATCCAGGCTGCGGGATCCGTGAATCTGATATCCACGGTCCCTCCGACCGATTCGGCCATGTTGCATCCGTCACCCGTGTTGCTTTTGGGGGTCGGCGAGAGATGCTCGTGACCTCGGCGAAGATGGGGGTAGGCGCGCGCGATGCGGTCCTGGTCATGGGGAAATCCGCCGCAGGCCAGCACAACGCCATGTCGGGCCGTGAACCGCTGCTCGCCGTCAGGGCCGCTGGCGGTGACGCCGCAGATCCGGTCGTCGGCCGTGTGGAGCTGGCGCACCGCCATTTCCGTCACGATGGGGATGCCCAGGTCCAAGGCGGATTTGGCCAGCCGTGCGGCCAGGGCGTTGCCGCTGGTCACTTCGATGCCCCTTCGGTACAGCGCCAGCTCCTTGAGGTGGTTGGCCAGTCGTTTGGTCACATACCAGAACGAGGTCAGTGACTTCGTGACGCGAAAGAAATGCTTCAAGTCGGCGTTGGACGAGTTGAACATCATCCCGATGAAGGTGATGGTGCGCAGCGGCTTTTTAAGCCGCGCCATGTCCTTGCCCAGTCCGCGAATGTCGTAGGGTGCGGCGAGAATTGATCGTCCCACGTCCGCGCCCCCCGGAGCTGTCGGATGGTAATCCGGGTACAGCGTGGGGATGAACTTGAGCGATGTCTCGCGCTCAAGAAAATCCACCATTCGCGGACCCTGCTCTATGAAGCTGTTGACAGCCGCCTCGTCGTAGAACTGCCCGCTTTCCGACTGCAAAAAGGTGCGTACCTTTTCCGCTGAATCGGCCGGGTTTTGAGCCTTGCCATGATGCGTCAACGGAATCCAGAGCACGCCGCCCGAGAGGGCGGTGGTTCCACCGAAGACGGGTTCCTTTTCCAGGACGAGGACATCCAGCCCACGCTTGCGCGCCGTGATGGCGCATGTCAGGCCGGCTGCGCCAGAGCCAACGACGATCAGATCAAACTCGGACTTCATCGCGGTAATCGGTCTTAGTCGGCTTTGATGTTGTATTGGGTGATGATGTCACGCCACTGTGCCGTTTCTTTTTTCATGATCTCGGCCAACTCGGCCGGGGTCGAAGTCCTGGGCAGGGCTCCGGTAGGCATCAGGCGGGCTTTGAGAGACTCATCGCTCATGATCTTGACCATGGCCGAGTTGAGCTTCTGGATGACATCATCGGGCGTTCCGGCAGGCGCCAGCAAGCCGAACCAGACCTCTGCTGAGAAGCCGGGAACAACGGTGTTAATGGTCGGAACACCCGGGACAACGGGCGAGGGATTCGGGGTGGCGACGCCCAGCATGTTGAGATTGCCTTGCTGCACCTGCCCAAGCATGGCCGACGAGGGTGTGGTCATCAGCATCTGCACCTCACCAGTTCGAACGGCCAGGGTGGTTGCCGCTTCGCCACGGTAAGGAATATGCTCGACCTTCAGGCCCGCCATCTGTGCAAACCGAGCTGTGGCCAGGTGACCATAGGATGCAGTGCCGGCAGATGCGTACATGATCCCGTTGGGCTGCTGGCGGGCGTAACTCAGAAAGTCCTGCAAATTGGTGGCGGGCACATTGGTCTTGTTGGCGACCAGAACCATGGGGACAGCCGTGACCATCGTCACGGGCTTGAAATCCGCCAGGGCGTCATAGCCCGCCTTGTTGTTCAAGAGGGGCGCGATGACGACGCCGTTGTTGGGGTAAAGCAGAACATGCCCGTCGGGCTTGGCTCGAGCGACGGCCTGCGCGGCGATCGCACCGGATGCGCCCGGTTTGTTTTCGATGACGACGGGTTGGCCGAGTGACTTGCTCAGGGCCTCCTGGAACATGCGAACCTGTCCGTCGCTGGTCCCTCCGGCGGGATAGGGGACCACGATGGTGACGGGGCGCGATGGGAACGTTGCTTCTTGTTGGGCGTTTGCTGGCAGAGTGGCTAGCCCTGCGAATGCCAGGGTGGTGGCGATCGTGACGGTCTTGAGAGTAGTGCTCATCCTCAGGTCTCCTTTTGCGAATGGTTGGTCCATTCTACCAATTGTTGGTGGCGTGACAAGTGTTTGCAAGTGAGCTGCCGATCGAGAGGCGAACTCGTGCAGAGAGGGGTCGCAGAAGGGTTTGAGCCTATATCAGACCGTTTTTCTTGGTGGCCCGAGTCGTTCCTGCGGCAGGCGCCGCCGATATGGCGGGGGATGCCCCTTGCTGTCTCATGTCTTGGCATGGCCCCCCGGCAGAGCGGGCCGGCTGGCCAAGAAAAAACCGCCGGTCTTGCGACGCGGCGGTTCTTCTTTGCTTATTGCTGGCAGCGCACCGTTTCAAACGGCAGACCCTGGCATGGTGGTTCAGGGTCCGGGCTGTCGGCCTGCCGGGGAAGGCCGGTTGCCGCTGAAATCAGGCGGCGGCCAGGGCCTTGACCTTGGCGGACAGACGGCTCTTGTCGCGAGCAGCCTTGTTCTTGTGGAAGATGCCCTTGTCGGCGATGGTGTCGACGATGCCCTGCATCTTGCCGAACAGCTCGGTGGCCTTGGCCTTGTCACCGGCCAGGATGGCCTTCTCGACGTTCTTGACGGCCGTGCGGTACTTGGAACGCAGCGAGCTGTTGGCGGCGTTCAGTTTGACGTTCTGGCGTGCGCGCTTGCGGCCGGACGCCAGACGGG
>Ga0265293_10002188_pt1 | contig 40299 bp, 48 predicted proteins | sample Munlanlewell138R_FD_192505 | JGI IMG/M metagenome (GOLD analysis project Ga0265293, IMG submission 192505) | Leachate microbial communities from a municipal landfill in Southern Ontario, Canada - Leachate well 138R | ecosystem: Engineered > Solid waste > Landfill > Unclassified | place: Canada... | reverse complement strand
GCCGCGCTCGGCGGGTCGGTCGGTGCGGCCACTGTCATCCAGCAATATGTCCAGATCTATCGCCGGTTCTTCGCTTGGCTCAACCATGACGCGCCAGGCGTGGTTGGCGTCAGTGACCTGCGCGCGGTCCATATCGATGGCTTCGCGAGAACGCTCGAACGAGGCGGGATGCACCCGACTTTTCACCACAGGGTGGTCAGCATCATCGTCAACACGCTGCGCGCAATCGAGGCCAACCGGCCCGATTGGATTGCATCCGATCTGCATGCACGGCTGCGCTATACGCTTGCCACGCCAAAAGGCCGCTCGACCCCGCGAGATGCATATAGCCCGTTCGTAGCGCGGGCGCTGCGCGACGCCGCGCGAGCCGATGTCGAAGCGATATTCCGTCGTCTCAGCGCCGAGGATCGCACCGAAGACAAGCCAGCAATCGCGAGGGCGCGAGCCAAGGTTGAAGCGCTGATCGCTCGAGACGGTGCTGTCGTGGCCACCGGGCCTGAGGTTCGACACCTCTATTACACGCGCGAACGCCACGATTTGCCGTCGAGCGGATTGATGGACGACCTTCATGGTCGACATCATTTACTCGCTCCCGATCTGCCGCCTCTGCTCGTGCTGCTCACGCTCGACACGGGTCTTGAGCCCGAGTGCCTAAAGGCGCTGACGGTAGACTGCCTTGCCAACGCCCGTGCCGGCACTGTGGAGTTGCGCTACCTGAAGCGCCGCGCGCGCGGCGCCGAGCACAAGAGTATGCGCGTCCGCGACGGCGGTCGCGCGACACCCGGAGGGTTGATCCGCCGCTTGATCGACGTCACCTCCGCTGCCCGCAAGCACCTGCCCGGTGATTGTCTCTGGACCTATCATCAGGATGGCGGCCTACGGACAGGTATTCTTGTGAGCAAGTACCACTTCGCGGCCTGGGTGGCGCGGCACAATATTGTCGATGACGAGGGCAAGCCGCTCAACCTATGGCTCTCGCGGCTGCGCAAGACCCACAAGGCGTTGTGGTACACCAAGACCGAAGGCCACATGGCCCGCTTCGCGGTCGGCCACTCCCGTGAGGTCGCGGCGCGGCACTATACCGATATCCCATCGCTCCGGTCCCTGCATGAGGCGACCGTCGCCGATGCGTTTCGGGAAGTGGTGGCTGCGACGAGGTCGATCGTTCTGGTGCCCGCCGCCGAGCAGGCGCTGCGCGAGGCGCCCGAACAGGCCGCGCCGCTGATGCCGACCGATACGATGGGTCCACTGCTCGACGGTGAACAGGACGTCTGGCTCGCGGCTTGCACGGGATTCTATAGCAGTCCCTTCGCCAATACCGGATCGCCCTGCGCGCAGCCCTTCTGGGGCTGTCTCGATTGTCCCAACGCCGTCATCACCGCGCGCAAGCTGCCCGCGATCCTGGCTTTCCTCGCGTTCGTCGAAGAGCAGCGGTTGAGCCTGCCCGCCACTGATTGGGCGGCCAAGTTCGGCCATGTCCATGCCCGGATCACCCGCCAGATTCTCCCGGCCTTCTCCGACATCGTTATCACCGATGCGCGTCGGCAGATGGAACTCGAGCGGCTCTATCTGCCGCCGGAGGCACATGGATGACCACGCCTGCCCATGCCCGCGCGCCAGCATTCGACGACCGCCCCGTGCTGGCGAGCGCGCCGCTTAAGGCGGGCCATGCCCGCGAGGAGCTATCGCGCGTCGGTGATCCGAGCTGGGATCTCGGTCCCGCCGTCTTTCGTGAGAACGCCAGGCGCCATCATGCCATTGTACATTTCGACGCGCTCGAACATGCCGATATGCAGGCCGCGATGCGCGCCTATCTCTATGCGCACCTCAACGTCCATCTTCCCGGCTATAGTCAGAAGCTGCCGCCGACGTGTATCCGCCAGGCATTCAATCGCGCACGCCGGTTCTTCGTGTTCGTGCGCTTGAACCTCGGACGGCTTGATCTTGCATGCATCGATCAGGCGTTGGTCGATGCCTATGTCCGCCATCTTCGTGATGATCTCGCCCTCCGACCGGAAGTAGCCGCCCAGCACCTGCAATTGGTATCCCATCTCTATCACTATCGCGACTACTTCCCTGACGGAGGCCTCGTATTCGAGCCCTGGGCCGGGCGGGCTCCCGGTCGCGTCGCAGGCCACCGACATATCGTTGAGAACCGTACTCCACGGTTTCCAGAGGAAGTCATCGCCGCGCTGCTAGCCTGGTCATTGCGCTATGTCACGGTGTTCGCACACGATATTCTGGCAGCGCGGGACGCGCTGGATCGACTCGAGGCGCGCCGCGCCCGTCTGCTGTCCATCGAGCGCAGACTGCCCGACACAGAGCGTCGCCTGCGGCAACGCGCCCGTCTTGAGCGCCATCTCGATCATCGCGCCCGACAGGGTCGAGGTGTGCCGATCTGGACATCGCTACGCACTAATCCGGGCGCCCTGGAAGCGACCCGGACGATCAATTATCACCTTCTCCATCTTCATGCTGGTGTCGATGCTCTGGCGGAACCGGCCATGAGTTTCCGATCCAGCAAGAGTGGCTATGCCCTCATCAAGGCCGCGGTCGCCAATCTGGGCGTCGAAGTGGGCGGCATGGATACGCCGATCTCGATCGATCCCGATAGTGGTCAGCCATGGCGCGCACGCTTCGACGTTAAGACCCTGATGCACGAGGAGCAGATGCTCCAGGCGGCTGCCTATATAGTGTGCGCCTATCTGACCGGCATGCGTGACTGCGAAGTACAGGCGATGCGGCGGGGCAGCCTCTCGATCGCGCGCAGCGAAGACGGCCTGGTCGAGCGGCTTCGCATCCGATCGACCATCTACAAGGGGCGGGCGGCCATGGGCGAGGCGGCGAGTTGGGTGACGATCGAGCCGGTCGCAGAAGCGGTAGCGGTGCTCGAGCGCCTGTCGGCAAGACCGGCGCGGTCCAGCGGCGCGGATACGCTTTGGCCAGCACTACACTCCAGCTCTGGCAAGACGCATCTGTCGGGCGACGTAGGACGCCATCTCAACGCCTTTCGCGACCATCTCAACACCGCCTTCGGAAGCGCCGATACGCCCGTCATTCCGCCCGGACCCGATGGCAAGCCTTGGCGCATCACGACGCGGCAGTTCCGTCGCACGATCGCATGGCACATCGCCAACCGTCCGTTCGGCACCATCGCCGGTATGATCCAGTATAAGCACGCCTCGGTTGCCGCTTTCGAGGGCTATGCCGGAACCAGTTCGTCGGGATTTCGCGCTGAAGTTGAGACGCAGCGCAGGCTTGGGCAGCTTGATGATCTGCTCGACTATTTTGACCGACGGCAGGGCGGCGGATCGCTTGGCGGTCCGGCGGGGCCGCGCATTGCGCGGACGCTCGATGATACCGCCGAAAGACTCGGGCCTTTGCCTGCCATGGTCGCCGATCGGGCCCGACTGCGTGTCATGCTCGCCAGCGTCGCGCGCACCCTCCATGTCGGTCAGCTCGCGGACTGCTTCTTCGATCCTGCGACCGCGCTCTGCCTCAGGCGCGTAACGGCACCCGATCCCCGGCAACCGCTTACCGCGCTATGCGAGCCAACCCGTTGCCCCAATGCCTGCATCACCGAACGCCACAGGCCGGTATGGGAACGCGCGGCCGCTGACGCCAAAGCGCATTTACGCGAACGGCGCATCTCCGATCTTCAGCGTCAGGCTCTCGAAAGCGAGCTCGACCGTCTGACCACGGTGATTGCCGGGATCGATCCTCCCGCGCCTTAGACCTCGGAGGGAAGAGGGGTGAGGGGTTTTGAGCAGTGCTGGACCCATCGATATTTTCCAACGTCGACCGACGTTTTTGCTGGACTGTCAGGATATTTGGGGGACTGGACTGACCTCTCCGACGATCCCGATCGCCGCCAATGGGCCGATATGTTCCACCCCGATACACGCCCCCGCGAACAGGGCGAGATCCGGCGAAATGTGTGGCGCATCTACGTTTGCCGGGGCAGCGCGACTTCTGACGAGTTCATGGTGCTTCCGGCTGACTGCACCATGACGGCCGATCGCGCTGAAATCCCCGCCCTTGTCCGCCGAATAATCGCGAATGATCGAACCTGACCAGGATCGCCCGCTTCACGATTCAGCACGCGGCTTCCCCTGCATCTGCTGAAGGAGAGGGGGAAGGGTGACGATGAGGCTCTGCGTCCCGTTGACCCTGCCTCATTCCCAATTGTTCCACTGCCTGGCGGATGCCGGCGCTAACTTTAGGAGATGATCATGGCCGACCGTGTTTCCGCGTCGATTCAGATCGGCGGGACGCTTTGCGCCGCCGACTATGCCGAACTGGCGGAGATCATCGCGAGCGAGGGATTGTCGATCGAATGGGACGGCGAGATTTTCGAGCCCGAACATCGCAAGCCCGGCGAGCCACTTCAGCTCTACGCGCATGACGTAGCCTGGGGCCGCTTTGAACAACTCGAGGCACGGTGCCTCGAAATGAAGCTGCCTTTCGCTCGATGGTCGGGTGCCTATCCCGGCCAGTGGGGCGCTGAGCGCGTCGTGTTCACGGGCGAGGGCGAGCCGACTTCCTATCCCGCCGACGAGGACGACTATGTCGTCATGGCACGCGGAACCGTCGAAAGACTGGGGTCGATCGAAGCGATCCTTGCCTCGTTCGATGCCGCAGATTTCGTCGTTCCACCGCTCGCGATCGAAGGTGAATCCGCAGACTCGCCGCCCGGCTGAACAGCGACACCGCGACCCACTCCATACGCCGGATATCCGGCCATCCCCGACCCAGCATCGCGCGTCCACTGACGGTGCCCCGATCCTGGACGCCTGAAAGGACCCACCATGTCAGTCGATCCCCCGTTCCAGAAGATTTTCGATCGCGTAGCGACTCGCAAGCGGATGTTCGAGCTGTTCAACCGCACCCCGGATGGCCTTCCTGAGGACCGTATCTCCGGGAAAGCCTATCTGAACCAATGGTTCGAAATCGAACGCGATTCCTATGAAGAGATGCTCGATGTATTGCCGCCGCGCTTCATGCGCGTCGGGATGTTTGCAATGTCGGAGCTCAAGGCCGGCACTGTCGGATCGGTCTTTTTCGATATCGTGATCGATGGCCGCACCCGCTATTTCCACGGATACTGCAACTTTGCCGACCGTGACAGCCCCGATGTGATGCGGGCGGCGATCATCGATCATGAGAAGGCAGCTGTCGCAAACCTCACGCGGAAACAAAAACTCAACCTGATCTGGGCGACCACGCATAGCGACTTTCGTGGCCTCGCCGGCGAGGCAAACCCGGACGCCTGGCCCGCGGAACACCACGGCAAACGCTCCATCCTTGTCTACGAAACTGGCGTTGGAACAGTATGCAAGTTGCTCGAAGATCTGAGCGATGACGAGATCGCCGACAGATTGCCGCACGGCCGGACGTACTAAGGCCTGTGGGGATTTAGGATTTCCATTTTGTTGGATTTGTGATTCACCCTTTGGATGGAACGCTTTGTACTGACGGACGCCCAATGGGCGCAAATGGAACCGCACTGTCTGGGTAAGGTCACCGATCCCGGCCGCAGCGGGAGGAACAACCGGCTGTTCATGGAGGCAGTGCTGTGGATTGTCCGCACCGGCAGTCCATGGCGGGACCTGCCGGCGATGTTCGGCAATTGGAGCACGGCGTTTCGGCGGTTCAGGGATTGGCGCGAAGCGGACGTTTTCAAGCGGATTTTCGACGCCTGCTCGGACGCGCCGGACATGGAATATGCCATGGTCGATGCGACGATCGTCAAGGTCCACCGCCACGGGCAGGGCGCAAAAGGGGGACTCAGAGCCAGGCCATTGGCCGCTCCAAAGGCGGCATGACGACCAAGATCCTGGCGCTGACCGATGCACTGGGCAACCTCGTCCGCTTTCGCCTGATGCCCGGTAATCGCTTCGACAGCATCGGTGTTGCCCCTCTCATCGACGGCATCGAGTTCGGTGCCCTGCTCGCCGACAAGGCTTTCGACAGCAACGACATCGTCGCCGATCTCAATGCGCGCGGCGCCAAGGTCGTCATCTCACAGCATCCGAGGCGCGCAAAGCCGATCCCGCTCGATGCCGAGATGTACAAATGGCGCCATCTCATCGAAAACTTCTTCTGCAAGCTCAAAGAGTTCAAGCGCATCGCCATGCGCGCCTGCAAAACCGATCAAAGCTTCGCCGCCATGATCTATCTCGCCGCCGCCGTCATCAATTCTCGATGAATCCCCACAAGCCTTAGGGCGACTGGCTTCGGTCCGCGGCTGAACCGTCGAGGATCCACCAGCGCCTCGGACCCTTACTTGTCCATCAGGCACACAATCCCAAGTTCGAGAACACCTACTCCCAGGATGCAGGCTACCAGCCCATAGACTCCCATACCCCACCGCTGCGCGGGCGCAGGGAAGGGGGAGGGAGAAGGGCTGCAGCATCGAAATTCGCCAATCACCGGGCGACAACGCTCTGCAGCTTCTATCCCCAACCCGAAGGACAAGCCATGACACAGCCGTCACCAACGGCCGAACAACCGCGCCTGCGCAGCGCAATGCAGTATGATGATCGCGGCAATTTCGAGCATAAGGGCGAGCTCTATCGCCCTGGCGAAAGCCTGCCGGACCTCTGCCGCCGCATCGAGAGCCACCTACACAGCACCATCACCGGATCGCGTTTTGCGATCCGAAGCGAGCGCTACACCGGCGGCCGCCGCGTCATCGTCGAATTACTCGACGCACCTGACGATCTCTCCGACGAGACGGCCCGCAGGGCATTCGAGACCATCCTGAACGACGAGGTCGAGCGCTTCAACGTCGCGCACGGCAACTACCATCAGGACTATTTGAGCTGCTCGTTCTTCACGAATATACGGATCGGTACGGCCTATTGGGCTGCGCTCGCCGCCAGATCCGGTGCTGCCAACCCTGTCGAACCGACGATCCCGCTTGCGCAGTTCAAGCGCCGTGTGAAGCCGGGCGACCAGTTCAAACTCGTCGCGGCCTATGAGGGTCACCGGATGCTGGGCACCGTCCGCACGATCACTGCCGTGCGCTCGGGTGACCTCATCCTCGAGGGCAGATCCTATCTCACGCTCCCGCGCGCATCGGCCTTCGCCTGCGACGGCCGCTTCGTCCGCATCGCCAACGGCAATGACGACAATCCCGACGAGCACCTGCTCTACGAATGGATCCCCGCCGCCAGATGACCGGTGCCGGACCGATCCCCTTTCCACGACCATTCGCATGAGGAGCCAACAGATGGCCAACTCCTATCTGCAAACGGTGTTCACCATTCCCGTGACGTCGACGGAAGCGGCGCTGCTCGAAGAATGCTTCACCGCATCATCTGAGATATCCAACAATCTTACCGAACTCCCGGCCGAAGGCATGCAGGTGGTGAAGACCTATTACGCTTCCCGTAGCGAAGCATTCAGGATTCTCTTTCCCCAAAAACCGGACGAAGAAGACCCTTTCGCCACATTCCTCGATCTTTGGTCGGACCCTTGCATGCCGACGTTCGACGCCGATCTCAATATCCGTGCCGATGCCGACGCAAAGCACCCCTTTGCGTTCATCAGCGGACATGAGGCCGACGTTCATGCCCTGGCTTCCCTGATCCAGAAGGTCTGCAAATCCGCGCTGCCTTTCGGCTTCCAATGGGCGGAAGTCTGCGACAAGGACCGGCCCGACGCATTCGGTGGCGGCTACTATGTGATCACCGACGACGAAATCTTCGGTGGTCCGACCCGACGGCTTATGGAGGAAACACTCCAGACCCTGCGGGCCGGAGCATGACCGTGACTGGAGGCATAGAGGCCAGCGTCACGCTCCATGTCGAGATATTCGATCCCAAGGCCATGTGGGACCACGCTTTCGGGGTCTATTCAGGCGCTCAACTCGGCTACAAGCTTCATGATCCCGATGATCCGACACGTTTGGGCAATGAGCTTCACGACGAGTTCGTTGCCATGTGCGGCAAGCGTGACGATCCCGACATCGCCGAATGCCTTCGCATGATCTTCGATCCGGGTGAAAGCCCGCCCGGCGTGCAGATCGAAGATAGTTCGGCTGAGGTCGTGTCCCTGCCATCGAACGATCAGTATCCGCTCTTCATCCCGGATCGCGGTGAGCGTACGACCGACGACATGAGATGTGCCCGTGACTAGGGCGCTCCTCAAAGAGCCCTGCAACGAATGCCCCTGGCGCCGCAAGCACCCGGCCGGATGGCTCGGCGGCTATCGCGCGGAGGACTTCACCCAACAGATCCAGTTCGACGGGCCGCCGCTGCCCTGTCACAAAACGATTCCGGGCGACGGCACCGACGCGCGCGCGATGTGTGCAGGCGCACTCATTTTCATGAAGAACAGCTGCAAAGGCGCTCACCACCCAGACTACGGCGACGCGCTGAGCACGGTCGAACCGGACCCCGAGACCGTGTTCCAATGGGCCCACGAATTCCTCGAGCACCACAACAACCGCAAGGCCTGGATCGAGAGGGTCATTGTCGCTGCTTCGGAGGATCAGACATGAACGACAAAGCTATCCGCTATAAAGGGCACGAACTGCGCTTCTTGCCGCTCGGAACAAACGGCGCAAACGGTGTCCTGATTCATTGCACTCCGCTGACCCGCACCGGCAGTCTTGGTGGTCACCTCGCTGTCCCGGCCCGCGTCGCTGCCCTGTGGGCCTCGGCGATCGAAATCGCACTCCAGTCCGAAGGCGATATTCCCGACGCTGCGAGAAGGATCGCCTCCTATACCGAGGGACCACCCCGCGCCAACGTCTATGCGGTTGCCAAGCTGGAGCTCACGCGCCGCGGCGAGCGCCTTCAGGCGCTGCTCATCGAACTCGGCCGCATCGTCGACCTGATCGATGATTTGCCGCTCAACGATGACGGCACACGCGAGCTACCGCCGGGAATGCTCGACCGCGCACGCGAGATCGCCGCCATTGCCCATGGAATGGGAAACCCGTCATGACCGAAGATGAATTCGATACGCTCGTTGATGACGCAACACACGCCGTCAACAACCTCATTCCCGACCAATATCTTGAAGCAATGGGCGAGAACGAGCGCAGCGGTTTGCTCATCTCGATCAATGATGTGCTGACAGCGATCCTGCGCGACATCATCGCTCCCGGCGACGAAACCTAAGGCTCGCCATTCCGGCCTGACACGCTCGGTCGACTTCCTCTCGCGAGGCGAACCCCATGTCCCACGATTTCGATCCCGCCGATGCGGGGTGTTGGGAGGCGCGCGGTCGCCCGGCCCACCACGCCGCGGCCCTTTCCCATGCCTGGCGCTGCTTTCCAGACCTGCCGCCCGAAGCCCCACTGGATGCCCGCATGGCACGCACCCGTGAGCGCGTTGCCATGCTCCGTCCCTTACATGAAGCTATCAGCGCTGAAACCGAGCAGGCCCGCCAGCGCACCAACTTCGCCTTCGTCGAGCGGCAAATTTCTCAAGGCAGCACCGACAGCCGCCATAGCGCCATCCTGCGCGGCCGCGACGTTCATGGCTACGACTGGAACACAGCATGGTCTTATGCCGATGGTTACTACGCCGCCTGCGCCGGATGGGACTTTCGTTTTTCGGCAGCCGATCACTACAGCGACGTCGAGCAGCGCCGCAGAGCCTATGACCATGGATTTCGCGACGGTGGTGGAGATCCGGACGACATCTTCGATGCGGCGCGGCGCGCGCTCGTAGCCAAGGTTCCAATAGCTGAGCCATCGCCCCGCGTCCTCTCGCAGGCCCGGCCATCGCCCAGCCAATGGCCCATGCCCACTGACACGCCGGCGCCCGTCTCGTGGCGACGACGACTTCTCGTTCTGGGTGAAGCCGAGGCAGCGGGCGGCCCGATCGGCTTTCTTGCGATGCTGGGCGCAACGGTCGGCCATGATGCGGCACGCATTCTCGTCGCTGATCCGCAGACGGGCTTTCGGTCGATAGACGCACCTAACAGCCACGAAACGCTCCCGCATGCGACCACGGTCGATGAACTGCTCGCCTCGGGCAGTTTCGACGACATCCTGATCGCCGTCGCCGATGCAGAGCTGCCGATCGTCGATGCCCATGCTCTCCGTCTGCCTATCGCGCGCAACATGGAGCGAACGCGCAATTCCGTAATCCAGCAACGAGCACAGTTCCGCATATGGCTGGCGCGCGGATGGGCGCCAGGCGACCAGTTCGCCGCCGGCCATATCCGCTGGGGCAAGATGGCAGCTGGCCTCACGGGTCGACTGGGGGAGTTTACCGCGCGCTACGTCGGACCGGCTCAACCTCGCGGACATCGCATCATCATTGAGGACGCGGGAGGTTCGCCCGCACGCGGCTATCACTCCGCGCGGGGTGAGCCGCTCGATCCCGAAATCGTCATCACCAATCGCGCGCGTCTGCGCCCGGCAATGGCCGAACATCTGCGCCGCTTCGGGGCCAGTCTCCGCTTCTGAACTCCACTGCCCGACGCCCAGACGTCGGGTTGCCGCGTCAATCCACATTCACCCCAGGTCGAAAGGCGCTGACATGACGACAGATCCCCAAGCAAATCACATTGCGTTGCTTACCGGAAGCCGCGATGCCCTGACGCGCCATGTGCTATCGACCAGCTCGGACAGACAGCTCATAGCCGAGCTGGATGCCGCGATCGTGACGATCGACGAGCGGCCACTACCTTGGACGATAACCCTTTATCTCGCGCATATCACCTACTCTCACGGTATCTGCACGATGGCGGCGCCGAACTACAAGGTGCTCACTGCCGAGATTGCACGCTTCTGCCGGGCGCAATGGGACCAGATCAGCGATGATCGCGACCCCGCGACGATCGACGATCCGACCACCGTCCGTGAATACTTCCAGAGACATCCGGAGGATCGGCTTCACACCTGCATGATCCCGGTCCACCCAGACACCACAACCGATGTGAACGCATTGGAAATTGAACGCCACCTAACGCTGGCATCCAATCATCTCTCATGGGAAACAACTCTCAAAATAGACGAATGGCTCGAACTTGAACCTCAGGACCGCCCGGTAACCGTCGCCGATACGCATTATGGCTGGTTCATCGGAACAAAGGTCGTTCGACACGCCAACTGCTCCTCATTGCCCGACGACTTGCTTGCTGTCCTCCGCTTCGCACATGATCAGGGGTGCAGCCACGTTTTGCTCGATCGCGATGGCTCGCCCGTCGAGGGACTGCCGGTATTCGACTGGTAAGTCCATGTGCTCGCAAAATCACCCGGACGCACCCGGCGTTCGCGAAATCACCACGGAGGGACTCACCCTTCGCCTTCGCACCATTCGGCCTTACGGACGCCGAAGCCTGACCTATCTCGAAGTCCTTCACGACGGTGCCTGGCTCGATTGCGGCGACCCACACCATGGTCAAACGCGCAGCCGTAGGGCGCAGGCGGCCTTGGCCCATTACGCGCGCACGGCAATCCGCAATGCCGACATGTCTGATAGTCGTACAACATAACACGCGGCACGTGCCCAAACCGCCACGCGGCGAACTCGACGACAGCTCGATCACTACTGCGCCGTCCCGGCGGCTGCGCCGAAAAAGGGAAGGGGGAAGGCGAATGGGTGCTCTTTTTCATGGAGCAATCAGGAGCCTTCCTATGAAAATCGAACTGCGACGCGTCCACCACAGCGAACAGCTCTCCCAGGAGACGACAGCCTATACCGCCGACATATGGATCGACGGCGAACTTGCCTTCCATGCCCGGAACGAGGGAACCGGCGGCGCCGATTTCTTCCACAAGATGGGCCGATGGAACGTCGAGGAAGTCGATGCATGGCTCAAGGCCAATCGTCCACCGCGCATATTGGGGGACGCCACCCTCGACCATGATCTCGAAATCGAGGTGAGCGACCTTCTGCTGCATGCTGTCGAAAGCCGCCGTCTGAAGCGCCTGCTCCGCACCAATCTGATCACGATCGAGAAACACCGGATCTTCAAGTATCCGCTACGCAAGCGGCCTCTCACGGCCGTGGCCGATGCCGTGCGCGCCGCCAATCCCAGCGCCGTCATCGTCAACGACGGCGGCGACGAGGTTTTTGCGCGCGCCCTCGAGATGCTTCTCGCCAGCGGCTGATGCCTCACCACCGACGACAGCGATGACGCCGGCTCTCGTCTGTCCCCATCGGGCGCGCGGGGCCGCGTAGACCGCGATCGTCGCGCGCGCTTCGCGTCGTCGCGTTCCCGATGGCGCCCAATTCCAGCCGCGCATTCCTTCCTCTTGCCCCGCGTCCGGCTGCCGGCCCCGATCTCCGGCACGACTGCGGATGCGCTGCGGCCCCTAGAGACCACCGAAAAGGAAGCACGTCATGCGAAACAGTGCATCCGCGCTGGCTCACCAGCTCGCCTTCGATTTCACCCAAGAGATTATTTCCCCCGACAAGGCGGACGACTCCGATACAGGAGAACCGACGTTCTTCGCCGCAATCGCGATCGCGCCTGCGAGCGACGCACCGCTAGCCGCTCCGATCGATTTCTCGTTCGCCGCCGGCCGGATCCTGGCATCCTCCTGGAAAGGCCGCGCCCACGACAACATCGAGGCGATCAGACTGCTGAACTTGCTGGATCGCGAAGCTAGGCAGGCGACGCCATGCGAGCAGGAGCATATTGCCAAATTCATCGGCTTCGGCGCGTCCGAGCTTGCCAACAATCTCTTTGCTGATCGCGCGGGCGAATTCCGATCCGGATGGGAGGATATGGGGCAGAGCCTTGCCGCCGAAACGACCGATACCGAGCTTCAGGCGCTCAAGCGGGCTACACAATACGCCCATTACACGCCCGAATATATCATCCGCGCGATGTGGGATGCCGCCCACCGCCTCGGCTTCACTGGAGGACAGGTTCTCGAGCCGGGATGCGGCAGTGGTCTCTTCATGGGGCTACGGCCGGACTACCTATCCAGCGACACGATATTCGTGGGCATAGAAAACGACCCGATCACCGCCCGCGTCGCGAGCGCGCTCTATCCCAATCAAATCATCCGCTGCATCGACTTCGACAAGGCGACGCTCCCGCGTGACTTCGACCTCGCAATCGGCAATCCGCCTTTTTCGAACCTCACAATCCAGAACCGAACCGAACTTGGCCGGCTCGGGCTGTCGCTCCACGACTATTTCATCGCGAAATCATTGGAGCATCTTCGCCCCGGCGGCATCGCCCTGTTCGTGACCTCGCGCTATTCGCTCGACAAGACCGACCCCAAGGCCCGCCGCCATATAGACGGTATCGCCGATTTCCTCGGCGCAGTGCGTCTTCCGGCCAAAGCTATGAAGGACGAGGCCGGCACCGACGTTGTCGTCGATATCCTACTCTTCCGCAAGCGCGAGCGCGACAGTCTGACCGCCGGGCAGAACTGGATTGGGCTCGCAGAAGTTCCCGATAGCGACGAGGGCGACGGGCCGCTCCGGATCAACAGCTACTTCCTCGAACATCCCGACCATGTGCTCGGGGTCCACGAATGGCGAAGCGGCCAGTTTGGCATGGACTATTCCTGCGCGGCCAAGCCTGGCGTCGATATTGTGGCCGCGCTTACGACCATGCTGTCGGCAATCGCGTCCCGATATGAAAGCACTTATCGGCCTGCCGAGCGCACCACATCGCTGCGCGACCGGCTCGACGTCAGCCTCAATGTCGAGATCGGCACCGCCGCCGACGAGGCTGAGTTCAAGGAAGGCAGCTATCTCGTTTCAGGCGGTGTCCTGCACCAGATCGTCAATGGAATGCCGACAGCCGTCGATGTGAAAGCGGGGCGGGGCACCACCGGCCTGTTCTCCAAGCACGCCAATATCATCCGCGGTCTCATCCCCATCCGCGACGCGGTCCGCGCGATCCTGCGAGCACAGCTGGCTGACCGGCCTTATGCCGATCTTCAGGAAAGACTGCTCGAATACTACCGACGATTCACCAAGAAATATGGCCCGATCAACCGGACCATCACCAGTATCCGCACCGATCCGGAGACCGGCGTCGAGAAGGAATATCAGCGCCGCCCGAACCTCCAGCCTTTCCTCGACGATCCCGACGTCTGGCTGGTCGCGTCGATCGAGGCCTATGACGAGGCGAGCGATACCGGCACGCCGGGCGCGATCTTCACCGAGCGAGTGGTCAAGCCGCCGGTCGCCCATGAGATCCACTCGGCGCAGGATGCGCTGGCGGTGTCGCTCCACGAGCGCGGGCGTGTCGATCTCCCGTTGATTGCCGGCCTGCTCGGGGTCACCGAAGCCGAGGCGCTCGCCGATCTCGCCGACGACGTCTATCTCGACCCCGTCCGCACCACGCCCCATTTCGACCACTGGGTTACGGCGGACGAAGCGTTATCAGGCCCGGTGCGGACCAAGCTCGCCCTGGCGCGCGAGAAGGCCGAAACCGATCCGCGCTTCCATGCCGTCGCCACCGCGCTCGAATCCGTCCAGCCGGTCGATCTGAAACCCAGCGAGATCACGGCGCGTCTCGGCGCCCCCTGGATTCCCACCAAGGTCATCAAAACCTTCGTCGCGGAGATCATGGAGGTCGAGACCACCATCTACCATACCGTCGATATTGCGAGCTGGACCGTCGACAAGGCCCCGTTCGCGGGACACGTCAGTTCCACCTCGACCTGGGGCACGGCGCGCCGCGGCGCAGCAGAACTGCTCGAAGATGCCCTCAATTCCCATATCCCCAAGATCTACGACACTTGGCGGGACGCCGACGGCACGGAGCGCCGCGAACTCAACACCACGGATACCGAAGCCGCCAAGGAGAAGCTTGCGAAGATCAAGTCTACTTTCGAAACCTGGGTCTGGCAGGACAGTGAGCGCGCCGATCGCCTGGTCCGCATTTACAACGACGCCTACAACAACCTCGTTCCCCGGACGTTCAACGGCAGGCATCTGACGCTCCCGGGTGCGTCGACGACGATCCAGATGCGCGACCATCAGAAGCGCGTCGTCTGGCGGATCGTCGCCGCGGGTTCGACCTATGTCGCCCATAGCGTCGGCGCGGGCAAAACCTTCAGCCTGTGCGCCGCCGTGATGGAGCAGCGCCGTCTCGGCCTTGCGAACAAGCCGATGATCGCCGTGCCCAATCATTGCCTCGCACAGATCGCGCGCGAGTTTCTGATGCTCTATCCCACCGCACGCATCCTTGTCGCCGACGACACGAACTTCATCAAGGAGAAGCGGCGGCGGTTCCTGGCCCGCGCGGCTACCGGTAACTGGGATGCGATCATCATCACCCATGATGCGTTCAAGTTCATCCCCACCCCGACAGCGTTCGAAAAGCAGCTGATCGAAGACCAGCTCGCCAGCTACGAGGGGCTGATCGCGGGCATCGACAATGACGATCGCGTCTCGCGCAAGCGGGTCGAGCGCCTGAAGGAAGGGCTCCAGCGACGGCTTGAGAATCTGCGGGCCCGCAAGGATGACCTTGTCCATATCGGCGAGATCGGCATCGACCAGATTCTCGTCGACGAGGCCCAGCAATTCCGCAAGCTGACCTTCGCGACCAACCTCGGCGACCTCAAGGGCGTCGACCCGGTCGGTTCGCAGCGCGCATGGGACCTCTTCGTCAAGGGCCGATACCTTGCCGACATCAATCCCGGCCGCGAACTGATCCTGTCGTCGGGCACCCCCATCACCAACACCTTGGGCGAGATGTATACGCTGCAGCGCTTCATGCAGCCCGATGAGCTACGGGCCAAAGGCTTGCATGAGTTCGACGCCTGGGCCGCGAACTTCGGCGACACACGCACCGAGCTCGAACTTCAGCCGAGCGGCAGCTACAAGCCGGTCACCCGCTTCTGCGAGTTCGTCAACGTCGCTGACCTGATGGCGATGTACCGCAGCGTCGCCGACGTCGTTTTGAAGGACGACTTGCGCCAATATGTCCGGCTGCCCACCATCAAGGGCGGCAAGCGCAAGATCATCGTCGCCCAGTCCGGGGCGCCCTTCAAAGCCTATCAGAAGGTCCTGGCTGGACGCATCAAGGCGATCGAGAACCGCAGCGGGCGGCCCCAGAAGGGCGACGATATCCTCCTTTCGGTGATCACCGACGGCCGGCACTCGGCGATCGATCTCCGGTTCGTTGACCCCATGATGGGGAACGAGGAGGGCAACAAGCTCAATCTCCTGATAGAGAACGTCCACCGTATCTGGCGCGATACGAGCGACAATCGCTACACCGACCCGGAAACCGGCAGGCCCTATCCGCTGGCCGGCGCCGTGCAGATGATCTTCTCCGATCTCGGCACCGAGAACGCCATCGAGGCACGCGGCTTCTCCGCCTATGTCTGGATCCGCGAGCAACTGATCGAGATGGGCATACCGGCCGATCAGATCGCCTTCATGCAGCATTACAAGAAGAACAGCGCCAAGCAGCGCCTGTTCAACGACCTCAATCAGGGGCGCAAGCGCATTCTCATCGGCTCGACTCCCACCATGGGAACGGGCGTCAATGCGCAGCAGCGCCTCAAAGCCCTGCATCACCTCGATGTTCCCTGGATACCCTCCGATATCGAGCAGCGCGAAGGCCGAATCGAGCGCCAGGGGAACCAGAACGACGAGATCGAGCTATACGGTTACGCCACCAGCGGCTCGATGGACGCAACCAACTGGCAGATGCTCGAGCGCAAGGCGCGCTTCATCAACATGGCGATGTCGGGCGATCGTTCCATCCGACGGATCGAAGACGTCGGATCCAACGTCAATCAGTTCGCCTTGGCCAAGGCGCTTGCGTCCGGTGACGATCGCCTCATGCGGAAAGCCGGGCTCGATGCGGAGGTCGCCAGGCTCCTGCGCCTGCGCGATGCCCATATCGACGATCAGTACAATATCCGCAGGACCATCAAGCGAACGGCGGATGCCATCGTTGACGGCCATAGCCAGATCGCCCGGCTGGAAGCCGACATCGCGCGCCGGGTTTCTCCGAACCTGGACGAAGTCCTTTTCGACTCCGCCGGCACAATGCTCACCGACCGCAAAACCGCTGGCGAACGCATACTCAGGCACGCTTTCGAGATGAGGTTGGACGGTACGCCAGCCTGCCTGATGCTCGGCACCTTCAACGGCATCGCCCTGGAAACCTCTGGCTACGACGCGCTGGACGACGATGGAGAGCCTGTCCTTCGCACGTCAATCGCGGCGCTGCACCACGGTGAACGCAATGCCTTCGATATCACTGACAAGACCCGATGGAACACGGTGGTCGGCAGGCTTGAATCGTCCATTCGCGATCTCGACACCGATCTTGCCACCGTTCGCGCCGAACTCGAGGCCAACGAGCGGCGGCTCCCGGCCTTCGAGGCACGCCTGGGCCAAGATTTTCCGGATACCGCCTTGCTCGACGACAAGCTTCGCGAACTCGCCGAGCTCGAAGCCGATCTGGCGACGACCAAGGGTGAATTCGAGCCGGGGAACGACGACGAAGCAGCATCCTCCGAATGCGAAACCGTCGATGCCACGTTGGTGGAGCAAGCGGCTTGACGCGCCTCAAACCTCAAACAGGACAATTTCCACGACCGACGCTTCCTCGACGGAGCGTCTCCGTTCCATCCCTTTCTCTCCGTACGCTTCAGGAGCAACACCATGCATGGCACCTATGTCGTGGACATCGAACTCGGCCAGGCGATCGATCTCGATACCGGCAGGATCAGGCCGACGATCAGCGCCGTCGTCAAATTCGACGCCGATGGCGAAATTGCATGGCGCGGCCCGCGCTACTGGCACGGACACGAACCGAGAAACATGAAAGCCCGAGCCGGCCAGATGCGCAAGCGCTGGCAGTCGCATCTCGACCGAACCGGAGAACGGTTCGAGGTCGTAGAGCGACAGAAGCGAGAGGCAAAGCGCGCTGCCGACAAGATCGCGGCACGAGCTCGCAAGCGCCTCCGCGAAGCCGCCCCGGAGCTGTTCGAAACGCTGAAGCGCCTTATCGACGATCCTCGCACCGCCGAGGAAGCCAGGGCCTTGATCGCCAGGATAGAATCGAAGGCCGACAAGCCTCTGCCGTGACCTTGGATGACTCGCAGAATGATCTGCATCGTCCCTTCAGCCTTGGCTCCGCGGTGTCAGACGGTTCTCATCGTCGATCGCCCTAAGCCGCGATGGCAGCGTATCACCCCATGCCCATAGAACAAGGTTGCTGTCACCAACGTCAGCGCCTGGCGCAAAGCTGCGCACCAGCATCCCTGGATGCCCCGCCGCAATCAGACGCCGGGCGAAGGCCTGAGTGTCTGATTCCCCCTTCGTCTTCATCTGGTCGCGCCAGCCGGGATGGGCCAAGCCTGCCGGGTCCATGCCCTGTGACGCCAGCGCGATCTCATCGCGTGTATCGAACAGCTGCTCGATCTCTGCCTCATAGCCAACAAGTGTCGTTGGCTGGAAACTACCCACCTGATTGGCTTCGCGGAGCGCCGTCAACACTGACAGGGACAGATAGAGCGCCGGAACGCCTCTCGGATTGAAACGTCCCCCATAGAGCCTTGCCCCTTCGCCGGATAAAGGCTCGCGCGCATGAATCGGATTGAGCGCCCGATAGAGATTGCCCCGATAGTCTATCGTCACGGCTCAGGCGAATATGCCGGCATCGATGGCGTCGATATACTCAAGAACTTCATCGGCCCGTCCAGCGCGCACGAGCTGCATCGCCGTCTGCCCGGAGAAGCCGGGAAGCGGCTCGGATCGATACCAGGCATAGGCCATCAGCTCCGATCCAAGACGCGGCTCGACCTTGTTCACGATCTCGATCATCTCGCGCAAACGCCGCTGGGTCTTGTCCGATCGCACGCGTTCCTTGCGCTGAACGGCATCCTTGCCAAGGCCCGCCGTGCGCGCCACCTCTTCGCTCGTCGTCCGCAAGGCGTGCGCGATCTTGCTCGGCGAGAAAATCCCCTTGTCGGCATATTGAGCTAGACTCATGACTCGGCTTTCCTCAGCAAAGTGACGCTACTTATGACGCTATATAGCGTCAATTTGAATGGCGTTCAATCCTGATCTGAAGGACCAAGTCCCACGCGACAGGGCGCGGGGCGCCCGCGGAGAGGGAAGGGGGTGACAGGAGATCGGGTCGCACTGATGCGGCCGCGGAGGAGACCTCTCCATGACCATCAATTGCATCCGCATTGCGCCGGTGCCGCTCGACGAGAGTTGCGCCCAGCACGGCAGAACGACCGACTTCGATAAGATCGCCACGATCGAATCCGCCATTCATCGCGCCGCGCTTATCGCAAGGTTCGGAACGACCCCCGATGGTGTCACGATTGAGATAGAGGCGGCATCGAGCACGAGCGGAAGATCCTACAATCTTGTAGTCCGCTTCGACGACGAGGACCCAGCCGCCAAGGCCTATGTCCAATGCCTCGCCGACGAACCCTTGTCGCGCTGGCATGAAGCCGGCTTCACACCTCCGTTCCTCTACGCGAAATCGGGTGCGGTCCAGCGACGCATGCATCCGACGCTTGCCTCCGCTGTTCGCGCCGCGATCGCCACCCTCGGCCAGTTTCCCGCCAATGCGGACCTTGCCGCCATGCGTGACAACCTGCTGGCCGCCTATCCGCAGGACCACACGCAGTCGGCCGCGAACCCGCCCCTGCAAGATCTGGTCGCCGAACCGTTCACGCGATCGGCCCATCTCGCACTCCTCGCCCGCGCCCGTGCAGCGATCGACGCACCGGGTCTTCTCGACGACGACGCCCGCAATGCTGTTATCGCCGACATCGACACCGCCACGACCCGCTTCTCGACATGGTCACTTCCCTGGCCGATCGATGTCTACGTCGGATCCATCGACCACCGTGCAGGGGTCAACCACTATGCTGCTGTTACCAGGCAGGCGCTGATGCACGAGATGGCCGAATACTGCCGCGAATTCTGGTCCGAGGTCCGCGATGACCGCGATCCCTTCACACTCGACGACGAAACTGTCGTGTCCGACTATTTCCAACAGCATCCGGACGAGTTCCACTGCACCAACATCGAACATCTGCTGCCGAAGCCAGCGATCGATCCCGGATTTTTGGCCGAAGGCAAGGTGCTGTTCCTGAACAGCCGCCACATCGACCCGTCGAGCGAACAACATCTCAACGAATGGACTAGGCCGGCGGCAATGGAGGCGCCGTTGTTCGTCACCGACACTTCCATGGGATGGTTCATGTCCACAGATCCCGACCGTTGCTTCGAGGGCATTCCAGATGAGATCGAGGGTCTACTGAACTTTGCACGATCGCAAGGTGCTGACCATCTGTTGATCGGATGCGACGGAGTGACCGTCTACAATCTGCCTCTCCACGACCACTAGGTATGCCGGTGGCTTCACCCACCAGGAGGTTCGCATGGAACGTCATGGCGAAACGATCAAGCGCCTGTACCCCGGTCTCTATGCCGGAAACGAAGTGCGAGCCGAGCGACGTGATGATCGCCTTTGGGCGTTCGAGATGAAATGTAACCAGCTCGGCCGCTTCCTATGGTTCGAATATTCCCCTCACGGCCTTTGGACGAGCATCGGCGCGTGGCGCACACTCGACGATGGATTGGGCGTCGCCGTCCGCCTGCGCGCCGGCACCCACTTCTGGGACGCCGACGTCGACGTGGCCCGCCCTTATGGCGAGAACATCTATGCCGCGCTGCGCGGTGATCCTGGGCTCTGACCAGGCGAGCCGACGGCACCGCCCCACCATCATCCAATCCAAGAGGCCACCGATGCCGAAATTCCGCGTGAGAGTGACGCAAGTTTACCGCGTCGAGAAATGGATCACCGTCGACGTCGAAGCCGACAACGCGGACGATGCCATCGAAATCTACGCGTCGGGCGACGCGCCGTGCTCCTCGCGTTCCGGCTGGGAGGACCGCTGGGAGCTTCAGAACGAAGTCGTCGATCTCGCCTAAGGGCGCGTCGAACACCATCCCCATAAGGGGGCACTCCCACTAAGCTACGTTCATGGAGAGATATGATGCGGGTTCAATACAGTATTCACGGCAGCTTCGCGCTTCCGGAAGGCTCAGCCTTCCTAGCTGGATCCGAGAACCTCATCCGCCTTCCTGGCGGTCAGATCATTTCCGTACACCCGGTCATCGAGATGGCAGGCGGCCCGGACACCGATGATCATCGCAACCTCAACTACGAGGAAGCGGTCGCGCTTGGCGTTTATCTCGAGGACTATGAGCGTTGTTCGGTGCCGTGGTGACCATCGATCAACTCACGGCAGATTCGACCGCCCCCTGATAGCTGCGGAGAAGCGGAGAAGAGGGAGCGGGAGGTGTGTATCTTCACTACCCCGGAGCACTTCCCTTGCCCCCAACCGACGCCAAGGCCGCCATCCGCTTGAGCAACATCGTCCGCGATCATGTGGTCTTGCGCCGCAACGGCCACGAACTCGTAGGGCTCTGTCCTTTCCACGATGAGAAAACGCCGAGCTTTCACGTCAACGATCAGAAGGCCGTGTATTTCTGCTTCGGTTGCTCGGCGTCCGGAGACGCCATCACCTTCCTGCGCCAGATCGAAGGCCTTAGCTTTACCGAGGCGGTGGCCCGTCTCGGGGGCGAACTCCCACGTCGTGAGCGCAAGCTGCCTGAACCACGAGCGCCCGATCCTGAAAAGCTGGCATCGATCGAGCTCGCGCGCCGCATATGGCACGATGCCCGGCCGATCGCCGGCACGCTCGGCGAACACTATCTGCGCGGCCGCGGTATCCTGGGTCGCATCCCGCCGTCGCTGCGCTTTGCCTGGACGCCTCTCTGGCACAATCTCAAGTCAGGACGGACCGGCCCACGCATGCCCGGAGTCATCTGCGCCTGCCAAGATGGCAATGGCCGCGTCACCGGCATCCAGCGGATTCTCCTCGACCGAACGGGCACAAAGGCGGCTATACCTCGCCCCAAGCGCAATATCGGACAGGTGCGGGGTGGCGCGCTGCGCCTTGGGGCGGCGACGAAGACCGTCATCCTTTGCGAAGGCCCAGAAGACGGCCTCACCCTCGCGATGCGCTATCCCGAGCTACCGGTATGGGTCGCGCTCGGCACCGGAGGACTTCCCTATGTCGTGCTGCCAGGCATCGTCCACGAAGTGATCCTTGCCGGCGACAACAATGCCCCAGGCCGGATCGCGGTAGCGCGCGCGCAGGAGGTCTATGCCGCCCAAAATCGTCGTACGACGCCCCACTTTCCACCGAAGGCGTTCGAAGATTTCAACGACGAACTTCGCGACGTGCGCATCGCCGCCTGATCACTTTCGAATGGCCGACCATCGAGTCAGGCTCTCATACGCTGCGAAAGCGACTGCCTTGCGGGATGAACAGACGTCCTGCCCGGCGCGGCGTTTTCGGCCTGAAGGCCGACGAAGAGGGAAGGGGGGGGATGGGGCGACGTCCATGAAGGAGCCCTCTATGTTCGATCCTGCTTCCCGCTTCACCCAGGCACTCGCGCCCGACGCGCTGACCACAATCCCTTCGGCGCTGAATGCCCTTAACCGCGCGATCCACGAGTGTGAACGCACCCGTGCTGATATCGAACGGGACCCGGCGGTCCTGCTCCTGGCACGCCATCTTGGCCGCCTCGCACTCGAAAACCGACCTGCACAGGCCGATCTACGCCGCACCTGCATCGAGGCTGCCGCGGCGATCGACCGAACCCCGCTTCTCCTGACACTTGCGCGGCGCGGCGTCGGTTACGACGCAGATGCTAAGGCATCCTTCCATGCCGAAGGGCGTAAGGCGATGACCCGGCTCGCGGGCGCACTCGGCCTAAAACGTGGCGAATACCGCGTCCGGTCCAACCAGGCGGGCATCGCCGTTTCCGGTGACGTCAGCCTGGACACAGCCGAACTCTATATCCAGCTCGAACTTGGCTGCATGGGCCCCGGCAACGAGGTCATGTTCCGCAACGTCGACGGATCTCGTGGAGGTCGGAACAACTGGGCCTCGCTCTCTGAGCTGCTCGATCCCGAACGCTTCGCCCAGCGCATTCACCGCGAACTCCGCCTGACTACCACGCCGGCCACCTCGGAACCCCTTCTCGCCTGATCCGGACCAGCGCGTCTGGCGGCCTCGCTATTCTTCACCGCATCGGAGACCCGACATGCGTATCAGTCAATTTCAGGCGATCGCCAACATCCTGTTCGGCGACGCCGAGACACTAGCCCGCGGCTACCATCAGTTCATGACCAATGCGGCCACGGACTTCGAGGCCGAAGAAGCGCGACGGCGTTGCGCGATCGCGGTCAATGCCGTCGGCCTAGCTGTCGACCCGAACCGTTACCGGACGGTGGTTCAAGCCCTTGAGGCACAACGCGTTGAACCGGTCTGCAAGCGCTGCGGCAGCACAGACCTGTCACGCGATGCCTCCGCCGTCTGGGATTCGGATGCCCAGCAATGGGACCTCTGCGCCATCTACGATTCCGCAACGTGCGAAGCCTGCACCGCCGAAAGTGACGATCTTTACGATTGGCGGCCCCTGATCACTGGAACTGCGCAGCCGCCGGCATCCGACACGTCCGAAGCAAGGTCTCAAACAGAAGGTGATCGTCATGGATGAAGCTGCGAACGCAGCGGGCGCGCACCTACTCCCCGCGGTCAAGCCTATCTGTCCCCATTGCGGCAGCGACCGCATCGTCCGCGACGCCTGCGCGCGGTGGATCCCCGACAGTCACCAGTGGGCGCTCGCCGACATGCAGGATTCCTATTTCTTCTGCGATGCATGCCACGCCGAAGACGTCGATGCCCTGCGGTGGATCGCATCCGACCCGGGTGCCGAGTTGCCCGTCATCATTGGCGCGCGAGTCCGTATTCGGGATCGATGCTTTATCGGCGGCGACCGCTTCAAGGGCCGCGAAGGCATCGTCGTTCGCGAAAACAGCGTGGACGGCTTCTACATTCGGCTCGACATGACGCCCCGTGAACGGGTTCAGAAGGTCGAGCTGGTCACGCCAAGTCATCTCAAGGTGTTGTGGCTACCCAAACCTCACTTCAACGGAGCCTAACATGGCAGCACGTTCGACCCTTGCGCACGCGCGGCCACCCACCCGCGCTGAGCGAGCCAATCCCATCCTCCGGCTTCCCGCGATGCACCGCCTCCGCGACCTCGATCCCGAGGCGCAAGCCTGCCTGCGCGACCTTCTTCTCGACCTTCAACGCGATGCCCGGTCGCGCGCTGCGGCGAGTTGGGATGCCCACAAGCCGCCCATGGCCGCTTACTGGGCTGCGGTGGGTGTCTACGCCGGCCACATCGCCCGCATCCTCCGGCGCGCCGCGAAATCTGATCGCCACCGCCAGTCCGATTTGTTTGAAAAGGCCGCATGACCTCCTTTGCGAACAACCACACGAGCACCCGATGGCCACGTCACGCCTACCCGTCTGGCCGATAACCGGAGACCCCATCATGTCCGAAACCGTCCGCCTATCCGCGGCAGATGTCCGCCAGCTTCGCACCGTGGCCGAAGACATAGCTCGCCGTCATAGCAACGGCCCGCAGTTTGCGATCGAGATCGCCGAGCGCGAGAACGTCTATTCCGGCAGGACTTCGCTCAACATCTGGGCGATCAGCAGCGTTCCCGATTGGGCGGACACCGAGGTCCACACCACGTATCCTTGGCCACGCATCCGCGAACCTCATGTCCTCGCGAACGGAGCGGCCCTTCTCGACCTCTATGTTCGAGAAAGGCCACGCAGCGCAAAGACCGGTGAGCTTCTCTGCGGCCTTCAGGCTGAGCTGGACGAAAAGGGGCTCGTAGCTATCCACGCCAACTGCGAGCTAGGGTCCGGATCTGTAATTGCAGAGCTCTGGCGGTGTGATCCCTTGAGGGTTTCATGGATCTGTCCGCACTGGCCGGACACAAGTTCGGTCGTGCTGTATCGGGTCTCACAAGAACGAACGTTGCATTGATTCGAAGCGGGCTATGGGGCCCATCGGACTACTTCGCAGATCGTTCGTCCCTGCGTTCCCTCGCGGGACACCGCCCTCGGATCAGCTTTGGTGCCTCACCGCTGGCAAACTGCTTTTACCTCATCTCATGCCTGGAACAAAGTGCCATCGCGCAGCATGGCGTGCATGATGACTGCGAGCCGACGGGCAAGCGCAACGCGGGCCTTCTTGAAGCCACGGCGCTTAGCGATCTTCATGGCCCATGTTTTCAGGGCGAACGTCTGCTGGCACCGGGACAGGATCGAGTTGGCTGCCTCGTAGAGAAGCTTGCGCACCGTACCGTCGCCCTGCTTGGTGATCCTGCCAGTCCAATCGATCTCGCCGGATTGATGGCGTCGAGGTACCAACCCGAAGTAAGCTCCGGCATTCCGGGATTGGCGGAAGCGCCCCGCATCGTCGACCGCAGCAGCGAAGGCCGCCGATGTCTGCACGCCAACACCCGGTATGCTCATCAGGATTTCACAGGCCTGCGACTGGCTGGCGATGACACGCAGCCTTCGGTCCATCTCCTTGACCTGCTCGACCAGTTCGGCGCGAACAGACAGCAGGGAGGAGATAGCGTCACCCAGCCCCGGTATGTGCGCGGCTTCCATGATCCGCGCGAGGAATGCCTTTCCTTGCCCAGGGCCAGGGCGGTAGCCGAACGTGGCACAAATGCCTCGGATCGTGTTGTCGAGCCCCACGCGGGCTTTGACAAGGTGGCTGCGCGCGGTGATCACGCTTCGCACTCCGTGCGCCGCTGAAGATTTGACGTGCACCTCCTTGTAAAAGCCCGTGCGTGCCAGCTGCGCCAGCCCTGCTGCGTCGTGTGGGTCGGTCTTGTTCGCTTTCATCGCCTTCAGGCTCTGATGAGCTTGGCGGGCATCAATGCATACGACTGGAACGCTGAGTTCGCGAAGGCCAAGGCAGATCGCGGGTGACATTCGTCCCGATTCGATCACGGCCCGCTCGATCGGTCCATATCGCTCCAGCATCCCGGCGATCGCCTCAGGGGAACTCTCGACCTTCTCCGAGACCAGCTTCCGACCATTTTCGTTAACGATGCAGACCTGCGTGCTTTCCATCGACAGGTCTAATCCGGCATAGTGCTTCATGGCTGCTTCCTTCCTTCAGGATTCGACAACCAGAAATGTGCGCCTCAACCAAGGCCCGAGGGAAGCAGCCGCAATTACACGATGACTCATAACCACCAGATGACGGTGGCGGCGAGAACGATGGTTGCCATGAAGGTTTTGATATTGCGATCGAAGCGCATGGCGACGCGTCGCCAGTCCTTGAAGCGGCAGAACATGCGCTCGATGACGTTGCGCTGCTTGTAGACGGCGGCATCGAAGGCGAGTTTGACCTTGCGATGGCGCTTGGGCGGGATGACGGCCCTTGTACCGCGCGCGGCCAGCCACGCTCTCAGATCGTTGCTGTCATAGCCTTTGTCGGCGACGAGATCGGCCGATGGCGGCAGGGTTTCGATGCAGGCCTTGGCAACCCGCATGTCGTGCATGTTGCCCGGTGTCAGCAGCAGGACGAGCGGGCGGCCTTTGATGTCGCAGACGGCGTGGAGCTTGGTGTTGCGGCCGCCCCGGCTCGTGCCGATACCATGGGCCAAGGCCCCCCTTTTGCGCCGCCGGCCGTGCGGTGAACCTTGATCGACGAGCTGTCGATGAACAGCCGGTCGGGCGTGTCCTCGGCTCCGGCAAGGCTCTCGAAGATCGCTTCCCACACACCTCGCTCGGCCCAGCGCACGAAGCGGTTGTAGAGCGTCTTCTTCGGCCCGTAGACAGGCTCCGGACAGTCGCCCCAACGTCCGCCGGACTGCAGGGCATGAACAATCCCGGACAACACGCGCCGGTCATCTACCCGAGGCTTGCCCCGCGTGCCTCTTGGCAGCAGCGGTTCAATCCGGGTCCATTGCGTATCCGAAAACCAAAAGAAATCCGCCATCTCAACGCCTCCTCACCAGAGCCGTTGAATCATCCTCTACCCAATCTGAAAACCCTGTTTATGGGTCCGGACCCTAAATGTCTGGCGGCGGACCTAAGACGTCTGCCTACGTTCGAAGCGCGTGCATGAGACGCCAATTGCGCCGTGAAAGAGGGGAAGGGGGAAGGGGTGGTGCGGCCGCACATATCGCGGTCGGACCACGGAGCTTTTCCATGCCCACCCAGAAGCTGAACATCGGACCGGTTCCCTTCGACGAGAATTGTGCCCAACTCGGTTCAACGCCAGACTTCGATGACGTCGCACGCTTCGAATGCAGAGCCTATTGCGCGGCCTTGATCGCGTTCTACGGATCACCGCCCGAGGGCGCTCGACTGCGCGTTGTAGGAGCACCCCACGATTTCGGGACATATTACGAGGCCTATGTGTTCTACGACACGGACATTCAGGCCGCTGTCGAATACGCGCTTACCGTCGAGCAGGGCCTTGCCCTATGGGAGGACGCAGGCTTTCCCGCGCCATTCACCTATGGCGCCCGCGCCAGTATCGTGGAGCGGCACTTCGAACGCCTCACGCATCTGATCGCCAAGGTCATGATCGAACTACAGGATCGAGAAGAAATCATGCCCGCAGCGCTCGATAGCCTTACGGCCCAATATCCGAACGCTCGGGACCTGGCGGATTTCTTGATGTCGACACCGTCGGGCTGAGGCGCCGCCAAAGCTCAATTGTGCTGCCGGTGGGCAGGCTCCAGAAGCACGCCCTGTTCACGGATGATCCCTGCCCATCGGTCGAGCAACAACGCCGTCCCCATATCCCTGCGCGCCAGTCCCTTGCCATGATCTTCCATCGCCTGCGCAAGGCTGTCGATGCACGGTCTCCGGTCGCACTTCGTCGTGCGTTCTATGATCGCCATCAAGGCGCCGATTGCGCGGGCGATCGCATCGCCGGGTGCTTCATCACGCCTGCCCACGGCGGTGTTGGCGCGTGGGCAGCTACCTTCGAGGAGTGCCAACGCCGATCCGAGATGAAACGCGGGAACCACTTCCCCCAGTTCTTCGAGCAATCCCAACGCTTCGCGAACCTGCCATGCGGCGCGTTCGCGAGGCTCGATGGAAGTTTCCGCAGCCTTGTCGCGCATTTGTTCCTCACCATCATCATCGTGCGACGATCAGCTGCAGGCAGCCGAAAGCGCCCACCGAACGGGCGGCGCCAGCCCGGGAACCGGACATTGGAAACCTGAGATGAGTCAGGCGCGAACACCTTTGGGCCTGGGCCTTGGACATACGTGTCCGCTGCCCGGTCGCCTAAGCTGTCGGCTCTCATCTCGGAAGGTTTCCACGCCTTCACGCCCGTCTCCGAACGCCCGCATGGACTAGGCCCATTCGGCGTAAAAAACAATCGGGCATCACGTCCCTCCCTCTTTCGTCAGAGCCGGCGAAGTCGTGCCCGACGTTACACCCGTTCCCATCCAGTTCCGGCCCGCCCCGGCGGGCTGGGACCATCAAGGACCCCTCCCATGAACGATGCAGCCACTTACGCGCGCGGCCCGGTCATCATCCACAACGACTTGCTGATGACAGCCCGCGGCGTTCATCTCTTCCGTCTCGTCGAGCAACCCGGCCTCGGTGCTGCCGCCGAAGCCATCAAGACCCAGCTCGTCGACGCCTATTCGAGCTACGGACGCCATTGCGGGCACGACGCGCAGCGCCTCGCGCGCGAGGATCTACTCGGCGAGGTACTGAACGCGCTTTACGGCCTGGCCGCCGACCAGGGCGCGAGCGGACGGAGCGTGCGCACCGAAGCCGATGCTCCCTACGAAGCCGCCCTTGTCGTGCTTGGCAAGGCGAACATGTTGCCACCCGAATGCCGGTGACGCACCCAGAGCCGGCGAACGCCGACCAGAACAGATTCGGACCATCATTTCCAGGCGCTGACGCGCCACCGGCAGGGGAGGGGGCAGGGCGGGAGTGCGCCAGACCGGCCCACAGCCGCGGGGCACTCACACCAACCCAAGTTCGGAAAGGAGCCGTCATGCTCAAACCGACCCCGATCACCCGAAACCCGGCGCTTGCATCCGCCGCTGCAAATCGCCCGCATATATTCCTCGATTGCGACGGCGTCCTGGCTGACTTCGATACCTACGCGCAGGCTTACTTCGGGCAGCATCCCCGCGCTGCCGAAGCTGCCCTGGGCTCGACACGCTTCTGGGAGATGCTCGAGGACAAGGGCGACTTCTATCGCGATCTTCCGCTCATGCCGGATGCACGAACGCTGTTCGACGCCGTTGCCCATCTTGGCCCAACGATCCTGACCGGATGTCCGCGCGGCAACTGGGCGGAGGCACAGAAGATCGCTTGGGCACAGGAGCATTTCCCAGGCGTCCCGATCATAACCTGCCGGAGCGCCGACAAGCGCGATCACGCCAATCCCGGTGACGTTCTGATCGACGACTGGCCCCAGTATCGTCACCGTTGGATCGAGATGGGCGGCGTCTTTATCAGCCACTACGATGCGGCGTCCTCGCTCTCCGCGCTCTGGGCGCACTACCCCGACCTCCGGGCGTAACCCTCCGGGCAGACCGCCGGCATAGCGGCCGCCACAGGAGCCGGGCCGCTCAGCACGGCAGCTTCACCCATGAGGCACAAGCGCCCTACGCAGAAAGCCGAGCGAACAGGAATGACGCCCGTCCGATGCCGAATGAACGCCTCCACGCACTGATCAGGAGAAATCCGCATGACGTCGAAGCAGGAGCCCGCTTTGACCCAGGAGCAGCGCCGCTGGTTGATGGCGCGCATCCAACAGCTACGGTCCCGAATGAAAACCGTCGGTCCGTTCCGTCAGGCCGGCATTCACCGAACGATCGAAGGGATGAAAGCGCAACTGCGCACCGGCGTCTGGCGGCCTCACGACCCTCGACCTTAGCGACCCGACAATCTCAATGGCCTTGACCGCCCCACTGCCAGCGGTCGGTCCTTTGACACCACGACAATCGACGTCATCCTCTGGAAGGAGATCGACCATGCGACTGACCGACGAAATTGCAGCGCGACGTCTTGTCTATACCCATCCGGCGGCGGGGACGCCCAGTCTCGTCATCATCGACATCCCAAGGTCGCGCGCGGGCGACGGCCTGGCGCTGGGGCGTTATTATGCCGTCGTCGCCGAAACCCCGGAAGAACTCGGCGAGTTCGAGGCCTTTCTCGCGCTCGACCGGCCCGGTCTGGTCGAACCCGACCTGCTAGACCGTCGCCCGAGCGGACATGATGCGCGGAGCGTCACCTTCATCGAATACGCACCCTCCGAGCCGAGCTGGCCTTGGATGCTGCTATGCCGCTGGCCACCGGCCTTCGCGTTCCTCGGCGAGCAGGATCCCGACCTTCTCGCACGCGGTGCCTATACCTTCGAGGCCTTCGTCACCCGGGACGAGCTGGTGGCGATGGCGCTCGACACGATGGCCATGCTTGAAGGCATCGATGTTCATCTCATGCTCCGCGTGACGCCTCCCGTCTGAGCAACGCCCCGCCAACACTCCGGTCACGCGACTGAGCGCGAATGCTGCCCGCCGTGCCATTTCCGGGCATCGCCTATTGACTTCCCAATCAACAGCGCGGAGCTTCCCCGCCATGAGCGTCACGCCAATGATCCATCCTGAGGTGCGAGAGGCTGTCGACCGATTGTTCGACCTCGCGCGAAGCGACACCGGACAAGCGCGTCGTGTCGCCGACTTCCTCTTCGCGTGGTGGAACGCGGCCTCTCTCGGGGGCTTCGACATCGCCGACCTCTTCTCGCTCGATCGTGCCGTCGCTGCCGACATGGCCACGGTCTTCGCCTTTCTCGGCAAGCATCCAGACGCGATTTATGCGGATGCCTTCGGCCGGGAGGACGACATGAAAGCGCTTATCGCACTCTGGCGTCCTCACATTATCGCCGAGAATCCAGCCTAGCGCGCTCGATCGCGCCACGCTTATGAACCGGTCATCGGACGAGGTCGCGCTCGGCCGTCTCCCTGATCCTCCTCCCTCTGCTCACATTCCTCCCCTTGCAACTGGTCCTCTGACTTCGTGCGTCACCGGGCTTGCCGCAGGCTTCCCACAACCCCTCTTCATTTAGACAAGCCCGCCGGTCCCGAAGGGACCGGCGGCCGCCGGGAAGGGGGAAGGGGCGAGTGATGCCGTTCTGGCGGAAGGTGCCGCGCTGTCGCGCGGCCCGCCGAACGGATCCCACGAGGAGCCCGTTCCATGAGCATCCGGAAAACCGCGCGCTGGTCGGCGCATGAGCTTGCGCTGTTGCGCACCCACTATCCATCCGAAGGAAGCCGCATCGGCGCCCGGCTTCCCGGGCGGAGCCGCCATGCAATCCAGGTGAAGGCCCACAAACTCGGGCTGGAAACGACCCACACCAATGCCGCGCCGACGACGCGCCTTCAGGGGCTCGCGCTCGAAGAAGCGATCCGCCTTCGCGAAACCGAGAAACGGTCTTTCGCCGCGATCGGGCGGCACTTCGGCATTTGTGAAGCCAGCGCCTGCAATGCGGTGACGATCGCGCTTTGCGTGCGACGCGGCTACCGCCCTGCGGAACGTGACCAGCACGGCCGCCTTACTCCCGAAGGGATCGAACGGCTGCGTTACGCGCTCAAGAAAGGCCTCAAAGGCATCGACATTCAACTGCGTCTCGGCGTGTCGGCGGCCTGCGTCTCCGAACAGCGCCGCCGCTACAACCGCGAGCTGCTGTCACGAGGGAAGGCACCCCTGCCGCCGCCGGGCGGCGGTCAAGCCTATTCGGGCGTCAAGCTCACATCGGCGCAGCGCAAGCAGGTCGAGGCATGCTTCATGCTGGGCCTCGGAACCGCGAAGACGGCCGAGCGCACCGGGGTATCCAAGACCAGCTGCATCCGAATTCGGGACCGTCTCGTGCGCCGCTTGCGCCGCAAGGGCGAAGCCCTGCCCGGATGCGACGCTGCCGGGGTCCGGCATGTCCATGCCGAGAGCACGCGCTTCATCACCGATGAGCAGCGACATTTGCTGCGGGCCATGCTCTTCGACCGCGTGCCCGTTCGGCGAGCCGCCCATGAGCTGGTGATCGGCACATCTTCCGCTTACCGCATCCGTGATGCGCTGTCCGCCGAGCTGGCGCGCGAGGGGCGGAGCTTGCCATCCCCCAGACTGCCGGGCCGCATCCGCGCCCAGCCCATGCCCGATCCCTTCTGGCCACCGTCGAACCCCAAGGAGATATTTGCGTTTCGGCGTCTCCTACAGACCATGAGCTTCGTGGAGGCAAAAGCACATTGGCGGCAGAGCCTCCGCGAGGCCCGAAGGGCCGAGCGCGTGGAAGCGGAAAACGCGAAGCGTCGCCTCACCTTCGAGGAGCAGCTCGCACGGGTTGCTTCCGGCGACGTCGGCATCGCCCGCAACTTCGTCCGGCACCATCTCGAACCGACGATCGCCGCATGAGGTCGCCTCAGACCCATCCTTCCGCGGCCACCTAATTGCTATTCTACCAATACAGCCTTTACAGGGAACATCTCATGAACACTGATGCATCGGTAACATCGCCATCCCGAAAAGATGCCGCTAACCGCATTCCACAAGATCGGGATTGAGCTTCACTGCCTGACATCGCGATCGAACGCAGATGCTGACGAATCCTCCAAAGCAGATCAGAAAGAAAGGGCAGGCGTGGCGTCTCCCCTTCGGGGCCGGGCTCTATTGCGCTAGGCACCCACGGCCGCCGAGCGGCCGCGCGCGCCAAGCTCCACCGAGCCACGCGGAGCGCGTCTCGGCCCTACGGGTGACGATCCCTGACGTAGGCGGCCTTTCCGCCTTTGAGACGGCCCGGACGGGCCGGCGTCGTTCGCCAGGCCGGTCGGTTCGAGGGCGAACCGACCGGCATCTTCCTCGCGCGAGGTCGTTCATCGCACCCTGCGCCACCCCCGCCAGTGTCCCTGCGTTGCAGCCCTGTCCGGCGGGGTCGGCGGCAAAAGTGAATCGGCCGCAAGCGGCCGATATTTTTGTTTGTCTGGAAGCCGCCTCAACAGAAATACCGGGCCGCAAGCGGCCCTACGGTTTCCACCGCTAAAGCGGCGGAGCCTCCGTCATTTCTGTTGCCCCCGCCGAACAGGCCTGCCTCTTGGGACCCAGGCGAAGGTGGCTCCGGGTGCGATGAACGACGGCCCCGGCCGCGCACTCGGAAGATCAATGCAGGAATTGCTTCGCAATAGGTTTCTTTGTGGGCCGCTAAAGCGGCCGGTTTCGGCTCAGGTTCACCAGGCACGATGAAATCGTGTCAAGAAAACAATGAGTTATGCTTATTCGTTAGGGTTTGATATAAGAAAATCACCGGACGGGGATAGTCCCCGGAAGGTTAAACCCCCGGCGCGCCAACGCCGGTCCAAATGGAGTAACGACAATGGCTAATATCGGTAACTTGAAGCGCAATGAACAGGGCGTCTATATGGGCCGCCTCGTCCATCCCGACTTTTCCGTTACTGTCTATCTCGCGTCGGTTACGCGCACGAAGGAGCGTTCCCCGATTTGCGAGGTGATGGGCCTCAACCCCGCCCGCGATTGGGCAAGGCTTGGCGCTTTGTTCGAGCAGACCGCCAAAAAGACCGGCGAAATCTTCTATCAGGGAGCCATCACGCCCCCCAACACTGGCGGCAAGCGTTACTACATCGCGCTTTTCCGCCAGCCGGATGGCACGTTCAACGTCGCTTATGACGAACCCAAGCCGCGCCGCGCGCCGATCAGCGGCATGGACATGGACGGCATGGACGAGGGCGAACCCGCCGACGATGGCCTCGGCCAGAGCACCGCGCCCAACTCGCTGCCCCCGATTGCGGCGGGCGATGCCGCGCCGATGGGCGAACCGCTCGATAGCGGGAAGGGACGCGGCAAGGGCGCGAAGGCTCCCGCCGAAACTCCCGCCGAAGGGGAACCCGCCGCCGCATAATGAAGGGTGGGCCGGAGCGCGCCAACGCTCCGGCCCGATCCATGCCGGTCAGACCAAATGGAGTTTGAACCATGACCAACACGAACAAGGGGCGCTTTAGCAGCTTCGCCGATTTCGGTGAAGCCTATGCCGAGATGACCAGCGCCAAGCAGTTTCATGCCAGCTTCACCGAAACGATCATTGAGTCCCGCCTGTCCATCATGGACGATCCAACCCAAGACCCGATGCCCGACCCGGAACTGGCGCGCGGATGCGTCGAGGATATTGTTTCCAACATCTTCCGCTTGCTCGCCGGAACCCGGATGGAAAGCTACGCGCAGCCCATCGCTTGGGGTTTGGTCAACAGCTTCCATTATGTCGCCAAGCGCACCGAGCGGCAGGAGGATGACGCGGCAAGAGAGCTTGGCGACATGGTCAACGTGTTCGATCCGAGCGAAGTCTATCAATCGCGCATGGAGGAAACGCAGCAGCGTTGCCAGTCGCTTGCCGAAGCCCGCGCGGCGCTGGAGTGCTTCGTCGATCATGGCGCGAACGTCTATCACGTCGAAACCGGACGCCCGTTCAACACCATAAAGGGCACCCGCGCATCGACTGGCCTGACAGCTTCGCAGATCGAGGGCATCGACTATTTGAAGGCCCGCGAAGCCGCCAAGATCGAGAAGCATTTTCCGAGCCGTCCCGCCGTCCTCATTTCCGGCGGAGGCGACTGGGAGGACGAAGAAATGATCTATGCGCGGCTTGACATGGTGCGCGAACGCATCCCGCACATGGTCCTTTTCACCGGCAAGCGTTTCAAGGGCGCGGAGAAGATCGGCACATGCTGGGCCGGAGACAGGGGCGTTCCCGTTGTCGGTTTCGGCCTCAACAAGCGGGCGGTTGACGACTATCGCGCAGCCTATCGCCGGAACAACGTCTGGAACGGCCTCGACGAAATCGTGGAAGCCATGATTTTCGAGCAATCCAACGTGCAGGTTGATCTTGCGCGCCTCTTTCGCGCCAGAGGCATCCCGCTCCATATCTTCCGTCTTGCAGAGCAGAACGAGGGACGCGGGCCGACCAAGGTTAGCGAGCGACGCGACGAAGCGAAGCGCCACGCAATCGGATGACGAGGAAAGCCCGCCCGCTTCGCGGCGGCGGGCTTTCCCCTGCCAGATCAGGACCGGCCATCGCGCCCCGATCGACGCACCCACCACGATGTTTTCATGCGCGCCACCGGCCAAAACCAGCCGAGCGACGGCGCGCGCAGCAAGGAATTTGACCATGATCGAGATGACCGCCGAAACCGCCGAAATCCTCAGAGAACTGCTAGGCGACGAGTGCCCTTTACTTGTCGAGCAACGCGCCGGGGAGGGCTGGACAGATAACGACTGGATCGCCCTTTATCGCGACGAAGGATTCGAAATCTGAACGCTGGCGCGCGCTTCCCGCGCGCGCCACGCGCCAACGAAGGACACCGCCATGATTGACTTTAGCCGCCTTGGCCGAATGACCCCCGAAGAACGCGCAGCGCGCGACACCGAACGGCAGCAAGCCGAAATCGACGCCGACAAGAAGCGCCGCGCCGAATGGTCGAAAGAATCCTTCACCGCGCGCCTTGTCGAGAATGTCGAATTGCGCGCGACACGCACCGGCGACCATGTGGCAATTCTACGCTGCATCGGGGAGGATGGTCGCGCCTTCACCGCAAACTATTGGCTTCCGCCATACATGCCCAAGATGCGTGGCTTTCTCTTCCAGTTTTTCCGCGAAGGCGATACCATCCATCTTGCCGGATACTGGAAGAAGCGCGCATGGTATGACCGCGCTGGCGCGCCGCGTGCCGCAACCGAGTTTCAGGCGCAGACGGTTAGCTGGGTTTCCCCGCCAGAAGCGCCGCCAAGGCGGCGCTTGGGGGCCGGGCGCTTTCCCTGAAATGTCGCGCCCAGGATCGAGGGGGAGGAGATGACGGCGGCCCGCTGACGCGGGCCGCTGCTTGGCGCGGTCGGCACGCCTGGCGCTTTGTTCGCAGCGGTATAGGAAGGGGCGCGCGGCCTTGGCCGCGCGCCCCTTTTTTCATGTCGGTTATCGCCGCTCAGGCAAGCCGCTTCATCACTTCGGGCAGCCCTAGCGCCGCGATCCGTTGCGCCAGCTTGGCGAACTCTGCCTTGCTCAGATCGGCCAGCCCTGATGACACCAGCGCGCCGCCGAACTCGCCCGCAATCCGCGTCAGCATTTCCTTGCGGCGCGCTTCAATCGCCGCCTCTTCATCCGCCAGCAGGCGCAATTGCTCCGACGGTTTCAGGCTCTTTCTCGCCATATCGCATTTCTCCAATGTGCAAGATGGCGTTTGCTGCCCGCACCCTATCCGACTTTGCCGCCAAGGTGAACCACCGGCATCGCGCGCGCCGTCTCCCGGCCGGATGGCCCGACAATCTCCGCCGGAAACGGCGGCGCGACCCTTCGGGACGGTCGAGCCACACCCCCCACCGACGCAAGCGACTACAGCGGAGCGATTAAGCACACCGAACGCACCTGAAGGTGCATAGAGATTATGAAATATCAGTATCTTATCGGACTCGCGATATGCATCCCGTTGCACGACAAATGCACTGCAATGGGATACATGGCCCAAAAATGGCGGATTTCTGCGTTTTTCAAGTAGAACTTATGTAATGCAACGGGATGCGGTGGATGGGATACAAAAGCATTGTCCCCGCCGCCAATATCACCTAGTATAAAGCACTTTCTCAGCCCCGACCGGCCTCTGCGCGAAGAGGCTGGCATGAACAACAACGACCCCCAGATCACTCTCCGGCTCGATCACGCGCTTTGTGATCGGATCGATCGCCTGGCTGTCAGAAACGGGCTCAGCAGGTCCGCCATGATCCGTCACGCACTGCGCGCCTTCGCGAATGAAGCGGAGATGTCCGGTGCGAGCCAGAGGCGCATGGCGCGCACCGTCGAATATGCACAGCTCGCCCTCGATGTGATCATCCGGGACCAGTATCCCGACGTGCGCGACAAGCTCCTGGCCGAGACCGACAAGCGCGTGGAGCAGTATCATGCGGCGCGGTGATATCCGCTTTAGCGGGAAGCCCATTCACCTGCGTCATCACTCCGCTCGCGGCACCGTTCAGCGGAATAGCGGCAACTTTACACGCGGCAGCCAGCTGCTCACCCATGAGGTGCTGATGTGGACGTCGGGCGCGAAGATCCCGTTCATCGTCTGGGCGTTCGGCTTTGCCGCCGCATACTCCTTCATCCTCGTCGTCACCCTGCGCGAACACGAGATCGGGCTTATCGGCATGAAGCTCTATTCGCTCTTCTGGAACTTCATGGAATTCGATCCCATGAAGCGGGTCAATGTCACTTTGCCGGACGGATCGATCCGGGCAGTCGTGATGGCGCAGGTCCCCGATGTACCGGCCGTTATTGCCGCCTGGGCGAAGGCCATGCGCGGTCTTTTCGGTGCGTTTCTCCTGTCGCTTCTGGCCTCGATTCCACTCTCCATTTGGTTCGTCGACATCTCGCGCAAGCGCGGTCAATCGATCCTTCAGGAACGCCATGAGCGCGGCGCGATGCTTGTCGAGCGCGACATTCTGCACGCCGAAATCATCGCCCATAACCGGAGCAAATTTGAGAGTGAGGCGGCCGAGCTATTCCCCGGATCGACGCCCGCGCAGGTGCTCGCGATGCCGTTCGCGCAGCGCAAGGAAGCGGGAATTCATCACCCCTATCTGCTGGCAGGTATCCCTTATCCGCACCGGATGGAGCAGTCCCATGCAATGCTGCTCGGGACGACGGGTGCGGGCAAGACCACCCAGCTGCGAAGCCTCCTGGAGCAGATGCGCGCCCGTCAGGACACCGCGGTCGTTTTCGATCTGACCGGCGCCTATGTCGAAGCTTTCTACGACGCCGAGCGCGACACGATCCTGAACCCGATGGACCAGCGGTGCCAAGCCTGGACGATCTTCAACGACTGCACCAGCTACAGCAATTTCACCACGGCGGCCGCGGCGCTCATTCCCTCCGATGGGGGATCGTCCGATCCCTTCTGGGCTCGCGCGGCACGCACGCTTTTCGTCGAGATGTGCATCCGCCTTCAGGAGCGCGGCCTGACTACCAACCAGGCGCTTTCCGAAAACCTGATGACGGCCGATTTGAAGCGCGTCCATCGCTTTCTCGTCAACACGATCGCCGACCCGATCACGGCGCCAGAAGCAGCTCGCATGGCTGAATCCATCCGGGCGGTTTTCAACACCAATGGGCAAGTTCTCCGCTTCCTTCCCGACGAGGGCGAACCCTTCTCTATCCGCAAGTGGATGACGCGCGACAAGCAGCCGGGATCGATCCTTTTCATCACATCGAGCTACGACGATATCGAGCTCAACCGGCCGCTTCTCACGCTGTGGATGGACATAGCCATCAACAGCCTGATGTCGTTGCCCCGCACCGAGGCGTTGCGCAACTGGTTCCTGTTCGACGAACTCGGCGCGCTTCATCGCCTGCCCGCGATCGAGAAAGGACTGCAGACGGCCCGCAACTATGGCGGTGCAATGGTCCTCGGCCTGCACAGCTTTCAGAAGCTGGTCGAGGTTTACGGCGAGGACGCAGCGCGCAATCTGTCCTCGCTCGCCCGGACCAAGCTGATCCTGGCGAGCGGCGACTTCAAAACCGCGGAGGAATGCTCGCAATATATCGGAAACCGCGAAGTCCGGCAGATGGATGAAGCGTACAGCTATGGCTACAACCAGACGCGCGATGCTTCGACGCTTACGCCGCGCAAGCAGGTCGAGCCCCTGGTCCTTCCCGATGACATCACCAATCTGCCCGCGACGCATGGGTATGTGAAGTTTCCGGATGGCTTTCCCGCGGCACGCATCATGCTTGTGTGGAAGCGCTACCCGAAGGTGGCCGAGCCTTTCATGCTTCGCGAGTTTACTGCGCCCCCACGCCGTCGCAGCGGAAGTGCGCTGGTCGATGAGGATGATGGCGATAGCGGAGGCCGAGATGGCGCCGCGCAGGTCGTTGAGGATGCCGACCGGCCCAATCCCGCGCGCGACCTTGCCGCCGGAATCCTTTCCGTTCCCCCTGAGGAAATGGGCCGGAATGAGGAGCGTGACCGGGGTGATCCGGACGTCGATCGCGCGCGGCCCGGATCGCCGGGCGCCACCGCGCCGAACGGAAGACATGGTCGCGAGCGGGCGCCTGAGGAACGGACCGAGCGCGAGGAATCAGACCAGCGCGGGCGGGATCGTACTGCCTCCGATCGCGCGCGCGGTCCCGAGATCGAGGACCAGACCCTGCGCGAATTGCGCGAGGACTACGGACCTGACCTATCCGCCGACCGGGACGATATGGACATGGGGATTTAGACCATGCTGTCGATCGCGCCTGTACGCTCGGCCGGCGGAGCAGCCGGTTATTTCGCCAGTGACAACTATTACACGCTTGAAGAATCCTCCGAGGCGAGTGCCTGGGCAGGGGAGGGGAGCACCGACCTTGGCTTGGCGGGCGAGGTCGGCAAGGAGTCATTCGAGAAGATCCTCAATGGCGAGCTGCCCGACGGCGAAAAGGTCGGCCAGGTCGAGAACCGCCGTCCCGGTCTCGACATGACCTTCTCGATGCCGAAGTCGGCTTCCGTCATGGCCTATATCGCCGGCGACAAGCGCATCCTCGCGGCGCACATGGAAGCGGTCAAGGCGACCATGAGCTGGGTCGAGAAGAACCTTGCCGAAGGCCGCAAGGACATCGACGGGCGCAAGGTGCCGGTTCGCACGGGCAATCTCGTCTATGCACTCTTTCAGCACGACACGTCGCGTGCTCTCGATCCGCAAGGCCATATCCATGCCGTCATCGCGAACCTGACGAAGATGGCGGACGGGAAATGGCAGGCGCTCCACAACAGCGAATTATGGAAGAACAACAGCCTGATCGGATCGATCTACCACGCATTCTTTCGCGATCGGATCGAGAAGCTGGGTTACGATGTCACGCCGGTCGGAAAGCACGGGACATTCGAGATCGCCGGCGTTCCCAAGCAGGTTCTGGAATTGTTCAGCCAGCGGCGCGCCGTCATTCTCGGAAAGGCGATCGAGCTCGGCATACTAACGGTCGAGGGCCTGCGAGAAATCACGAAGAACTCGCGCGATCCCAAGCTCAGCGTGAGCGATCGCGAAGCTCTCCGCCAGGACTGGACCGACAAGGCGGCAACGCTCGGTTTCGACGGCAAGGACCTTATGGCAGCGGCGATTGAGCGCGTGTCGCGCAATCCCGATCGTGGCATCATGGCGCGCGGCTACGAGGCGGTCAGCGACGCGATCCGTTCGGCGCGGGGACTCGTTGCGAACTTCCTGCGCCCCGATGATCCTCTGGTCGACCGCGGCCTCGCGCGTCTCACCCAGTCGCCCACCGAGGCGCGCGCGCAACTGGCCGTCGCCTCGGCAGTCAGGATTCTTTCGCAACGCGAGGCAGCGTGGGAACTGAAGCAGTTGGCAAAGACTGCGGTCGATCTGCGCCTGAAGGGGGTGACGATAAATCACGT
>Ga0265293_10002187_pt1 | contig 40305 bp, 45 predicted proteins | sample Munlanlewell138R_FD_192505 | JGI IMG/M metagenome (GOLD analysis project Ga0265293, IMG submission 192505) | Leachate microbial communities from a municipal landfill in Southern Ontario, Canada - Leachate well 138R | ecosystem: Engineered > Solid waste > Landfill > Unclassified | place: Canada... | reverse complement strand
CACTTACTGAATTATACTATATATAAGTCGCTAATATACGCGTACGCACTTACTGAAATAATCATTTTCCAACCGTTGGAAAAAATACGAATATATACATCGCTAATATACGCGTACGCACTTACTGAAATGCGTACATAAAAAACGCTCTGAGCGTACCCAGAGCGTTTGTAATCAGGTTTAAAGGATTACATATATGTATTCCTAATGAATATTATAATCGCCCTGTATTCTTCAATCTCACGAGTACTATATCCTTCAACTTCTCCTATTTGTTCGGGGTTATTAAGCCAGTAATCTGGTGTATTCCAAATCCAACCAAGATTGATGTACTCACCGTCCAATGTAGCAGTACATCTGCTCCCCTGAACCATTATTACTTTTTTCCAATGAGTACTTCTTGATACATGGGCATTGCCTTCAATGAGGGCATTCTGTTTTAATTCGGCGTGTCCTTCAACTATTGCATTACCACGTACTTGAGCATTGCCTCGTACAATTGCGTCCCCCGAAATGCTTGCATGTCCGTACACTCTAGCATTACCTGATACGATGGCATTCCCCGATATTAGTACACCATCACTTCCAGTTTCTAATTCTGTTACAGACGCTCCCTCTATTATTACTTGCCCGCGTACTGTGGCGTGGTCTTCTATAAATGCATTACCGCTGATTGCAGCGAATCCTTCTACGGTTGCAGAATCACGTATTACTGCATTGCCTTTGATTACTGCATTACCGCCGACAAATGCACCATCTCTAATGACGGCATTACCACGTACTGTGGCACGCTCACGTACAATGGCACATCCATTTATTGTAGCATTACCATCGACGCTTGCGAATCCCCGTACGTTCGCATTCCCGCCGATTACGGCGTAGTCTCTGATTACGGCAGCACCTCGTACTCGGGCAGAACTAATGACAATAGCATTATTACTTATTACAGCATTACCGCTGATTACGGCAGAATCCTTTATTAACGCATCCTCTTCTACGCGTGCGTCTTCCTTTACAGTCGCACCTGAATATATCCAACAATTCCCGTAATGGGAAAGATTCGATTCATTCTGTACTAGGCCGCCATTCTCACCCTTTCGGATATTAGCGAAGTCTCGTACCGCAACAATACGGTACAATCCATTATTCTCTTTTACCATTTCATATTTTCTATTAGTGTTGCCATTAGTGTTGTTTCTCATTTTAATTCTCCATTTATTTTAATTTATAGTACTATAAACGTACTATATTGTATCATATTACATAAAAACGCCCTGACCGTAATCAGAGCGTTTATTCCTAGTTTTTAATAGTGTCTGCCCATTACCCACGTCATGACCGTTAGTGTACAATCCTCGATTCCACCGACTGTCATTTTGATTACTATACGATCACTATTACACAATGCATCTGTAATAGTGTCACCGTACATTAGCATTTTGTGGTAGTCTATGGGATTCAGGAAGTACTCTGGGAATAACCTTTGGTGCATAGCTGCTAGGAATCCACTAGTACTCTCTGTTATATTATCACCTCGGCTCATTTCTATCTGTTCCATAGTACTCGTATCTGTTATCCTAGTAATAACAGACTCTTGAAAATGTTCGTCATTCTCTTTGACGAACTGATATTCCATACCTATTTTACCAAGGCAGTACGCCCCGTCCTCTACATCAGTACCGATAGGAACAGTAAACAGAATCTTGCTATTAGTAGCATACAGAGTACCATTCACTACGCCGAATTTAAGTACTGTCCCGCTCTTCTTGAATGAGCTGATAATACTTGCTACTTGTTTGTTGATTACGATACTTTTCATTTTGAAAACTCCATTATAATTAAATTTTATGATACTTAAAAACTGTATCCATATAAAAGCATAACATATATCAATAAAATTGTAAAGCTTTTTTTTAACACTTTTAAAATCGGCTTTATATGCATGTTTTAAGGGGTTTAATAGTACGATCCTATATAAATGATTACTCTATATTATTTCCAACCGTTGGAAAATGATTACTATACATATATAAGTATATAGTATTCTGTTCTTATATAGTATATAGCTCTAGTATATAGTATATAAATGATTACTATATATTATTTCCAACGGTTGGAAAATATTCTAGTATATATTATTACTCTGTTCTAGTATGTATATATAGGGCGATTAGTATTCTTATTATATATGGTTATTATAGCTCTAGTATATATAGTATAGGGAGTATACTATTCTCATTATTTCCAACGGTTGGAAAATGAGTACTATATAAATCACTATTATACATATAGCTGCTTACTAAGATGATTACTATATATTATTTCCAACGGTTGGAAAAACTGTACATAAAAAAAGAGTAATATACTAGTATATTACTCTTTATGTAATAGCTTTATACCATGTATGTATTCTTTAAGAAGAGGATTATACCTTTATACTCTTCTTTCTTATCGGAATCCATATCCCATTCATCAATAACCATTAACCATTCTTCAGGGGTATAACTGTTATTCTTTATATTTATATAATTACCATCAACAGTAGCAGTATAATCACTACCCTTAATATACATTACCTTACTGTTATGCGTACCATGTAATACTCTAGCATTACTTTCTAGTAATGCATTACCTTCTAGTATAGCCTTACCTTCAACAAGGGCATAATCACGTACTACTGCATTGCCTCGTACAATAGCTTCATCACGTACTCTAGCATTTCCATATACTGTAGCATCATCGCGTAATATACCTTCATCACATACTATAGCATTATCGCAGATTAGTGCATTTCCTCGTACTATAGCTTCATCCCGTACTTGAGCATAATCACGTACTATAGCATAATCACATACTCTAGCATAACCACACACAGTCGAACATCCTTCTAATATAGCATTATCATATACCTTAGAGTTCTCTTCTACTACAGCATATCCTCGTACAGCTGCCTTACCTTCAACTTCAGCAACGCCACACACAAATGCTTTGTTGCTAATCTCGGCAGAACCATGTACTCTAGCGAAACCTTCTACTACTGCATTGTCGAATATTTTAGCATGGTCATATATAAATGCGTTGTCGCAAATCTCAGCATTCCCATACACTTTAGCGTACCCACGGACTACTGCCTCAATACTTACTTTAGCATTGTCATATACTTCAGCATGTCCACGTACTACGGCAGTATCCTCAACTATTGCATTACCACGTACTTGAGCATTGCCTCGTACAATTGCGCTGCCTCGTACGATAGCTTCACCTTCTACTAGTGCATTGTCGAATACTTGTGCATTGCCTTCAATGACGGCCTTCCCGCCGATTCTTGCGTCATCACGTACTATAGCTTCATCACGTACTACTGCATTGCCGAATACTTGAGAATCGCCAACAACACGAGAATACCCTTCTACTATTGCATTGTCCATTACAGTAGCTTGATCCCGTACAGTAGCATTATAATATATCCAACAAGTACCAGTATGGGAAAGATTGGATTTATTCTGAACTAATCCTCCCTTATCTCCCTTCTTTACAATCCCGAAATCACGCAATGCTATAATACGATACATTCCATCTTCTTTTACCATTTTGTACTTTTTCATTTCGTTTGTGGTACTGTTCATTTCAACGTTTTCCTTTGTGTTTCTTTTCATTGTATAATCTCCCATTAGTTTAATTTTATAGTAGTATATTACAGTTTTTCCAACGGTTGGAAAATGCTTATACCATGTATGTATTCTTCAAAAATAGTACTATGTTTTTATACTCTTCTTTCTGTGTTATAGGAATATCCCATTCATCAATAAGAGCAGGCCATTCATCAGGGATTACACTAGTATTATTTATATTTATATACTCACCATCAACGGTAGCAGTATAATCAGGCCCTTGAATATACTGTACCTTATTGGTATGTACGCCACATATTACTCTAGCGTAGCCATCGATTATCGCTTTTCCTTCTAGTATACTATAACCTTCAACACGAGAATATCCTCGTACTTTAGCATAATCACGTACAATAGCATTGCCTCGTACTACTGCATTTCCTTCTACTGTAGCACTGTCTTCAACAATGGAATCACCAAATACTTTGGCTTTGCCTCGTACGATAGCTTCATCACGTACTTTAGCATTGTCTCGTATAACGGAATTGCCTCGTACGATGGTATCACCATATACTTTAGCATTATCGCGAACATTAGCATCTCCGTGTACTCTAGCATAATCACTTATACTAACATTCCCTTCTACTACTGCATTATCATATACTTTAGCGACACCCTCTATAATGACACGCCCGCGTACTGTGGCATTACCTTCAACCTCAGCATTACCACACACTAATGCTTTTTCGCTAATATCAGCAGAACCATGTACTTTGGCGAATCCACTTACACAAGCATAATCGTGTACTGTGGCATTGTCATATACATTAGCACTGCCCCATACAAGTGCTTTATCGCTAATATTGGCAGAACCATGTACTCTAGCATGCCCACTCACACAAGCATTTCCACGTACTTTAGCAATCTCGAATACATTAGAATTGCCCCATACTACGGCATTCTCTTCAATGATGGCATTCCCACTGACCATTGCGTTACTACGTACTATCGCCATGCCAGTTATAATAGAATTCCCTTCTACTACTGCATTACCGAATACTTTGGAATCGCTCACAACAAATGCGTACCCTTTTACTACGGCATTCTCGAATACCATAGCATTATCACGTACAGTAGCATTATATTCTATCCAACAATTACCATCGTGGGAAAGGTTCCATTCATTATAAATCCTACCGCCAATGTCGCCTTTCTTTACATTCCCAAAATCACGTAATGCAACAATACGGGATAATCCATTTTCATCTTTTACCATTTCGTACTTTTTCATTTCCATTGTCATTCTCCATTAGTTTAATTTTATAGTAGTATAAAAACATACTATATAAACATGATAACATATCTCAAAAAAATTGTCTATAAGTTTTTTAACACGTTATATATACATGATACATGGTATCATAGCTCTAGTATATAGTATATAAGGCAAAATATAAATTTTAACACTATATAATACAAATCGCTTGTTCTCATTATATATAATATATAGTAATCTGTTCTAGTATATATAGCTCTAGTATACCGATCCCATTATATATATAGTATATATCTCTAGTATATATATACTATGGGCATGCTCTTATTATAGTAGGGCGATTATATATAGCTCTAGTATATAGTATATATATAATGGCATGCTAGTATATATCTCTAGTATATATATAATGGGCAGCTAGTATATATCTCTATTATAGTATATGGCGATTATCACATCTATTTTTAATCTAATAATATACAGTATTAGTATTAGTATAGTTCTGTTCTTATAGTATTCTAGTATAGTAGTATATAAGGCTTATTATATAGTATATAGTTCTAGTAATATATAGTAGTATTAGGATTGTATTCTCATTATAGTATTAGTATATATTATGATGTTATATTGCTAATATATAGTATAGGGATAGTATTAGTATAGGTCTTATTCTAGTATATAGTATATAAGGCTTATTATATATGTAGTCTGGTATGCTCTTATTATAGTATGTAGCTCTAGTATTAGGATATAGTATTAGTATATAGTATAGGGCTAGTATAATGGTGATTAGTATTTGTTTCTAGTGTATATATAATGCTTATAGTATACTGGGCTATTCTTATATATAGTATTAGTATAGGTCTTATTCTTATAGTAGTAGGATCGTATTCATTTTTATTATTATAGTAGCTCTAGTATATATAGTATTAGTATATATGGGATTTGTACTCTTTTTTCCAACGGTTGGAAAATTCATATAATATAGGATTATTTCTGATATAGTATAGGGTTCTTATTATAGTATTTATAAATTTGTTTTTTTATTTATATATATGGGAATATTGCATTTTTCCAACGGTTGGAATTTTTATATAATATAGTATTCGTTCTTATATAGTATTCTCATTTTTTCCAACGGTTGGAATTTTTATATACTATAATAATAGTATTCCAACGGTTGGAATTTTATACTATAATATTAGTATTCCAACGGTTGGAAAATGTATAAAGTAGCATAGAGTAGCACATAGTAGTATTGAGTAGTAATGAGTAGTAGTATAAAGTAGTGTTAAAAATTATTTTTATTTATGTTAAAAAAAACCTTTACAATTTTATATATATATGTTATCCTTGTTTATAGTAGTAGACTGTTAATGTTTGTTGTATATGAACTTCAATATTATATTATAATAGCTTGTTCAAAACATTACCGACTCATTCCTAGGGCGAAACCTAATATCGGTGGAATATCCGACGCAATAGGCGGATGAACTAATCTAGCTTAGAATGGAGATTAGAATCCAATGCGAACGAATGGGTAACTTTGATGAATCGAAGAGGTATGATATTCATTATCATAAATGAGAAAATACATACATAAGAATATATGTATTTGGCTATAACGATTCATCGGAAGTAGTCTGACGTGAATACTTAAAGAACGAATAATATATTATGATGTGATTATTCGTTGGCAGGTTCGGCGAAGCTGTGAACTTAAATACGGTAATGCTGAAAATAATAGTACTGTCAAGTTAGTAACGTTTGGAGGGTTGTACTCAAAGTAACATGTTTCATTTGTCAGAATAAGTATGCAAATGAACTTGCCTGAGCGATTAAGTATGCAAAATATTCCGAATGGTGTAGGTTGCAAGTACTAATCGTTGGTGGGGCATGTGAGACCAGTACACCTGACCGCAATTTTAAAACTCCTTGTAATCAATCATTATTGATTGTTTACACAAGAAAATCCCATGTAGGAATACACGATATTCCTGCATGGGCTTTTCTGCATGTGAGTAGTTTAATATTACTCATAATTAAAATTCAGGAGTTTTAATATGGTACAGAATAAGTACAAAAAGCTGATTGAAGAGTTAAATGGCATCATGCAGAATCGTTCAGAAGAAATAACTGCATTAGTACTTGGACACGTTAGTATGACACACGTTGTAATGCTAGGCGATCCTGGTACTGGTAAAAGTTATCTCGTACGAAAGTTTGCAGAAGCATTTCCTTCTGATGCGTCAAGTACAATCCCATTCTTTGAGATTGGACTTAACTCATTTACTAAACCTGAAGACGTATTCGGTGGAATTGATATTCATCGCTGGAAAGCAACTTCAGAATTAGTTTACAATAGTTCAAACTTCTTACCGAATGCAAGAGTTGCATTCTTAGATGAAATGAGCAGAGGCGAAGCAGTGCTAAACTCATTATTAACTATCGTAAATGAACGAATATTTAATGTGAATGGCGTTGCTCAGAAGGTTCCATTGGAAATGGCAATCTCTGCTACGAACTTCAAATTCTCAAGTAATGAGTTTGAAGCAATGCGTGATAGATTCTTACAATGGTTAACTCCTCAGAAGCTTGATTTGCACGATGAGGAATCACTCTTTAAGTTGTGGCAAGCTGACGATAATAAACAGATTACCGTCAGGATTACGGAAGCCGAACTTAAACAGGTACGGGCAGAAGTGAATGCCGTTAAATTCGACGAAGACACGTTGAAGGCATTTAAAACTATTCTGATTGAATTAAAAGACAATGGAATACTCGTGTCTGACCGTAGAAGTAAGGCGATTCTCAAGCTAGTGAAAGCAAGTGCCTGGATGGATTGCCGTGATGTAATGAATACCGCCGATTTAGAATGTATATGGTCGGCGTTGTGGAGTGATGAGAATCAAATCTCCACTGTTAAGAAAGTCATTCGGAAGTATGTAAATCCTGAAAGACAAATCATTGACGATGTATTCGAAGGCAGTCAGTTGTTAATGCAAAACTGGAAGACAAATCCAGTTGCCACTTCTGCAAGCGAAGTGTCGCGTCAGTTGAAAGCGATGAAATCGCAATTGAAGAAAATTGGTACTCCGAAGGCTGCGAATAAGCAGAGTTTCGACATGGCTAATTTCCTTCTTGATAAATTCCAAGAAACCATTGCTGATGTAATATTACAGAAAGCAGGTACGTTAGGAATTTAATGAACTCCCATGTAGGAATACACGATATTCCTGCATGGGCTTTTCTGCATGTGAGTAGTTTAAGATTACTCATAAATTAAAATGCAGGAGTTTTAATATGAGAATGATTAAGCCGAATGATTCGGAAACTGAAGCATTCAACACACTTTTTAATGCTGATAAGCAGTTTAAAAACTATGTTGAATGGCGTTCAAATCACGTCAATGATTTTGAAGACGATGTACAGGACATTTTCAGTTACATGCGTAATCGGTCGCCAAAAGTAGAGAATGCTGATAGTAAGCCTCTACTTAACGAATTTATCAATCAAAAGCATTCAGATTTGGTTGATATGAAGACGCGTTCAACTGGAAATGATATTCTAAGCTACATTTCAACAAAAGCAGCGTGTAAGCTCTATGATGAGATTATTGACAGTCAGTTAATGAAATCGGCTGAAGACGCTATGAAAAAAGCCGAAGAATCACGAACTAAAGAAGAGCAGAGTACCATAACCAAAGCTAAAAACCAAATGAAGCTTGCGGTACGGAAGGCGGTACGCTCGTATAAAGAGGAGTTCGATGAGGCAGAGAATGCATTAATGGCAATCGCCGTTGCTGGAAGTGACCCTAATAGTTCACCCCAACATTTAAATGCAAAAGATGCAATGGATTTTCTTACAAAGATGAAATCTAATGCAACCGTTGCCGAAATAATGAAGCTTGTAGGCAAGTTTCAGAATATTGCAACTCATAAGCTGTTAACAACTCATGACGGCGTACAAAGTATCATTGGTATTAAACTAGGAGACGATATTCCACGTTTATTACCCGCCGAAATGAATATGTTAGTTGATGAGGATTTTGAAAGTCTTAAAAGCTTGCAGTTATTACAACGCCAGTTGTTTCAGTACAAGTACAAAGCAAGAACGCCAAAAAATGGTGGGCCATTCGTAGCATGTATTGATGAATCTGGCTCAATGGCAGGCAGAATGCATGCGAATTCTAAAGCATTCTTGTTTGGATTATGGCAAGTGGCAAAGGCAGAATCAAGAGATTTGATTGTAGTTCGCTTTGGTGGTAAAAATGAATATGAAACGAAGGTAATCAAAACAGTTGATGATATGTTAAATGTCGCCGAAGAATTTATAAATTCGGGTTCGACTGATTTTGAAACTCCGCTTTCAGTAGCAAAGAATATCATTGAAAATCATGGTGCATTTGATACTGCTGATATCGTGTTCATTACAGATGATGGAGGGCGAATAAGTGCGAACTTCTTAAAATCATTTAACGAATTCAGAAAGACAACGCAAACGAAGGTCATTTCACTTAGTTTAACTATGAGGTCTGAAGTAATAGAAACCTTTTCAGATAAAGTCGTATTCGGCTTTGATGATTTGGCAAATCTAACGTTCTAATGAAACTCCCATGTAGGTAGTACTCGATACTCCTACATGGGTTTTTCGGCATGTGAGTAGTTTATATTACTACTCATAAAATTAAATTCAGGAGTTTTTATTATGTTAAATCGTTCAAACATGTTGCACACCGTTCAGGGAATGTCAGTCATTGGTTACACTTTCGCAATCGAACTTAAAAGTCCGATGTACGAAAGAAATACGGTAGTTGAACTTGCCGAAAAATTCCATTTCTCGACAAAAGAGTTTCCCGAACCTACAAAAAGGAACTCATTCAAAAATGCAATGAGAACCCAAATGAAGAAAGGGAATGAAAGTGATAAAATACTACACTTCGTTGAAGAAACTAGTACAAATATCACGTTTCAGGTCGATAAAAAAGTTCTAGAATCGTGTAACCTATTCGGGAATAGTTCTGACGGCGGGCAAACTGAAATAGAATCGATGATTGCAAGCTATAATCCCGTATTCCAAGTAGTCTATGATAAGACTACCGATAGAGTAATCTGTCAGAATAACGAAGTGTTAATGGAAGTATATAAATGCTTAGGTGTTTACATGGAAAGCTATACGAAACAAACATTAACCCGTTATATTAGGAACCTACTGGAAAGGAATACAAACTTCATTCCTTATATCAAAGGAACTGGAGTGTATTTCGTACCTGCCTATCAAAAGAGCTACCTTGACCGCGTTATAAATTTCATGTACGAGCTAGATGGCGTTAAGAATACAACGTTATGCGAAATCCCTGCATTACCAAATGCAGAGTCAGTGGTTGCGAAGTCGGTTGTTGACTCATTTGTGGATATGAGAAACAATCAACGCAATGAAATTGAGAAGCTCATTGAAGACAATGGGCAACTGACAGAGAAAATGAAAGAGAATAGGCTTGCCGAAATCGCCAAACGCGGCGAAGTTATTGCACAATATGAAGTACTATTAAATAAAGAGTTGGCAGAGGCAAAGGAATCAACAAAGGCCACGGAAATGATGATTAAGAACTATTACAAGTTTGGAGTTCTTGAAAATCCATTCCAGAAGTTAATCGATGAGAATAAGGGTAATACCGAAGTTCTCAATGAGATTAAGGCAACTCTTCCAGACGATATTCTTGAATTAGTAACCATTTAACGTTCTATTGAAACTCCCATATAGGAATACACGATATTCCTATATGGGGTTTTCGACATGTGAGTAGTTTAATATTACTCATAATTAAAATCAGGAGTTTATAATATGGAGCTTGAATTGTTTGTGGAATTTTATAGAAGAGTTGATATTGGAAAGTTTGATTCCATGCAAAATGGAATTGAAGTTACAGTACCCGCTCCTCTGTTTAAAGCATTAAATCAGATTAAAGAGCTGATTATAAAAAGAAACAAAAGCGGTAAATTTGAGAAGGTAAATGCATTCAAAATACATAAAGATTCCAAAGCATGTACCCCAATTCTAATAGTTGCATAAGGAGAAAGAATACTATGTTAGAAACATTCGCTTACAGCATTAAAGTAAAAAACAGTAATTTACGCACGTTGTACTATTTATTATCGAAACGTAAAAGTATATACCAAGTCACGCTTGATAAGAATGATGATGAGTTTTCATATGTATATATTGAAAGCAAAATGGATATTAACGAAATGAAAAATTGGTTATATCGATTACATCAAACGGGCGGGGTTAAGTACTTCGGCGTAACACAAGTAAATTTCAAGTAATGTAAAAGCCCATGTATGTAGTACTCGATACTCATACATGGGCTTTTCGGCATGTGAGTCGTTTATATTACTACTCATAAATTAAAATTAGGAGTTTATATTATGGAAGTATTTAAAAATTTATTGGTACTGGGGGCAACTGCATATTGCATTTATGATGTTGATTTCTTAATATCGGTAATAATGCTTTGGTTTGTGTTGTGTTATATAATGGCGTTATTTATATTTACTAAGTTCAATATGTGAGGGGGAATTATATGTTAAGTGATATTCTTAAAATGACAGCTACAAATGAAATGGTTGTCATTTCAAAACGAATTGATGATAATGAATCAGGTTTTAAAACGCTTGATTTAAAGCTAATATGTTGTGTTCGGCGGGTAATTGCTGAGCGAATGGGTAAGGGCGAACTTACCGTAAATAATGCCACTTCATTTCCTGTTAAAATAACCATTGAAAATGACGTAATGACAATAACAAATGATATTGTAACAATGTACCAATTCTTTCCGAATGAGATGCAGCGGTGCATTATAAAAGACTTAAATAAACAACGTCCATTTGATATTGAGTACCGCAAACATTTAGTTTATGACTTTAGTAAAAATCATTACAATGTTATCATTCCATACGATGTTTCCGACACGCTTAAAAATAATGCAATCGAAATAATAAAATCTCATTCAACTGGGAAATTACATAAGCCGACTGGCATTATTCTAAAAGATAGACTAATTGTACTGAAGGACGATAACCATTATCAATACGAATTTGAAGGGACAGGTAATATATGAGACTCAACACTATAAATGAGATATTTGGAACATTCCTTGCAAAAGAAATTGGACTTAAAAATGTAAGTTTCACTGAAATAACCCCCGATGTATTCGTATTCGGGATAAACTCAATGCGATTTATGATTAAACATCCTGAATTACTTTGTTATCATATGGATGAACAAAATACAATTGGTGGAATAGCTAAAATCGATGATTATAGCATTCTTATAACTAATAAATTAAGAAAGTTCATTCAAAATGAAGTTTATAAACTTAACAATGATATAGAAAATGGAGAAGACTAATTATGAGTAAAATGATATATAAACATAAAAATATTCCTGGAGTGAAGTCAGGATTTACTTTTTCACCGCACGGGGTAAGCAGCATCGACGCTTACAAACTTATCAATTCCGCGTTTATAGATTTCTGCATGAATCACTTTAATCACGGCACATTCAGTAGTTATTGCGACGGCGAACCAGTATTCTTGTCTAGCGGCTTTGAGTTTTCGCATCGGCAGTTTGATAGACTAGACAAGGAGCAGAAGCTTAACAATGATATAGAAAATGGAGAAGACTAATTATGAGTAAAATGATATATAAACATAAAAATATTCCTGGAGTGAAGTCAGGATTTGAAAACCGATTTGGACAACTCACGGAGGGAATGAGGATATTACGGCAATATCAAAGTACGGCGAAGCATAGTTGGTTGGATACGAACCATCGGGCAGTATCAACTGCATTAAAAGAGTTCATTCGTGATTATAAACCAACATCGTACCTTATGATTTATCAAGAGCAGACACCATTCTGGAAAGACGATTGCATTAAAATATGGTTTATGGAGGAATAATAATATGACAGGATATAAACGTACATTTCCGTTAGGTAATCCAGTGTGGGGGTTTCGTACCGTTGCGATTAGAGTGTATAAAAAAACATACACATTTGATGATAACAAGGATCTTAAAATCACCGTGTATAATGTATATGATTATCATGGGCAATTTATTGGTTATGGTGGATACATTATACGAACATCAGATACTACAAACATTCTATGGAGTGGTAATGTATGGATTTGCCGTAAGGCGAATCTGAAAAGTGGTGCACGAATGCTATTAAAAGAATTCATAGAAAGTCAGAGGAAAAAACATGAAAGATTCGAATGATATAAAAGAAACTGATGCAATTGGTAACCACATGCGTACGCTATTGAAAGACGATATGCCATTTGGTATGCGTACACTATTGAAAGACTATATTCCGTTTGGTAGGCTTAAATGTCTATCGTACAATGAAGCAATGGCTGAATTAAAAAAGAAATATGCAGAAGAGTCCAAGGAACTCCCATTCCATACCGCAACATTCTTTTTAAGAAACGCGTGGAGACCTGTTAATAATCTTTTACAAGAATTCAGTCATAAACATAGAAATAAGATTGCAAGAACTATTCTCAAAACTGATGATACATTAGCAATAAAAGAACTAGCAATCGAAATTTCAAAAGACATTGTATCACTATATAGTAATGCACGGAAACATATACAAGCTATAAATAAGCATGTAGGATTCGACGTTTCAGAAGAGACTACAGACGAATTAGAAAAGATAGATTCTGAATTGAATTGGTGTGATATTCGTTTGTGTTGTATAGTTCAAACAATTTTATATAATAAATTTATTACTATATCAAAATTATTAAATAACAAAAATAACTAGCATTATTGATAAAAACCGTATGGTTAGTACTCGAGTACTAACCATACGGTTTTTTGTCATGTTAGTAGGTTACTATAAATTAAAGTAAAGGGAATTTATATGAAACTATGTATAATCATAAAATATACAAAACTCGGATTCAAATTTGCGGTTTCATATAAAGAAAACGAAAAAGAATATCCGATTCGGAACATTTTTAATTCAGAGCAACTAGTTGAAGAATTCTATAAGATATGTTTGAAAGATAGTTATTTATATTCTATATTCAACAATGAAAGCATATTTGGTACTATAAAAATATCAGAAACCGAAGTTTTAAACATTTTAAACAACTATGAAATGTATAATAAGTTAGGATTTGAAATTCGATTATCTGATAATATTAAATTGAAAAATAAAATTGAATTCTCATTTATACATTCGCCTACATCAGGGAAAATGATGAAAAAGATTTCTCTAGATGGTATAGAACTTTCAACTAATGATATTTCTAAGATAAAGAATAGTTTATATGATTTTATATTATTTGATGGCAAGTGGCGAATCGTAGATAGAAGCCTTATAACGCAATTATCAACCAATGATTCGTTATTAGATATATTAAAGACTATAAAACAAAGTAAAAATTGTTTTAAAAATACCGATATAACTATTAAAAAAATACCCGATACAGACGTGTTTGAGGGGGTACCAGTAACTTTAAATTGTCGATTGAAGGGTTATCAACAAATTGCCTTAAATTTGCTGTATAGGGGTTTAAATTGCCACAAAAACATGTTACTTGCCGATGATATGGGATTAGGTAAAACTATAACCATTATCAGTTTGTTAGCCATGTTTCAGAATGAAAATAAAAATCAAAACTTAATAATTGTTCCAAAAACGCTAATATACAATTGGATGAATGAAATTGAAAAGTTTGCACCGAATCTTTCTTATTATCATATTGATAAGGAAATCGACCTATCGAAATGTGTTCACATAACAACGTACGGACATGTTATGAATAATATTGAAACATATAAACAGGTTAATTGGAATCTAATTGTATTAGACGAGGCTCAGAATATAAAAAATCACAAAACAAAAGTTTCAAAAGCAATTTGTGATTTAAATGCAATTCATAAAATTGCAATGACAGGAACCCCAATCGAAAATTCTGTAATGGATTTATGGTCAATATTTAAGTTCTTGGATAGTACATTGCTTGGTGATGATAAAGAATTTATAAAAACAATTAGTACATCCGATATGTTTAAATTATTGGTGGATATATTAGAGCCATATGTTATTCGTAGAGTTAAAACAGATAAAACGCTTGGACTGAATCTACCATCAAAAATTGAAAGTACTGTTTATTGTGAATTAACTGATGAGCAAAAAGTATTATATAATGCAATAATAGAACTATTTGAAAAGAATGTAATGGCAGCTAAACGGTTAAAACGTCGGATTTGTGCATTGTCATATATAAATCTTTTAAAACGTATTTTAAGCGATTATAGGGCGATTGTTTGTGATAATGATATAAAGTATAGCAATTGCAAAATAAATGCAATGGTGGGCTATTTGCGTGAACAGAATAAGCCGAAAACAATTGTATTTACTCAGTATAAGAAAACATCGGAAACAATAGCACAAGAATTAAGTAAATTATATGGTTCGAATGGTTTAATTATAAATGGTACCCTATCTGCTAAGAAACGCGTTGAGATTGCTAATAAGTTTCAAACAGGGGCGTACCCGTTTATTGTTATAACGTTAAAAGCTGGAAATGCTGGATTAACGCTAACAGAGGCACACCATGTAATTCATTTCGATCGTTGGTGGAATCCATCAATAGAAAATCAGGCAACTGATAGAGCGTACCGAATCGGACAAAAGGAGGATGTTCATGTAGTAAAATTAGTTACACGCGGCACATTAGAAGAACGAATTGATAGCGTACTAAAGGACAAGATGATGTTATTTGATAATGTTATAAATAAACTAAATATGACAAATGATGAGTTACTAGATTTTATTAAATATAAGGACTAATAAACGTGTTATCAAAAAATGAACGGAGTATCATTAAAAAGGTTAAAAATAAAGGGCGTAATGAAGTTGGGAAATTTTTAGAAGAATCCCAACAAATCTTAACTGCAAAAATGAATCTAATCGCAAGATTATATGCACTAACGAGTGAGATTGCAAAAGAAAATAAAATTACATATGAAACAACGGTTGATATATTACGGGAGTGTGTAAATGAATAAATGAATGTTTTAAATAGCAGGTGAATGGGCATTGACCTATTCACCTGCTATTTTTTTATGTACATTTTATCCTAGCATTTCGGGAAAATGAATCAAGTCACGATTCATCTTCTTCATCGTCCAATATGGTCAAGTCCACCTCTACTTCGGAATCAATCGATGCTAGATTATCTGCGAAACTCTTCTCAGCATTATCAAGTTCTGTTTGTTCTTCTGGAGTTAATCCTGAAGGTTCTGCGTCTACGTTGACAACATCTACATCACTAACTGAATCTTTGAACATTTTATTCAACTTACTAAATATTTCATGTTTTATTCGTTCACGTTCATTTATGACATCGCCTTGTTTACCTATGCGGGCGGCGGCATCCATTACACCAGATTCAATGTATTTACCAAGAACTTCTTCTAGGCGATTACTTTCTGAAAGAACTTTTAAGTTTATGTTATTAACATATTTGAACAATGCAATCGCTTTGTTTAAATCCATCTCTTCAACCGTTTGTGGATTGAATATCTTATCCGACAACATTTGAATCCAGTTTGATATGTTTTTAGCAGTTTTTATTCTAAGTAATGTAGATTCTTTCAAACTGTCATAAATTTGTTTTTTTCTAAGCGCAACTAGTCTTACATTCTGTTCTTCAATGCGCTTAGTATGTTCATCGCTTGCCGTTAACTCGCACTTACTAACTTTAATTATTTCACCCATTTCTTGAGCCTTTCTTTTTTTCAAGGTTATGTTTGCACAATATCATCTGACCAACCTCACTACCATATCCATATTCTCCAAATATTTTACTATATAAAAGATTATCAAAACTAGTTACTTCGGTATTAATGTATAGAGGCAAGCACATTTTCTTAAAAACTACATTGACATATGTATTCTGACGGGCAAGAAGCCGTTTGTCATGTGATTTAGCACCATTTACTTTTAATATAAGTATCTTATAAAAGGTATCTAATAACCGATTTGGCGGGACGGCGACACCACCTAGACCAATATCTTTTAATAAGGTGTATTCTGCTGTACCTGTTAATTTTTGAAAGTCCGACATACCGCTTGTACCACATCAAAACAATCTTCTGAATCAATTTCAGTTAATGCTTCTAAAACTGCGTTCATATCTTGTTTTGTATTTTCTACTTTCTCTCTTACTAAATTTTTAAGAGTTATATCTTTATATACGAGTGATAAATCAACCAGTTGCATTGCTAGTTCATAAGCCTTAATGCCTTCTATTATTTTCATTTCCGTTTTGCTTGGCTGTTTTGACTTGGTTTTTTCATTTAACTTCGGTTTTAATGCTTCAACTATATCAGAATAATTCCCATATTCATTTATATACTTTGCCGCTGTACCTTTACCGATTCCATGTATTCCAGGAATATTATCTGATGTATCACCAACCATAGCTTTAAAATCAACAAAGAATTGTGGCGGTACCCCGACAATCTCAAAGAAATTATCATGTGTAATTGTGGTATACTCACCATTACTTTCAGGCTTTATTACACTTACTCGCTGATTTACTAATTGTAAGAAGTCTTGGTCTGTTGAATGTATATAAACATGAAAACGCTTTAACATTTGTGTGGTGATTGCTATGTAATCATCTGCTTCATAGCCATTACCCTCAAGAACGGTAATATTCATGTTCTTTAATATTTTTATAAACGCGTTTAAGTTCTTTTTAAATTCTTCATATTCCTCTGGTGTAAGACTAGTCTTCCTACCTGCTTTGTATTCTGGATATAACTTTAAACGCCTTTCCGATTTTGTTGTGTCAAATGCGACTATAAACCGACCTTTATTCTTTCTACGTATCTGTATGAACGCATTTATTATAGCCGTCATGTTTCTACCACCTGCAAAAAATACTCTGCTGAAAAAGTTATTCCCATCTAAAATGTGTACTGATTCCATTACTAACTCCTGTTATTTTTCTTCCTCATCATTGTTTGTCGTCGCTTTTCTTTTGCACGCTCAAGTGCTTCTGGTGATATATTTCTTTTTATTTTCGGTCTATTATTTCTATCAATCAAAATTGCTTTTCTTAGCTTAGTTACAATTTTTTTAATATTTAATAATGCCGCCCTTGCCGATATTCCAGATGCGATTCGGCCTTTAAATTCAAACATGTAAATTTCACCTTTTACAATGTTTAGATTTTCTTCAAGACTTGTTAAATCGATAATATATTTACTTTTCATTTAAATTGCTCCAGTATATAATAATTAAAGATGTATGTGGTACATCTTTAATTATTATACCAGAACATTAAATTAAGTTCAAGGCTCTTTAGTCTCTTTAGATTCTTCGTTTATTTTATTCAATAACCCAGATAATGCTGTAAGTAGTTCTTCCATATCAAAAACACTATCCAGCCGTTCGATGTTGAGTATTAAATCTTTCGGCAAGTACATGGTCTTGGTCAATAACCGACTTTCAACATGCATCGCTTTATTTTTACGTGTGCTAATAACACCAGGCTCTTTCTCATAAAAAGTTAACATCACCGTTTCATTTTTTGGTAGTTCTATAAAACCAGACGGCAATACGTTAAGTGGAGATACCGTAGTCAGTAAAATCGGACTTAAAGGAGAACCATTACCATTGTAGTGGATTCTCCATATAGGTTTAATTTCTGTACTTTCTGCGTTGTTTTGAAACTCTTGTAGGTTGCTTGCAATAGTTGTAAAAATATTCATTTAATTTACCTTTCTAAATCGAATCTAAATCGTTCAAATACTGGATGCCTTAAACTACCAGTCTCTGTAGCTTCCATGTACGAAACCTCTACATACATTCCGATTATATCCGTGATATTTGCCCATAATTCTTTACGCTCATCTTCGGAGAAACCAGAACCACATCGTAATTCCTCACCATTATAATCTAATATTAAACCTCCCAGCATGTTTTCAAACATAGTATTCTTTTCGCCTGAATAATAACCAATAACTTTCAAATCAATCGTTTCTTTATTCTTGAATTTTAACCAATAGTTACTCCGTTTAAATTCATATGGCTTATGTGGATGTTTGATAATAATACCCTCATCTCCACCTTTAATATACTCACTTGCAATTTCAGCGATCTTACTATAATCATTCGGGATTTTATGGTATTTTAGAAATGTAATAAATCTAGTCCTTTCTATGGCTTCCTGTAAATTTTCCATTTCTTTAACCCTTGCTGTAAGTGGCTTATCTGCCATATCAATAAGGTCAAATATCGCTAATCTCGTTGAATTTCGTATATAAATTGAGTTTAAATCGATATTCTTTCGCCTATATAACCGCATGAATTTTTGAAAATGGTCTGAATATATTTCACAGTCCAAATGTCGCCCTGCGAATACATCATAATGTTTTTGGATTTCATATTTTATATTATCAACTAGGAAATCTTCCATCTCTCGACCATATCTACTAAAGAACCTGATATCATCTTTGCCATGGACTTCTACTTTACACCGTACACCATCAATTTTTAAGTTGTAATATAACCAATCGGTATCTGAAAACGCCAGATTATATCTCTTCTCCGTCTGTTTATATGCTAGTTGTAAATTGAATTCACGAATTGTATTTGGCAATGCTTTATTTATTGTTTTAATCCCAATACCAATATTTAAGTCTTTATCCAATGCGGATAATATATATTGTCGGGCTTTCGGTGTTAGCCATGCAGTTGCAGTTGTTATCGCTCTAATCTTTTCATTACGGCCTTTTATACTTGATATTTGTTCTAATATATTAGGGTCAACCTCGGATAACATACCACCATTTCTATTTTCAAATGCCTTTGATGTAATCCCAAACACTACTTGTGGGTCATAAGCAAGATATAATAATTGTTTAAGTTCCTTTTGATGCGGGAACTTTTGTAATAGTTCTATCTTACGTCTAAGGCTATGGGTTCTTTTTATATCTTCTAGCAATTTAAACAATTCTGCGTAAATAATGTTCAATGATAGATTCCGCCTTTTCTTTTGTTATCAATAATGATTCGCCAAGTAAAAGTAATTTATTTGCATCTATATATTCAAATAACTCCGATTCATTTATATTGTGCTCTATACATCGTTCCCGAATAGTAAAGTATGATTTAGATTCCATAAACCATTCTCGACCACCATACTTTAAAATATCATCGAACATCATTCTCATATACCGCGTGATATGAATCATATTTGCGATAGACTTCATGTTTGCTCTACGGAAACAATTTTCAAAAAGCTCATACCCAAGTCCGAATATAAATGTAAATAGTTTAGGCACACGAAGCCCATTTACACCACATGCCTCAATAAATATATTCAAATTATTGTAGTGTTCCAGAGGAATCCCTAGCTTTGTATATATAAATCTACTCGTTTTTAAATGTCTTATAAGAGTTGTATTCGTTCGTTGGTTTTCTTTAAGGTAACTCATAGAATCTCACTCTTACCATCCGCAAGTCTAACTTTTATAACGCCAGTATTTTCCATTGTTAATGTTAATGCCGGAATGTGGGTTACTATAATGAACTGGATACCAAATAGCGTAGAAATTTGCTTAATCCATGTTGCGGCAAGTCCAATTCTATTAGCATCTAGGTTTTTAAGTGGTTCGTCCAAAAGTAAACACTGTCTTACTTTGCCCTTCATTTTAATCAGATATGTTATACGCAAGCACATTTGAATAACATCTAAAACCCCGCCACCTTTAGCATCAAATAAATCAGTAGGCACGCCATTAGTTTCTATATATAAATCATAGAATATGCCTCGTTTAGTTTTATTGGGAACCACTCTGAATGACATTTCTTTATCTGGAAATATGTTTTTAAGGGCTTCATTTGTAATAGACTCTAACTTATCCCGCACTAACATATTTATCCATTCATTGAAACCAAATAGCTGTGTTAATGCAGATTCTATCATTGAAACCGCCTCTGTTTGGTCGGCAACTCTCTTAGAAATATCATCGGTTCTGCGCTGTATTCCTTCAAAACTTCCTAATATTTTTAAGTAACGTTCCTTCATTTAAGTAATTCCTCAACTGTTCTAAGTTTAACCTCAAATGATGCTAGGTATTTGTCAAGTTTTGCACGATTAGTTTCTATATCCGTTTTCATTTCCGTTAGTTTATTATCTATGGTTGAAATATCGTCAATTCCCAATTTAGATAGCTTTTCAAGACTTTGGTCTTTAATTATTTGCTGTCTGTCATATTCCTTTTGAACCTTACCAATTCTCAACTCAAGCTCTTTAATTCTGGTTTTGTACTCATTGATATTCATCGCTTTCTCCGATTCATTTCCATTAACAACTGATACCAGTTATTAACTGAGGTTCATACCAGAATATACGTCTGGTATGGAAGAATCTTTCAACGCAAAGAGATATGTTCTTTAAGAACACATTTCTTGCTCTTTTTCAATTACCCTTGGTTATCGGGATTTTAAATACATTCTCGGAATTTTTAAATTCCACACCTCTAAATAGCGAGCGAGGTCAACTCCAGTTAATGTAACATTAAAGATTCCAAACTAATTAACGGTTTCACATTTGTTAATCTCCTATAACGAATATTGACATATCAGCTACTTGTTGTCTCCCTATTTAAATTATATTACCAAATATCCGTTTTGAAATATACTCATATACGGCATTATCTATATTCTTATCTTTTGCAAATCGTTTCCATGCACTTTCTAATGATAAATCAGAGTCAGCTAATGTAAACTCGTTATAGAACCCATGCATGTCAAGTTCGGTTTCATCAATCTTTTCAGTGTCTTTTTTATCAACCCATACATCTTTATCATACTTAATTTTAATTTCTTTTATATTGTTATCAAGTATTAGATAACAAATAGGTTCTTTTTCTATGTTATCTTTTGTGTATTTTCTTCTAGCAATAGAACCAGGGGCAACAAACAATGTACCATTACGCTTTAATATTCCCTGAAATGGGTGATAATCTGCACAGAATACAATATCACAATCAGTTACAAAATCATCCATCAATAAATGATTATATATGGTCGCTTTATCAACTATAAGATGATGCGTCATTAAATAGTTCTGTTGATGCTTACTAATGTGTTTATCTTTGCTCATCGGGTCATCTGCATTAGGTGCAAATATTATTCGCAAATCCCCGATATCAATATAATCCCGATTATCAGACGTTTCAAGAATATTTGATTGTTCAAATAATGTTAATGGAGAGTTCTCAATAAAGCCATCATGACTAGGATTCCCCCTATTAACAATAACCCTTACAGTTGAATACTTTTTAAATAAAGCCATTAAAAGTATTAAATCGTAGAAGTTCTGATTCGGTTTATCAAAAAGGTCACCGCCGATTAACAGAATTGCATGATTCTTTTTTGCGACTTTTAAGCAATATTCTAATTTATTCAGTATCGCTTGATTATAATTATCTTTACGGCACAGGGGATTTGCACCATAATGGATATCTGTACAATAAACCAGTGGTTGCATAGTTATACTCCAATCTTATATATTGTATCACAATTCGATACAATTTGCAATATTTATTTACAAAATCTTACAAGACACTCATCTGCATATACATCACCGAGATGTGGGCAAATTAAATCCCCGTTGCTGTCTTTGAATTCCGATTGAATTTTTGTTTTTTCGCTACACAATTTCTCAGTCTGTTCTGTTAGTTTGTTAGTTTCTTCGTCTGTGGCGGTTAACGTACTCTTGGTTGTTTCTATATCTTTTATCTTTAGAATAGTTGTTTCGACGGTATCTAACAATGCTTCAACCTTTTCTTTAGACAACACCGGAGGAATAACTACATCAGTTACCTTAGTATTTTTATAGATATCGCTTGTTTGGGAAATATCATCAAACAACTTTGTCTTAACCTGCAAATCTTCAACAATATCTTTAGATATATTCAATAGATTGATATCTGGTAAACTCACATTCGCGATTGATAACCCGCTTAATTCATTATTTATCGTGTCGATATCATTGTATTTATCTATCTTATTCATTATCTTATCTATGAATAACATAGCTTTATTCAATACATCGCCCTGAATAGATAAAAAATCGCCAATTGCGGCCAGGTTTCCCATTTGTTTTAAAATATCATTAATCGTGACTATCTCATTGTATGTCTGAGCATCTTCATCTATGCGTATTTGTAAAGCATCAATGTTCTGATATAATTCTTTTAATTCGGCTATATCTGACTTAACCAGTTCAATTTTATTTAAATTCGCCGAATATTCATTGTCTAAGAATCTTAATTCACTACGTATATCATTTTTTTCTGCATTTAAATCTTTAATTGCAATATCAACCTTTTCAGAATCTGGAACTAGTCCTGATATAAGTTTATTTCGGTTATTGCCATCAAATTTCTTACCTATAAAAAACATATCATCAAACTGCGTCTGTATGTTTATATTCACAGATAAGTCCCCAAATACCACATCACATATCCGTAGTTTCTCAATAATCATTGGTGGCAATGTTACACCAAACTTTTCATACTTCTGACCGTCTACAAGGTAATAGTCTGCCGCTGGCTTATCCTGTATTATAGCACCACACTCACCACATACCCGTTTGTTTTCACCAAGCGGTTCTTTACAACTAGGACATTTGGTTGTATTTATTCTTTTATAAACCCGTGTGATTGAACAATCATCAAAGTCTACTTGTACAAAGCCCTCATCGGCACCGAATCTTAAATAGAACGGAATTGCCCTGGTTAAACATTGTACTGCACGCCGTATAGCCGACTTACCAGAATCTGAATCACCGATAATAACATTCATGGTATTATTTAAATCGATTTCAGTATCTTCATGTGATTGAAAGTTTCTTAGTATAATTTTCTTAATCATAGTATAGTTATCCTTTTTTTAAACAATGTATAAATTCATATGTAGTGTCTGCTATAAACGTTCTATTCGCATCTGTATCACATTTGAACCGCTTATGTGCTTGATACTGTGATTTGTACTCACCATATTTGCCCATTATCTCAGCTATATCAGAAAATCCCATCAACCCTTCATTATTATAGCTTAGAAATATATACTTAAAATTTGCATTTGCAATAATATCTTCAAATACAGCTTTAACCGTTTTCTTAGAACAGAACGCACTTTTAGCAGTTGAATTTCTACGTAATCCAGTTTTACCATATACTTCTGGATTATCATACCTTGCAACCGTTTCTAAGATATGATAATTAGAATCATACTGACGTTCATTGTACGGTGGGTCTAGGTAGAGCACATCGCCCTGTATCTTCCGAATCAGAGTATTTGCATCTTCATTATAAACTTCACCAAATATGCCATCTATGATAGGTAACATAGAGACTTTAAACCTTCGCTGTGCTGATTTTTTAATGTGTTTTAGAAATGCCGAATATACAGATGCTGTATTTGCAACCTTATCAATAGAGTTTATTAAACTGGCAAGATACCAATAATACATAGGTGCAGTAATTTCGTTACAATCCCGCATCGACTCAAGTAATGTTCTAACAAAATCACACCTTTTGCCATTTGTGTCACTGAAATAATTCCTACCAGAACCAGAACCAGCACAATATGTTTTGTAAATAAACCCTTCTATTTCTTCGGTAAACTCTGTTAAATCAACAGGATTCGTTAATACACTTTGTGTGTTTTCAACTATATGTTTATTTAAAACATAGCAAAAATATAAATTATCATTCGCAATAACTTTATATCCATTCTGTCTAAATATGCTACAAATGGCCCCAGTACCGGCAAATATGTCTGCAAATACTCTACCATTACCACTGGTGTATCCTGTGAACTCCCTTATTGAACTTTCTATAAACTCCTGTAGAGACAATTTAGAGCCGATATAATTCATCAGTATAAATCCTTATGTTATCTATATGTTACAGTATATCACAATTTATAACAATATTCAACAATTTTGTTTAGCATATACCGCCATACATAGTGACTCTGCCATACCATCATGAGGATTTTTCTTTCCTTTGTATAAATCTACATCGGGAAACCGTTTCTCAATAAATTTACAGGCAACAAGCTTTGCATCTTTTTTGGCACTTGCCTTTGAACGGTTATGTATTTTTTTTAATTCAGCTATAGTATTTTCATCAGCGTTTTCTGGTGCTATAAACTTACTAATCGTCGCTTTCCATGGTAATCCTTCAAGAACACACTTCTTCCATTTCTGTGGCGTTACTTCTTCAAATGGACACTTTAACATTTTCAGGGTTGCTTTTATCTCACCGACGACTTGCCCAAATGTGAACATTGCACAAACGCCCTGCCCAGGCATAGCACCAACCTTTTCAAGAATCGCAAATGTTGGGGATTCTTTTATCGCATTTTGTATATATACCGCCAAAGTTCTAACATCAACTTCACCATTCTTTACAGGCATAGGAACACAAAGCTTTGCATTGTTATCTTGGTCTATTATAGCAATACCACCATTTAATCCTGGGTCAATTCCAATATAATTCATTTTTAAACACTCCTAAAATAATTTTCTGGCTTTTGCGATTTTACCATTGCTTATAGTTTCACCGTCACTATTTCTCTGTTTAATTATTTCTATTCTTCGTGCGGCGATATATTCAGCGGTTCTTGGGTCAAGGTCACAATGGATTGCATTTCTTCCAAGTATTGTAGCTGTAACGGCGGTAGTACCAGTCCCGCCAAATGGGTCTAGTACCACACCATTTTCAGGACAACCCGCAAGGATACATGGTTCTACGAGTTCAGATGGATATGTTGCATAATGACTAACTTTTGACGGTCTTATCTGAACCGTCCATACACTTCGCCGATTTCGTTTCAATTCCTCACCAGCGGCAATCCGTTCTCTTGCTTTAGCATACCATGCGTCTTGACTTTTACCATTTATTGCAAACTGTTCATCGCCTTTACCTTTTCGATTTTCCATATTATTATTTGAGTATATACGGTTTATCGCTTCAACCTTTTCAGAAACTGCATCTATATTGAAAAAGTATTTAGGACTCTTAGTTAGCATAAATATATATTCATGACTTCTGCAAAACCGACTTTTTGTTGATTCAGGCATAACAGAACCACCACTATAAACCCCACTACATGCCTTTGCCCATATAATATCCTGTCTGAGATACCAACCATCAGCCCTTAATGCAAAGGCAAGTAACCATGGAATTCCTATCAAGTCTGTTTCTTTTACCCCAGGAATATTCGGTGTTTTATGATTGCAGTATGAATCGCCTATATTGATGAAACAGGTACCATCATCAGTTAATACGCGTTTAACTTCCTGATACACTTTAACCAAATTGGAAATGAATTCCTCTGGAGTTTCTTCAATGCCTATTTCATCGCACTTATATTCAGCGGTATCAGGGACATATGAACGTAGTCCATAATAAGGTGGACTGCTAATACAACAATTAACACTGTTATCTGGAACGGTTTTTAAAGTTTCTCTAACATCACCGATTAACATTTGTATATTATTCGTCATCTGCGGTTGTAACTTCCTCACTTCCATCAGTTTCATAATCAATATCACTCGGTTTAATTTGTGTTAAATCCTGCCCGAAATTCGCTTTAATGTTTTCCAGTATCTCTCCAATATCACCAGCTCTAAACTTATTACTATAATATTTTGAATCTACAAAACTATAATATCCCATATTCTTTTTTACAATTCCTAACATCTCAAGATAATCTAAATGTGCAAACTCTCGTACGAAGCCTCTGCTATACAGGAATGATAACATAGTCTTTGCACGTTCATATGGGGCAATTTTATTCTTAACCGATGTTATGGAACACATGTAACCAACCACACCATCACCTTTTTTAATCTTCTTAGAGCGTTTAATTTGGAGCCGTAAGTTGGCTGAGTATACCTGTTGTTTACCACAAGGCAATACAGTATCGGGGTCATATGGGGTTTTTTTATCTTGATTTTCTATTTCTTGGTTGATAAGAATTAGAGCGGTCTTTGATTGTCTCAATGTAAATGAAATAAAGCGTAGAAATTCAGTGATAATCCTTGCTCGTTGGCCTCTCTGTTTCTTATCACCTAAATCACCCTCAATCATGTTCTTTGAATCTAGTTTAGCAAGGGAATCAATGACAATAATATCATATATGTTTGCCTGGATTGCATCTTTTGCAATCGTTAGTGCATCTTCAGTATTAAGGTTTGTTAATGTTAGCCGTTCCGGGTCTATTCCCATTCTAGTTAAGAAGTCTTTTGTCAAAGAGTTTTCAACATCTATAAATAAAGCAGTAGATGTTGAGTTAACTTGCATATTATATTTGATAGCATCAAGTACCAAGGTTGTCTTACCAGTACTTTCAAGCCCATGTATAAGGGTAACCCCTCCACGAGGAAACCCGCCTATACCGGAATTTATATTATCTATTGTAGGAAATCCAGTTTCGTATGGTTCAAAGTTACCTGCATCTTTGCCCATGTATATAACGTCGGCACCATACTCTTTTTTCATTTTTGAATTTATGTTTTTCAAAAAGTCTGCCATTTTCATTTGTTTTTTTTCCATAATTATTACCTTTTAAAAAGGTGGTTATGATGTGATAACATCATAACCACATTACTAATTTATATCAGTTACTAAATCCGATATTAGAAAGGGACTCCGATGGGTTCGTTAATTTCAACCGTGAGATTATTCTTTTTAAGAACCGCATATGCAGTTTTTAAATTAGTTTTATAATCTTCACCAACTGTCATTTTACCCTGTTCGGCCAATGCATTTATAACTGCCTGAACATATTCTGTGTTATTTTTATTTTCATTAAGGTCTATGGCACCGACTTTGATTTTATTTACAGGTTCTACATCGTCCAAATCTAAATCGTCCAAATCTAAATCATCGAGAGTAATATCACCATCATCGAGAGTAATATCTTCTGCCTTAGGTTCTGCCTTAGGTTCTGCCTTAGGTTCTGCCTTAGGTTCTGCCTTAGGTTCTACTTTTTTAGATGCGACTTTAGATGCGACTTTAGGTTCTACCTTCGGCTCTGCATCGTCTAAACCGAAATCGTCTGAAAGTTCTAAATCATCATCTAGGTCTGCAACAGGTTTCGGTTGTACTGGTTCTGATTTAGGTAATTCATCATTTTCTAAATCATCGAGTCCAATATCATCTAAGCTAATATCCTCATCGTCAACTACAACAGATTTAGACTTAGATTCCACCTTCTTCTTAGGTGCAGTATCTGGAACATGTACGGGGTCATCATCAGTTTCATTAGATTCACCATTGCCAGTTAAAAGATTGATATAATCTTTTTCATTCGTTTCATATGTCAATGCCGCATCCAAATCAACAGGCCCACCATCAGCAAATGGTCTCGTTGCAAGCATGTCATACTCATTACAAAGTTCAACTGCACGTGAATCATTTGGCGATTCTAATAACATATATTCAATTTTTCCGTTTTTATCGGTCTTTTTAAACTGCCAGATGATATTCTCAATCGGTGTATCATGAATTGCCATACTGAAACTTTCAAATAAACTCTTTGTTAGTCTCAAAGCAACAAACTTTAAATCAGCATCATCGGCATCGATTGCATTTACATAGAAATATGTAGCCGATAATTTATTTACACGTTTTTGAATTTCTTCTTTTTCTTTTTTATCATTCGTATTACGCCACAATTCCCATTGTGCATCGATATACTCACATATGGGGCAACTACGTACAGGTTTGCCTGGATCGGTGTTAATACAGGTTACAGCCTTCAATCGGCAATTTCTAATCGATGGAATTGATTGAATATTGAAATGTTTTTTAACATAACAGACTTCATTCTTGGGTATCCATAGGCGATATAGTTTGCCAAGTTTAGGTTCAAATTCACGGATTTCACGTTTACCATGTGAAAGTTTTGACATTAGTTCACTAGCATTGTAAATAGCCATATTGTTATTTCTCCTTAGTTATTATCATCAAGTGTGTGTAAATTGAAATAGAATGTTGAATTGTCTGTTATGAGTAAAGACAACTCATCAAAATATATGTCAATAGTTTCTTTTTCTTCACCAAGTACACCATCCATTATTTCTCGGAAGCCTTTACCAACTTTAATGTTGTTTACACCACTAATGTCACCGATAAAATCAGTTTCTGCAATCACCCGTTGATGCTTTTCTGTGGTATGTTCATTAACAATAATACATTTCAACTGATATTTGTTTTCTTTGTTCTTTGTAGCAACAAAATTGTAAACTTCATAACCGAATGCCTTTGCGTCTTTTAGTACTTCACTTATCATCCCGCAAGGTATTTTAACACCATTTTTATATTCAATTCCCGGCATAATATGTATAAGTTTTTCAGTATCAAACATTTTACCCAAGTTCTGAATTTCTCTGTATGAGTCAATAGTACTTGCGGCATCTACTTGTAACATGTCTGCCTTCATTTTACCAACAGCCGAACCATCTGTGATTACAAATACATCATCATTCGACTTGATTCTAATCATATTGGAATCTGAACGTGAAATGACTTCCATCAGTTTCTTAACATGAGGAATCTTAATTACACCTTCCTCTGACACTTTAACCCCTTTAAGATAGACTTCTGCGTAGAATGAACGTTCTTTCGTAGAAAATCTAGCAACCAAGCCTTTTTCTTCACTGGCTTGAACAACCAAGTCTTTTACCAACCCGCCCGTATAACACTTTTTTAAGAACCGTTTAAATTCGTCACATGATACCTGTATATCCATTTATTAACCTCCATTGGATACTAATATACTACATTGTTTAACAAATTGCAACAAAATATTTAAAAAATATTTAAAAAATATTTAAAGTTGCTCATCATCCGCCAATAAATCGAACTCCTGTGTTTGAGTATCTGCATGATTAGAGGATACCTCCAATTTCATATCAGCACTTTTCAGTTTATTCTCAAATTGCTTTTTCACGGTTTCAATTTCTTTACCGCTACCAGCGAGAATAATTTCATTTTCTTCTTTTTCCAACCATGTCATGCGTTTAAATCTGGGAATTATATGCGTTTTACATTTAGGAATATTTCTACCTTTTATAATAGAAACTGTCATTCTACCGATAACTACACTACCATCGACCTCTGTCATAAAATCTTCATCTTCTTTTGTAACTTCAATCGCAATCATAATATCAGCTTTATTACCGGAAACGTCAGACCAAGAACCAGTTTCAGTACTAGCTTTGCCAGCAGTACCACGTTTAGATTGCTGTGCTGTATACACAACACATTCATACTTACCTGCAAACTCTTTTAATGCCGAATATATTTCAGCATGTGATTTAGGGTCGTAATCTGCAATTCCACGCAATCCCGCTTTCATATCACCAGCATAATCTACTATCACTAAATCTGGTTTAAACGGATTATTTGCAATTATATCATCAACCTTTGCCGGCGTACAATTACTAGGTACCCAATAAACAAGAATATCGCTATCAGGTTTACCACACTGCTTAATGCGCTCTCGCCATATCGCCATTTTATCAGGGTCATTAACAATAGCACCCATTGAAAATTCAGAATAATCAATCCCTGTTAAATTCGAGTCGAAACGATACAAATAGTCCTCAGCACTCATTTCAATCGTTATTACAATAACCTTTAACCCCCTTTTAAAATTAGATAATGCCGTGCCCATCAACGACATAGACTTCCCTACACCTGTTCTTGCCTGATAAATAACAAACTGCCCAGGGGATTGTCTACCAATCCATTTATCTAAGTTCTTATATCCAGTACAAACCATCCCAGCCGTATCTGGGTCTTGATTAACAACTTTTGCACGTGCAACCCTATCATCCAATCCTGACTTTAAACCCATTACACTTCTAACTGATGTCTTTTCCAGTAATGATTTTAATTTTCTTTGATGAATTTCAAAGTCATGTATTATTTCTGTAATCGGTGTTCTATTCAGTTGGTCAACGGCTTCGCTCATTTTACTAAGCATTTTCCTCATGACATACATCTCAATTAGCATATCAATAAGATGGTCAAGGTCTTGTAATCCCGCCTTAGCCCCTTTAACACATTTTAAAAACTGGGTCATTTTAATCTCATCGTCAGATTTAGAGCCTGGTCGAGATAAAAATGTAGTTTTAAATACTGAAAGTGTAAGGATAGTACCTTGTTTAAATAACGTTACTATTTGTTCAAAGATTTCTCTATGAAAGATTGCACCGAAGTATTCTGGTTCAACATTCCTGCTTAACAACGTACGCAGAACGGTTTCTTTTTCTTTTGAAAATAATAATAAAAATATAGAATATTCAACATCAAGATTTTCAGTAATCATATATAATCAAAACACCGACTTTCGTTTAGATTTTGAAGTAACTTCTATTGACTCTAAATCATCAAAACAACATTTAAGAGTCGGTTGCTGTAGTTTAACCAGCATACCATCAAATTCTGTCTTTTTTTGTGTTTTTGAATTTATCTTTAATCCGACAAAATTAGTAGTAATCACATTTTGGATTTCTGTTGAGTATGTTTCTTTTAAGTATTTAATATGGAAATTACTTGCAATTATAGTTGCCTTGTTTGCTCGTTTTCTTTCCATTAAAAATCCATTAAAGCTATTTGATACAAACGAATTATTTTCTTTCATTTTACTATTATATTCAGTACCAAAATCGTCAATTAAAAGAACATCAACCCATTGTAAATATTCAATACATTCTTGTAATTCTGGTTTATCCCAAGAAAAGAATAAGTCCATAACGTTCTTAGAACTAGCAACGGCACAATGTTTATCTTTATCTACACAGAACTTAATTATTTGATTTCCTATGTGACTAGCACCCCACATGTTATTATTAGCAGGGTATATTATAAAGTTGACTTTTAATGCTTCATCTAAATTAGTTTCAATCTCTTTTATTTTATTGTAGGTATTGTCGCTGAACTCATTTTTAAACCATGACATTTCACGTCCGATGTGTTTAACATTTATACCAATATTTGTGTACTTTTTCAACCTATTAAAATTTTTAATGCATTCACAATCTCTGAACATATCACCATCAATAAGATGATATCCAGTTCCATGACAGATATTACAATTGCGTGTAAAATTTGCTAATAATTTCTGTGTATATCCTTTGAAAATATTTTGATAATATTGTGGGATATCCATTACTTAACCTCGCTTAATATAGTTTATAAACTCCGAATTCTTTAATATACAGGCTTCGTATTCATCTTTAAATTTCCAACGGTCTATTATTTGAACAAGAATATCTTTCCTCTGCATCATAGCATAATATATGTCGTGAATACACTCATATTCTATTTTTAAATCATCTCGCTTTTCTCGCAATTCTTGTAAGGTATCACCATATAAGTACTCCACCTTAGCTCTTACAATAGATTCTGTGGTAGATATGGCTCTTTTTTTTAAACTATCGAATACCATATCTCGATACATTTCTGTTTGATGCTCTAGTTTTCGTACGCTATTTGAATACTCTTTCCCAATCTCTGCTTTTAAAAAAATAATCTCACCAAGATAAACTTGGGTTTTCCTACATTCTTCAAGTAAAGCTTCCATTGAGTCCATGTCTTTTAAAAAGTATTTATAGACATCAAAGTATTTTTGCAATCGCACTGGTAGGATTCTCACTTTCTGTATATATCGGCGAATTATTATACATATCACCTTTACTTATGATAACAAATTATTTAACATTTGTCAATAGTAAGTTTACCATAAATTTGTTCTGCCCATTTTCACTTCACCTGACCCCATATAATATGATGCCCAATCTGCTTTGGGATAAACAACCTCAAGTATTCTGTGTAGTGCCGGGAATATTTTATTATCCCAATAATAGGATTCACAATATTTTCCATTGAACTTATATATAGGTTTCGGAATGGGCTTTTTCATACTATCAATACCAATAATGAAATATTGTACTTTATCACCAACCCATATTTCTTTGCCATCGGCCTTCATTTCTTCGGCAATCATTACATGCATTTGCCGGCCATCATATTCCGAAATGTCTTTTGTAATCTTTTGCGAAATCACAATATCATCGGCGGTTAGTTTACCAGAACAAGTTTCGGATTTCCATTTTAGTATCATTGAACGGATATCATCAAATGCTGGGTCTTCGTCAGTTTCCAGAATTACCTTTAAAAGTTCATATTGCCATTTCTTAACAATGTTAGTAACATCAGTTCTCTTATATTCAAGTCCAGCAATATACATATTAAAGTCTGTAATAACATGTCCATCGAGATAATCTAACACCCCTGCATATCGTTTCTTAGCCAAAGTAAGATATGTTTTAAACCCTTTATCATAGTCCATTTTAATTGTACATACATCACAATTAAACTTCTTAATCGCATGTAATTCACATAATTGGGATAGTTTGTCTATCATCTTCATAACATGACTATGTTTATTTAAACCGATTAAAAACAAAGAGTCGGTATTATGTAATAGAATATTGCCCATCGCGTCTACAAAATTATTATTATCCTCGACGCTTAGGTCATATACATAATCATCATATTCTATTTCTTCTAACACGTTTTCATTTGTAGGAGCTTCGTAATTAGCATCTGGACTTATTATTGTAAAGCTTTCTTTATTAGTTTTACATATTATTTTGTAATTATTCATTCTCATTAAATACGACAAGCCACTAATAACATTAACCGATGTGGATTCATATACACAATTTCCATTCATTATTTCTTCAATAAAGAACTTTTGATACTTAGATTCTAAATTATAAATGAACGCTGGAATGATGTTCCTATCTCCACATAATTGTTTAAGAAAGCTATTTACACTTTCAAACAAATTTGTATTAAATTCGGGAAAGAACTTGCAAATATCGTCGGTTTGTATTGTTGATGAATTACAAATATAATTTGCACACAGTCTCAGAAGTGCATGTATATTTGCTGGACTAACGGCGGAATTAAAATTAGCAATATCATCTTGTAAATATATACGTAAATCAAATTCTTGTAAATATCTATTAGGTTTCAAAGCAGGAATAGAAAATGCGTTAAAATGTTCAGTCGGTTTAAACACATTACCATTACTATCAATTAGTGAATGGTCTTCTGTAACTTTGGTTATACCTTCGGGATACCTGTATAAATACACCTTCTTATTTGTTTTGTGCCGAATAACACATTTAATAGGTTTCCATTCACTCTGATTGATTTTAAAGTTGTAAGATAAAACCAGTATCGGAATTTCAAAACGCCCGATTTCCTTTTCTCCATCAACACTTCTATAATTAGTAATAGCATATAAATCTTCAAATGAAACTATTGATATCTCATCATCAATCATAATAACCGTATTTCGTTCTTTTGTTATACTATCACCATAGATAACAGGAATCTTGTTATTCTCTGCATATTTAGCACAATTTTTAGTAAAGTATTGTCCTGTCAATGTAATTGATTCTGCAATTCTGGGGTCATACGCTCGGTTATGTCGCTCACCCATACAACCATAGAAAGACAGTCCAAAGTATTTATATGTGTACTGCATACGGTCAAGTACCTTATGCTCCATTGAACCAGGCGTTTCTTTAGACATCAATTCCTTGTAATATTTTCGTTTTTGTGCAAGTTTCATAACAACTTTAGGGAGGATTCCTATAAAGTCTTTTCTATATCTATGTCTAGTCGGTGTTGTGATAATCATGTTATCAGGAACATCATCATCAGCCTCAATAAATGTATCTGGTGAGATATTGAATGTATTGATAACATTCGGATATAGCGATGAAAAGTCAACTACGCGAACATTTCTATGTTTACCCACAACAGCAGGAAATACAAATGCACCTTCATAACTTTTATCTTCGATTTCTTCATCATAATTACGTTCAACCGTTTTAAAATGAAATTCATTATCTTCTTGTGCCTGTTTAAGTATAAAGTTATCAATCTTCCTAGATACGTACAAATCATCAACAGAACACATACCAATAGCAGAAATATCTCTATGTGCCGATAAGAATCCCGTCTTACATTCAATATCATACATCAACTGAACGTCCTCACGGTTATATTCTTCTAACAATGCTCTATTGTTATTCCACATATCCCAGATTCTTAGTCCAGTATGCTCAACTTTACCACGACCTAAAACTGATTTTGAAATATTATCTAATGAATGTGAAGTGAGCGTTGGGCCATATTTCTTAAACGTCCAACATTGGTCTTGTAAAAATATCTTGCGCCAGTCAACAATAATCCCATAACGCATAAATCTGGATTTGATATACGGGTCATCAAAGTTCTTCCCATTGAATGATATAACAACATCAACACTATTAAGTATCTTTGCCGCACGAGTCAGCATCTCAATTTCAGCTTCGTCTGTGTCTTCTTTGGTTACAAGCCATACCATTTTACCATCAGCATTCTTACTATCAGAATACTTAAATGCGATTGATAGAATCCGATATTTCCCAGGAGTTAAGCCGTCCGAATGTCTATCATCAGTTTCAATATCGTAATATGCAATTTTATAATCCGTGTCAATAGAAACCTCATCCTGAATTAGCCATCGTTTCCAAGCTGGAACATCGGCTTCGTACGTCTGAACACCAATCATTTTTAATTTTTCTAACATTTTCCTGAAATTGTAATCACGATATTCCCATACATATTCCATGTCTTTATTCAAAGATTCAGATGCATGTGACCTATCATAGAAAACCTTTACATATTTACCAACATCCTCAAATCTAGAAATTGTCTTTTCCTCTTTAAACTTAAAGAGTAAAGACCGATGAGCGTCATAATCGGATTTCTTAATATAGAACCAATTATAAAACAGACACTCACCAATTTTAGTATTACCAGTCGCCTGATCGCGATAGACATATGCAACCTTATTTCTACCTTTATCCCATGCTCTCATTACTTTAAATTGTTCCGCCATGATTTAATCCTCGATTTCTATAATTTCTTCCCATAGTTTCGTTTCTACGGGAATTTCCTTCTTTCCACCATTACGATACGGCCATAATGGACAATCTATTACGCAACAAAATTCAACCTCGGCTTTAACCCCACCAGAACAGTTGATACAATGTTGTTGAATCGCTTCGAGTGGGGTTAAATGTTTTTTCTTACGAGCTGCCATATTATTTTCCTAACTTATCTAACATTGTTGCTAGAAATAGCGTTTTATGCACACTCATATTCATTTTATAATTACAGTTCGATAACAGTTCAAGATATTCCCATGCCTGCTCTTTCTGAACCAAATCCCAGATTTTTGAAAATATCTGGTCGGCATCACCTGCGTACGCCAGCATTATTCTATCATTAGTTGACATCCCTCTTAATTCATCTAAGGTTAAAGTATCAAACTTTGCCGATATAAGTGATTCTGGAGTACCCCCTTGTAACATGTTAATTGCTTTTCGTAAGTCACCATTTGATTCCTTAGCCATCGCAATTAAACGTTTATCATCAATACCTGTCATACCTTCGCAATGAGCAATATATTTAAGTCTCATAGCAATCGTTTTTACATCAATAATGGGGAATTCCATTGATACGAAACGAGAGTGTAATGCGGGGATTAGTTTATATGGAAAGTTTGCTGTAAAAATGAATCGAGTTGTCTTTTGGTATTCTTCAAGAATACGTCTGAAACATGCCTGTGCGTCTGGTGTAATGTAATCCGCTTCATCCATAAGTACTATCTTGTATGCTGTACCAAATGGTCTACGTTTAGCTATATCGGTAATTTCATTTCTAATAAAGTCAATGCCACGGTCAGCGGATGCGTTAAACTCAAAGAAATTATTAGAACATCTATCACCAAAGATTTCATTTGCGACGACTTTTGCAAATGTAGTCTTGCCTGTACCTGGAGGCCCAAAGAATAATAAGTGAGGAATCGGGTCACCATTTACAACCATCTGTTTCAACTGGTCAATATGGGATTGTCTGCCAACTGTGTCTTTGTATAATTTCGGTCTGTAATTTTCAAATAACATAATATCTCCTATTCTTCATCATTTGTTTTCTTTTTTTGCCAGTGCCATTTAAGAAACTTAATCTTCGGTTCTGCCACCATTCGATTTGCCGCATATGCCCATAAAAACTCTGGATTCACTCGGTATAGATTGATATCCAACCAAGCAATCGCCGCCTGATTAACAGGTTTAAGATACATGTAATTTGACACTAAGGTCTTAACAACCATATACATTTGAGTTTTATTATACTTTAAAAATTCATGTACATATTGTCTATCTTTACAAGCTACGATTAGTTTTGCGACATCAAACGGATTTGCGGCTTCTGCGTAGCCTTCACTATATTCTATTATGGCATCTTTGTGTTTTCTTACACTACATAATGCTTTTTTGGTTTCACAAACAACAATAACACTTTCAGTACAATGTTTCATTATAAATTCAATATCATGTTTTGTAAGACCCAACGACTCTGCATATAGAATGATATTCCCCTGATTGGGATTGAGTTTCTTTTTCTTGACAACCATCGGATTAAATTCGTTGATGACAATATCAGTCGGCTTTACTTTATAGTCACCGATGATAAATCTAACACCCATGTATATCACAACCCTTCTTAACTTATTTAAATATCCATTATTTAACAATATATCACAATTTATAACACATCGCAACATGTTAAATTCAAGATTTCATAAATTTTTCTAAAACCGCCGTTTCAATTTGCATCAGCATGCTTTCTAATTCATTTGTAGACGTGCCAGTTGAAAGCCCATCTATAATCTTTTCAATTACATCTTTTTTCAGTTGTAGCTGTTCGTATATAATTTCCTCAACCGTATTATTAACAATGAAACTATATGCATGAACATCATTCGTCTGACCAGAACGATAACATCTACCAAATCTTTGCATGCTCGTTGTTATTTTAATAGGCTTTTCCCATTCAACGATTATCTTTGCTTCTTGAATATTATGCCCAAAGTTAATTTTATCAGTTGTAACAAGGCATCTCAAGTTTGGGTCTTTTTTAAACTCATTCACCACGTCAAGAGCATCAGTTCCATCGCCCCCCATGCACGTAATACATCCGTACCCATGTTCTTTCAACCATGTAGAGACCGCCCGTATACTACATTTGAAAAATGAAAATATTACAACTTTACTATCTGTTTGTGTCAGTATATTTTCCAGTTCATCAAACTTAGGATTATTCTTATAGCCGTATCTTTCTGTATCACATAAGAATTGTCTTACTGCGGCATACCTAGCAGATGCGTTTACAGAACACTTTTTTACTTCTTCATACTTTGCCATAAATTCTTTACTAGGTTCAATCCGAACATCATATTTATATAACCCTGCGGGTAAATCTAGTTTCTTTTTAATTACATACGGTGCAATTAGCTTTTTAACAAACGTGTGATGTTTAAATCCAACAGGAGTTATTTTAGTTATCAATTTATATCTTTGTGGACTCAAATATATTCTGAATGTGCTTTCTACATATTCAACGAAGTTACTATCAAAGAATCTCTCGCCACCTAATATCATGCCATCATCAAGTAGTTTAAATACAGGATAAATATCAAATATACGATTCTCAATCGGAGTCCCTGACATTGGAAACCGATATCTAGGTTTCCAATTCTCACGAACCATTTTGAAAAAATTAGCAGAACGTTTAGCTTCTCTAAAATTTTTCATTTTATGAAATTCATCGACAATCAATATATCAAATTTAAAATCTTTTAAATATTCATAGTCAAAATTACACTTGTCATAGTTTGTATTAAGGAATTTCAATCTAGGAGTTGTTTTAAACGTCTGATATAATGACTCCCGTTTCTTCTTAGCTTCACCACCGATAATCAACATCTCTTTATCATGAAAATACTTGTTATAATCCTGATAGAAGTTTGTTGCTAATGATGCTGGTAACAGAATTAAAGTTCGCCCAGCATTTCGTTTTTCCATTAAGAATTTAGCAATCATTATCGAGGTTAGAGTCTTCCCTGTACCAATATCATTACCAATTACGATTCGCTTACCAATGATGCCATATATGATAGTATCAATCTGATTTCCATAGAACCCTTTAAATTCCTTACACCTTCGCTTAATTTCATCTTCTGTTTTTTTAATATATGCAACGATTTCTGCAATTTCTGGAATGTTAATATCATACCGACTCTCTTTAAGTGAGGTTAAAAATTCTCTATGTGCGATAAAGTTCCTATGGTGTCTTTTAAGGGCATCTGTTAGCTTAATCGGATACCCTATCGCCTTTAAAGTTTTTTGTAGTATTGGTAGGGCTATGTATGGTAATTGAAATTGTTTATTTCTCAGACGTACACATAAATTAAACTCACATGATTCCTGTATTTTTATAAAAGTTTCCCCAGGCTCCTCTGTTATTAGTATTTGGTTGTTTTCATAATCTAAAATCATGTAACTGCCTTTCTTGATTTTATGACAACATACCACAATATTTAACAAATTACAACAATAATAATTTATTGACAATTATGATATTTTAGTATATATTGTAAACAGTATATAATAAAATATTTGACATTTGTTATAAATTGTGATAAAGTGTTAAATAAAGGAGAATTTAATTATGAGTGAGAAAATGATAACCATTAACCAAGCGGCAATCATTCTCAATGTACATCCTAACACAATTAGGAACTATATTGATAGGGGATGCTTAAAGCCATTTTCATTGCCGTCTGGCAAGAAGATTCTACTGTATGAAGATGACGTAAGAAACTTAATACAGGCGAAAACACAAGAAAGATTACCAAATGAATGATGAGCGTATTAACTTCGATGCTATGGATAAGACATTACGATGGTATCTTGAAGTTGATAAAACAGGATATGGCTCAGTTGAAATTATAGATGGTATCGAAAAATTTAAAGTCCCAAGTGCGTTTTATGATTTCTGTATCAAATACGATATGAGCCTACCAGATGCCATAAATACAATCGTGGCAGACTTCCTAGTAAGATACTCCAGTGGTAACAATGAATATGAACAAGGCATTCTAAATCGAATAAAAAATGCAGACATTTCAGACACTGAACGTAAAAAAATATTAAAACTTATATTAGAAAGGGTATAATATTTATGTCAGATATTGATGATATTACTCTTGATGACCTCGACCTCGACCTCGATGATGAAGTTGAAGTTGAACCCTCTGAAAATGAACCCATGGATAATCCTGAATTAGAACTTGATGATTTAGACCTAGATG